>AR_comb_assmDRAFT_10048183_pt1 | contig 14354 bp, 13 predicted proteins | sample ArasoioldDNA_FD_10543 | JGI IMG/M metagenome (IMG submission 10543) | reverse complement strand
GCTCGATCCCTCGCTCGCGCGCGGCGTGCTGTCGTTTCTGGCCGAAAATCAGTCGCGCATCACGTCGGAATTCTCCGATGCGGCTCCCGGAAAGATCTTGCACGAGACGCGCAAAGGTGAGATGGCGATCCTGGGCGAGGTCCCTTTCGGCCGCTATTTCGGCGGCGTCGACACGACTCCGTTGTTTGTCGTGCTTGCCGGGGCGTATGCAGAACGTACGGCGGACATGGCATTCATCGAAGCGATCTGGCCCGCGCTGCGCGCCGCGATGGATTGGATGGATGATGCAGGTGATTCCAACGACGACGGCCTGGTGGACTATCGTTGCGCCGCGAAATCCGGATTGGCCAATCAGGGATGGAAGGACAGTGTCGACTCCATCTTTCATGCCGACGGCAGCTTTCCCGACGGGCCGATAGCGCTCGTCGAAGTTCAGGGCTATGTCTATGCGGCGCGACGCGCGATGGCGGCACTCGCCGACCGGCGCGGCGAACGCGATTTGGCGCAGCGCTGGACGGCGCGAGCGAAAGAGCTGCAGAACGACGTCGAAAAGCGGTATTGGATGGATGACCATGGCTTCTACGGCATCGCCATCGACGGCGCTGGCGCGCTCTGCCGGATTCCAGCATCGAATGCCGGGCACTTGCTCTACATGGGATTGCCGAATCCCGAGCGGGCGGCGAAAGTGATGCAGCAGATGCTAACCGCGCCTTTCGATTCCGGTTGGGGCTTGCGGACGCTGCCCCGCGACGCGGTCCGCTTCAACCCCATGTCGTATCACAACGGATCGGTATGGCCGCACGACACCGCGTTATGCGCCGCGGGTTTCGCACGCTACGGCAACAAGCAGGGCGCCGTGCACTGGCTCGACGAATTGTTTAGGACGGCGGCGCATTTCGCGATGCGAATGCCCGAGCTGCATTGCGGATTCCAGCGACGACCCGGAGAACCCCCGATAGCGTATCCGGTGGCATGCCTCCCGCAGGCGTGGTCGGCCGGCTGCGTCTTCATGCTGCTGCAGGCGTGCCTCGGAATCACGATCGATGCGACAAAGCCTGAAGTGCGCATCGACTCGCCGGCGCTACCTAGCGAGATCGACCATCTGCACATACGCGGCCTTCGTGTTGCGGAGAACACGATCGACCTCGATTTTCATCGGGCCGACGGGCGCGTCGTCGCCGAGCCCGCAGGTCCTATTCCAAAACCACTACAGGTGTCAGTACATCTGTAGCAACGGGTAGGCCTGATCCTACTCGTTATCGGGCAGGGCCCGGATACCCGAAAAGACGATGGCGAGGCTACGCTTTACTCTTGCGGTGATCATCTGGAGGACAGATGCGTAACGTCTTTGTGGCCCTTTTGATGCTGCTTTGTTCAACGACATCCGCACTGGCGGTCGTGAGCGTCAGCATCGGATTGAATGTTCCCGTGTATCCGCAGCTCGTGCCGGTGCCCGGCTATCCGGTGTATTACGCGCCGGGCCTCAATTCGAACTACTTCTTCTACGACGGGATGTATTGGGTTTTCATCGATGACAACTGGTATGCCAGCACCTGGTACAACGGGCCGTGGGAGATCGTCGCACCCGATTTCGTTCCCTTGTTCATCCTGCGCGTCCCGGTCCGTTATTACCGGCAGCCGCCGTACTATTTCCACACGTGGTACGCGAATGCGCCACCGCGCTGGGGTGAGCACTGGGGTGGAACATGGGAACAGCATCACCGCGGCTGGAACAATTGGAACCGCGCCGCGGTCCCGGCACCAGCGCCACTTCCTGTCTACCAGCGGCAATATTCGGGGACCCGATATCCGGCCGTCGAGCAGCAATATGCGCTGCAGACGCAGAACTACCGCTATCGGCCGCGCGACACAGTCGTGCAGCAGCAGTATCAGGCGTCGACGCAAGTACGCAGTGCGACTGCCCAGCAGAGCACGGTGACTGCGCCCTTGCAGCCTGCGCCAACCCCGACGCAACGTCGTGAGGCGGAACGGCGCACCACTGCGCCATCGCAACAAGCGGCGATGCCGCCTTCACGTGGCCGATCGGCACAGACTGAGCGCGCGGAGGTTAGCCGGGCGCCGCCTGCAGCTGCCCCGGCTCCGCAAGCGGCGCTGCCGCAGCAGCGAGCCCAACAGTCACAAGTCGATCGCGCCGCGCGCCCGATGAACGCGTCGCCGCAAGCGGCTCTCTCGCCACCGCGCGCGCCACCGTCGCAAGTCGAACGCGCTGCACGACCGACGAGCCCGCCGCCGCAGGCGGCTGTCTCGCCACCGCGCGGGCAACCACCGCAGCACGCCGAGCGCATCGAGCCGCCGCAGCGAACAGCGTCTGCCCCGATGGCGCAGCCGCAGCGGCAGGCGTCGCCACCGCGCGGCCCGCAAGGCCACGGTTCGCCGCCGTCGCGCGAGCAGAATCAGGAACGCGAAGGGGGACAACGAGGGGGCGGCGACAGATAGGCGCTCCGAATCGAATCCTCCGCGCCAGGTACGAAAAGGGCCGGGCATTGCTGCCCGCCCCTTTTTTGGTTCCTCGCACTCAGCGGTTGACGAGGTTGACGATATTACCGTCAGGATCCTTGAACCAGGCGGCCTTCATGTCTCCGGCGACGTGAAGATCGCCTTCCTGCTTCAATCCCGGCATGTCGTAATGCTCGAAAGCGACACCCTTGGATTTGAGCTCGCGCACGATGCCTTCGATCTCCTCGCCGACCTTCCAGGTGGCGGCGGTCGCCCGGTTGGTACCGGCGTACTGCGAGCGATAGACGTTGAGCGTCGAGTGTCCGGTCTTGAAGACGATCACTTCGTCGCCTTCGGTGTCGACCGGCTTGAGGCCGAGCGTGCCTTCGTAGAATTGGCGCGCCTTGGCCAGGTTCTTTACCGGTATGGTGGCGATCGCATCCTTGTTTGCCAGCATGACTTGATCCTCCAATGGAGTTTGCAATACGTCCGGCGCATGCGCCGGGCCCTATGACTAATTGCGCGCCGCTGCCTGCGCGCGTATGCGTTCTTCCGCCTGCTTCAGCTCGGGCGTGAACGCTTCGCCAAAATCGTGCGCTTCGAAAACCTGGCGAATCTCGATCTCCGATTCTCCGGTCGGAAATGGATTGGGGCAGCGCTTGACCCACTCGATTGCCTCTTCCTTCGACTTCACCTGCCACAGCCAGAATCCGGCGATGAGCTCCTTCGTTTCCGGAAAGGGGCCGTCGATCACGGTCCGCTTCGTGCCGTTGAACTTCACGCGCGCACCTTTCGAGCTTGCTTGAAGTCCCTCGCCGGCGAGCATCACGCCGGCTTTTGACAGTTCCTCGTTGAACCTGGTCATATCGACCAGCAGCTTCTCGTCGGGAAGCACCCCGGCCTCCGACTCCTTCGTTGCTCTGACCATGATCATGAATCGCATGGTTGTCTCCTTTCGTGGTTTGCCTCGGGAATCCGCTCCCGATGTTCGGTACTCGTTATCGTTGACCAAGCTCGCGCGTCGGACGCACTTCGATGCTTCCCACCCGTGCCGGGGGAATCTTCGAGGCGATCTGGATAGCCTCGTTGAGGTCCCTGGCGTCGATCAGGTAAAACCCGGCGAGCTGCTCCTTGGTTTCCGCAAAGGGCCCGTCGGTTACCGACACCTTGCCGCTCCGTACACGCACGGTGGTCGCCGTGCTGACGGATTGCAGGGCCTCGGCAGCGATCGAGTGGCCGCTGCTTTTGAGCGCTTCGCCGCAGGCCATGCACTCGCTGTCGCGAACTTCATCGAGTTTTTTCTCGTCGAGATAGACCAGGCACAGATATTTCATGGATGGGTTCCGGTGGTGAGCAATGTTGTAAATTTTTCAAGGCGCGAGCCCACGACTCTAAAGTTCGACAACCGTCGCCGGAGCGCGGTTCGTCGCCTTGGCTCCCATAGTCGAACGGAAGGCCCTGAAATCGACATCACGTCGTCAGACTGCTTGCAAAAGAGCGCCGTCGTAGACAGCGCGGCCGGCGGGATGATAGTCGTGCGCGGGCCAGCGGACGAACGGCCGCAGGATGACAAACGCCTGCTTCAGCGTCCGCGCAACGGCGAGCCCGGCACGCGTCGCGATCCCAAACGCATCGACCCGCCCATCCCGGCACAAGAAGAGCAGAAGCGCTACTAAGGTCCCGCCGGGCAGCAGCATTTCGATAATGAGATAGGGGCCGAACTTCCGTGCGAGATTGCGCAGTTTCTCCAGGCGATTCAAGACGATTTGCATTTTCCGCTCCTGTTCGTGGTGGCCCGCCCTCGATTCCGGGGCCTTCACTCACTAGTCGAACGGGAGATCGCCAAATCGACAGTCTGATGGGGAGTTCCTAATCGGCCAGGGCGGACAGCCTTCGCTGCAGGAATCGCCGCTCGGGCTCCTGTTTCGCAAGGGCGAGTGCCCGCTGATAGGAGGAGCGCGCTTCGGCGTTTCGGCCGAGCCGCCGGCACAGGTCGGCGCGCGCCGCATGCGCTAGGTGATACTGGTCGAGATCGCCGCGCGCGAGGATCGCGTTCACAAGCGCGAGTCCGGCCTCGGCCCCGTCGCGCATCGCCACCGCCACCGCCCGGTTGAGCTCGATAACGGGCGATGGATCCGCGCGCAGCAGCAGGTCGTAGAGTCCAACGATCTCATTCCAGTCGGTCGCATCGGGGCTGGCCGCGTGGGCGTGCACGCCGGCGATCGCCGCCTGCAGCGTGTAGGCGCCGAAGCGCCGCGAGCTGATCGCTCTTTCGACGAGCATCGATCCTTCGGCAATTTGCTCCTTGTTCCAAAGCGAGCGATCCTGGTCGTTCAAGAGTATCAGCTCGCCGGAAGGGGACGTGCGCGCTACACGCCTCGATTCCTGCAGCAGCATGAGTGCGAGCAAACCCATCGCCTCGGCCTCGGGAAGCAGTTCGACCAGCATTCTTCCCACGTGGATCGCCTCGCCGGAAAGATCGACACGAGTCAGCGCCGGACCCGACGACGCCGAGTAGCCTTCGTTGAAGACGAGGTAGATGACCCGCAGGACGCTGTCGAGCCGCCCGGGCAGCTCGCCGGGCTCGGGAACCTGATATGGGATTTGCGCATCACGGATCTTCGCCTTCGCCCGCACGATGCGCTGCGCCAGCGTCGGAGCCGGGCTGAGGAAGGCTTGCGCAATCTCCTCGGTCGTGAGCCCGCAGACTTCGCGCAAGGTCAGCGCGACTTGGGCGTCGGGCGCAAGCGCCGGATGGCAGCAGGTGAAGATGAGGCGCAGCCGATCGTCGGCGATGCCCTCGTCATCGAGCGGCTCGGATTCGTCCGCAATGGCCTCGACGTCGTCTGCCACGTCCTCCATCGAATCGAACCGGGAGCGCCGGCGGATGCCGTCGATCGCCTTGAAGCGTCCGGCGGAGACGAGCCACGCGCGCGGATTGTCCGGCACGCCGTCGCGGGGCCATTGCTCGAGCGCCGCACGGAAGGCGTCGTGCAAGGCTTCCTCGGCAAGATCGAAGTCACCGAGGAGGCGGATCAGCGTCGCGAAGACACGGCGCGACTCCGTGCGATAAATCGCTTCCGCCTTCTGGCGTACGCTATCGATCGTGGTCTCGTTCATGCGTGGGGGCGAGCAGTCCGCGAAGCGCCGAACAAAACTCCGCGAACCGCCTCCGGCTAGAGCTTCATCAGGCGCCGCGCATTGCCTTCATAGACGGCGTGCCGTTGCGCGGGCGACAGGTCGAGGCGGTCGACGATCTCGATCGTAGTACGCGTGTACATGGAGCCTTTTTCCGGATCGAACGGCGAGTCCGACGCGAACAGCACGCGTTCCGGCCCGAAAAAGCGAAGCCCGCACCTTGTCGCCTCCCAGGCGCCGAACAACGCCGTGTCCGCGTGGAAAAGCCGGAAATAATCGACCGGTCGCTTCTTGAGTTTCCGCAGGAGCTTCGTGTAATCGACGTCCGACGTGCGCTTGCCGAGTTGATCCCACCCGGGACCGACGCGACCTTCGAAATACGGGATCATGCCGCCCATGTGGTGCGTGATGATCTTGAGTTCGGGAAAGCGGTCGAACAGCCCCTCGAACACGATGTGCGCCATCGCGACGCTGGTCTCGTATGGCCAGCCGAACGTCCACCAGATTTCGTAATGGCTCCTTTTCTCCTTCTGGTAGTCAGGAAAATCCGCGCCGCGTGCGGGATGAAGCCAGATCGGCAGGTCGAGCTTCGCCATCAGCTCGAACAGCGGCAACGTCTCGGGCGCGGTCAATGGTTTGCCGAGGACGTTGGTGAACACCTGCACGCCGGCCGCGCCGAGCTCGCGCACCGCGCGCCGCGCTTCCTTCAGCAGTCCATCGGGATCGTTCATCGGAAGAGACGCGATGAAGGCGGGAAACCTGGCCGGGTGCTTGCGCACGAGCTCCGCCATGCCGTCGTTGGCAAGCCGGGCCATGTCGGTGGACAGGGGCGGTGGCCCAAAGACCTCGATCGGCGGCGAACCAAGACAGATCACCTGCGCGTAGTCGTCGAACTGGTCCATGATGCGGAAGCGGGCGGAAAGATCGACGATGGCCGGAATCTCGCGCACCCGTTTGTGAATGTCCTTTCCGCTCGGCGCGACTTTGATCATCCGGTCGTAGAACGCTCGCGGAAAAATATGATTGAAGATGTCGAGCTTCATGGCGGTCCTCAATCGGCCTTGATGCCTGCGGCGCGGACGATCTTCGTCCAGCGCTCGAGATCGGTGCCGATCAGCCGCGAGAGATCCTCCGGCCGACCAGGCGTCGGATTCAATCCCTGCTTCAGGAGGTTCTCGCGCACTTCGGCGTCGGCGAGAATCGCGTTCGTCTCGGCGTTGAGCAGCGCCGTCTGCTCTTTTGGCAGCGCGGCGGGTCCAAGTACCGCGTACCAGATGTCGACGTCGATGTCGGTGACGCCTTCGTCGGCCAGCGACGGAATCTCGGGCGTCACGGGCGATCGATGGGCGCCGCCGGCGGCAAGCATGCGGAGCTTCCCGGCCTGTACATGGCTCAGTGCCACGTGCACAGGGAGAAACATCACTTGCACCTCGCCCCCCAGCAAATCCGTGACTGCGCCTGCGGTCCCCTTGTACGGAACGTGCGTGAGGCCCACCTTGAAGTGCAGTTTGAAGAGCTCCATCGCCAGATGATGCGGTGTTCCGCTCCCCGGGGACGCGTAGTTGAGCTTGCCCGGTTGCGCCTTGGCGAGCGCGACGAGCTCCTGCACCGAGCGCGCCGGCACCGACGGATGAACCACGAGCGCGAGATTTCCGATCGCGGTCGGTCCGATCGGCGTGAAACTCTTGACAGGGTCGTAGGGAATGCTCGGCTGCAGCGCAGCGTTGGTCACATGGGTGCTCGCCGTCATCAGCAGCGTGTACCCGTCAGGCGCCGCCTTCGCGACCGCTTCAGTTCCGATGTTGCCGCTCGCCCCCGGACGATTCTCGACGACGACGACGACCTTGAGCCGCTCGGAGAGCTTTTGACCGATCACCCGCGCCAACACGTCGATGCCGGTACCGGCCGTGTACGGAACGACGATGCGAATGGGCCGGTTGGGGTAGGGCGCCTGCGCCGATACGACGGCCGCCAGCACAAACGCGACCATGACGAGCCCCGAAAGTGAAAAAGCACGCCGCAAAGGTCGATGCACGTGTCCCTCGCAATGTTGTTTTGGGCTCGCAATGATCTGCGAAGCTGCGCGGATGCTAGGCGTGCAGCTCCGTCACTGTCAATCGATGTGCCCGGATCAGGCACCCGGGCCCATCAAGCATGCCAGCCTCTGCCACGCGTTACACTGTGCGCGCAAACGTTTGAAGGAGACTCTTCGTGGCAGACAAGGAAATCTTCGACGCCGTCCGCGGTTTTGTCGACCCGTACAGGATCGTGCGCGGCAAGAACTTCCGCCTCAAGGATTTCGATCCCGCCGACACTGGCGGCCTGAGCTCCGAGGCGAAGCCGCAGGCGAAGGAGCTGCTCGCGCGAGGCGTGAAATGGCTTACCGAGGAGCAGGACAAGCTGTATGCGCAAAACCAGTGGTCGCTGCTGCTTGTATTCCAGGCCATGGATGCCGCCGGAAAAGACGGGACGATCAAGCATGTGACCTCCGGTCTCAATCCGCAAGGTTGCCAGGTCTATTCGTTCAAGCAACCTTCGGCCGAAGAGCTCGATCACGACTTCCTGTGGCGAACAACCCGCTGCCTTCCCGAGCGCGGGCGCATCGGCATCTTCAACCGTTCGTATTACGAAGAGGTGCTCGTTGTCCGCGTGCATCCGGAATATCTGCGCGCCCAGCACCTTCCGGCCGATCTTGTCGGCCGCAAGGTCTTCGACCGGCGCCTCGACGACATCGCGGCCTTCGAGCGCTATCTTGCGCACAACGGAGTCCTGATCCTGAAGTTCTTTCTCAATGTTTCGCGCAAGGAGCAAAAGCGGCGGTTCATGGAGCGGCTCGACCAACCCGAGAAGAACTGGAAGTTCTCGGCGGCCGACGTCAAGGAGCGGGCCCACTGGAACGATTACATGAAAGCGTACGAGGAGGCGATTCGCGCCACGGCGGCCAAGCACGCGCCCTGGTATGTCGTCCCTGCCGACAACAAGTGGTACACGCGTCTCGTCGTCGCCGCGGCGATCGTCGAAGGGATGGAGCGCCTCGAGCTCGCCTATCCCAAGATAGACGCCGGGCAGCGCAAGGAGCTCGCCGCGGCGCGCGCCGCCCTGGCGAAGGAGCGCTCCTAGGCCTTTCGTGCTGCAAGGCCCTGTTCGCGCAGCGCGTCGAGCGTTGCGTTCATCGTGAGCGCCTGCGGGTCGAGTTTCAGATGCAGGAGCGCCGGGCGGCCCGCCTTGACCGCGCGCTCGAAGGCAGGGGCAAATTCCGCCGTGTGCGTAACGGTCTCGCCATGGGCGCCGTACGCGCGCGCCAGGGCCGCAAAATCGGGATTGTCGAGGGTCGTTCCATAAGCATTTCCCGGATACGTACGCTCCTGATGCATCCGGATCGTTCCGTACATGCCGTTGTCGATGACGACGAAAACGATGTCGAGATGATATTGGACCGCGGTGGCGAGCTCCTGGCCATTCATCAGAAAGCAGCCGTCGCCGTTCCACGAGAGCACCGTTCGATCCGGATATACGGCTTTGGCGGCAACGGCGGCGGGAACCCCGTACCCCATTGATCCAACGTAAGGCGCGAGCTGGGTACGGAACATCCGATAGCGAAACACGCGGTGGAGCCACGTCGTGTAGTTGCCGGCGCCGTTGGTCAGGATCGCGTCGTCCGCGAGCTGCTCATCGAGCCAGCGCACGATCTGCCACAAGTCGAGCGCGCCCGGCACCGGTCGCGGCGCCTGCCATGCGAGATACTCGGCATGGGCAGCGGAGACGTTTTCGACGCGACTGCGCGGTGAACCGGCGAGTTCGGCCAAAAACGCACCCGGCGTTGCCGCGATCGCGATAGCCGGCTGATAGACGCGCCCGAGCTCCTCGGCGCCGGGATGAACATGGATCAGCGTTTGCGAAGGCACCGGCGGTACGAGCAACGTGTAACCGGACGTCGTCATCTCGCCCAGGCGCTCACCGATCACGAGCAATACGTCGGCGTCGCGCGCACGGGACGCAAGTTGCGGGTTGACGCCGATCCCCAGTTCGCCGGCATAGTGCGGATGCCGATTGTCGAAGAGATCCTGATTGCGAAAACCGCACGCGACCGGCAGCGCAAACTTCTCGGCCACCTTCACGAGCGCTCGGCACGCGTCGCTGTCCCAACGACTGCCGCCGACGAGAACAAGTGGCCTCTTCGAGGCGGCGAGACAATCGGCGGCGGCAGCGGCCTGCGCGGCATCGGGCGCCGCCGCAACCGGATCTACGCGTGGCGCGTCGGTGCAATCCGCAGGTGCAGACAGCATGTCCTCGGGCAGCGCGAGAACGACCGGACCCGGGCGCCCTGACATCGCAATCCGGTACGCATGCGCGACGTATTCCGGGATGCGCTCGGCGCGGTCGATCTGCGCCGCCCACTTCGCGACGCCGCCGAACATGCGCCGGTAGTCGATCTCCTGGAACGCCTCGCGATCGACCATGTCACCGCCGACCTGTCCGATAAAAAGGATCATCGGCGACGAATCCTGCGCCGCAGCGTGAACGCCGATGCTGGCGTTCGTCGCGCCAGGACCGCGTGTGACGAATGCGATGCCGGGCCGCCCCGTCAACTTGCCGAAAGCCTCGGCCATGTACGCCGCACCGCCTTCCTGCCTGCACACGATGAGCTCAAGGCGATCGCGTGCATGGTAAAGAGCATCGAGGACGGGGAGATAACTCTCGCCCGGAACGGCGAACACGTGCGTTGCGCCTTGCGCAAGAAGATTCGCGACGAGGATTTCGCCGCCGCTGCGGGAGTGGGCCATTGCGCGGGGATCAAGACGGGTGAGGCAAGGCCTCATTCTATATAATCGGCGGCGGTCTCTTCACTCGTTTTCGTTTTTTATGCCCACGCCCGATCTCATCCTCGACGCCGAACTGTTCGTTGCCGCCGGTCTGGTTCTCGCGCTCGCCACGCTCTGGCTGCGCCGCGACCTGCGGCAGAACATGTTCAACATGTCGGTTGCGATGGGCGTCGGGCTCGTCGGGCTCGTGCTCCTCGGGCGCTACGGCGGCGCGCTCACCGACGCGACCATTACCTCGGTGGCGCGCGAGGTGCTGCTGCTGCTGATTGCGATCGGCTTTACGCGCATCCTCTTGATGTTCGTGTTCCAGGGAGCGCTCCGGCGGCTCGCGATACCACGGATCATCGCCGATGTACTGATTGCGGCGGTGCTCGTGGTCTTCGGCATCATCCGGATGAAAGTGGTGGGCGTGAACCTTGCCGGCATCATCACGACATCCGCCGTGATCACCGGCGTGATCGCTTTCTCGCTGCAGGAAACGCTTGGCAACCTGTGGGGCGGCGTTGCGCTGCAGCTCGACAATACCTGTCGCATCGGCGACTGGATCCGGATGGAAGGCACCTCGGGGCAGGTGGTCGGAATCCGCTGGCGTTACACGTCGATCGCGACCAACATGGGCGAGACGGTCATCATTCCCAACAGCCAGCTCATCAAGAACCGCGTGACGGTGCTGGGGCGCCGCGGCGACGATCGCATCCCGGCACGGCGCAGCGTCGATTTCACCGTCTCCTACGATACGCCGCCCTCGCGGGTGATCGCCGCTGTCGCCGACGGTCTTGCGCACGCCGAGATCCGCAATGTCGCGAGCGATCCGCCGCTGATCGTTGTCTGCGCAGACTTTGGCGAAAACGCAATCCATTATTCGGTACGCTACTGGCTCACCGATCTCGCGCACGACATCTGGACCGATTCTCAGGTGCGCATTCACGTTACGGCAACGCTTGCGCGCCACGGCATGGAAATTCCGCTGCCTCAGCGCGTCCTCACCCGGCGCCATGCCGCCGGGGCACCGGAACGGCACGAGCGCGACCTCGCGGCGCGCTCCGCGACGCTTTCGCGCATCGAGCTCTTCGCAGCGCTCACCGACACCGAGCGCCGCGCGCTGGCTGCCGAGCTCGCCGACTTTCCGTACGTTGCGGACGACGTGATTGCAAGACAGGGGGAAGCCGCCGATTCGCTTTTCATTCTGGCGCACGGTCGCGTCGGTGTGTACGACGACAGCGCCGGCGGCACCGGCGCACGCGACCATCTCGCGACACTGGACGCGCCATCCTATTTTGGCGAGATGGGCCTGCTGGCCGGGCAGGCGCGCGGCGCAACGGTCATCGCGGAAGGCGACGTTCTCTGCTACCGTCTCGACAAGGCGGGATTCGACGCCATCGTGCGCGCCCGCGCGGAAATGATCGAATCGATGTCGAAAGTCGTGATCGCGCGCCAATCGGCCAACGACGCCAGGTTGCAGGCGCTTTCGGCGGACGCACGCGCAAAGGCCGTGTCTTACAGCGCCGCGGAGCTGGTCCGTCGCATCAAGAGCTTTTTTGCCATCCGCGATTGATCTGCTGGCGACCCCGATTGGATCAGCGTCCCGCGACGAGCTCCTCGCGCGATAACAGGAAGACGCTCTCCTCCGATCCCGCAGTCTCGAGCCACACGAACGGCAGCCGAGGATAAACAAGCTCGGTCGCCGCCCGATTGTGGCCGACTTCGACCACGAGCGTTCCGCCGGGATTGAGAAACCGCGGCGCTTGCTTGACGATCGTTCGCACGGCGTCGAGGCCGTCTTCGCCGCCAGCGAGTGCCAGGCCAGGCTCGTGCCGATGCTCGGGCGGCAGGTTCTCCATCGCCAGCGCAGTGACGTACGGGGGATTGCTGATGATGAGGTCGTAGCTTTTCTCGGACAGGTTCGCGAAAAGATCGGACCGTATCAGGTTGATCCGGTCGGCGAGGCCGTAATCCGAAACGTTGCGCTGGGCGACCGTGAGCGCATCCGCGGAAAGGTCGACCGCGTCGACGTCGGCCTCCGGGTACGCGTGGGCGAGCAGGATGGCGAGACAACCCGATCCCGTGCACAAGTCGAGGGCGGCAGTGACCTTCTCCGGGGGGCCCACGTAGGAAGTAAGACCGTCGGGCAGGAGCTCGGCGATGAAAGAGCGCGGAATGAGCACGCGTTCATCGACATAGAAGCGAAAATCGCCGAGCCATGCCTCGTGCGTCAGATAAGCGGCGGGAACGCGCTGATCGATCCGTCGCTCGAGCAACTGCGCGATCGACGCGCGCTCGGCCTGCGTCAGCCGCGCGTCGAGGAACGGCTCCAACCGGTCGAGCGGCAGGTGCAGCGCGTGCAGCAGCAGATACGCCGCCTCGTCGTAGGCGTTGTCGGTCCCGTGCCCGAACGAAAGCTTCGCCTCGCCGAAGCGCGTGACGGCATAGCGCAGCCAGTCGCGCAGCGTCGCGAGGTCGTGCTCCGCCGTCGTCATCGCGGGTCGGCGGGAACGAGCAGGCGCAGGAGAATGCCGCGATAGATGCGCGCGAGCAACGCGAGGTCGGCGATCCGCACGCGCTCGTTCAGCTTGTGGATCGAGGCGCCCACGGGGCCGAGCTCGACCACTTCTCGGCAAATTGCCGCGATGAACCGACCGTCGGACGTCCCGCCGGTGCGCGAAACCTGGGGGGTGACGCCGGTCACCTCGCGGACAGCCTCGGATGCGGCGTCGACAAGCGCGCCGGGCGGCGTCAGGTAGGGATCGCCCCAGCCCGTCCAGAAGAGGCTGTAATCAAGGCCATGCCGCGCGAGAACCGCTTCGAGGCGCCGCTGCAGCGATTCGCGGCTGCTCGCCGGCGCATGCCGAAAATTGAAGGTGACTTCGAGCTTGCCGGGAATCACGTTCGTCGCGCCGGTTCCGGCATGAATGTTCGAGCATTGCCAGGTCGTCGGCGGAAAGAACTCGTCGCCGTCGTCCCACCGCGTCGCCGCCAGCTCGGTGAGCACGGGTGCAACAAGATGGATCGGATTTCGCGCGAGGTTCGGATAGGCGACGTGCCCCTGTATACCTTGGACCGTCAATGTCGCCGACAACGTTCCCCGGCGGCCGTTCTTCATCATGTCACCGAGGCGATCGACGGAGGAGGGCTCGCCGACCACGCAAAAATCGATCGTTTCGCCTGCCGCGGCCAGCTTCTCGACCACCTTGACCGTGCCGTCGACGGAGGGTCCCTCTTCGTCGGAAGTGACGAGGAGCGCGATGGACCCGTCTCCAGGGTGATCGGCCACAAAACGTTCGACCGCGGTGACGAATGCCGCGAGCGAGGACTTCATGTCGGCGGCGCCGCGGCCGTAGAGCCAGCCGTCACGTTCGGTCGGGACGAACGGATCGGATTCCCATCCTTCGCGCGGCCCGGTCGGCACGACGTCCGTGTGCCCGGCGAGGCAGACGAGCGGACGCGCGTTGCCGCGCCGTGCCCACAAATTCGTGACACCGTTCGAAACGAGCGTTTCGCAATGGAATCCGAGCGGCGCAAGACGTGCAGCGATGAGCGCCTGGCAACCCGCGTCGTCCGGCGTCACCGACCGGCGCGCGATCAGTTCACGCGCGAGCGGAAGCGTTGAATCAACTGAAGCTACCGAAGCAGACTGGGCGACGACGTCCATGCGCCCATCTTAGCAAAACGCGGGCGCACCGACCCCAACAAAAACGCGGTGCGCTGGCCGCGCGGCGGCCCCCGCAACGCGCTTTCCACGAGACGTTTTCAGTGTGGCCTGTCCAACATCTCGGCGTCGATCTCGAGCGTCGTGAAATCGCTCTGAGCGCGCTTTGCGGTCCCGTCTTCCATTTCTGTCGCCAGTCCATCGACGCGCGCGGTGGGTGAATTCTGGTTGATGAGCCATGCGAGGTTGGTCGGCGAATCGGAGGCGATCATCGCTTCCTCGTAGGTGAT
>AR_comb_assmDRAFT_10264083_pt1 | contig 14359 bp, 10 predicted proteins | sample ArasoioldDNA_FD_10543 | JGI IMG/M metagenome (IMG submission 10543) | reverse complement strand
GACGGCTATTGGGGTGAGCACAGCCAGGCAGGGCCAACAACGGGTTATGATTATTTAACTGTAACCCAAATTGCATTGTACTGGGAATATTCAAAAGATCCCGAAGCACTGAAAGCATTGCGGCGTTCCACTGATTTTCATAAATATTTTACTTATCCCGATGGCACACCTGTTGAAACCATCAACGACCGCAACCGTTATTGGGGCGTTTCGATGTGGGGACATTTCGGCTTCTCACATTTTGCAGATGGCAGACGATATGCGGCATTCCTCACCAGTTTTTTTCCTTACGGCGGTGATACAAAATCTTATGGCGGAGATTTACAATCGCTTGGCAGAATTGCACAAGACGCACTTTATTTTCATGAAGGAAAAACCGAACCGATACCGCAGGATGAAACCGAATATGCACATGCTATGACAGTGCCCGCAGGCATCCGCAAAACGGGAGATTGGGTGGTGACCTATTCCGGCATTATCGCTCCCCCCGTTAGTATTAATAATTTTTTTCTCGATCGTCAGTCACACTTTAGTGTGTTTAATAAAAAGACAGGATTGATCATAAGCGGCGCGAATTCAAAACGTCAACCGGAACTTGCAACTTTTGAAGAAGCTATTGGAAGAGACAGCACTCACATGCCAGTGAGCAGCCGTTTGCAAATGAGCGATGATGCAGATAAATTGGCGCTTGCATACAATGTATTTTTCGCTGTGCTGGAAGTGCCAAAGCCAATGCAAAAACAATTGAATTTTCGTTTTGCAACAACTTATAAATGGGGCGATGCTATTTCACAGTTGCACTTGCAACTGATGTTGAAAGCAGGCGACACACTCGAAACAGGCGCAGGGCGAAAAATTATTTTAGGAAAAGAAAAAATCGAATTAAGCAGTGATGATTTGAGTGGCTTGATTAAGCACAACGGATGGACATTGCATTTGCCCACGGGAATGCATTTGGAATGGCCCGTGTATCCTTTTAATCCATACAAAGATGCACCGGAAACAGAACTCGAACGTGCAATTGGTGTTCTTTCTTTAACACTACAGCAAAAAGATGAAGAGTTTCGATTTACATTGGAAGCGGAGTAAGAGTGAGAAGAAGTTAGTTTATCATTAGCATTTCTTGTGCTTATTTGATATGAACACGAAACCGGTCGGAGGTATTAATACAATAAAATGTAGTTTTTTCAAAATTTTAAAAGTAAAAAATCATGAAATTAAAGTCTCTGCCAATTCTTTTTTTTGTATCTGTCGCTTCATTGAGCTTGAGTGCTCAGAATACTTCATCATCTTTTAAGATTGTTGGATATTACCCAATTGATCAGGCAATGAAAGCAGATACATCGCAAGTGCCATTTGATAAACTTACTCACGTTGATCTGGCTTTTGTTAACCCTGATAGTTTAGGTAATCTTAACCAGAACTTTGGTGCTTTAACACCGTTTATCAAAGCGGCACACACTCATAATGTAAAAGTTCTTTATTCCATCGGAGGAGGTTCATACCAGGGGCAATACCACGCACTTTTAAAGGAGGGCAAGAGACAAGAGCTGATTAAAAACTTTGTCTCAAAAGTTCTTCAGTACGATGCAGATGGAATAGATGTGGATTTGGAGTCGGGCTATGCTTTTGGATCAGAGACTGATCCCAATTACGGCATTTTTATAACGGGATTAGCACAATCTTTAAAATCAAAAAATAAGCTGATCACAGCAGCATTACCAAGCTCGCCCGGAAATGTGGTCACACATGAAGTGCTGACTCAATTTGATTTTATTAATATTATGTCTTATGATCATACCGGGCCATGGTCACCCGATCGTGCAGAAAATCATGCTTCATACTCGGATGCGATGGACGATCTGAATTACTATTTGAATACACTAAAAGTGCCGAAGGATAAGCTGATTCTTGGGGTTCCCTTTTACGGACATGGATTTGGCCCCGGGTTAAACGACCCGGTTATTGCATGGATGACCTATAAAGAAATTGTTTCAACTTATGCAGGAGCTGAATGGGTAGATCACTGGCATCTGCCGAATGGCTATATCATGTATTATAATGGCATCCCGACTATTAAAAACAAAACACAACTGGCAATGAAAAAAGCAGCAGGAATTATGATTTGGGAAATTATGTATGATTTACCTTCCGGCAGAAAATCACTCCTTAACGCAATATATGAAGCTGCTTCAGTGAAAGAATAGTCTTGATCGTGAAATCACCATGGCTCACGCAAAATGATTTTTATCAAGCATTGGATTCTTTATATCTTTTACAGGCAGTAAAGCTTGTTGCATCAAAATCTTTAATGCATTAATCCATAACAGCGGTAAATGCTCCATCTTTGATTGTTATTACCTCCTCGTTCACGTCAATGGTAGTTCCGCTGAATGTTCCTTTCACAATTTTTGTGATGGCATCATAACTGGTGATAATAAATACAACAGTCGCGCCGGATGATAATGGTATTAAACCGCCGCCTGCACAATTTATACAGGCATCGCTAAAAGTTTTGAATACCATCCCGGTTGGAGGATCATCGCTTGTATAACTGCCCGTCTCTATAATGGTGTGCGGCAATGCAATATTGATCATGAAAGTTGAATCACCTTCTTGTTGTGCATTTTTTGAAGAGAGTACAAGCACTTTTAATGATCCTAAAGTGAGAATATAATTTTTTTGCAGCAAACCATGGTAAGTAATATTTCTTTTAGCATCTGTGAACCGCCAGTTATTTAAAGGCAATGTATCAACTGCATGGTTCGCCAGCTCGTTACTGTCCCGAACATAAATTGTTACAGCGCAAACACTGGTATCGAAAAAAATATTGAAATCAGCAGAAGTTGGAAACAATGGTTTCCCTTCCGGTTTTAGTTTGATTGTGTTGATACCTGTGTTTTCGAAAGTACCGGAATCCGCAAAGCGCATCCCGTTTTGCAAATCAGTATGAATATTGTAATTACCGGCTTTAAGCACGTTTACTTTTACTTCAACATAAGCGGTATCGACGGACGCTACGCCATTATAGAATGTCCCATATACTTTTCCAGTGAAGCATGTTCCGGCAGAGTCTCTTAAAGTTCCGCTTGCATTATTATTTTCGAAACTGAGTTCTTTTGCACAACCAAATAAAATAATAAAGACGATGAAAGCAATAATGATGATATCTAACGACAAGGCTTTCATTGTCTGCTGGTGAATGTTTCTTTTAAAGTTAAATAATTTCAAATGAGCGCCACGCTAAATTTGCTGTTGTTGAACCACACTAATCTTTATTTTTAAAGAATTCTTGTATTTACTTCAGCATTAAATTTTGCTAATGAACAAATACTTTTTGCTAATTACGTTTTCCTGTTTTCTCCAGTTTTCTGCAGTTATACTCTCTGCTCAAAATATTATAGTAACCTATAAAGAAAGCACTGAAGATTTTCCAAATCCTGAAAGAGGATTTTATGTACCACGCGAAGTTTATGCAAGCAATTTTATTCCACTAAATTCAACTGTTTTAAAAAACTACAGAACGAATGAACAGAATCATGGAAACGCAGCATATAAAATATTTTCTACGTTATGCATGCGAGAATATGTGCTTGATATTTTTCGCGATAAACCTTTAAGTGACGCGTTTTTAAAAGGTATTGAAACAGATTGTGCTGCTGCACGTGAAGCAGGAGTGAAACTGATCATTCGTTTTTGCTACATCAACAAAACACATCCGGGTGATTGTCCTGATGAATATAAAATTTGTCCAACCTATGGCGATGCGCCTAAAAAAATTGTTCTTCAACATATAACACAGCTTGCGCCTGTGTTTAAAAAGAATGCAGATGTGATAGCTGTATTACAAGAAGGATTTATAGGGATTTGGGGTGAGAATTATTACACCGATTACTTTGGAGATGCTTCTGACAACGGTGTGAAAAGAATTATGGACAGCAGTTGGCGCGACAGAAATGATATACTAAGAGCTTTGCTGGATGCGCTTCCAAAAGACAGGATGGTGCAGGTGCGCACACCGCAGATAAAACAAAAATTTGTTTATGGCGCAGCGGCTGATGTTTTATCAAAGGCAATTGCTGAAAAAGACGCATTTAATTATTCAGATAAAGCAAGAATTGGTTTTCACAATGATTGCTTTTTAGCTTCTCCTGACGATTACGGAACTTTTGATGATTACGGAAGTTCTTCATCATTGCGCAAACCGGCAAACGAAATACTGAGAAAATATTTTATGGAAGATAGCAAGTATGGACCTGTGGGAGGAGAAACATGTGATGATACATTCAGTCCTCAAAATGATTGTGGTGGTGCGCAAAAAGAAATGGCTGCCATGCATTACAGTTTTTTGAACACTGCATACAACAACAATGTAAACAACGATTGGGATTCGGGTGGATGCATACAAGATATCAAATTGAAATTGGGATACAGGTTTGTGTTGCGTAACGCATCGTGTCCTTCTGAAGTAAAAGCCGGCAGCGATTTCAACTTTGTTGTGCATCTTGAAAATATTGGTTATGCTTCACCGTATAATGCAAGAGCTGTGCAGATAGTGTTGCGCAATAAAACATCAGGAGAAAAATTTCTTATTTTATGCAAAGCTGATGTGCGGTTTTGGTTTACAGGTAAAATTGAATGGAAAGAGAATATAAAAGTGCCTGAAAATATTCCTGCAGGTGATTATGAATTATTATTGAATTTGCCCGATAAATATTCGTCGCTTTCATCAATGCCCGCATACAGCATTCGTTTTGCAAATGAAAATATATGGGAAGAAATAACCGGTTATAATAAATTGAATGTTGTCGTCAAAATCGCGAAGTAATCCGTTCACTGCGGAAATGCCTGCATAATTAAATTTCTATTTCAGATTAACGTTGAAAATTGCTGACTAAAGTCAGCAAATGTACAAGAGTGCGACGCAAGAAAAGCTCAATTGCAGCAATGCAGCCGGGTTCAAAAAAATTCTTCAACTCCTTCTCTTTTGTGTCCACCAAACTAAAGCAACAACAGAACCGCCGATCATAAGAAATGTAAGCAAAGGCGGAAAGCTTGCCTTTGTTTCATTGCTGTTATTAATGTTGGTATCGTAAGTGAGTTGGTAACCGAGTTTGTTTGAAAACTCCGCGCAATCAGCAATAAAATCTTTTGATTCTTCCGGTGAAACAAAATCTTTCAATGTTTCGTAATCGTAGTGAAGTGTTATTTTATTTTTATGAGAATCGAATTTTGAATTTAGATTGAAAGCCGCACAGGAAAGATGATGCTGCGATTTTTCTGCATCCCATGTTTCAGGAAGATTTATTTCTATGTCTTCAATGTAATGCGTGGGATAATCAACAGACACAGGCATTTTGCGGGCAATATCTTTTGGCTTCTTGATGACACTGTTGATGAGAAAAGCAGAGAATGAAACTTTCTTCTCATCTTTTTCATCGTTCCAGAAATTATCGATATCATAATGTTCAGTGATTGTAAACATACCCTTGCTTTCATCGTCTTTCACTTCAAGGCTCTCTGCAATACTTGTTTCATCGTAGTAAGAGATATAAAAATTCAAAAAGCTTTTTTGCATTCCATACACGCTGTTGTCTTTAAACTGTTCGCGCATATTATCGGCATACGAACCTGTGTATTCGGTAGTAACGTCAAGCCGCACTTTTCCGTACATGGTCGGAACAGTGAAAACTTCTTTTGTCTTTACCATTCCCTTATCCTGCAGAGAAATATGTGTGAGGTTTGTTGTTGTATCAGTAAGCACCAACCCGATTTGATAATCGGGGAAAGAAATGTCATTCAATTTTCCGCGTTGATAGGAAATAGTTGGATCTATCCAATAAATTTTATCCGCAAGTTTTATCTGAACTGTTGTATGGTCAAATGCATAAGGAGTGGGCAACCAGTTTTGAATTTGCTTTTTATAATCTGTATTGATAAGAACAGGATTTGCTTCAATGCCCATTGTTCTTAAAATTGTGCAGAGTAAATAAGATTTGTCTTTGCAATCACCAAAGCGTTGAGCAAAAATTTTATTTGGATTGTTCGGCTTGTGAGAATTTTCTCCCATTTCAATGCCCATGTAGCGAACATCATCCTGCACAAATTTTATGGCTGTCAAAACCCTTTCCTCATCAGTGTTTCCGGCCGCACGCAGTTCTTCTGTTTTTTGTTTTAAAGAAGAAGAAAGCGTAATATTTTTCGGGAACAATGCCGCAGCCCAATCATTAATTTCTTTCCAACTTTTGAATTCACTTATCATTACAGCGGGATAAGGATCGTACCATGAAGGCGTCATATCTTCTTCATGAATCGCATTTATATCATTGAATTTCCATTCATAAATATTTTCATTAGCAGTTTTTGAAATGATTGGCTGAACGTTTGTTAAACTATTTTTTATGGTGAGATTTCTTTTATTTGAGCTGATGAGTTTGTAATACATATTATAAACCGGCACGCTGAAACCTGCGCTGAGATTTTCCGCAAACTTTCCTCTTAAAATAGGATTGAAACCTTTTATAGAATAACTGTACTCAATCACATCGCCTTTTCTAACATCTTCTAAAATCAATACAGCAGAAAGATTGCCATTATAAATGCTGCGGCTTAATTCAGTTTCCTGTTGTATCACTTTGAATTTTGAAGGTTCAAGTTTATTGATCGTTTTTCCGTCACGAATTATTTTTATTGTATGAAAAACAAGTTGCTCGTAGGAAGGGTCGTAACTCTGAGAAATTTGAGAAACATTTTGAATACCTGATTCAGAAATTATTTTTTCAGCGCGGCGGTAATAGACACATTGCTGCTCAACAGAAATTTGCTTTTCATAATCCACATCAATGTAACCGTCTTCAGCATCTTTGTCGAGATTTGTGTTCGAATAATCGATGGTGTTCACAGTTACCCATAATGGTTCCTTTTCTATTTGAACTTTTTGTGCAGTTAGCAGGGTCGGGCGAAGAAAAAAACTAATCAGCAATCCGTACATCAACTCTCTCATAGTTTTTTAATTAAGTGAAAAAATCAAATTAGGAATAAGAAATGATATAGTGCAGGATTTCAAAATTTTTAATATTCAATTAATAAATTGGTTGATTCTTTTTGTGTGACAAACTGCACTGCTGCTATTGAGCTTTAGTTGTGTCACTCCCTTCTACGTTCTAAACATTACTCAGCAATAATCTATTCCTCGTTTTGCTTTTTCAATATTCATAAAAAATTTGACGCACAAAACCACATACAACTTTTATCATTCTCGCTTACTTTTACCGCTCATTCTAAAATTGTTACTATGAAAAATATTTCTTTTTGTTTTGCTTTTTTGTTTTTGCTAACCTCACAACTTTTTTCACAGGAGAGCTACGACAAACATCCAAACACTTCGGGTGAAGGATGGACAAATCTTTTTAACAACGACCTTTCAAACGCTATTTACACCAAAAGTGTTTGGAGCATTGATAAAGACGGCGTGATGACTGCAACAAAAGACGACGCGATATGGAGTAACAAAGCATACGATGATTTTATTCTCGATCTCGAATTTAAAAATGCGCCCGGCACCAACAGCGGTGTTATCGTTCATGCAACTGATATTAAAGAATGGATACCGCATTCTGTGGAAATTCAAATTGCAGATGATTATGCAGATGAATGGGCAAAGTCTCCGGCGAACTGGCAATGCGCAGCAATCTTCGGTCACCAGGCAGCAACAAAACATGTTGTAAAAAAACCGGGCGAATGGAATCATTACACTATCACATGTAAAGGACAAAAAATTTGGATAGTATTGAATGGTGAATTGGTAAATGAATGTGACATGAGCAAATTTACTTCCGCAAAAACAAATCCTGACGGCAGCGAAGTTCCCTCGTGGTTAAGCAACCCGATGTCAACATTGCCTTTACATGGTTACATTGGTTTCCAGGGAAAACATGCAGGAGCTCCGATTTATTTCAGGAATATTAAAATAAAGGAGTTGAAATAAATTTTATAAAACGAATAGAAAAGGGTTCAAGGCTTTAAAAGCTTTGAACCTTTTTTATGTGTAACATTTGAAAGATTTACAGGCAAAACTTTGTAAAATCCGAAGCAGTATTCTGCGGATGAACCTATGGAAACTTAATAAACTATTCAACAGTCAGGTAAAAAATGACACCTGCAAACCCGACCTTAATCATATAAATGACTAATTGCAATCATTTTCTTCCCTTATACCGCTCTCTATATTTGAAAAACCAAAACGGAATTTTATGGAGAGAGAAGTTATTTTAACCATACAGGGCAAACGCTTTTCTAAACGCAAGGTAAAAGCCGAAGTCGAAAACATTAAAAAGATGTTGCCTTACATTGAATGGTTTGACTCATTTTGCACTCATAATGAAGTTTTCGATATGAATAAGCAGGGACCTGTTACAAGAAAAAGCCGGTTAAACGACGTTTTCCAGCAAGGTATGAACCAGAATGCCGAAATATTTATTTATGGCAAGAACTAGGTTTGATTTCTCTTTCTGTAAATTTTATTAGCGAATCCCGCGATTGCCTTTGACCGCTTCAATAGTGAAAGCATTCTTAAAATCGTTTTCATAAATATCTCATTGAGAATAATTTTCTACAAATACAATGGTAATTTTTCCTTTGCTGCTTGGCGATGTTTCATTTTCAAAATATTTTTGCACCGCTAACAGGTGAAAAAGACCGGTAAATACTTGCCTGCTCTTTTTTGGCTAACAAATTGTAGAATTAATTTGTGTTTTCTATAATTAATCCTCATACATAATGGATGTTGGAAATAATGTGTCCTTCCGATTGGTAAATACTTCATCTGCAAATACTGCGCATTGCTTTCATATTCTGAATTCGATGCCTTTTGCTGTGACTTACATAGATAAAGATCTGCGGTTTACATGTTTGAATGCTGCATGTGAAAAATTTTTGGGCAAGCAATCTGAAGCTATTATTGGAAAAACAATTTACGAAGTGCTCGGGAAAAAGCCGCTTGAACAAATGACCGCCCAATTGGATGGAACTGTTCTCAGCTTTGAAACAGAACTGCGTTTAGGAAAATCAAACCGTGTTGCAGAATTAACTTTTACTCCTGATTTTAATGAAGAAAAAGAAGTATGCGGATATTCAGTGATAATAAATGAGATCACTGCAAATAATAACGCGAAAAATGATCTTTCAAATAATCCTGAAGATGCACTTCATGAATGTGAATATCAATACAGGCAACTTATTGAAAAATTTCCTATCACTGTTTATACTTGTGATGCTAAAGGATATATTCGGCTTTACAACCGGGCGGCTGTTGATTTATGGGGAAGGGAACCGGTAGCAGGAAAAGATATGTGGTGTGGTTCATGGAAAATTTATCAAAACGATGGAACACTGCTGCCCCTGGATAAGTGTCCCATGGCTATTGCTCTTAAGGAAGGACGAAGCGTTTATGGCGAAGAGATCAATGTGCAGCGTCCTGACGGAACTATTTTAAAGGTGATGCCTCACCCTCAACCCATCTTTGATTCAAAAGGAAATATTGTTGGTGCCATTAACATGCTTTTAGATATCACTGATAGAAAAAAAGCGGAAGAAATCAATGCTAAGCTTGCTGCAATAGTTCAATCATCAGATGATGCCATTATCGGTAAAACTCTTGAAGGTATTGTTACCAGTTGGAATAAAGCGGCGGAAAGGATGTTTGGTTATACAGCAAGTGAAATGACAGGACAGTCGATCTTAAAAATAATTCCTGAGGAGCGTGTTGATGAAGAGCCGAAAATTCTTGAACGACTTAGAAGAGGCGAAAGTATTGAGCATTTTGAAACCATTCGTGTAACCAAAGATGGAACGAGATTGAATATCTCGCTAACTATTTCTCCCATAAAAGACAGTAAGGGTAATATTACAGGTGCTTCAAAAATTGCCCGCGACATTACGAAGCAAAAGCAACTTTTGGAAGCTTTGGAGACTGGCCGTGAAGAATTAGAAAGTCAGGTTATGGAAAGAACGGCAGATCTTAAACGCGCAAATCTTCATCTTCAAAACAGCAACGAAGAACTGGAGCGTTTTGCGTATGTGGCAAGTCATGATTTGCAGGAGCCTCTGCGAAAGATCCAGGCCTTTGGAAATCTCCTGTTAGAAAGAAATGAACAAGATTTAAATAATAATGGGAAAAATTATGTCAACAGGATGATCAGTGCTGCCAATAGGATGCAGAGCTTGATAGAAGCTTTACTCGAATTTTCAAGAGCAACTTTGATGGGGAAGAAGTTTGAAAAAAGAGATTTAAATCTTCTTATAGATGAGGTAATAAAAGAGTTCCAGGAAAGAGCAGACGACAAAGAAGCAATAATAGAAGTTGCGCCTTTACCACACTTAACTGTAATACCATTCCAGTTTAAACAAATGCTTTCAAATATTATCAGTAATTCTCTTAAATATTCAAAACCCGATGAAAAACCGGTAATAGAAATAACTTCACAAATATTAGATGCGCAGGAAATAAATGATCCTGACGCAGTAAAGGAAACAAGTTATTGCAAGCTTACTATCAGCGATAATGGTATCGGGTTTGAAAATGAACATGCAGAAAGAATATTTGAATTATTCCAGCGATTGCATGGACGCCATGAATACGGTGGTTCAGGAATAGGCTTATCTATTTGCAAAAAAATTATGGAGAATCATGAAGGGTTTATCCGGGCCGAAAGTAAACCCGGCAAAGGAGCCACTTTTCATATTTACATTCCTAATAAATAAGACACGTCTCAAAATAGCTTATCAATTTTATGTACTTAGCTGCAGTGCTGCTATGAAGCTTTGGTTGTGTCACTCACTTCAGGGTTCGGAACTTTTATCATTTTGAAATTTTGGAATTGGGAAATTTTGAAATTTGATTGCTGCGTTCTTGATGCAGTTTCAAGAGTGCGACGCAAGGGACGATGCCATAAATGCCATAGCTGGTAACATAAAAATTTCTTATAGATTTTCTCTTCGTACTGAAATAAATTTATCGTGGCTACATTTGCTGCGTGAAAAGAAAACCCGTAATACTTGAAAATGTCCTGGTAGAAGACTATGCTGCAGAAGGCAAATCACTTGCACGCATGAATGGTAAAGTGGTTTTTATTGAGAACACCGTTCCGGGCGATGTGGTGGATATTTGCCTTTTTAAAAATAAAAAAGATTGGGCCGAAGGATGGCCGATGCACTTTAAAGAATTTTCTTCTCAACGGGTTGAACCTTTTTGCAAACATTTTGGTGTGTGTGGCGGCTGCCAGTGGCAAATGCTTCCTTATGAACAACAACTTTTTTATAAACAAAAACAAGTTGCAGATAATTTAAAACGAATAGGAAAAATTACGCTGCCTGAAATATCTCCCATTATTGGTTGTGAGCAAACAACACAATACCGTAACAAACTTGAATACACTTTTTCAACAAAAAAATTTATTCCTGATGAGGAGTTTAAAGAGTTAAAAAAATTACATGCAGATATTGATGAAGCTGTAACGCAGGAAGTAGCGGGCTTTCATGCGAAAGGTGTATTTGATAAAATAGTAGAAATTGATGTTTGTCATTTACAACCAGAGCCAACCAATTTGTTGCGAAAAGCGATCGCAGGCTTTGGAAAAAAAAATGGTTTTTCATTTTATGATATAAAACGGCACAAAGGTTTTTTACGGAATGTTATCGTGCGGATGGCAACAACCGGTGAAATAATGGTGAACGTTGTATTTGCTTATGAAGATGAAGTTGCAAGAAAAAAATTGCTGGATTATTTATTACAAAAATTTCCGTCGATAACAACGTTGCTTTATACCATCAATCCAAAATTGAATGATAGTTTAACTTCTCTTGAACCGATTGCTTATCTTGGTAAAGGTTTTATTATTGAGATGCTGGAAGATTTTCGTTTCAAGATAAGTCCGAAATCATTTTTTCAAACCAACACAAAGCAAGCAGAAAAATTATACCGGCTAACAAGAGATTTTGCGGAACTTAACGGAACGGAAATTATTTATGACTTGTATTGCGGGACAGGGAGCATAGGAATTTTTTTAAGCAGGCAGACAAAAAAAATAATCGGCGTGGAGGCTGTGGAAGACGCGGTGAAAGACGCAAAAGAAAATGCGACGTTTAATAATATTGATCATGCAGAATTTTTTTGCGGCGATGTTATTGAAATTTGCAACGATGAATTTTTTCAGGTGCATGGAAAACCTGATGTAATTATTACTGATCCTCCCCGGGCAGGCATGCATGAAAAACTTGTACAAAAATTATTAGATATTTCTTCGCCTGTGATCGTGTATGTAAGTTGCAATCCCGCAACACAGGCAAGAGACTTGGCTTTGCTTGATGGAAAATATTCGGTTGAAAAAATTCAACCCGTAGATATGTTTCCGCACACGCATCATATAGAAAATATTGTTCAGTTAAAATTGAGATGTTGATTGTTGAAAAATTTTAAAATATCAAGATGACAGAATTCAGACCGGGCAGATTTCAGATACTACCGACGATTGTTAAGAATCTTATTATTATTAACGTTCTTGTATTTCTTGCACAACAAGCATTGCCACAGGCGGGAGTAAACCTTGAAGATATTTTTGCGTTGCATACATTTCAAAGTCCTTTCTTTAAACCGTGGCAATTTGTAACGCACATGTTTATGCACGGCAATTGGGGTCACATTTTTTTTAACATGTTTGCGCTGTGGATGTTTGGTTCTATTCTTGAAAATGTATGGGGACCGAAGCGTTTTCTTACTTTTTATTTAGTGAGTGGCTTAGGCGCAGCCTTACTGCATATGATAGTTTTGTATTTCAACACGCAGGGCATGATCACAGATTACCATTCTGTAAATACAGCATCAGGCGCTATGTCGTTCCTAAACAAATATCCACCGGAAAGGCAATTCCGAACAGATGATATAGCAACAGTGCTGAATACTACATTCCAGGATCATCTGAATGAATCTACGCTTGGCGCCTCGGGAGCAGTCTTTGGTTGTTTAGCGGCCTTTGGATATTTGTTCCCGAACACATATATCTATCTTTATTTTTTTCTGCCTGTTAAAGCAAAATGGTTCGTGTTGGGCTACGCCGCTCTTGAATTATATAGCGCGATTCAAAACTCTGCCGGTGATAATGTGGCACACTTCGCGCACCTCGGTGGCGCACTCGCCGGATTTTTAATGGTATATTTCTGGAACAAAACAAACAGAAAAACGTTTTATTAATGAGGTAAAGATTTTTTAAAAGTAAATTACGTACAAAGCTCATGTCAGTAATGCATAAAAATAGAAGAAACCCGATATTGCTTGGTCAGGATAATAATGCACTTACATGGTTGCTTATTATTAATGCGGTTGTTTTTGTTGCGATAAATTTTATTAAGATCGTTTATTTTCTTTCATATGAAACCAGGGACGAAGCATTGCAAAATTTCAATTTGCAAATACTCGACTGGTTCTCTCTCTCTGCTAATGTGCAAACTTTTTTTAGTCATTTATGGACAATAATAAGTTACATGTTTTCGCATGAAGGCGCTTGGCAGTTGATAGGAACATTATTATGGTTATGGGCATTTGGTTACATATTTCAGGATCTTACAGGCAATACAAAACTTATCCCTGTTTATTTGTATGGTGGCTTTGCTGCAGCACTGATTTTTATACTTGGTTCTAATTTTATTCCGGTTTACAAAGCTGTTTCAAACTCAACAACTGCTTTGATGGGCGGCGGCCCAGCCATTGTTGCAGTGGCTGTCGCTGCAACCACAGTAGCACCAAAGTATAAACTTTTTCCAATGATCAACGGTGGTATTCCTTTGTGGGTGCTGACACTTTTGTTTGTTGTGATCGATTACACGAGTATCATAAACGACAGCAGTATTTTTGCCATCACACATATTGCAAGTGGCATTACAGGTTTTTTGTTTGCGCACCAAATGGAAAGAGGCAGAGACTGGAGCAGGTGGATGATAAATTTTATAAATTGGTTAAATGATCTTTTCAACCCTGAGAAAAAATATAAACAAAAACCCGTTTCTCAACAACGTTATTATAAAACTGTTCGCAAACCTTTTGAAAAAACACCACGTATTACACAACAAAAAGTTGATGAGATTCTTGACAAGATCAATCAGCAGGGTTACCAGTCGCTCTCGGAAGAAGAAAGAGATATTTTAAAGAAGGCAAGCCAGGAAGATTTATGAAACATCGCCCGCTGATGAAAGATGTGTTGAAAATTATCTGGTTTTATGTATGCATTTGGCTTGTCATTGTATTCATTCTGTCTTCTCTCAGCAGTTTTATAAAACCTGCATCTTTTTCTTTTATCAGTTTATCAGG
>AR_comb_assmDRAFT_10011169_pt1 | contig 14359 bp, 14 predicted proteins | sample ArasoioldDNA_FD_10543 | JGI IMG/M metagenome (IMG submission 10543) | reverse complement strand
GGGCCTTCCGGCTGCGGCAAGACCACAACGCTCAGGGCCATCGCCGGCCTGGAGGAAATCGATGCGGGAGACATCCTGATCGATGGCGCGCCGGTTCAGCGGCTTGAAGCCGGCGACCGCGACATTGCGTTCGTTTTCCAGCTCTTTGCGCTCTATCCCCATCTGACAGCCTACGAAAATATCGCCTTTCCCCTGCGGGCAACGCGCGAAAGCCGGGCGAGTGTGGATGCCCAGGTCCGGCAGGTAGCACGGTCCCTGCAGGTGGAGCATCTGTTGAACAGGCGCCCAGCCGCGCTGTCGGGCGGCGACATGCAGCGCGTCGCGATCGGCCGCGCCCTGGTGCGCCGTCCCAAAGCCATGCTCATGGACGAGCCGATCGGGGCACTCGATGCGAAGCTTCGCGAGGAGATGCGCACCGAACTCAAAAGGTTGCACCTCCAAAACGAGTCGACCACAGTCTACGTTACGCACGATCAGGTCGAGGCGATGTCGTTGGCCGATCGCATCGCCATCATGAATGAAGGCGTGCTGCAGCAGGTCGGCACGCCCGACGATGTCTATCATCATCCCGCCAATCTCTTTGTCGCGCAGTTCGTCGGAAGTCCGGTCATGAACATTGCCCCGGCGGTGTTTGCGACGGAGGGCAATGCGACGCGCGTCGTTCTGGGCGACGGCTCCAGCGCGTTCGAGTTCCCCGCCCAATTGGCCGGACGTATCGCGGGAACCGCGGCCGCGAGCTCGAGACTGACGCTGGGCGTCCGACCCGAGGGCGTCCTGATCTCACTTTCAGAGGCCCCCGGACACGTCGCGGTCGATGCTCATCTGATCGAGCCACTGGGCGCCTATGACATTGTCGATCTCAAGATCGGCCCGCAACTCATCAGGGCGCGTACACCGAGCGGTTTCGTAGCCAGGGCCGGCGACAGGGTATGGGCGAGACTGGATCCGGCCCAAACGCATTTCTTCGATACGGAGACGGGAAATTCGTTGCACGCAAGGTCCGGCAATGGCGCGCATTAGGCTCGCAAATGTCACCAAGAGATTCGGTTCGCATGTGGCGCTGGACAATCTGTCTTTGGACATTGCAGACGGAGAATTCTTCGTCCTTCTAGGGCCGACCGGCGCCGGCAAGACCACGGCCTTGCGGCTGATCGCCGGGCTCGAACGGCCCGACGCCGGCACCATCGAAATCGACGACCAGGATGTCCGCCAATGGAGCGCTGCCGAACGCGACGTGGCGCTCGTGTTCCAATACTATTCGCTCTATCCGCGCTACACCGTGCGCCAAAATCTGGCCTTTCCTCTCAAGTCGAGAGTCAGAAACTATTCGCCGGCCGAAATCGACGATCGGATCGCGCGGGCAGCCAAGACCCTGCGGATCGAGCATCTGCTTGAGCGCAAGACCGATCGGCTGTCCGGCGGCGAGATGCAGCGCGTATCGATCGGACGCGCTATCGTGCGTGAGCCGCGCGCCTTCCTGATGGACGAACCGCTCTCCAACCTCGACGCCAAGCTGCGCGAGGCGCTGCGCTCTGAGCTGAAGGACCTACAGATGAAGCTCGGCGCCACCTTCCTGTTCGTCACCCACGACCAGACCGAGGCGATGTCGATGGGCGACAAGGTCGGCGTGCTCAATAAGGGCCGCATCACGCAGGTCGCCACGCCCCATGAAATCTACAACCGTCCGCGCGATCTGTTCGTCGCCAGCTTCGTCGGCTCGCCCGCAATGAATCTCGTGCCCGGCGAAATTCGCGACGGGCGGCTGATGGCGCTTGCGGGCAGGATCGAGCTTGCGCCCGAAGGCCCGCTACGCGAACGCCTGCCGCGCGGCCCCGGTTCCGTCACCCTCGGCATCCGTTCCGAGGACATCCGCATCGGACCGCACGAAGCCGCCGAGGCACGAGTCCACGACGTGGAAAATCTCGGCGTCGAGAAGATCGTCACTTTGCGGGTCGACGAGCAGTTGCTGCGGGCAACGGCGCCAGCGGCCCTCGAGCTGCCGATCGACAGCGCCGTGCGGTTCAGCTGGAACCTGCAGAAGCTGCACTATTTCGACCGCGAAACCGGCGTGAATCTGACCGTCGCATAAGGAAGCGCTTCGGTCAGTCGCACGGCGGGACCGTTCACGCGCCGGCCGCCAGCGCCGCGCCGACGAGGCCGGCATCGACGCCGAGCGCGGCCGGCAGGATCGGCAGGTCGCGGCAGGACTCGGCCCAGATGTGCGCGCGCGTCGCGGCGATCAGTTCCTCCCGATACGGTCCGGCGGCGAGGCCAAGGCCGCCGCCGAGCACGACCACCTCGGGATCGAGCATGTTCACGACGAGAGCGATGAGCGGACCGAGCTTCCGAGCGGCCGCGGTCAGGATGTCGCCGGCAACCGCGTCGCCGGCGGTTGCCGCGGCCAACAGATCGGGTGCGCTGACGTTGCGACCCGTGCGGCGGGCGTAGGCGGCGCTGATCGCCGGCCCGGACGCGATCTCCTCGAGGACGGGCGCATTGAGGTGGCCGCAAGCCCCGCAGGGGACGTGAAGCGCGCTCGAGGCGAAATGAATGGCGAAGCCGTTGGCGCCCGCGTGCGGTCGGCCATCGATGACCAGGCAGTAGCTGACGCCGGTCCCGATGGTGACGTAGACGAAAACGCGCCGTTCCTTGCCGGCGCCGAATTCGGCCTCGGCCCGCGCCGCCGCCCGCACATCGGATTCGATCGTCGTCACGGCGAGTGTCGACAGGCGCTCGCGGACCGGAAGACCGGTCCAGTCGAAGTTGTAGGCACTGCAGATGCGGCCCGCGTTGTCCACCAGCTGCGGGACGCCGACGCCGACGCGGTCTACGCGCAACTTCACCGCTCCGATCAGGCGCCGCGCGAGATCGATCGTATCGTCGAGGATTGCCATGCCGCCGCGCGCCGCCTCGGTCGCAATAGTTTCGCGGACCAGGATCGCGCCCGTCGCGGGATCGATGACGCCGGCGGCGATCTTGGTGCCACCGACGTCGATGCCGAGGACGCCCGCACCGGCGCCGCCCGTCATGGACCGGCCGCGGCCTTGTCGAGATAGGTGCGGCCGCGGCGGCACTCGTGGACGAGCGTGGCCGGCCAGGCCGCATCGAAGCCCGACGCCGCCTGCACCCGCCGCGCCGACTCGCGCTTGCCGGCGCCATGCATGACGAGCACCGCCTCCCGCGACAGGCGCGCGATCGTGCCGAGGCCGACGGACACGCCATGGGTCGGCACTTCGGCCAGGCTTTTGAACTGCGGGAAGGTCGAGAGGTTGTCCTGCCGGGTCTCTTCCGAGAGCGCCACGATGCTCGCTCCGCCGGCGGGCGGCGAGCCCGGCGGATTGAAGGCCACATGCCCATCGGAGGCGCCGCTCGCCATGATGAACAGGTCGACGCCGCCGGCATCCGCAAGGCGCGCATCGTATTCCCCGGGGTCGGCGGGATCGGGGATCCAGATGTGATGATCCGGGATGCAGGCATCGGCCGGGAGTTCCTGATTGACCGGCGCCTGAATCTCGCGGAAGGCGAAGCCGAGACAGCTGTAGTGCGCGTTCATGGGGCAGGTGACGAAGCCGCCCTTGCCGTCCGAATTCAGATACTCGTCCATCATCACGATGACGAGGTGCGAGAGATTGTCGTTGGCCTCGGCGGCGCGGCGCGCCAGCGCCTGATAGATGACGCGGGGCGTGCGCCCGCTCGGGCAACCCAAAAGGAACCGGCGGCGCCGGCGCAGCGCCGCCCGCGTGCGGTCGAGAATCTCGCCGGCCAGCGCCCCGCCGAGCTGCTCGGGTGTGTCGAAGACCGTGACGGGCGCAGGCATGCGAACTACCCTCGATAGCGTGTCAGCCAAAGCGCGATGGGCGTCGTTCCAACCGTCATGAACAGGATGAGCGTGCCGACGGCATTGGCCTTCGGGGTAAGCGCCGACCGGATCATGTTGAACACGAACGTCGGGAGCGTCATGCCCTTGCCGATGGTGAAGTAGGTGATGACGAAATCGTCGAGGGAGAGCGCCATCGCAATCAGCGCGGCGCCGACCACCGTCGGACGGATGATCGGCAGCGTGACCGTCAGAAACGCCCGCAGGGGCGAGGCGCCGAGGTCGCGTGCGCTCTCGACGACGCGGTAGTCGAAATTGCGCAGCCGCGCATAGACGATGAGCACGACGAACGGCAGCGCAAACAACAGATGGCTCATGATCACGGTCTGGCGACCCATGGGAATGTTGGCGCGGGAATAGAAGCTGAGCAGCGCCACGCCCAGCACCAGCGGCGGCAGCATGAGCGGCAGGCATAGCAGCGTCGTCACGAGATAGGCGCGCGCGGGCTCGAGCCGCGCCAGGCCCATGGCCGCCATGGTGCCGACGAGGGCCGACAGGATGCCGACCGTGCCGCTGATGACGAGACTGTTCCAGAACGCCGGCGCGAAGTTGGCGTCCGCGAACATGGCCCCCCACCAGTGCAGCGACAGCGCCTCGATCGGAAACGCCGACTGCGCCCGGCTGGTGAAGGCGAAGAGCACGACAAGCGCGAGCGGCGACAGCAGGAACACCACGAAGAGCCCGCCGATCGCGCGCCAGACGATGCTGGTGTCGTCTCTCATCGCGGCCGCCACCGCGTCAACATGAATATCGCGAGAACGACGACCGCGATCGAGGCGCCGACAGTGACGAACGACATCGCCGAGCCCATCGGCGGATTGAAGATGCCGCCGAACTGGGCGGAGATTTGGACGCCGATCATGTTAACCTTGCCGCCGACGAGCTGTGGCGTCAGGTAGTCGCCGGCGGCGAGCAGAAAACAGAGGGCGAATCCGGCCATGGTTCCGGTGTGACAGCGCGGCACCACGATATCGGAGAAACTCCGCCAGCCGCCGGCGCCGAGGTCACGGGCGGCCTCGAGCTCGATATCGGTGATGCCGCGCATGGAGCCGTAGATCGGCAGGATGGCGATCGGCAGCAGGAAGTTGATGAGCGTCACGACCACGGCGCCCGCATTGTAGAACAGCCAGGGCAAAGGCTCGTCGATGATGCCGAGCGCCAGCAGCGCTGTATTCAGCACGCCGGTGATGCCGAGGATGGTCATCCACGAATAGATCTTCATGAGATAGCCGCCGAACAGCGTGATCAGCGCGATGAACAGCAGCGCCGGACCCCAGCGGCCGGCCTTGAAGCGGATCAGATAGGCATAGATGAAGCCGAGCGCCGTCGTCAGCGCGGCGACGATGAACGCCAGGCTCAGGGTGAATGCCAGCGTCGCCGTATGCTGGTCGTACACCTGCCCGTAGTTGACGAACGTGAAATCGGGCTTGAGCTTGAACAGCACCACGCGCCAGAAGCTGATGACGAAGAAGTAGATCAGCGGCAGCACGAACAGGATGCCGAAGATCCCCAGCGCCGGCGCCAGCAGCAGAACGGTGGTGCGGCGCTCCCGCATGCTAGCGCGCGATCGTTTCCTTCAGCGACATCAAGCCCTTGAACGCCATGTAGCCGGCGTCGACGGGAAAGATGCCGCCGGTGACGCGCCTGGCCTTGTCGGAGGCCAGGAAAGTCGCGAAGTCGGCGATATCCTCCGGCTGCAGGATGCCCATGAGGTGGAGGTCTTCGATCTTCTTGCGCTCGACCGGATTGCCGAGGAACGGCGCCTGGTGGGGCGTCTCGACGAAACCCGGACAGACGGCGTTCACCCGCACGCCCGCGGGCGAGAGGCCGGCGGCGAGCGAGCGCGTCATGGCGACCACGCCGCCCTTGGCCGCCGTGTAGGCGTCGATGCCGGCCTGGCCGATGAGGGCGTCGGTCGTTGCCGTCAGGATGATCGATCCCGAGCCCTGCTTCAGCATCTGCTGGCCGACGTATTTGCAGCAGTAGAAGGTGCCGTTGAGCACGAGATCGATGATCTCGTGCCAAGTCGCCTCTTCGAGCTCGGTCGCCCGGCCGTCGCCGCGGTTGACCAGCGGCACGTTCATGGCGTTGTGAAAGAGCACGTCGATGCGTCCGCAGCGGGCCACGGTATCGGCGACCATGCGCTGCACCTGCAGCGTATCGCGCACGTCGACCGGCTGAAATTGCGCGCGCGCGGCGCCGATCTCCTGCACGACGCGCTCGCCGCCCTCCTTGTTGATATCGGCGACGATGACGATGGCGCCGGCCGCGGCAAACGCCTGCGCGCCAGCGCGACCGATGCCGGACGCGGCACCGGTGACGATGGCGACCTTGCGACTCAGATCGGACATTGGGGCTTGCAGGGGCGGGGCATCACCCGCCCCCGCATCACATGCTACGCCGCCTTGAACTTCTGATACGCCGCCTGCCAATCCTGGTAGCTGGCGTGCTTGCCATCGGGCTCGAGCGGCGGCATCGGGAAGAACTTCGCCTTCTTCTGGAACTCCGACAGGTTGTCGTAGGGGTAAAGCGCCTTGGTCTCCGGCTGCAGCTTGGCGATTGCATCGGGCACGACGATTGCCTGATACGTCTTCTCGCCGAACGCCCGCTGAGCCTCGACGTCGAGGGCTTGGTTGGCGCATTTGTGCGCCGCCTCGCGATTCGGCGCACCCTTGGCGATGCAATAGCTGTCGAGCCAGGCGAAGGTGCCCTCCTTGGGATAGGTCAACTCGACCTTCTTGCCGGCATCGGCCGCGAACTTCTTCAGGAACTCGCCGCCGCTGAAGGTGATGACGACTTCGCTGCGCGCCAGGGCATTCGCCAGTTCTCCCCAGCTCACCGCCAGCTGCCGCGCATGGTCCTTCTTCAGCTGGATCAGGAATTCGGTTGCTTGGTTCAGCTGGTCCTGCGTCAGCATGGTCGGCACTTCAGCGTCGGTGGCGAGAATGGCCGCCAGCATCTGGTTGCCGATGGGATCATCGGCCATGCCGACCTTGCCCTTGTATTCGGGCTTGAGGATGTCTTTCCACGATTCCGGGGCGTTCGGAATTACGGCCGGATCGTATGCCATCGGCGCCGACCCCCAGGTGAAGGGCACGGAATAGCGCTTGCCGTCGATGATGACGTTCGAATCGTTGCGGAAGACCTCGGGCACCGTGGCGAGGTTCGGCACCAGCGATTCATCGATCGTCTCGATCAGATCCGACGCCGCCAGGAACGGGATATAGCCCATATAAGGCGTCACGATGTCGATCTGTCCGGCGCCGCCGGCGGCCAGACGGCTGATGATCTCGTCATTGTTGCCGATGCCGGTGAAGGTGACCTCGATGTCCTCGCGCTTCAGGAAGTCGCCCACCCGCAGGCCGGCGTCGTAGTCCTGCCAGCCGAACATGCTGACATTGGTGGCCGCCGCCGCCCGGCGGCCTGTCACCCCGGTGGCAGCGAGCGCGCCCAGCGCCGCCGCCCCCTTCATCGCGTCGCGCCGCGACAGGGTCGTCATCGAACGCACGCGCATCAGTCCCGAATTGTCCATGGTAGAACCTCCCAGTTCATTGTTATGGGACCACACTGGCGGCAGTAGACCGCAGGCCATAGCGGGCGTCAATGGCGGCGCCGGAGCGGCTCTCGCCAAATATTCGCCGACGCCCTAAAGTGCCGGCCGCCGCGATCGGGCAAGGTCCGTTCCAACGACCGAAAAACAACGCTGGGGAGACATCATGACTATTTCGGCGCGCACGCCAACCGTCGAGCAGATCCTCGACATCGCCGATTCGTTCGGCCTGCACTTGACGGTCGACGACGCCAAGTCGTTCCGCGGCATTATGGCCGGGACCATGGCGTCATACGCCCGCGTCGACGAAATGGTGGAGCCGCGGCCGGCGGTGAAGTATCCGCGCGATTCCGGCTACCGGCCCGACGCCGAGGAGAATCCGTACAACGCCTGGTACTGGAGATGCGAGATCAAGGGTGCGTCGAAGGGCCTGCTGGCCGGCAAGCGCGTCGCCGTGAAGGACAACATCTGCGTGGCCGGCGTACCCATGGCGAACGGCTCGCGCGTGCTCGAAGGCTATGTGCCCGACGTCGATGCCACCGTGGTGACGCGCATCCTCGACGCCGGCGGCATCATCGCGGGCAAGGCGGCCTGCGAGGACCTCTGCTTCTCCGCCGGCAGCCATACCTGCGTCACCGGGCCGATCCGCAACCCGCACAACCCCCTCCATTCGACCGGCGGCTCGTCCGGCGGCAGCGCGGCGGCGGTGGCGGCGGGCGATGTCGAGATGGCGCTCGGCGGCGACCAAGGCGGCTCCATTCGCACGCCGTCCTGCTGGTGCGGCGTCTACGGGCTGAAGCCGACCTGGGGACTGGTGCCGCTGACGGGCGCCATGCCCATTTCCTACGCCGTCGATCACTGCGGTCCCATGTGCAACAGCACGGAGAACCTGGCCAAGCTGCTGACGGTGATCGCCGGCCATGATCCGCTCGACCCGCGCACGACCATCGCGAAGAAGCAAGACTACATGAAGGCGCTCGGCCAGGGCGTCAAAGGCATGAAGATCGGCATCCTGAAGGAAGGCTTCGGCCATCCCGGCGCCAGCGACAAGGAGACCGACAAGAAGGTGCGCGACGCCATCCTCTCCCTCAAGAAGCTCGGCGCCACTGTCGAAGAGGTGTCGGTGCCGATGCACCGCGACGCCCCGCATGTGTGGACCGCCATTATTCTCGAAGGCGCCACCGAGATGATGATCAAGGGCAACGCGCTCGGGAACAACTGGAACGGCGGCTACACGACCTCGCTGATCGACGCCTTCGCGCGCGGCTGGCGCTCGCGCCCGGACGACATGTCCGAGACCTGCAAGCTCGTGCTGCTGCTGGGCGAGTATCTGAACCGCTTCTATCACGGCCGCTATCACGCCAAGGGCCAGAACCTGAAGCCGCTGGTGAAGCAGTCCTACGACGCGGTGCTGAAGGATTTCGATCTCCTGGCCATGCCGACGATCCCCTTCCCTGCCACCAAGATCCCGGCGCCCGATTGCAGCCGCGAAGAATATGTCGATGCCGCCCTCAACATGCAGCAGAACACTTGCCCGTTTGACGTCAGCGGCCATCCGGCGCTCACCGTGCCGTGCGGCAAGATCAAGGGCCTGCCGATCGGCATGATGCTAGTGGCCAACCATTTCGACGAGTCCTCGACCATCCGGGCTTCGGCGGCGTTCGAGGGATCGACGAACTGGACGAAGCGATAGGCTAGCCCTACTTAGCGGCCAGCTCGTTGCAGGTGTGGATGATCACTTTGTCGGCCAGAACCGGGCCGGCAACTTCCACGAACTTCGCGACGGCCGGCGACTTGTTATGCCTCTCCATCGCCGCCTGATCGCGGAAGCGCTCGAAGGTGGCGAAGAGATCCGGATCGTCGGCCGACTGGTTGACGTAGTAGTTCAGTGTATCGGGCTCGTCGCGGCGCACGCTCTCGATCACATCGAGCAGGGCACGCTTCACGGTATCGGCGTGGCCGGGCTTGGCGCGGATGATGGCGGTGATGGTCATCATGATGCTGTCCTCTATGCCGATACGCCGATGAACTCGCTGACGACGGCGGCGTCGGCGAGACGCTCCGGCGTCACCTCTTGGGTGATGCGGCCCTTCTGGATGATGAGCACGCGCTGCGAAAGCGCGCGGATGAAATCGAGGTTCTGCTCGACCAGCACGACCGTGAGGCCACGGCGGTCACGCAGCATCATCAGCCGCTCGACGATCTCCTCGATGATCGAGGGCTGGATGCCCTCGGTCGGCTCGTCCAACAGGATGAGGCGCGGCCGGCCGCACAGGCAGCGCGCCAGCGCCAGCAACTGCTGCTCGCCGCCGGAGAGTGCGCCACCGGGACGGTCAAGGAGCGCCTTCAGGCGCGGAAAATCCTCCAGCACCGGCTCGATCACGTCGGCATCGGCAGCGCCGGAAGCGGCCGTTGCCATTCGCAAATTCTCCAGCACGGACAACGTCGGGAAGATCTCGCGCCCCTGCGGCACGTAGCCGATTCCCAGGCGCGCCCGCTGATGAGCCGGCAGGCCCGTCACGTCCCGCCCCTCGAACTGCACCTGTCCGCCGGTGGCGCGCACGGCGCCGATCAGCGTCTTCAGCAGCGTGGTCTTGCCCATGCCGTTGTGGCCGAGGATGCCGACAAACTCGCGCTCGGCGACGGTGAGGGAGATGCCGTTCAGGATCTGGATTCGCCCATAGGCGGCGGCGAGGTCGGTGACGGCGAGCATGGTCATGCCGCCGCCTGGCGCCCGAGATAGACGTCGCGCACCGCCGGGTTCGTCATGATGCGCTCGAAGGCGTCCTCGACAAGGATCTGGCCCTGGTGGAAGACCGTAACCTTTGTGGCGATCTGTCGGATGAACTGCATGTCGTGTTCCACGACGATGATGGTCGTCGTCTTGTTGACCTCGCGGATCAGCGCGGCGGTACGGTTGGTTTCCTCGAGGCTCATGCCTGCCGACGGCTCATCGAGCAGGACGAGTTTGGGGCGGCGGGCCAACACCATGCCGATCTCTACCCACTGACGTTGGCCATGGGCGAGTTCGCCGACGGAGCGATGGGCGATGTCGGTGAGTTGAAGACGTTCCATCAGCTCGGCGACGATCTGGCGGGTGGCGGCGATCGCATTGCCGCGCCGTGCCGCCAGCCAGAGATTCTCGCGCACCGGCAGACCGTCGAAGACATCCGGCACCTGATTCTTGATGCCGATGCCGAGACGCCCGATCTCATGGGTGGCCGCGTGCGTGATATCGGTGCCGGCGAAGACGATGCGGCCGGCGGTCGGCGTGATCTGTCCCGTCAACATCTTGAAGAACGTGCTCTTGCCGGCGCCGTTGGGGCCGATGAGGCAGCGCAGTTCGCCTTCGGCAAGGGTGAAGTCGACACCGGCAATGGCGTGCACACCGCCGAAACGCTTCTCCAGCCCGACGGTCTGCAGCACCGGGGCGCCGCTCATGTCGCGCCGCCGCGAACGCGCCGGCACAGCCAGGCGATCCCGCCGCCGATGCCGGGAAGAAGACCGTCGCGGAAGGCCAGGACGACCAGCATCAGCACGACGCCGAGGATCAATGGCAGCCATTCACCCACCGCCTGCGAGCCGAGATTGGTCTTCAGCATCTGCACGATGGCCGTGCCGACTATCGGGCCCACCAGGGTCGACTTGCCGCCCACGATGACCCAGACGATCACCTCGGCGGCGCGCTTGAGGCCGAACATCTCCGGCGCGACGAAATTGTTCCAGACGGCGAACAGCACGCCCGACAGCGCGGCGATGCCACCGCTGATGATGAAGGCGGCGAGCTTATAGCGGCGGCTGTCGTAGCCCAGCAGCTCGATGCGCCGGGTATTCTCGCGGATGCCCACGAGCACGCGGCCGAACGGCGTCGTGAGCAGCAGCCGTAGCCCGACATAGACGAGCACCAGGAGAGCTGCCGACAGATAGAACACGCCGTCGATGCCGAGTTCCTTGGCGGTGTGCCAGGGAATCTTGATCGAGGGCACCGTGGGGATGCCGTTCTGGCCGTTGAGGCGCACCTTGCCGATCACGTACTGCTCGCCGGAGGTCGACTTGATCGCCTTCTCGAAGATCAGCGTGATCACGAGCGTCATGACGCTGAGATAGATGTCGCTAATGCGCCCATAGATCATGAAATAACCGAATATGGCCGCAAACAGCATCGCCAGCAGGATGGCGGCAAACAGCGAGAACGTCGTTTCGCCGAGGTTGAGCGCCAGTACGGCGAAGCCATAGCCGCCGAGGCCGAAGAACGCCGTCTGCCCGAAGCTGAGGATGCCGGCATAGCCCCACAGGAAGCTCATGCTGAGCGCCAGCAACGCCAGGATGAAGATGATTGAGATGTTGAACTGCTGCGCGATATTGAGGCGCGAGGGCAGGATCATCAGGGCAATCAAGGCCAATGCTACGAGCAGCCACCATAGCAGCCCGGGCCGCTCGCCGGCCGCGCCGAGTCCTGGAATGCCGATCCGCATGGGTTACAGCCCGCGCCGCAGCCGCCCGGTGATCCCGAGGGGCAGCAATCGCAGCAGCACGATGGCGATCAACAGAACGGCAACTTCACTGACAACCGTACTGCTCTTGTAGCTGACGATTCCGTCGATCGTTCCGAAGAGGGCAGAGGCCGCGCTGGTGCCGAGGAGCGGCAGCGGGCCACCTGCGATCACGGTGATGAAGGCCTTGGCAATGTAGGAAACCCCGAGCTGCGGCGACGCCCCCACGATCGGCACCAGCACGCCACCGGCCAACCCGGCGAGTGCGGCGCCGAAGCCGAAGGTGAGCATGTAGACGAGCCCGGTGTTGATACCCATGGCGGCGGCCATGCCCGCGTTCTGCATCGTGCCGCGCACGATCAGGCCGAAGCGGGTGAAGCGCCAGAACGCGTAGGTGCCGACCAGCAGCACGACGGCGACGATGATGACGACAAGGCTGTAGCGGGAATAGGAGATGTCGCCGATCTGGAAATTGCCGAGTGTGGCGCCGACGCTCTCGCTCTGCGGACCGTAGAGGATGGTCACGCCACCGACGAGAAAGAGGCTGAGGCCCCAGGTTGCCAGCAAGGTGTCGAGGATGCGGCCATAGAGAAACCGGATGATCAGCCGTTCGACCACGATACCGAACGCGCCGACGGCCAGGCCGGCGACGATGATGGCAAGCCACAGCGGCATCCCGGCCTTGGTCGCCTCCACACAGACATAGGCGCCGAGCATGATGAACTCGCCCTGCGCCAGATTGATCACCCGCATCATGCCGAAGATGACGGCCAGCCCGAGGCTGATGAGGACGAAGATCGCGAAGGAGTAGCCGATCAGATAGACGTAGTTGGCGAGGAGCTGCATGGCGTCTTCGCGCAGATCGGATGCGGATTCAATCCGGTAGGGGCGACCAACCGGTCGCCCCTACGCCGAGGAATCGTCAGGTCAGATCTTCGGCTCGTACTGGGTCGTATCGTCCGGATTCTTGACGAGGTCGCAGACCAGCTGCGTGTCCTTCGGCGGCCGCTGCGGGAACGACTTGATGACGTCGAAGGTCTGGGTCGCGTTGCCCTTGACGATGTGGATGTCCATCGTCGTGTGGTTGGTCTTGCCGTCGATCGTGTATTTGCCGCCGCCGCCGTTGACGCTGACGCCGTCGAGGGCGGCGATCACATCGTCGGGTTCGGCGCTCTTCGCCTTCTTCACGGCCTCGGCCCACAGCGAGACGCCGCGGTAGCCGTATTCGCCGTATTCGCCGACATACTCGTTATTCCCCGCATATTTGTGGAACTTGTCGACGAAGGCCTTGGCCTCCGCCGTCGGCAGCGAGTCGACGAACGAGGTGCCGATGATGATGCCGTCGCCTTCCTGCGCGCTGAGCTCGGTCTGCTCGCGGCCGACGCCATAGGTCGTGGAGGCGAGCATCATGTTCTTCTTGCCGATGGTGGCTTCGAACTGGCGATAGAAGGCGATGTGGGCGCCGCCGACCAGCACCGACCACACCACGTCCGGCTTGGCCGCCTGGATCTTGGCGATGACCGGCGCGAAATTGTTGACGTCGAGGGCGAAGAACTCGACCGCCATATCCTCGCCGCCGGCCTCGCGGATCATCTTCTGCATCCACTTCGACGTGATCTGGCCGTAGTTGTAGTCGGCGGCCAGGATGTAGCCCTTCTTCTTGCCCTGCTCCTTCACGACGTAGTCGACCAGCGGCTCCAGCTGCTGCGCCGGCACCATGCCGGTGGAGACGTGGCGCTTGTCGCACACACCGCCTTCGTACAGCGAGTTGTAGAACAGCAGGCCGCCGAACTTGCGCACCACCGGCCGCATCACCTCGCGCGAGGAGCTGGTGATGCCGCCATGGATCACCTTCACTTGATCTTGCGCCAGTGCCTGCGTGGCGTATTGCGAGTTGAACTGGTTGTCCGACTGGGAATCGTAGAAGTGCAGTTCCAGCGGCCGACCCAGGAGGCCGCCGGCGGCGTTGATCTCGTCCACCGCCATGGCGACGCCGACGATCTGCTTCAGGCTGTAGATGTTCAGCCCGCCGGTCTTGTCGAGGATGTTGCCGACCCGGATCGGCTCCTCGGCATGCAGCCGAGCGGTCTTCAAAAGGCTGGCGCTGCTGGCATAGGCGAGCGCGCCGGTGGCGGTGCGGAACAATTGTCTGCGGTCGAATTTCATCGGTCGATTCTCCCTGCCTCGAGACTTTCGGCGCCCGCGACCCGGACGCCGGTTTCATTATGGCGGCCCACGTTAACAGCTAGCGCAGGCGACCGCAATTCGGCGCCTACGCGGTCTTTTCCTCGGCCAGGCCAAGTTCCTTCTTCATCTCCTCGCGCATGAGATACTTCTGGATCTTGCCGGTGACGGTCATCGGGAAGCCGTCGACGAACTTCACGTAGCGCGGGATCTTGTAGTGGGCGATCTGGCCCTTGCAGAACTCGCGGATCTCCT
>AR_comb_assmDRAFT_10066390_pt1 | contig 14360 bp, 14 predicted proteins | sample ArasoioldDNA_FD_10543 | JGI IMG/M metagenome (IMG submission 10543) | reverse complement strand
GCTTTATCATTTAGCATTGCGGGTCTCCATGTTGGCATTTTTTCAAGGCGGCTGATCATCTCATCATCAAAATCCTCATCCACACCTTTTATCACCCTAAAGTTTACTGGCACACCATCCCGGTCGACAATAAACTCCACTTGTACGTAGGCCTTTCTCATTGAGCCGGGTAAATAAGCTACCAGTTCTTTCCCCATTTGTTGCAGCCAATCAAGAAACGCCTGTCCACCACCGGGAAATTCCGGCCACTGATGAACGACGTCAGCCAAATCGGAAACATTGCGGATTAAGTGAGCTACCTTTTGCCGAACAGGTCGTTCTTTTTCGGCAACCACAGGCTTGCGCACAATTCCATCAATTACATAGTCGCCCTTATCATTTGTCATTACAACCGGCAATTGCCTGTATTTTTCGAAATAATCAAACGCATCCTCCAATCTTAAGGCAAACTGTTTCAGCAAGGGGTCATCTTTGGTAAGAGTTGCCAGATAGTTAGTGCTTCTCTTCACGTTATACCGAATGGGAAAAATATGTACAGGGATGAAGTCTTGTCCCGCATCTTTGGCATGCGCCGCCAGGATATACAGCTCATCAATTTGTCCGTCCGTAATGGGAATGCAGCCAACGGTTACGCAGCTTCCGTGAATATAAATGTCGCCACCGGGCTTCAATGAATCACTGAGTATTCTGTCGGAGACATTTGGGTAGTTAATTCCCAGTGACAAGTAATATGTGCTTTTGGGGTTAAATTCAGTGACGTAATAAAATCCTTCCGGAACCTGGAAATCTCCCTCCATTCTTTTCGGCCCCAACGTTCCGGCCAACGCACACACTTTATAAGTCTTAAAAAGTTGAAATGGCTCTTTAATATCATTTTTTACCCAAACCTCGAGTTGACTGTCGTACTTAAAAGAACGGATGTAAATGTACCTGGCGGGCCATGTGAGTTTTTTCGCTTCAAATTGCTTTTGCAACGTGTCTTCCTTTCGAGCAAGAGCTTCGGCTGGCCTTGGTAAGGTTTTTTGATAATCGAGAAAAGAAGTGGAAACTGTGGTGAAGGAAGTTCCATTCTTCTGGGCCAAAGCGCCGTGCCACACGCCGACGCACAGAACTAGCGCACACAGGTTTTTCATGCTGGAATATTTATCCATTTTTAAACGTAAACTCTTGGTCTAAAGTATTTGAGGATTTGTAAAGATTTGTAAAGATAAATAATTAATGTTTAGGCTTATAGCCATCCCCTGTTAATCTTATCCAGATATGTTCGTCTGACATTTTCCCCAGCCCAACCCACTACAAATTTCCCCTGGCAGCCTGCTCTCTTTCTATGGCTTCAAATAGTGCTTTGAAATTTCCCTTTCCGAAACTCTTTGCTCCTTTTCGTTGTATGATTTCAAAAAATAATGTAGGTCTGTCTTCAACCGGTTTACTAAACAATTGCAACAAGTAACCTTCATTATCCCTGTCCACCAATATGCCCAGCTGTTTGAGAGGGTCCACATCTTCATCAATACGTCCCACCCTGTCCAATAAATCATCATAGTATGTGGTAGGTACCTGTAGGAATTCGACCCCCCGGCTCATCAATTCTCTCACGGTCGCCACAATATCATTCGTTGCCATGGCGATGTGCTGCACGCCTTCACCGTTATAAAATTCCAGATATTCTTCCACCTGGCTTTTTTTCTTGCCTTCGGCGGGCTCATTAATGGGAAATTTTACAAACCCATTTCCATTGCTCATCACTTTGCTCATGAGCGCAGAGTATTCGGTAGAAATGTCTTCATCATCAAATGTCAAAATGTTTCGAAAACCCATCACGTCTTCATAAAACTTTACCCACCGGTTCATTTGATTCCATCCTACATTGCCTACACAATGATCGACGTATAAAAGGCCAACTTCCTCTGGTTTAAAATTCGGAATGCTCCATGCTACATACCCCGGCATGAACAGGCCGGTATAACTTTTTCTCTCAACAAACACATGCACTGTATCACCATACAGGTGAATACCGCTTAAAACCACTTCTCCATCATCATCTTTTAAGGAGGTTGGTTCCAAATAAGTTTTTGCTCCCCGACTTGTAGTTTCATGCCAGGCTTTCTTTGCATCATCCACTAGCAAACCCAGCGTTCTTACTCCGTCACCATGTTTGTACACATGCTCGGCAATGGGGTTATTTGGCTTTATCGGTCCTGTTAAAACAAATTGTAGTTTGTTTTGCCTGACCACATAGCTTGCTTTATCCTTAACACCCGTTTCCGGGCCGGCATAAGCGAGCGGTTGAAAACCAAACGCATTGATGTAATAATGAGCCGCCTGTTTTGCGTTGCCGACATAGAATTCTATGTAGTCTGTTCCATGCAAGGGCAAAAAGTCCGTTGGTCCTCCCGGGGGTTCTGTTGATTTGTTTTTAGTAGCCGTAGTTGACGACATATAGAAAGTTTAGAGTGCTAATTATTTTTTGTATCCGCTCCGTTCTATTTTCGGCCCACCCAAGCCACGAAGGAGGCCTAAGAGCATAACCAGTGTTTATCATCGTTTAAGTCGCGTCCATGGCCAAGGTCTCCATCAGCAGAAAGAAATGATTGCGGAAATCTGCAAAGAGTTTATGAGGATAATCGGGGCGCATTTAAATGTAAAAATAAAAAAATATTAGGTCGCTGAACTATCAGACCCGTCAAAAAGGTCAGGTTTCCGGGCAGCCCGAACTCAAATTAGGCTTAGAGGTAAAGGGTTGAGCACATTTACGCTATCCCGCACCGCCATCCCTCAGAATTTTTTCAATTTCACCTTGTCCTTTTTTTGTTGCCCATGCCAATGGTGTCGCCCATGGCGCGCCAGCTTTGTTAGAATCTGCACCTTGCGCAAGTAAATATTCAACCATTTCAATGTGACCCCAGCGAGCGGCCATACCCAGGGGTGTTGATTGGTATTCTTCTTCGACAGCGTTAATATCTGCACCGTGCTTAATGAACAACTCGGCTTTTTGAATATCTCCTTTCTGTGCCATGTCGTGCAGAATAGTAACGTGATGCCAGCTCATAACGTTTGGGCTCATTTCTTTTTCCATGAGAAAGACCGCGCTGTCATAACGTTCGAAATAATAGAACTGTGCCCACTTTAGAATATCGGGAACTCTGGCCCCGTTCCTCATCAATAGCTCCATCATTTTTTGATCATTTTTTTTTGCAGCAAACAACAAAATGCCTTCACCCCAAAAGAAAGTTTCGTTGCACGCAAATTCAGGATTTTCGTTCAACAGCACTTGCGTCTTTTTGAAATCGTTTTTATAGACTGCCGTTTCAAACGCCTCTTCCCGTTCAGTTCGTTTATAGTTTATCTCTCCATTGTCACCCTTGTATTTCTGTAAGGCAGGGTTAGAACCATACTCTTTCAGCAATGATGCAATATGATGGTTCTCCCTATCCTGTGCTAATGTTTCAAGACTGTCCTGGAAAGGATAAATCTTATAATTTGGGTCGTGGGCTCCACAACTCAATAAATATCTCACCAGATCCGTGTGACCTTCACGGACAGCAAAATGAATCGGGGGTGTATAGTTGTATTGGGCATAGATTAGCTCAGGACATTCATCCACCAATTTTTTCACAGCTTGTAAATTACCCTCTCTGCTGGCTACGAGAATATTCCAGACTTTTGTAGTGGTAGAAATTGCATTATTAGAAAGGCTCACCGGCAATTCAGATGTCAAATCGTGTGGTTGTATCATAGCTGGTTGTTTTTCGGCGTAAACAATAATTTGTGAATGCGAACGAACAAGAAGGATTTTTATAATCTGATTCACCGCATCATCAGAGAACTCTAAAGATAAAAACATCAAAAGCCGTGATAGAAATTTTAACCTTAAATCTCCGACCGGGTACGAGAGATAAATTTCATCAGCTGTACCTAACCGAATCACTGCCCTTACAGCGAAAATGGAAGATTGACGTTGTGGCGCACGGTCCTTCCCTGCATAATGAAACTAGTTATTATGCCATCCGTTCGTTCAAAAGTTTGGAAGACAGAAAGGAGAAGGAAGATGCCTTTTACAACAGCGATGATTGGCAGCATGGTCCAAGAAAGGCTATTCTTGCTCTTATCGAACATATGGAAGACATTGTCATTCCCGAGGAAACATTTATGGGCTGGCTGGCAGCGATCCGGAAATAAGACTACTGTAATGCCCGTTTCTCTTTTGAGGCAGTTGAACAGATGAATATTAGATCCTGTCTTTTTCGGGGAAATAATTATACACGTGCGACCGCTATTTAATATTTGGATGTTTGCAAATCTGCCAATAATCAAATATTAATTTGATATTGTTTCTTATTTCTTCATAACTGTTACCCTTTTTAAAAAAGCCCTGGACAGTCATTTGGGTGTACACTTCGTCTACAATTCTCCGGTCCACGGCAGTCGAATAAAAGACAAATGGAATACTTTTTTTCCGAAGTCGTTTATCTTTATCAATTTGTCTTTTGAATTCTATTCCATTGTCGCCTGGCAGGTTAACATCACTAAAAATAATAAAGGGCTGGTCAGTCGTTGTCTTTAAATAATGGATGGCATCGTCGGAGTTGCCAAACCATTTAATGTTATTGGAAATATTTAATTCCCTTAAGATTTCATTGAAAATTGACTCATCGTCAGCATCGTCTTCTACAATAATGACAGGTCCTCGATTCGCCATATCCAATGCCCGGAAAAATGATGCCAGCTATTTGACAAACCTATTGAAGAGGATGGCCAATTTCCCAATGAAGACCAAAAGGATCAACAAGACGTCCCAACTTCCAACCATGCTCTTCGCTTATGGGAAAGACTAAAGATGCACCTGCCTCCACGGCTTTGGAGAAAACAACATCGGGGTTATTGACCGTTAATATCATTCGGATAGTCCCTCCTCCAAGCGCTTCAGCATTGGGATCTTCATTTCCCGAAGCATTGCCACTTAACCAAAATTCCGCGCCATCGATCGAGAGTTTTACAATCAATCCTCCATCGGGAGTTTCGAGACGATAGGTTTCAATAGCATCAAAGGCTGTTTTATAAAACTCCGTTGCCTTAACACCATTTTGAACGGTCAACCACGGAGCAATTGTTGTTCGAATTAAATTATCTCTTTGTGTCATCAGTTTTTTATTTGCGTCTTAAAGTGGTGAAGATTAAGGTATAGGCATAAATGTATGTGATTACCATGATTTCAAATTAACAAATCCTTATTGCAATATATGGCACTCAATTTTTATGAACAGTTGTATAACCGGATAATTAATGTATCTTCGCATCCTTGTACGTTATTGCTCTCCCTTTGTTTGTATTCCCACTCAAATTTTGTGAAGCCTTAATGTAAGGCAGGTAAAGTATCGGTTTCTTAATTAACGATAGCCTTACCACATTTTAATCAAACTTATTCAAATGTCATTTAACAATTTACAGCTCATTGAGCCTTTGTTCCAAGCGTTGGAACACGAAGGTTATTCAAAACCTACCCCTATACAACAAGAAGCAATTCCAGTGATATTGCAACGTCGTGATTTACTTGGATGTGCCCAAACCGGCACAGGCAAAACAGCCGCTTTTGCCATTCCCATTCTTCAATTAATGCAGGAAGAGAAAAGAAATCAGAATTCAGAAACCAGGATTCGAAACCGCAGGATTAAAACGCTCGTATTGACTCCCACCCGCGAACTAGCCATCCAAATAGAAGAGAGTTTCAGAACTTACGGACGATATCTGGATTTAAAATACCTTGTCATTTTTGGCGGCGTGTCACAATTCAATCAGGTGAGTGCTTTACGACGTGGCGTAGATATTTTAGTAGCAACGCCCGGGCGTTTATTGGATTTGCTTAGTCAGCGTCATATTTCATTGGAGGATATACAATATTTTGTGCTCGATGAAGCAGACCGGATGCTCGATATGGGGTTTGTGCATGATGTGAAAAAGATTATAAGCAAATTGCCCGCGAAAAAGCAAACGTTATTTTTCTCGGCTACCATGCCACATGAAATAAAACAACTGGCTAATGTAATATTGCAGAATCCTGTAAAAGTTGAGGTAACGCCTCCGGCATCAACGGTTGATATGATTCAACAATCCGTTTATTTCGTAGAAAAGCAAAATAAGCGATTACTCCTGGCACATTTGCTTTCTGATGCCACAATAGAAACAGTTCTTGTGTTTGCAAAAACCAAACATGGAGCGGACAAGATAGCCAGAGAACTTAATAAAAACAGTATTCGTGCTGAAGCCATTCATGGCAATAAATCCCAAAACGAAAGGCAACGGGCCTTAAATAATTTTAAAAACAGGCGAATACGGGTGTTGGTTGCATCAGACATTGCAGCCCGGGGAATTGATGTTGATGACCTGACACACGTTATCAATTTCGATCTTCCTAATATACCAGAAACTTATGTACATCGTATTGGGCGCACAGGCCGTGCAGGAGCCGCAGGTGTTGCTATTTCTTTCTGTGATTATGAGGAAAAGATCAGCCTCGCTGACATTCAAAAGTTGATTGCCAAAAAAATCCCTATTGTAAAAGATCATCCTTATGATGTCGCATTGATGCACCCGCAACAACAAACAGTTTCGCATGCCTCATCGTCATTCAACAAACGCAGAAATCCTGCAGGTGGCAAACGGTATGGACGAGTCTTCAGGCAAAGAGCCTGAGTCATCGAGGATATGAGGTAGTTTACATTGACTAAAAAATAAAAATCATCATCCGGGTTTTAAGGATTAACTTTGCGGAGCAATTTGAGTTCTGCAGCATCGGTGGTCATTCTTCTTTTTCCACGAGGAATCGTTTATTCCTGCCGCTTCTCAGATCGTTTGATTTTGTTAAAACTTAAATCAAGATATGACAAACGAAGCAATAATAAAGCAAGTGGAAACGAAAAATAATTCAGAAAAAACACTGAATATTCATTTTAAACAGCGTAATACCATCACTGGTTTATTTATTAAAGGAAATGATTATGATGATCTGCGGTCGAAGAATTTCTGGCGTATAGTAACCAATGCAAATATTGAACAATGGAAAAAGACAAAGGATATAAACCTTGCCCGGATTTTCAATGGTGCTGAGTTTACCAGGCTATCGGAAGTAAATTGATTTGTTCTTTATTCATCTTAAAATATCCTCATGTTCATCCAGACATGGAATAAATACCTGCCTGTTATCAAAATTCTTTTGAAACGCTCTGTGAATGCAGCACAAACGCTGGATATGAATAAAAGCGATTTCCAACGGGCTGCTGGCGGCAAAAAAGTAAAATTTACCTTTTCGATCTTGTTAGTTAAGGGCCGGATAAGAGGATTGGACAATCCTCCCCCGCTGGCTAAAGATCTTGCTGCCGCATTGCAGCAGGATGATACCACGAATAGTTTTATTCGTGAAAATGAACTCGAGATAAGTATGAACAGCGATTTTCAGTTGCTGATAAAAAATATTACCCCTGAGGCTGACCCTGAACCAAAAATTGAAGAAACAGCCCTGGCCACCGAAGATAAGCGTGATAATAGTCCTGGCGGGTCAGAATAATTCCAACGTCTGATTTTATCCTGATATGTGCTACTGATGTTCAGCACATGGTTTTTACTTCATCTGACTCACCCTATAGGCTTTTCCTTTCTTATCATAAGTGAGCCACTCCCCGGTCTGTTCGCCATCGTCAAAATATCCTGAAAGCATTATGGGTGCGTGTTGCGAACCATTCTATCGTTTTTTGCTTGTTCATAACGAAGTTGATAATAAGATTAGCTTAACGCTGGATGGGAAAGAAAAATATTTGTCACTGCGTCAATTTATTATCCATGACCTTATCTGCAATTCGGGGTGCGTTTGAATACCATTAAAGAATTCACCATAAATAAGTCCTATTCCTTTTGCATAGTAAGCGGAATGTATTTCACCGGTGGCTTTGAGACTTCCGCCCACGTCGGCTACTTCTGGTATCATTTGCATTTTGTATACGTGCAAAAAAGTCTTACCATTAACCACTACCGTTGCATCAGCATCTACACATCGGAAAAGATAGCGTAATACCAGCACCTGGTACGCGAGACTCGTCGTGCCAGTATAGGTGGTGGAATACCACGTTTGCCCCGTGCGGCAGTTTTCGTTTAGAAAATTCAGGTCATCATACAACGACGGTGAATAATCAAGGGCGCTGGTGTATGTGCTTACTGCATCATACTCAAAATAATTAGAGTTTACTTTTTTATAATAGCTCTGATTGTTGGCGGGATAAAAGCTGATATATTCATCCATGACATAGTAAGTTGAGGATTTTATTACCGTGTCTCGGGTGATTGTTCGTACGATTGAGTCTCCGGGATACTCAAGATCATCATAGGTCCACCGATTGTTTTTTGCCAAAGGAAAATGATCCGGGTTGGTGGCGTTGACCACATTAAAAATGCTATCCCGAACGGTAATGTTCGCTTGGCAGACGGAAGAATCATAGTGCAGGCTAAAGAAGTTCGTTCCCTGATTCAAGGGTTTGCCGGTGCCGGTTAATTTCACCATGAATACTCCTGTGTCGGCAAAATTTCCTGAAGCCTTAAATGAATACCCATTTACTTCGTCTGATTTAATATTGTATGGCCCTTTCCTGTTAACGTAGACCTGGGCTTCTAAGAAATTGCTATCGGCAAGTTTTCTCCCAATAATGTAATTCCCTGATACAGTTATAAAGTTGCAACCATTGTTGAAATCCTTAACCAGGTAGCCGGATGAAACCGGTCCCCCCTCATAACTGTATTCTTTTTTGCACGAGCAGAAAAAAGCCAGTATTAAGACCAACGCGGAAGAGTATGTGACGAAATCTCTCATTTCTTCTCGGCTATTGCTATAAACCAACATTAAAACGTTTTTCGTCAATTTCAGGTTGGCCTAAGAAAATATATTTGATCGTCTCCGGGGTACAGGCAAAATTAATGAATGGGAAGGCAAGGCCCACAGATTGCACTAGGTGACTTTTTTCCACTTATTCCATTTTCTTACCCAATGACCCTTCCATAACCAAAGTCCGGAAAAAACAATAAGAGGGAAGAGCACCCACTGAATGGCGGTTACAGCCCGTGGGAAGTTGCTTACCGGTCCATAAATAAGGCCGACAATCGGTATACTGCCAATAATATGTATCCAACGAATAATTTTTCTTTCAGTTGCTGCTTTCATCGCTGTTTGCGTTTGCAACGGGTTAATTTAAGGCGGCGGCGGAGCCTTTCATGTTGTAGTTTTCAAAACAAAATTAGCTTCAGGCAATACAAGCTCAGAGTATAAAAAATGCTATTTACCGGCGGAAGCCGCAGTTAACCTATGATGTGATTCATGAATATTTTGAATAGAAGGTACGCAACAGGTATACATGCTAAAGTTTAATCCAGGTGATGTAGCTGTCGTTAACGGAATTGTCGATTATGGAAACTTACTCAATGGAGACGAGTCACCGACAAGCCAGATATGTCCAAAGGGATCAATAAACCCACCTTGTCTGTGGATGCCCCAGGGTGCCTGATGATTTCTTATTTTATCAAAACCCCCATTTGCACCCGCTTTCACCGCGCTTGCAATGAATGCATCAGGATCATCACAAAATACTTCTACCCTGGTGGTTGTAATGCCAAGTTTTTCTGGGCTCTCCCAACCGTTATTAGCTGGCTCACCAAGAAAAAAGGCCGCACCCGCAATCTCTAAACCAGCCACCGAACCCAAACTCCATAATACGGTGGCACCGAGAGCCCTTTTGTACCAGTCAACCGCTGCTGGCGTATTGGTAACCGCCAACATGACCGATATAAATGGTTTTGTGCCTTTAATCTCTTCGCTTTCTTTTTTCATGCTGATCTGGCGAAGTTACCACCAATTATCATCTCTATTCAGACAATGCAATCTGCAGGATCACTATAATGCCGTTGGGACTCAAACGTAACGATGAGAAATGCAAATAATCTCTACTTTTATTAAAATTTTGAACCATGACATTACTTGGATTTTTGCTTCTCCTGTTGATTGCCGCAATATGTGGCGGAATAGGTCAATCGCTAGCCGGATATAGTTTGGGAGGATGTCTCGTTTCAATTATTGTCGGCTTTATTGGCGCTTATATCGGTTTATGGATAGCTGGTAAAATGGGTCTGCCCCGGATATTTGAGATCACCATTGAGGGAAAACCTTTTCCTGTTGTCTGGGCAATAATTGGCGCGGCCCTTTTTACGCTGATCATGGCCTTATTGAGAAGAGCATTTGTCGGGCGTAATTGATAATTTGTACCAATCAAGCTATTTTCATTCCACAACTCTGCTTCGGGGGAAATTATTGACATGCACGAAGAGTGTCACCGTGCCATCATAGTAGATGCAGCGAGAACAAATTGTTTCATTGAGTAAGCCGAAAAGAATCTAAAATTCCTTCGCCAACGGGTTTGAAATTCTTGAATTTATTTGATTCAGTAGTTAGCGTTAATACAAACGCGCTGGTATCTGTTACGAAATAATACTGTTCAAGTTTAAGCCTTAAAGCCCCTTGTGTCATCTCGTATATCATTTTATAGAATTCTGACTTCCCCTTCTTAACCTTTTTCGATTCATGGATTTTTGGATTATTAGCCATGGCATTTATTTGCTGCTTTGAGATGTCTGCGTATTTGTCCAGGTCAATGTTTTGACCACTCAAGTCCTGAATAATTAAATTCACGTTTTCAAGAAATTGATCGTTACTGTTTTCTCTTGGAGAAAAAATAAAAAACTCAGTTCCCATTTTTTTGGAGGTATCTATTGTCCATTTATGGGGGTATTGAACTTTGAATAAGTCCTTTTCCAGGGTTGCGACTGTTTGCTTTTGGGCAACTGCCAGTAAGGCAAAAAAGCAAAACACGAGGGTTTGAAGGATTTTCATAAGATTTGACCTATATAACGTGCGGAGATAAATTTTATGGTGTTGACAAGTGGCGAAATTTTCCCAGTTGCCCGATTCGGAAAGCGAGATTTAGATGCTGGCGGATATCGTTTTAGAGAAGATCCAGGGACACAGAATTGCTCAATAATCCCCATCCAGTGAAGTGACTATAATTTCCTGCGAGCCACATTTCCAAATGTCGTTTCCCAGCTCAATTAACTTTTGCAGGTCTTCTTCGATAACTCTGGCAAAAATGTTAGCGGCATCTAACCCCTTGCCGTTCCCGTAATAGATACCAAAACAATTTGCAGTTTTTGTTCTTAAAGGTTTGGCAGGTCCGACCACAACTTCTCCGGGATGTGTAAATACAGATGCATTTTCCTGAATGATATAGAGTGGAGGAACGTCATCTATCCAGATCTCTTGTCCGGAAACCTTAGCGTGATAAAATATCCTTGTAAATGGTAGTATTTGCGCAAATGCATTAGACGTTAATGGTGCATCCTGGTAAAATTTGAATTTAATCTCTTCGTTGCCAGCCGTTATAATTTTAAAACCCTCCATATACTCCTATTTCCTTGAGTCCATCATGTGCATTCTGAACTCGTAAATTTAGGGTATTATGGCAGGTTGTTAGTTTTCCTGTAATAGATTAAACTACAAGAAGATTTAGTTATGAAAGATATTTCCGTTCTGTTTTGCAGGAGAATTTTTCCCTGCCGCTGTTTGCAGTGAAAGCCGTAAACAGGGTGAAGAACGTCAAATCAAAAAGCTTTGTAGCTGAATTTTTGTCCACCTACGGATGCTTCATACATAAGTCCGCCTTTTCCCTGTGTGAATACCATTACTCCCTCGTGATATTTAGCATCGGCAGAGGCGCCGGCCTTAGCTGCTACTGCGGAGACCTGGGCCGAAAATTCGAATTTATTTTGCTTGAAGCGATCCAGTGCTTCCTTTTTTTCAAAGAAAATGACTTCACGATAAGCCTGGCCCCCAAATTGAAAACCAACGCTGACCTGTTTCAGCTTTGCACCGCCTACTGTGTTCCCATTCTCAAACACAATTCCATTACCTGCTGCACCACCTACCCCAACGGCGCCTTTCCCTACGTTTGGAAATATTACGTACCCGTAAGATTTGTCAAATAAATTTTGCATCAGGCCATCTGCTTTAATAAACCCTGCCTTTGCTTCTTTAGAGTCTTCAATAAGTTTGTTGGCTTTTGAATCCTGTGCCAAAAGACCCACTGGGATGGCAAGACCAGCCATAATTACCGCTGCGATGTAGATTAAACTTTTCATAGTTCTTTTTTTTATGTATCGTATGATAAAATATCACATCCTGTGAAGTAAATCAAAGAACAGTAAGCCCTTTAGAGTTAAAAATGTCGTGATATGTTCCTCATTCATCCTCTTTACTTGTTCCAATCCCTATCTTCGCCCAATGGCTCTTGTCCAAAAGTACTAAACACCAGATATCATTCTCAACTGATCATCCAAAATCTTGCCCAAAAAAATATGATTATAAAAAAACTCAACTACATCTGATGAATATTGGGTTTGTATTTTCGCGAGATACAGCTTGCCCCTGAAATTAGGTACTAATTTTAGTTGTTGAATAAAGTGAGAGTTGTTAGTTGAATATTTTATGTCAAAGTATTGCCGCTATGCAGATATATGCTGGTTTCAAGCAAGATTAGTCGACATCTACTTAGCCTCGATCACTACATCTCCAGAGGCCAACCCTCCCCCTTCTGCTTTCAATTTTATTTTTCCTGGCTTGGCCTTTGGTTTTACAATGACTAAACATTTCCCGCGATAAGTTCTGCGCTCTTGTTTTTGAAAGCTTTGCATGTCGTTGGGGCTGGCATTTGCCGTAGCGGCAATATCTCCGTTGCCGGTAATTGTAAAACGCAGCGGAATGATAGCATCGGGAACAAGTTGACCATTTACATCCAGTATCTCGGCAGTGATATAGGCAAGATCATTACGGCTGGCCTTTATGCGGCCGCGGTCTGCCACCAAACGAATTTGAGCAGCCTTACCTGCGGTTCGCAATAAAACAGAATCTACGGCCTTACCCTTTTCAATAGCGATGGCTCTGAGCGAACCGGGCTGGTAGATGATATCAAATGTTGCGGTGAGAGTTTCCGGCGAAACTGATTTTTGTTCGACCGGCTTTCCATTGAGCTCCAAGCGAACCTGGGAGTAACGTGTATACACATTTACCTGCAATGGTTTGCCTTCCTGGCCGGGAAAATGATAAGCAGGAACTTCATCGGGCCAGCCCCAATAACTTACAGCTTCTTTATGTCCCGGGGGGACCGGTGAATGCACAAGCATGTGCATCCGGCTGGTTCTCCAAACAATATCCCGGTAATAGAGTTGCGGTTTCTTTCCTCCTGTAAGATCAATATCACCACACCATGCATTGAACCATGGAAACGTTTGTAGTTGATATGAATGCGCACTATCGAGCTTCGTATGACCAATCCCGGTTTCTCCCAAATAATCCATAGCTGTCCACACAAAATCACCGATGATATAGGGATATTTCTCAACCAACTTCCAGTTGTCAAACGCCTCCTTAGGAACCGACTCTGTTCCCATCATAATACGTTGGGGATATTTTTTATGATCGGGGTCATATTCTTTCCATTGATAATTGTAGCCCCCCACATCAAGCAAAGCAAATGCAGCGGCCGTAGTATCCCATTGGTAACCCGGATGATCCCAGAAGTGACAAATGGCCTCAGTGACAGGACGGGTACTGTCGAGCCGTTTCACTTCAGCAATCAATTGCTTTGTAAGAGCAAGTCCGGGCGCATCTGCTCTTTCATTTATTTCATTCCCGACGCTCCAAAAAATTATGGAGGGATGATTGCGATCGCGAAGTACCATGGCGTCAATGTCTTTTTTCCACGAGGTGTCAAAGTAAAGATGATAGTCCTGTGGGTTCTTTGCGCGTTGCCAATGGTCAAATGCCTCGTCGATAACAATGATGCCCAGGCGGTCGCAGGCATCGAGGAACTGCTGGGATGGCGGATTGTGACTGGTACGAACGGCATTAAAACCATACGTTTTCAACAACTCAACCCTTCTTTCTTCTGCTCGATCAATAGTTGCAGCACCAAGAGGACCATTGTCGTGATGCATACATCCTCCGCGCAGTTCGACACCTTTGCCATTCAGCAAAAAACCTTTCTCCGCGCTAAACGCAAAAGAACGGACGCCAAACGGTGTTAGTACCCGGTCAAGTAGTTTGTTGCCAACCATGATGTTGGTAATCGCCTTGTAGAGATGAGGCGATTCGAGCGACCATAATGATGGGTGGGAAATCGTGATATCCTGTGACATTTCCTTGTTCCTGCTGTTCAAAACAACCGGTGTTTCAAGAACGGCAACTGTTTTATTTTTCGCATTCAGAATGCTTGTGACCA
>AR_comb_assmDRAFT_10496820_pt1 | contig 14363 bp, 6 predicted proteins | sample ArasoioldDNA_FD_10543 | JGI IMG/M metagenome (IMG submission 10543) | reverse complement strand
AGGCGTCGCCTTGGAGTGCGGCGGCTTGACGCCGCTTTGGTACTCGATGATGGGATCAAATAACAAAGCGGCGTCAAGCCGCCGCACTCCAAAATGGCGCCCTATTGAGAGGACTAAATTATGCTACAGGACATACGGTATGGATTCCGGATCTTATTAAAGAAGCCGGGCTTCACGCTGATCGCTGTGCTCTCGCTGGCGCTTGGGATCGGAGCGAATACGGCGATCTTCAGTCTGCTGGACGCCGTGCTGATCAAGTCGCTGCCCGTTCAGCAACCTGAGAAGCTGGTCCTGTTCGGCAACGCCAAGGACCAGGGGATCACGAACGGCTTTCCCGATGAGAGTTGGGACCTCTTCTCCTATCCTTTTTTCAAGCAGGCCCAACAACGCACCGACGTATTTTCAGATGTTGCTGGTTTGATGAGCCTAACCTGGACCACGCATGGCTTCGTTAACTCGGCCGGCGATATCCAGAAGATCGATGTCCAACTGGTATCGGGCAGCTATTTCCCGGTGCTTGGAGTCAACGCTGCGCTCGGCCGCGTCCTCACTGATACTGACGATCAGACGCCCGGCGGACATCCGGTCGCCGTCGTGAGCTACCCGTTCTGGCAGCAGCGAATGGGCGGAGATCCTTCGGCCGTCGGAAAAACCGTCACGATCGACCAGACCACCTACAACATCATCGGGGTTGCACCGAGCGAGTTCTTTGGCACCACCGTGGGTTCTGCTCCCGACATGTGGGTGCCGCTCGCGATGGAGAAGCAGTTGCCGCCGGCACACTTTAACGGTCGCAACTCTGAAGACTTTCAGTCACTGTACCTGATTGGACGTCTGAAGGATGGCGTGACAGCGGAGCAGGCGGGCGGCGCTATCAACCTTCTTTTCAAACAATCGTTACAGGCGCGCGCAGGTGCGCAACCCACCGAGAAACGGTTACAGCAGATTCAAAAGGCATACATCGAACTCACGCCTGTGAATCGAGGTCTGTCCACCCTGCGTACTCAATTCTCACTCTCACTCAGAGTTTTGATGGGCGTGGTTGCGCTCGTCCTGCTGATCGCCAGCGTCAACGTGGCGAACCTGCTTTTGGCTCACGGTGCCGCGCGTCGCAGAGAGTTTGCCGTGCGGATAGCAGTAGGCGCAGGCCGCATTCGCCTTGTGCGCCAGTTGTTAACTGAAAGCGTGCTGCTCGCAATGATCGGTGGGCTTGCAGGTGTTGCATTCGCATGGTGGGGCAGTCGTTTGCTCCTGATCATGGCTTCGGATGGTCCAGAAGCGCTTCCAATCGACGTCAATCCAAACGTTCGCGTTCTTGGATTCACGATTGGTGTGTCGCTGCTTTGCGCGATCGTTTTCGGAATCGCACCGGCATTGCGTGCCTCTCGCACCGAGCCTAACGCCGCACTTAAAGGCGGCAAGACCGCCGGATTGACTGCGCTCCGAAATCCGCTGGGCAAAGCATTCGTAGTCGCGCAAGTCGCACTTTCACTGCTGCTGCTCGTGGGGGCAGGTCTGTTCCTGCGCACACTGATCAACCTGCAAAAAATTCCGAGCGGATTCAATGTGGACAACGCGATGTTGTTGCAGGTCGACACGTCGGCAACTGGATTCAAGGTCGACGATCCGAAAATGACGTCGATGCTGCGCGACGCTGAAGACAAGGTGAGGGCGATACCCGGGGTTCAGGCAGCCTCGTTCGCGTTCTACATTTTCAACCAGGGTTTTTGGACCACGCCCGCTTACACCCGCGAACAAAACTCAGTCACCGATGAGAATCGCTCGCTCAGGATTAACGTGGTGGGCCAGGATTTCTTTGCTGCCATGGGGATTCCATTGGTGGCTGGTCGAGGCTTTGGTCCACAGGACACAGCCAAGTCGCAAAAGGTGGCCGTGATCAGCGAGTCGATGGCCCAGCGGTTCTTTCCCAACGGTCCACCGGTAGGTAAGCGATTTGGGATTAAGGGTCCACAATCGACAGAAGATGTCGAAGTCGTCGGCGTGGTGAAAGATGCGAAGTACGGAAGTTTGCAGGAACAGTTTCGCCCGATCGCTTTCTACCTGCACACACAGGAGCCGATGCCACTGAGCAACCTCGTCGTGCGTTTCTCAGGATCGCCGAGCACGGTGGTGCCGCAGATTCGGCAGACGATCAGGGAAGTCAATCGCAACTTGCCGATCGACGATGTCGTAAGTCTTTCTGATCACATTGGACGTTCGCTGGTGCAGCCGAAGCTCGTCGCGAGGCTTGCCTCGTTCTTCGGGCTGCTCGCTTTGTTGCTGGCGTGTGTTGGGCTGTACGGCGTGATGTCGTACGGCGTGGCGCGACGCACGAACGAAATTGGCATCCGGATGGCGCTCGGCGCACGCGATCAGAGTGTCCTTTGGCTCGTGTTGCGCGAGGCACTCACGCTGGTCGTGATTGGTTTGGTTATCGGCGTGCTGGCGTCGCTGTTGGTCACGAAGACTGCCGAGTCACTGCTGTATGAGTTGAAGCCAAACGATCCGCTGACGATAGCGTTTGCGACTTTACTGCTGGCGGCGGTCGCTGCTTTGGCGGGTTACCTGCCCGCACGGCGCGCTTCGCGCGTAGATCCGATGATCGCTCTTAGGGAAGAATGAGTGCCCGTTTGGAGTTCAAGCTTTAGCTTGTGTTTGGAAAGAAGCAGCCTAAAGGCTGAACTCCAAACGCGAACGCAGATCCATTCAAACGCATGTTGCAAGATATTCGATACAGCATTCGAGCGTTACTGAAGCGACCGGGATTCACCGCGATTGTCGTGACGACGCTCGCGCTCGGCATCGGTGTGAATGCGGCGCTGTTCACCGTCTTTAACATCTTTCTTCGTCCAAAGCCCGTAAAGGATCCGGAATCGATAGTTCGTCTGACGTTTGAAGGCGGAACGCGCGAGGATCGGTTTTCATTTCCGGATTACACGTACATTCGCGACCACAACCAGTCGTTTTCGGAAGTGATAGCCGCACTTGAAGAGGAGAAGTTTCTGCTCGGCGAGAATAGACCACACGTCGAGCCGGAAGAGATCCTCGGAAACTTCGTGTCCGACAATTACTTCACGATGCTCGGCGGCAACACTTATCTCGGACGTTTTTTCACGCCGGAAGAGAACAGTGTGCCCGGTCGCGATGCGGTCGTCATTTTGAGCCACCGGTTCTGGCAACGCCGTTTTGGCGCTGACGCGCAGGTCATTGGTCACAGTCTCCTTTTGAATGGCAAACCGTTCACCGTAATCGGGGTTACCAATCCATCGTTCGTTGGCCTCAGGTATGAGATGCCTGACGTCTGGCTGCCGCTCGCGATGCGTGGTGCGGTGCCGACGGTCCACTTCGAAGACGTCGCCCCGGAAAAGCGAGACTGGTACGCCGGGAGCGAGTTTCAGTGGCTCAGCGTACACGCACGGCTCAAACCCAATACGACCGTGGTCCAGGCTCGCAGTGAAATGGATCTGCTGCTGGGCCAGCTCCACAACGAAAGTAACGTTGGTCCACAGAGAGGACCACAGAAAACCATCGGCGTCGAATCGATCGACGAGGTCAGGCCGGAGAACGAAGTCTGGGGCGTGATGGCGCTCGTTCTCGGAGCCGGCGGACTGGTGCTGTTGATCGCCTGTTTCAATATCGCAAACATGCAACTGGCTCGTGCGATCTCGCGGCAGAAGGAGATTGGCGTACGCTTATGTTTGGGTGCGAGTCGTTGGCGTTTGATCAGACAGCTCATGACCGAGAGCTTGCTGTTGGCGGTATGCGGCGGTGTTGCAGGAGTTTTGCTCGCGTGGTGGAGTCTCAATCTGTTTCTGACCGTGGTGCTCGCACGCTACGGCGGTGGCGATGTTTCCCGACTCGCTCTCGATCTTTCACCCGATGCGCGCGTGCTCGCCTTTTCATTTGTGCTGGCGCTGTTGAGTGGGCTTGCGTTCGGCCTGATTCCGGCTTTGCGTGCTACGCGTCCGGATTTAATTGGCGTCATCAAGTCGGAGGGAACCAGCACCAGCGGACGATCGGCGCGCTCCAGGCTCAGTGGCGCGCTTGTGGTGGCCCAGGTCTCGATCTGTTTTGTGCTGCTGATTCCGGCGGGATTGTTGCTCCGGAGCGTTCAACGAGTGTTGGCAACCGATCCGGGTTACGAAGCAAACAAGCTGCTGTCGGTCGGTTACAGCCTGGAGCTGAGCGGCTACGACGAGGCGCGCGCTAAAACATTTCAACAGCAACTGATGGCGCGGCTCGCGGCATTGCCGGGAGTGGAGCGCGTTAGTCTCGAGCGAGAATTTAACGGTCGCGGAATAATTACGTTGTTGGACCAGGGCGGGTCTGGTCCAAAACAGTTCTCCAGGGTGCCGGTCGAAGCGATTCCAGCGACTTACCTAGAAACGATCGGCACACCAATCACTCTCGGCCGCAACTTCACGGCGGAAGAGGTGAATGCGAAAGCTCCGGTCGTGATTGTCAGCGAATCGACGGCTCGTAATCTCTGGTCTGGTGAAAGCGCGCTGGGCAAGTTGTTGCGCATCGAAGAACCGCTGCGCAACGGCGGAACCAATGTCGTCTCTTCTTCGGCGCAGGTTGTCGGTGTCGCGCGCGACAACCAGATGTTTCGAATAGGTCAAACGCCGCCGCTCTTCGTCTATCTTCCCGGCGCTACACCCGGCGAAATCGATACGACAGTTCTAGTGCGCACCTCCGTTGGTGCTGCGAGTCTGAAGGACCTGGTGCGCAGGGAAACATACGCGCTCGAGCCAGTATTGCGACTGTGGGTAACTACATTCGGGGAGAGGATCGCCAAAGACGAGAGCGTGCTTTCCGCTAGCGCCGCGTCGCATGGAGCGACATTTCTCGGCACCCTGGCGCTGCTGCTGGCCAGTGTCGGGCTGTACGGCGTGATGGCGTGGTCGGTGGTCCAACGCACACGTGAGATTGGTATTCGCATGGCGCTGGGTGCACAGGGACACAACGTGCTTGCGCTCGTGTTGCGACAGGGTATGAAGCTGGTGCTGTTCGGAATTGTGATTGGGGTTCCGGCGTCACTCGCAGCCGCGCGCTTGTTATCGAGTCTGATGTTTGGACTGGACGCGACTGATGCACTCACGGTCGGAGTTGTTACTGCGCTGCTGACTCTCGTGACGCTCGTCGCGTGTTATCTCCCGGCCCGACGCGCGACGAGAGTCGATCCGTTAAAGATACTTAGGTATGAATGAGGCCACAAAAAGCACAAAAGATACAGGGGAAAATTATGAGCAATTTACTTCAAGACATTCGGTTCGGGCTGCGTATGCTGATCAAGTCGCCGAGCGTCAGCATTATTGCGACTGTCGCACTCGCGCTCGGCATTGGCGCCAACACTGCGATCTTCAGTGTTGTGAATGCAGTGTTGCTGCGGCCTTTGCCGTTTCCTAATCCGGAGTCGCTTGTCTCGCTCTTTGAAACGGACTCGCAACGCGGCTATGTGCGTGGATCGCATTCCTATCCGAACTTCTTCGATCTCCGCTCGCAGAACACGACCTTCGAGCGCGTCGCTGCATACCACAGCAGCGACTACATTATGACTGGTCGTGGGGAGCCGGCCCGACTGCAAGGCGCCGTTGTGACCGCAGATCTTTTGCAGTTGCTCGGTGTGTCGCCAGCGCTTGGTCGCACGTTTCTTGCCGGTGAAGACAAACCTACCGAGACCGGACGCGTCGCAATTCTCAGTCACGCTCTTTTTCAAAAACGTTTCAATGGCGATCCTTCGCTGATCAATCAGGCGATCACGCTGGATGGCATCAGCTTCACCGTCATTGGCGTGATGCCGCCGGGTTTCGAATTTCCGATTCAGAACGATCCGGTCGAACTATGGACCACGATCGCGGGCGATGCTTCGGGGAAAACTCCGGTCACGAACCAGCGTGGCGCGCACTTCCTGCAAGTCATCGGGCGTCTTAAACCCGGTATCAGTGAAGACCAGGCGCAAGCGGATCTCACGGCGATCGCTGCAAGGCTCGAACAACAGTATCCCGATACAAACACGCACAAAAGTTTGCGGCTTGACCCGGCTCTCAAGGCGTTGGTCGGCGACATTCGTCCGGCGCTGCTCATACTGCTCGGCGCCGTTGCGTGCGTGTTGTTGATCGCGTGTGCCAATGTCGCCAATCTGCTGCTCGCGCGTGCCACCAGCCGCCACAAAGAGATGGCGATTCGAACCGCGCTCGGCGCGAGCCGTGTTCGCGTCATCCGCCAGTTGCTTACCGAAAGTGTGATGCTGTCATTGCTGGGCGGAGCAGTTGGACTTTTGCTCGCCGTATGGTGGTCTGATCTTTTGATCGCGCTTGGCAAGGATGACATCCCACGAGCAGTCCAGGTGGGAATCGATTGGCGTGTGCTGACGTTCACGCTTGGCGTGTCGCTGCTCACCGGTCTGATCTTCGGGTTGGCGCCGGCGTTTCACTCGTCAAAGAGCGAGCTGGTCGAAACACTCAAAGAGGGTGGACGAGGCACCAGCGCCGGCATACGGCGTAACCGTGTCCGCAATGTGTTGGTAGTGGTGGAACTCTCGATCGCGGTGGTATTGCTCGTCGGTGCGGGGCTTTTAATTCAGAGTCTTTACCGGTTGCAGCACGTCAACAGCGGCTTGCACCCGGAGAATGTGCTCACCTTCAACGTCACGCTTCCCGAAACCAAATACAACAGCGACGCACAGAGTCGGTTTTTCATCGACTTGAAGAGCCGTCTCGAGTCGACACCCGGAGTGCAATCCGCCAGCACGATATTTCCACTGCCGCTCAATGGCGATCGCTTCAGCATCTCTTTCCAAATCGAAGGCCGGCCGGTGGCTCCGAAGGATGAACCTTCGGGAGATTTCTTTACCACCGGAGTCGGCTATTTCCGTGCGATGGGAATTCCTCTGATCAAGGGTCGCGACTTTGACGATCGCGACAAGCACGGCTCGACGCCCGTGATCATCATCAGTGAGACGTTTGCGCGCCAACACTTCCCGAACGAAGACCCGATCGGAAAGCGTGTGCATCCCGGCATTTCGTCGATCGAAGGGGAAGAGTCGACGATGCGCGAGATTATCGGCGTCGTTGGCGATGTGAGAAATCGCAGTCTCGATGTTGAGCCGAAAGTGGCCTACTACGTGCCGCAAACGCAGGTGCCTTTCACTCAAATGGTTACGGTCGTCAAGACAAACAGCGAACCTCGCGGCTTCATTCCGACGGTGACGAAACAAGTGGCTGCAATGGACCAGGACCTGCCGCTGTTTGGCGTCAAGTCGATGGAAGAATACCTGTCGGCATCGGTGGCGGCGCCGCGTTTCAGTACGACGTTGCTTTCGATCTTTGCCGGAGTGGCGCTGGTGTTGACGATCGTGGGCTTGTACGGCGTGATGAGTTATTCGGTGGCCCAACGCACGAATGAGATCGGAATCCGGCTCGCGCTCGGTGCGCAGTCTCGCGATGTGTTGTTGATGGTGGTGAAGCAAGGGTCGACGCTTATTCTGTTGGGTTTGGTGATCGGCATGGCCGGCGCTTACGCCTTGACGCGTCTGATTGCGAGTCTGTTGTTTGGCGTGACCGCGAAGGATCCGTTCACGTTTGCGGCGGTGGCGGTGTTGCTCGCTGTCGTGGCGTTGCTGGCGTGTTACGTCCCGGCCTGGCGCGCGACGAAGGTCGATCCGATGGAAGCCCTGCGCTGCGAATAAGGCCACAAAGGCACAGGAGAAGAAATCCATGACGACACTATTGGCTGACATGCGATTTGGTCTGCGGATGCTGGTGAAGAGCCCGATGATGACGTTCATCGCGCTCCTTGCACTCACGCTCGGCATCGGTGCCAACACAGCGATCTTCAGTGTCGTCAATGCAGTGTTGTTGCGCACGTTTCCTTACGCTGATGCGGAACGACTGGTGCTCGTGTGGGAGAAGAGAGTAGGCGGGCGCACCGATCAGAACGTCATCAATCTCGGCAACTTCTCCGATTGGAAAGAGCAAAACCAGGTCTTCAGTGACATGGCTGTCTTCTTCAATCGCACTTTCAACCTCACCAGCGACGGTGAACCCGAAGAGCTGCCCGGACAGTATGCGACGCCAAATCTTTTCTCGGTGCTTGGAACCAACGCCATTCTGGGTCGAACTTTTGTGGACGATGACGGACGCGAAGGTCAGCCGCGCATAATTCTAATCAGCTACGGTCTGTGGCAACGACGATTCGGCGCGGATACCAACATCGTCGGGCACCAGATCATCCTCAACGAACGGCCCACCACCATTGTCGGCGTCCTGCCACCCAATTTCGGCTGGCACATTCAAAAGGGAACACAGGCGAGCAGGCCCGCTGAGATCTGGATACCTTTCCCAATTACCAATGAATTGCGAGAACGACGGGGTCGATTTGCTTCGGCCGTTGCTCGTCTAAAGCCCGGCGTCACGAGGGACCAGGCGCAGCGCGAAATGGACACGATCGGCGCTCGCCTCGCACAACAGTATCCCGACTTCAACACTAACTGGGGAGTGAACGTCGTTCCTTTGCGCACGCAGTTCACGGGCGAGATTCGCAGGCCGCTGCTTATCTTGCTTGGAGCCGTCGGATTTGTGTTGCTGATCGCGTGCGCGAACGTCGCGAACCTGTTGCTGGCACGCGCCAGCTCGCGGCGAAAAGAGATTGCGGTGCGCGCCGGGCTCGGTGCGAATCGTTGGCGCATTGCACGTCAGTTGTTGACCGAGAGCGTGCTGCTTTCGGTTGTGGGTGGAACGCTCGGTGTGCTTGTCGCATGGTGGGGAACGAAGGCGCTCATTGCACTGAGCCCGCCCGTACTAATTGATTTAAGGAGTGTTGGAGTCAGTGTGCCGGTGCTTGCATTCACGCTCGGTCTATCGTTGATCACAGGCATCGTGTTTGGACTCGTTCCCGCGCTCCAGGCGACGCGCTTCGATCTGCACGACTCACTCAAAGAAGGTGGAAAGAACATCGGCGGCGGCGCCGGCGGTCATCGCGTCAGAAATCTGTTCGTCGTGACGCAGGTTGCGCTGGCGCTCGTGTTACTCGTCGGCGCGGGGCTGTTGCTCAAGAGCTTCAGCCGTCTACATTCGGTCGATCCCGGCTTCAACGCTAACAATCTGCTCACGATGCGCGTCAGTCTACTCAGAAAGTACGACACTGATCCGAAGGTCATACAGTTTTATCAACAAGCAATCGAGCGAATTAAGGCGATTCCGGGGGTTGAGTCGGTGGGCGCAATCGACACCGCTCCGTTTAGGGGTTCGTACAGCGGCACCAACGTCGATGTCGATGAACAGAAACTGCCGCCGGATCAGGAGTTGGGCACAGGCATCTGCGTCACCGATGCAAATTACTTTCAGACTATGCAGATTCCGTTGAAGCGGGGCCGCTTCTACAGCGCACTGGAAGCGACCGAAATGCGACACGTCGTCCTGGTGAACGAAACATTTGTTCGCAAAAACCTGAACGGCCAGGATCCGCTCGGCCACCGGCTCACCATTTACATGAAAGACGAGGGAAACGTGCCGACGGAGATCATTGGTGTAGTTGCTGATCACAAGCACGTCGGGCTCGATCAGGCAGTTGAGCCAATGGCTTACTGGCCACATCCTGAGCTGGTCCGTTCGTTCATGACCCTCGTGATCCGAACGCGAGGTGATGCAACGGCGGTCGCACCTGCGGCGCGTCAGGTCATTCACGATCTCGATCCGCAACAGCCAATCGGCGAAGTCGCCACCATGGAAAAGTTGTTATCGACGTCGGTGGCCGGCGCGCGTTTCAGTGCGTCGCTGCTGGCGGTGTTTTCGTTTGTGGCGCTGGTGATGGCGGCGGTCGGGATTTACGGCGTGATGTCGTATTCGGTTTTACAGCGTACACATGAAATCGGCGTGCGCATGGCGTTGGGCGCACAGCGTTTTGATGTATTGAAGCTAGTGGTGAAGAAGGGAATCGTACTGGGGGTGGTTGGAGTATCTGCGGGGCTCATTGCGTCGTTTGCTTTAACACGACTGCTGTCGACGTTGCTGTTTGAAGTGACAGCCACAGATTCGGCGACGTTTGCGGTCGTGTCGGTAGGACTGTTTCTCGTGACGCTCATCGCGTGCTACGTACCGGCGCATCGAGCGACGCGAGTCGATCCTTTGAGGGCTCTTCGATATGAGTAAACCACAGATGACAAAAACAACACCGCTTTGGAATTTCGATCCGGCCTACACGACTGTCGAGTTCGTCGTCCGAAACCTCTGGTACAACGTGAAAGGCCGGTTCCACACGACTGATGGCACCATCATGCTCGACGCCGATGACATTCAGCATTCATCGGTCCAGGCAACCATTAAGGCCGCCGGCATCGACACCGGAAATCAACGTCGTGACGCACATCTGCGACGTGCGGATTTTTTGGATGCCGAAAAATTTCCCGAAATCGAATTCAAAAGTACGAAGGTCCAGCGCGGCAAGGATCGCGACTCGCTGGATGTCGACGGAACTCTGACCATCAAGGACAGGAGTGTGCCGATCGCGCTCGCCGTCAATGAGATGGACCGCAGCCGATCGCCGAACGGCGAAGAGTTCGTCTATTACAGCGCCACTGCCGAAGTCGATCGTTTTGCGTTCGGCATCAACTACGGGCGCGGGATCATAGGCCGTCGACTCAAAGTCACGATCAACGTACAAGCCAGTAATAAACCGAGGAGATAGTCATGAAGTTGCTCAAACATTCCATCAAGGCTCGAATTTTCTGGGTGCTTGCCTCATGCGCGGCGTTGCTCATTTCGTCACCACTGCCGGGGACTTACGCGCAGAAGAGCGGCGAAGAGATCAGCATCACCAGATGGGAACACACCGACGATGGACTGAGACGCCGTTTTGAAATCCGCGGCAAGGCCGAATTCAACGACGACTATACCGATATCAAGAGCGTCACCGAAGGCGGGTGGGTGATCATCGAGGAAACTCGCGATTCGCAATCGTATCGTTACGAAGTCAGGCGGAGTCCGGCGGGAGAGATCACGCGCGCTTTTTACGAGAACGGCACTGCGCGCGCGCTTGATGCGACTGCGAAGAGCTGGTTGGCGAAGTTCGTGCTCGACGCGGTTCGCCAGGGTGGCTTCGATGCGGAGAAACGCGTGCAGACCATCCTTGCGCGCGACGGTGTGGCGGGAGTGCTCGCCGAAATCAAGTTAATCACAGGTGATTACGCGAAGCGACGCTATTACCAGGAGCTGATTAAACAGGCAAACCTCAACGCCAGTGTTTTGAGCGACATTCTGCGACAGGTTGCACGCGACATCTCGTCGGATTACGAGCAGTCGCAGTTGCTGATTGCAGTGGCGCCGTCGCTGACGGGCAAAGAAAGCGCGGTACAGCCGTTCTTCGACGCAGTGGCGACGATTAAATCAGACTACGAACGCAGTCGTGTGCTGAACACGTTGTTGAAGCAGGGTACGCCGAGCCGCGCAGTGCTCGTGCTGGTCGCGTCTTCAACCAAAAACATTTCTTCGGATTACGAGAAAGCCGGCGTGCTGAAGAAAGTCGCGGCGGTTTATCTCGACGATCCGACGCTGCGAGACATTTTCTTCCAGACGGTTGCGAGCATTGACTCTGATTACGAGCGGCGTGGTGTGCTGACCGCGCTGGTGAAGACGGGGAAACAGAGTGAGGAAGTGTTGCGGCTGCTGCTCGACTCCGCCGCCACGATCTCTTCGGATTATGAGAAAGCGACGTTCCTTATCGAAGTGTCGAACGTTTACACGGGCGACACGCGTTTGAAGAGCGCGTTTCTGAAAGCGGTGGAGACGATTAAGTCGGATTACGAACGAGGACGAGTGTTGTCGGCGCTGCTGAAGAACAAACAAATTGGATAACCGAGCGCCGTTTTGGAGTGCGGCGGCTTGACGCCGCTTTGTTATCGACGGCGCTTGATCAATACCAAAGCGGCGTCAAGCCGCCGCACTCCAAGGCGCCGACCAGGCGGCGGTTCAAATGGAGAGTCTAATCAAAGACATTCGATACGCGTTTCGGGCGCTTGCGCGGAGGCCGGCGTTTACTGCGGTAGCGGTGATCACGTTGGCGCTGGGCATTGGTGCGAACACCGCGATCTTTAGCGTGGTGTATGGAGTGTTGCTGCGACCGCTGGGATATCCGGAGGCTGAGCAGTTGGTGGCTTTGCGCGAATCGAATGCCTTGAAACAACCCGATGCGCAAATTGCTCCGGGAAATTTTCTCGAGTGGCAAAAACAGAACACCGTGTTCTCGGATCTCGCCGCGTATCGCAACGTTTCTTACAACCTGACGGGCGACGGCGATCCTGAGCGACTGCTTGCTGGTCGCGTTTCATCGGGACTGTTCAAAACACTCGGTGTGCAGCCGATCGCTGGTCGCGAGTTTCTCACGGAAGAAGATCAACCCGGGCGCGAGAAGGTTGTGATCATCGGTGCCGGAGTCTGGCAACGACGGTTTGGATCTCAGTCAAATGTGATTGGTCGCACGATAAAATTGAGCGGCGAGGATTTTACGGTAGTTGGCGTCATGCCCGCTGATTTCCATCTGCCGGATCAGCGAGAACGGGAGCTTTGGACGCCAATCGCATTCACCGAGAGCGAAAGAACACTGCATCACGCACGCTACTTCGAGGCGATCGGCCGGCTGAAGCGCGGAGTCACTTTAGACCAGGCACAGGCCGAGATGACTGCGATTGCCGGAAGGCTTGCACAAGAGTATCCGGAAGCGAACCAGGGTTGGACCGTCAGAGTCGCACCAGTGCTCGACCTTGCGGTCGGAGACGCGCGGCGGACGCTGTGGTTGTTGTTCAGTGCGGTTGGGCTCGTGCTTTTGATTGCATGTGCAAACGTGACGAATCTTTTGCTCGCGCGCGCGGCTGCGCGTCAAAAAGAGATTGCGATCCGCGTAGCACTCGGCGCCGGACGTTTTCGCATCGTGCGCCAGTTGGCAACCGAAAGCCTCCTGCTCGCATTGCTCGGCGCTATTGCCGGATGGCCCATGGCCGTGTGGGGGCTCAAAGCGCTGCTGGCGATTGCGCCGCCAGACTTGCCACGTCTCGCAGCGGTTGCGCTCGATAACCGCGCGCTTCTTTTTACACTCGCGATCACCTTGTTCACTGGCTTGATCTTCGGTCTTGCTCCGGCGCTTCAGTTGGCAAACGTCAACGCGAATGTAAATCTGAAGGATGGCGGCAGTGAAGGGAATCGCAGCCCGAAGGGACAACGCATTGGCAACTTGCTGATCGCTGCTGAAGTAGCGCTCGCGGTGATCTTGCTGGTCGCAAGCGGGCTGCTGGTTCGCACGATCTGGCAACTTCATCACATCAATCCCGGCTTTGACGATCGCAATGCACTCGCCGTCACGTTGCAACTCTCTGAAAAGAAGTATGCCAACAGCGCGGCGGTCGCTGCTTTCAGCAAGGAACTTGGGCAGCAGGTCTCCACGTTGCCCGGCGTTGAAGCGACGGGAATCGCGCGGATTCTTCCCATTGCACACGACCTCGCCACCGGTTTCTACATCGAAGGCCGGGCGCGCGAGCCCGACAACCAGTTGCCGCAAACAAACTACTCCGCCGTCTCAGGCGATTACTTCGACGCGATGAGAATTCCAGTCCTCGCCGGACGCGTGTTTGATGATCGTGACGCTCAGAAAGCGCCGCGAGTCGCGATCGTGAGCGCGGAGTTGGCCCACCGATTCTTTCCGGGTGAAAACGCGATTGGCAAGCGCATCAACGTCACTACCGGGCCGGAGAGTTTTCGCGAAATCATCGGCGTGGTCGGCGACGTAAAACAAAAAGGACTCACACAAGCTACACGCCCGCACGTGTATGAGCCCTTTGCGCAGGCGCCCAATCATTTCATGACCTTGATCGTGCGCACCTCCGGCGATCCGATGGCTACGGTTCCAGCGATTCGTTCCAAAGTGATCGAGTTGGATCACGAGCTGCCGCTCCAGCGTGTAATCAGACTCGATCAATTAATCTCGAACTCGATCCGGCAACAACGTTTCGCGTCAGTGATGCTGTCGGTGTTTGCCGGCGTTTCGCTGGTGCTGGCGCTGGCGGGTCTGTACGGAGTCGTCTCGTACGCGGTAGCGCAACGCACGCGAGAGCTCGGCATTCGGGTCGCCCTCGGTGCGCAGGTGACTGATGTTTTGAGACTCGTGCTCAAGCAGGGAATGATGTTCGTGCTGCTGGGTGAGCTGATCGGAATTGCCGGCGCATTTGCGTTAACCAGATTGCTTGCAGGATTGCTCTTCGGAGTTTCACCGACGGACGTGACGACGTTCGCCACGGTTGCGGTTGCTTTGTTTTTCGTCGCGCTCGTTGCGTGCTATGTGCCCGCACGTCGCGCAACGAAGGTGGATCCTTTGGT
>AR_comb_assmDRAFT_10117686_pt1 | contig 14367 bp, 14 predicted proteins | sample ArasoioldDNA_FD_10543 | JGI IMG/M metagenome (IMG submission 10543) | reverse complement strand
AGCTGATGGCTGATAGCTGACAGCTACACGCTCATTACTCCGACCCGTGCTATGCCCTGCAGGTCGGCGATGGTGTCCACCTGTTGCCACCCTGCGGCGCGCGCCAACGCGCAGATGTCGTCATCCTGCCCGAGTCCGAACTCGACAACGAACAGCCCTCCGTCCTGCAGCCGTGCTCGCGCATCGAGAATCAGGCGGCCCAGCAGGGTCAGCCCGTCTACGCCTGAATAAAGAGCGACAGGCGGTTCGAAGTTGACGATTTCCGGCGCAAGGGCGACGGCCGACGGTACGTAGGGTGGGTTCGACACGATGACATCGACATGTCCGTGGACGGCCTCGAGCAGATCGCCGTGGACGAAGGTTACGCGATCGTCGACGTTGTGACGGCGGGCGTTGCGCGCCGCAACCGCGAGCGCTGCGGCCGAGATGTCGGTTGCGATCACCCTTGCCCCGGGGTACTCGCACGCCAGCACGACCGCGAGGCACCCGCTGCCGGTTCCGACATCGACGATCGTTCGCACCGCATCGCGCTCTCGACGGTTGCGGACGGCCTCGACAATGAGCTCTGTTTCAGGCCTGGGAATCAGAACGTCGGGCGAGACTTCGAACTCGAGTCCCCAGAATTCGCGCCGGCCGGTGATGAACGCGACCGGCTCCCGCGTCGCGCGACGTTCGATCACGCCCGCATACCGCGCCCCGGCATCCGCCGGCATCGGTTCCCGTCCGTCTGCGACCAGGCGCACGCGATCCCAGTCGAGAACGTGACGCGCCAGCACCTCGGCGTCGAGCCTCGCGTCTGCCGCGGTCAACCCCGCGCGCTCGAGCGTCTGGCGCGCGTCGGCTATGTGCTCGTGGACCGACGCCGCATTGCCGCCCGTATTCGTTGGCATGATTGGATCGACCGTCATCTCGCAGCGTCCGCCTTCGAACGCAGCGTTCGAACGGGCTTCAGCCTTCAGATTCAGAATTCCTAGGGGTTGGTGGTTTCCGCCTGGTAATGCGTGACCGCCTGGTCGATGAGCTCGCCGATGTCGCCGTCGAGCGCGTTGGTCAGCTGATACATGCTGTAGCCGAACCGGTGGTCGGTGATGCGGTTTTCCTTGAAGTTGTACGTGCGGATCTTTTCGGACCGATCGCCCGTACCCACTTGTGTCCGCCGATCCTTGGCGATGGCTTCCTGCTGCCGCCGCATTTCCATCTCGTAGAGACGTGAGCGGAGCACCTTCATCGCCTTCGCGCGATTCTTGATTTGCGACTTTTCGTCCTGCTGCGAGACCACGAGACCCGTGGGGAGGTGCGTGATGCGCACCGCCGAATAGGTCGTGTTGACGCTTTGACCGCCCGGGCCGCTCGAGCAGAACGTGTCGATTCGCAGATCTTTCGCGTCGATCTGCACGTCGACTTCTTCGGCTTCGGGGAGCACCGCGACGGTGGCGGTTGAGGTGTGGATGCGTCCGCTCGCTTCGGTCGTAGGCACGCGCTGCACGCGGTGGACGCCGCTCTCGTACTTCAGACGGCCGTACACGCCCTTGCCCTCGATGAGCGCCGTGACTTCCTTGGTGCCACCGACGCCGGTGTCGCTCAGATTGAGCACCTCGAGCCGCCAGCCCTGTCGCTCGGCGTATCGCGAGTACATCCGGAAGAGATCGGAGGCAAAGAGCGCCGCTTCGTCGCCTCCAGCGCCAGCGCGAATTTCGAGAACGACGTTCTTCGCGTCGTTAGGGTCCTTGGGAATGAGGAGCACCTTCAACTCGGCGACGAGCGCGTCGCGCTTCGCTTCGAGCGTCTTGAGCTCCTCCTGCGCGAGCTCACGCATGTCCGGATCCTTGACGAGCTCCTCAGTGGCGGCGACCTGCACGGCGACATCCTTGTACAGCCGGAACTGGTCGATGAGCGGCTGCATGTCGGCCAGTTCCTTCGAGTGCGTACGGAACTTGGCCGTATCGGCCTGGACGGCCGGATCGGCCATTTCGGCCATCAACTGGTCGTATCGCGATTCCGCGGCGGTCAGCTTGTCGAGCATGTCGAACCTGTAGGCTCCTTGAATCCAAATTACCCGCCGGACACGGGCGGCAGGAATGCCACCTCGTCACCGTGCGCCAGCGGCGTCGTCAAGCGCGCGTACTCCGCGTTGACGGCGCACGAGATCACCGGCTCGAATTCGGCGAGCGTCGCGTGGTCGCGGACGAGCGATTCCCACGCAGTGCGCGCGACGGCGCCATCGGGGAGCTCGCATCGCAGTTCCGACGCGCCGGCGAGCTCGCGAAGCCGGGCAAAGAGCCGGACAGTTACGAACATGCGCGCTCGAACGCCACCTGCTGCGCTACCGCGTCGTCTGGATCCGCGGTGGCGCCCTCGATCCAGACATCGCCGCCCTCGAAGTGCTCGTGCTTCCACACCGGGGCAATCTGCTTCACGCGCTCGATTGCGTAGCGGAACGCCGCAAACGCATCGGCGCGATGCGGCGATGCGGCGGCAATCACCACGCTGGCCTCGCCAATAGCGATTCGACCTGAGCGATGGTGAATGGCAAGCGCAACCGCCGGCCAGCGCGCGGCGGCTTCAGATCCGATGCGCTCGAACGTCTTCACCGCCAGCGCCGGATACGCTTCGTAGTCGAGCCATTCGACGCGGCGTCCCGCGTTGTGATCGCGAACCAGGCCCACGAACGTTGTCACGGCACCACACGCGGGCGACTCGACCGTCGCGGCAATGGCTGCCACGTCGAGCGGCTCCGTTGTGACGGCGAACCTGGCCATGTCGTGAACCCTTGAACCCTCTGAACCCTCTGAACCCAATAACTAGTATAGCCGCCAGAAATGATGCAGGGGCCCGTGGCCACCGCCGATGCCTGGTGCGTGCCGCAAAGCGCCATCGAGGTACTCACGCGCACGTGAAATCGCCGTTCGATCGTCACAGCCGACGGCAAGATTCGCGGCAATTGCCGACGACAGCGTGCAGCCTGTTCCATGCGTGTGCGCCGTCTCGATGCGGGGCATACGAACCTCGAATGTCGCGTGCGCCGTGCACGCCACGTCGACGGATTCCGGCCCTGCGAGGTGTCCCCCTTTGACGAGTACGACGCGCGGGCCAAGCTTCAGGATCCGTTGCCCGGCTGCGCGCATGTCGTCAACGGAACGGATCGTCATCTCGGCCAATACCTCGGCTTCCGGCAGGTTGGGGGTGACGATGTGCGAGCGGGGAAGAAGCTCGCTCCGGATGGCGGCAACCGCATCGGCCTCGAGCAGACGATCGCCGCCCTTGGCCACCATGACGGGATCGACAACGACGAGCGGAAGATCGAGCTCGGCGATTGCCGCGGCAACGGCCTCGACGATGGCCGCCGTTGCGAGCATGCCGACCTTGACGGCGTCGGCGCCGATGTCTCCTGCCACCGCCTCGATCTGCGCGGTGACGAGGTCGGTCTCCATCGCGCGCCACATCGTGACACCGAGCGTGTTCTGGGCGGTGACGGCCGTGATGGCGCAGGTGCCGTACACCTGATGCGCGGCAAACGTCTTGAGGTCGGCCTGGATACCTGCGCCCCCGCCCGAGTCGCTGCCGGCAATTGTCAGTGCTGTATGCATACAGTAAGATCTCGAAGGCATGGCTCAGACGACTGGCACGACGCTCCTCACGACTGTTTCCTCGCGCACGGATCTGTCGATCCCGATTCGCGCCGCCGCCGTCGTGTTTGTCACGGTGCTGACCGCCGTTGCCGCGCAGGTCAGCCTTCCCCTTCCCTTTACTCCCGTGCCGTTTACCCTGCAACCGATGGTCGTCCTGGTTGGCGGTGCCGCCCTGGGGGCCCGGCTCGGGATGGCCAGCCAAGTGCTCTATCTGCTCGCTGGCATCGCCGGTTTGTCCGTCTTCGCAACGAGTGCCGTCCTGCCGCAGGGCTTCCTCCGACTCCTTGGCCCGACAGGCGGCTTCTTGATGGCGTACCCGTTCGCGGCTTTTGTCGCCGGCTGGCTGGCCGAGCGCGGCTTCGACCGCCGCTACGTGACCTCCGTGATTGCCATGGGTGCCGGCCTGACGCTAATCTTCGCCCTCGGTGTCGCCTGGTTCGCGTGGTTTGCCGCCCCAGCTCCCGTCGGATTGTCGCAGGCTCTTCAGCTCGCTCTCTATCCGTTCATCGTCGTGGACGTGATCAAGATCCTGCTCGCGGCGACCGTCCTGCCGTCGGTGTGGACGCTGACGGGCCGCAAAGGTCGATCGTAAGCCCTGTTCCGACTGCGAAGTTGGAACTTCCGTTCAGGCTTCAGAATTCAGAATTCAGAGTTTCATCTCACGTACCCCAGGCTCCGCAGCCGATCGATCATCTCTTGATCGAGGGGTTGCCCCGCACGAGTGGCTGACGCTGTCGAAGGCGGACCGTACGATGCGACGTAACGCAGCGGATACCGTGTGCTGAACCGTGGATCGAGCGCCTCGATCAACGGACCCGTCGAGAACTCCCGGCTCATCGGCACACCCAGCGCGTAGAGCACCGTTGGCGCGACGGATGTCGCATTGCTTGCGGTAGTGTCGGGTAACCGAGCGATCACGCCACGCAGAGCTACGCGAGCGCCGCGACTCCCGCTCACCCTTCCAGGCTCGGTGACGATGACGACGAGTTCGTCCTGTGCGGGCGCGAGCAGAGGCCCGACGAGACGATCGAGCGCGACGTAGTAGGCCTTCAGTGCCTCGAGTCGCGACGCCAGCCCGGAGGGCGCAAGACGCGACGGTTCGTCGCCGAGGAGCGCGTGCTGGGCGATGTCGAGGCCCGGAAGGTAGACCGCTGACAGGTCAGTCGCGGGCGTCGCGATACGGGACAGCAGTTCGAGTTGCACCGCGTCAAGTTCCGCCGACCTACGCAGGATCGTGCGCGCCGCTTCTTCCCCGTTGAAATCGATGGCCGCCGTTGCGCGCGATTCGGCGCGTGTCCTTATCTCGGTCCACTGCTGTCGCAGCGTGTCGTAGAGCGTGGCCGGCGACAGCTCGGCATCGAGCGGTCCGCCACGTTCGAGTCGAAGCGTGGCGCGATCGCTGAGGACGATTCCTGCTTCTGGAGAGGCAGGCCATGTTGCCCACCAGTTGACGACGGCTGTGCGAAGGCCGGCGCTGGCCGCAACCTCCCAGAACGTTTTTGTCCGCCGCTCGGTGCCGCTCGCGATCGACGGGCGCGTAAGACGCACGAGATCGGTGGCGCCGCGAATCGCGCGCGCGATGGGTGAGGGGCCAGCCATTGCGACGCTGCCCTGGACGCCGGCAACACGCCGCGTTTCGAGCCCCTCGACGCCGTGCACATCGGGGGGCTGTCCAGTCGCGATCGTCGTCCAGATTCGTGCCGGGTCGTCAGTGTCAGCAGTGCCGCCCGCCGACTCCAGAGCGATGCCGCCGTCTCCGAACGCGGTCGCGAGTGCCGGCACGCGGCCGCTGGCCGTTAGCTCCTCGAGGATGCGAACGTCGAAACCGTCGACGGCGATGACGCGCACCCGCAGCCCAGACGGCACGATCGTCAGCGGTTCGCGAGGCACTGTCGCCGCACGCGTCGCGCCGGCTGACCATGTGAGCAGCAGAGCGGCGGCTCCGAATGCGACTGCGCCCGACGCCAGCGTGACCGGCCAGGACAACGAAGCCTTCACGGCTCGCGTCTCGGCAGCGCCAAACGTTTGGTTTTCCGACGCTGCGAGTGCGACCGCGGACGATGCGACCGACACGGCGTGACCGAGGAGCAAGCTCATCGCAACCGCTAACGCCAGTGCCGATAGCGTCCAGAACGGCGCCGACCATCCGACGCCAGCGATGACGGTTTGCCACCACAGGGTGAGGTACAGCAGGCAGCCGAACGTCACGACAACTCCCGCGGCAAGACCGAGGCTTCGGCGCCCGGACATCTTCGCCCTGCGTGAAAAGGAGGCGACGAGCAGGCTGGCCAGAAGCGTCGAGAGCGCGATGGCGATGCCGAAAAAGGCACCGAGGTAAATCGCTACGACGATCGCGTCGCTCGGTCCGGTGACGAGCCCAGGCATGCGGGCACTGAGACCGATGGCGGCCGCGGGGCCAAGGAGGACGGCGGCAAGCGCACCCACCCGGAGGCTGGCGAAGAACGCGATCGCGGATGCACTTCGCGTCGACCGCGCGGAACCCAGAACGAAGCGGTCGACGCCGGCGTCGAGATAGCCCAACGAGCGCAGCCGCTGGCGCAGTTCGTCGACTCGTGGATCGTCGCTCGCCGGTGGGCGGGTCTCTTCCATGTCTAGACGTGTCGCGCCGCGACAAACGCCGACAGCTCCCGCAGTTTATCGGCCCGCCGGCCGAACGGTGTCAGTGCGTGGTCGGCTGTCTGGCACAACTCCGTCGCAAGCTGGTGCGCTCCCGCGACGCCGCTGAACGAGACGAACGTCGTCTTTCGCGCGTCCTGGCGCGTCGCCTTCCCTGTCTCCGACGGATCGCCCTCGACGTCCAGCAGGTCGTCGACGATCTGGAACGCGAGGCCGAGGTTCTTGGCAAAGGCCGATAGCGCAGCGATCGACTCGGCGTCGGCGCCGGCCGTCATCGCGCCGGCAACCGCCGCGGCGTTGAAGAGGGCGCCCGTCTTACCGCGATGGATACGCTCCAGTAGCTCGAATCCGATCTCGCGCTCGGTCGCAAGAAGATCTGCGGCCTGACCGCCGATCAGGCCATCTGCGCCGACAGCCTCGTCGAGCAGCGCGGCGAGTCGCGCCGACAGCCCTGGTTCATAGCTGCGCACAAGCGTCCCGTATGACAAGTTGAGCAGGCCGAATGCGGCAAGGATGGCAATCGCGTCGCCGAACTCGACGTGGTTGGCAGGACGTCCACGCCTCAACGGTGCGTTGTCCATCGCCGGGAGGTCATCGAGGATGAGAGATGCCGTGTGGACGAGTTCCATCGCAGCGGCGGCTGGCAGCGCCTTTGTCGCGGCGCCGCCGCAGATCTCAGCGGACAACTGCGTGAGCACAGGGCGCACGCGCTTCGAGGGCGCAAACAGCGTGTAGGCCATCGAGCGCTCGATGGCGCCGTCGCGGTCGGTCGGCACCAGGCGCCGCAGCACCTCGTCGACCCGCGCCTGATAACTGGCAAAGAATGCCGGGACGGGACTCATCTATCCCGCGTCGCGCGGCCGCGGCCCGTCGGAGCGTCCGATGAGTTCTTGGCGAACACGAGCATGTACTGATAGCGCAGGATGTTCGGCCGAGAAATCAGACGCAATCCGGCCTCGTTCGCTTCGCGAATGACACGTTCCGGATCGACGCGCTCGTCCATGGGCGGACCAGGGCCGCCGCCGTCCTTGGTGAATTCGACGATGCCCAGCCGGCCGTCCGGCTTGAGCGCGCGCGCGGCGTTGCGCAGCAGCGCCACCGGGCGCTCCATCTCGTGATAGGCGTAGACCATGAGGACGGCGTCGAGCTGGCCGATTGGCAGCTTGGGATCGTCGGCGGTGCCGAGGCTCGTCTCGACATTCTTGACGTTCTCGCGCGGTAGCCGGCGCTTGATGACTTCCACCATCTCGCGCTGGATGTCCTCGGCGTAGACCCGGCCGTTCGGGCCGACACGCCGCGCCAGCCGAATCGTGAACCAGCCGCTGGCCGCGCCGAGATCGGCGACGATATCGCCCTCGGCGATGTTGAGGGCATCCATGACCTGTTCCGGCCGCTGCCAGATGTCGCGGTCGGGTCCTTCGAGCTCGGGCAAATTCTCCGGCGGAAACAGCTTTCCGTGCGCGACAGAGCGCTGCTGCGCCGACGCCGGCAATAGCGATGAGACGATGAGCGTGAAGATGCAACACCACGCGAACCGCTTCACTTCGTGCGCCTTCCTTTCGGAGTGACTGTTCGTCCCAGTGTTCGTCCCCGCTTCCGTCGCGCCTTCAGTCCACTCGCGACGCCGGGACGGCCGGGCGTTGTCATCGCTTCGGGCGACAACAGCGCCTTGAGCGCCTCGTCGGGCATCAACTTCTGCTCCTGAACGATCTCACGAATCGGGCGCCCGCTCGCGACCGACAACTTGGCTATCTCCGCCGTCCGAGCGTACCCGATGTGCGGGCTAAGGGCGGTCGCCACCGCGGTGCTGCGATCGAGGAGCTCCCGGGCGCGGGCGGCGTCGGCCTTGATGCCGCGAACGCAGTAGGTGTCGAAGACCGCCAGCGCGCGCCCGAGAATCATCGTCGCGTGCAGCGCGTTCCACGCGATGACAGGCATCATGACGTTCAGCTCGAGCTGACCTTCGTTGCCAGCGGCCAGGATCGCCGCATCGCATCCGAAGACCTGGCAGCACACCTGATTGACCATCTCCGCCACGGACGGGTTGACCTTCCCCGGCATGATGGACGATCCCGGTTGCACCGCGGGCAGCTCGATCTCGGCAATGCCTGCGCGCGGTCCCATGCTGAGCAGGCGCAGGTCGGACGCCACCTTCGACGCCTCGAGCGCCAGGCGGCGGAGTGCACCTGAGTAGGCCACGACGTCGCCCATGCTCTGGGTCACGCGGAAACTGTTCGAGGCCGTCCTCAGCCGCAAGCCCGTATACCGGGCCAGGTAGGCGACGGCCTTCCGCGTGTAGTCGTCGCCGGCGTTCAGCCCAGTGCCGACCGCTGTCGCACCCAGATTGAGTTCGTACAGCTGCACGGCGGTGCGTTCGAGATCGTCGGCCGCCTGCGCGATGTTGGCGGCGTAGCCGCCAAATTCCTGACCGAGCGTCATTGGCACCGCATCCTGCAAATGCGTGCGGCCGGTCTTGAGGATTTTTCCAAACTCACGACTCTTTTTTGCAAGCGACGTGGAAAGGGCCCGCGCGGATACCAGCAGCTCCTTCAAGACGAACAGGATCGCCAGACGCGTCGCCGTCGGATACACGTCATTGGTCGACTGGCCCATGTTGACGTGATCGTTCGGATGGACGCGCGCGTAGCTTCCGAGCCGATCGCCGAGCAACTCGCCGGCGCGGTTGGCCAGCACCTCGTTGGCGTTCATGTTGTGGGACGTGCCGGCTCCGGCCTGATACACGTCGACGACGAATTGTTCGAGCATGCGGCCGTTGAGGATGTCGTCGGCGGCCGTGACGATCGACCGCGCCACAGCCGGCGCCAGCCGCCGAAGATCGCGATTGGCTTCCGCCGCCGCCTTTTTGATGAGGATAGTCGCCGCAATGAGAGGCGCCGGCGCCGTCAGCCCGCTGATGGGGAAGTTGTGCACGGCGCGGGCCGTCTGACCGCCGTAGTAGGCGCGAGACGGCACACGCACTTCACCGAGCGGATCGCGCTCCACGCGAAACGTCGGAGGGGCCATACACGAAGTATATCGGGGGTCGGGGCTCGGGATTCGGGGTTCGGTATTTGACTGCTTGGTCTCGCCTCTAAGCTCGGGCGTCTCGACCGATTCGAGCCCCAACCCCGAGCCCCGATATACTTTCCCTATGCTGCCTGCCTTCTTCGAAAGCGTGGTGGACCTCATCACGCGAACGTCTACCGATCTGCCACCGGATGTGCGTGCGGCCATGGACCGGGCGCTGGCGACTGAGGCGCCGGCGACGCGCGCCGGCCAGGCGATGACGATCATCGCGCAGAACATCGATCAGGCGGCCTCGTGCGAGGCCCCGATCTGTCAGGACACCGGCATGCCGACCTTCGAGGTCAAGGTCCCGGTCGGCGCCAACCAGATCTGGATGCGAAAACAGATTCGGGAAGCGGTCGCCGAAGCGACACGCCGCGGTAAACTGCGACCGAATTCGGTCGACTCGATCACCGGTGAGAACTCCGGCAACAACCTCGGGCCTGGCACGCCGATCATCCACTTCGATCAGTGGGAACATCCCGAGATCGAGATCAAGTTGATCCTCAAAGGCGGCGGCTGCGAGAACACCAACGCGCAATACTCGCTGCCAACCGAGCTCGAGCACCTCGGCCGCGCCGACCGGTCGCTCGCCGGCGTGCGCAAGTGCATTCTCCACGCGGTGTGGAAGGCCCAAGGCAAGGGCTGCAGTCCTGGCGCCGTTGGGGTCTGCATCGGCGGCGATCGCACGTCGGGTTACGTCCACGCCAAGGAACAGCTTTTCCGGACGCTCGATGACAGGAATGCCGACGAGCGGCTCGCCGCGCTCGAAGACTCGATCATGGAGGAGGCCAACAAGCTGACGGTCGGCCCGATGGGCTTCAGCGGCCGGACGTCGCTCATCGGCTGCAAGATCGGCGCGCTCAATCGCCTGCCGGCCAGCTTTTTCGTGTCGGTTGCCTACGACTGTTGGGCATTCCGGCGGCTCGGTGTGCGTCTCGACGCGTCGACCGGCGCGATCAACTCGTGGTTGTATCGCGACGGCGCCACGCGTTCATTACCGCTGCTGACGGAAGAGGCTGCGGCCGCCGGATTCCCGCGCACGGGACGTGAAGTCGCGTTACAGGCGCCCATCTCCGACGAACAGATTCGGTCGCTGAAGGTCGGCGACGTCGTACTGGTCTCAGGGCGTGTGTTCACTGGCCGTGATGCCGTCCATGCGCACCTCATGAAGACTCCGCCCCCAGTTGACCTCGCTGGCGGCGTCCTTTACCACTGCGGCCCCGTCGTCGCCAAAGACGGCGAAACATGGCGCGTCACCGCCGCTGGTCCAACGACGAGTATTCGCGAGGAGCCCTACCAAGCCGAGATCCTGAAGCGGTACGGCGTACGAATCGTCATCGGCAAGGGTGGTATGGGAGCGAAAACGCTCGCCGGCCTCAAGGAGTCAGGCGCGGTGTACCTGAACGCAATTGGGGGCGCGGCGCAGTTCTACGCCCGCTGCATCGAGCGCGTCGATGGTGTGTCGCTGATGGAGTTTGGCACGCCCGAAGCGATGTGGCACCTGGAGGTCAAAGACTTTCCCGCGATTGTGACGATGGACGCCCATGGCTCGAGCCTGCACAAGGACGTCGAAGAGGCGTCTGGGAAAGTACTCGAGACGCTAGCGTAGCGCGTCGGCAAATACTGTCTCGAGGCCGCTGACGGTTGTTCCGCTGTTGAGATGTAGCCGGACAACGCGGCGGCCGTGGGCAGCGAGGGTCTCCGCGTCGCCGAGCGCCTGCGCCTGCTTCAGCGTCGAGAACGTGTAGCCCGCACCGGGGATTTCTGTCTGCGTTTCATCGTCGTTGGTCACGACGAATGCGAGCACGGTGTTCGGCCCACCCTTGTGATATTGGCCCGTCGAGTGGAGGTAGCGCGGACCGACACCGAACGTGCTCGCGACGTGATGCTTCGTTCGAATGCCCTCGCGGATCTCGCCGATCTTTACCTCGACATCACTTGCCGCCGGTAAGTACGACAGGAAGGCGACGTAGTCTCGCGGCCGGAGAGAGTCCAGTGCCGCGCGCACGACTCCCGCCGGCGATTTGCCAGTGATCGTTGGCGAAAACGCGTCGATTCCGTCAGCCGACGCGATGGGTGTGCCGGTGGGGAGGCTGCCCGTGGACGCGAACGCCGTCAGGAGCGCCTTGGTCTTTTCCTTCGCTTCCGACACGTTGGGCTCGTCAAACGGGTTGATCCCGAGCGCCGCCCCAGCGACCGCGGTCGCAAACTCCCACCGGAAGAATTCGGCTCCAAGACCGTCGATGCGCGTGCTCAGGCGCAACACAGGGTGTCCGGCCGCTTCGAGCGCCGCGAGGCGGTCCTCGTCAGGCGCGTCGCGGTCGGTCGAAATGGCGACGAAGGCTCGATCGCTGCCGTACTCATCGGGCCGGCCCAGCGGCTCGTCAACGACCGGAAGAGCGCCTTTTCCGTGCTTGCCCGTGCTTTCGGCGACGAGTTGCTCGATCCAGAGACCTAACGAAGCGAGCGACGGCGGCAGCGCGAGCGTGAGCTTGTCGCGGCCCTCGAGCGTTGCCGCGCCAATGAACGCACCGAGCAGGAGGCCTGGGTTTTCGACGTTCTCCTGACGGCATCCATCCGCCATCGCCGCACCCGCCGCCAGCAGCTCCTCAGGATCGGCGCCAATGAGTGCGCACGGAACGAGGCCGAACAGCGACAGCGCCGAAAATCGTCCTCCGATGTCGGCCGGGTTCAGGAACACTTCGCGATACCGTTTCGATTCGGCAAGTGCCTGCAGCGCGGTGTTGGGATCGGTAATCGCGACGAAGTATCGACCGGCCGCGCTGCCTTCCGACGCCGAGATGCGCGACCAGAAGCAGCGTTCGAGGGACGCGACTTCGACCGTTCCTCCGCTCTTGCTCGCGACCAGGAATAACGTTCTGGTGGGATCGAGCCGCTCGGCCGCGTTGGTGATCGTACGCTCGTCGGTGGTATCGAGCACGTAGAGGTCGGGGTGACCCTTGGCAATGCCGCAGACCATCCGCAGGACTTCGGCGCAGAGGCTGCTGCCGCCCATGCCGAGGAGATATACAGCCTCAAAACGTTCGCTCGTGATGCCCTTGGCAAGGGCGACCGCCCGTGGCACCCCAGGCTTCATTGTCTCCGCGACGTCGAGCCAGCCCAGCCGTGTCCGAATTGAGCGTTCGTCCGCTGTTCCGGCCGCAGCGCCCCAGGCTCCTGGGTCGCGATTCCAGATGCGCGAGACGAGGCGATCCTCGAGGAAGCGATCCAGCAGGCGGGCAGCGGGCGCGTAGGCGAGCGACATGGTGGCATCTTATCACCCCTAAGTTGCATGGATGCAACATGTTGGCGATGTGGTGCGACGAAGTACTCTTTGCAACGGTTCTTGCCGCCGAGTGACAGAGGCCCTATAATTTGTACATCTGCCCGCTTGGGCGAGGAGATACCAGAGGATGATCAACGTCACACCGGCCGCTGCTACCAAGATCACGGAGCTGCTGGTCGAAGAAAACAAGACTAACGGCGGGCTCAGAGTGTTCGTCCAGGGGGGCGGCTGCTCGGGCTTTCAATATGGGCTGATGATTGACGAGGGTGAAGGCGACGAGACCACCGACGCCGTGATCCAGTCGAATGGCGTGAAGCTGCTCGTCGATCCGATCAGCGCGCGCTATCTGCGGGGCGCCGAAGTGGACTTCGTCGACAACATCACCGGCGGCGGCTTCACGATTAAGAACCCGAACGCCAAGTCGACCTGCGGCTGCGGGTCGTCGTTCAGCGCCTAGAGGTTCGCCGCCAAGACGTCAGACACGCCCGGGGCTCGAGGTTCGCTCGGTCAAGCCGGCTAGTGCAGAGGCTCGCTCGCCGAGTCTCTGGGTTCGGGTCCTGAGCCGATGGAATCTACTCCCACAGCGTTTGTCGATCGCCTCCGCCCGGCCGGAAGCAAGCGCTCCAGCAAACGGGACTTCATCGTCAATGTCTTCCTCCGCCAGGAAGGACATCTCACCGCGGACAACCTGGTGGCGCTGATCCGACGCGAGGATCAGCGCATCAGCCGCGCGACCATCTATCGAACGCTGCAGTGGATGGTCGACGCTGGCATTGCCCGCAAGGTGGACTTCGGCGAAGGAAAGTTCCGCTTCGAGCATTCGTACCGTCACCCGCGCCACTTTCATCTCATCTGCAAGACCTGCAACCGCAGCTTCGAGTTTTTGAGCTCGGACATCGAAGCGCTGATTGAAGAAGTGGCGGCCGCGCGCGGCTTCACGCCGCGTCAGAGCGTGCTACAGATTCACGGCACGTGCGAAGCGTGCCGCACCGGCAAACCGGTTGAGGCCGAGGATAGTACGACCGAGTTGCTCTTCGCGCGCGACGCGCTGCGCATTGCGATTGCGACCGAACGCAGCGGCCTCGAGTTCTATGGTCGGGCATCGAGCATCACCAAGGACGCCCGCGGGCGTCGTGTTTTCCAGAAGCTTGCCGAGGAAGAAAAAGAGCACCTCGCGACGCTCGAGGCGCGATACCGCGAGCTCCTGCAGCAGGATCCGCAGCTCGAGTCGCGGCCGACCTTCCTCTTTTTCAAGGGTGCCGCCAACGGTCTCTTCGCGGCTGGCGCCGATCAGCTCACCAAGGGCGTCAACGATCGCCAGGCGCTGATGATTGGCATTCGCTGCGAGCGCGGGTCGCACAAGTTCTTCAAGCGTTATGGCGAGCGGTTCGAGGATTCCGAAGGCAAGCGGATCTTCCTCGAGTTTGCTGACGAGGAGCGGACACACCTCGATCTTCTCATCCGCGAGTACCGGTTGCTCGTCGAGCGCCAGCGTCAGCGTTCAGGGCCGCGCGCCAAGCGCAAGACTCGGCATCGCGCGACCGCCTGACGTTCCGTGACCGATCCCCGAAGCGATCTCCGGATCGATCTCCACTTGCACACGACAGCGTCCGATGGCCGGCTGAGCCCATCGGCGCTGGTCGCTCTTGCCGCAGGCGCCGGCGTCGGCGTGATGAGTGTGACCGACCACGACACGGTGGCGGGTCTCGCCGACGCGCGAGCGGCGGCGGCCATCCATGGTCTCCT
>AR_comb_assmDRAFT_11583681_pt1 | contig 14369 bp, 16 predicted proteins | sample ArasoioldDNA_FD_10543 | JGI IMG/M metagenome (IMG submission 10543) | reverse complement strand
CTGGCGTGAGGCGCACAAGGCGTACCTCGACGGCAACGGATTCGAGCCCATCGACTACTGGTTCGAGCGTGGCTTCAGTCCGCAGACTCTTAGCGACTGGGAGTTCGGTTGGGACGAGCGCACACAGCGCGTGTGCTTCCCCATCCGAGATCACGACGGCACGCTGATCGGCTTCAAGGGTCGCGCGCACGATGACCGCAAGCCCAAGTACCTCGTGTTCGGAGACGGACCGAGGCAAGAGTCTTGGGGGTTCAAGCGCTACTTCCCGAGCCACGTTGTCTTCGGTGCTCATCGCTACAGCGAATGCGATCTACCTCTTGTAGTGTGCGAGGGCGAGCTGAATGCCATCGCGACGACTGCCAAGACAGGCTTCCCGGCCGTGGCGATCAATGGCTCCTATTTCCAGGAGATGCACGCCAAGACCATCAGGAAGATCGCCGGACCTGCTGGCGTGATCCTCTTCTTCGACGAGGACAAGGCCGGTCGAGAATGCACTTGGGGGCGCGAGGACTCCAAGGGCGAATGGCACCCAGGAGTTGTTGATCTGCTCTCGCCGTACATGCCTGTCCAGCTCGTGCCCTCTCACGACAAAGACGCTGCGGACATGTCTCTGGAGGAAGTAGTAGAGTGCCTGGCGGGCGCGAAGACTTATCTGCTCGCGCTCATCGAAAGCTGATAAGATCCTGATGACGCGGCTGGCAGAAAACCAGCAGACAAGAACCAACAACCAGGAGGACTGAAAATTGCCGCGCGGATTCGATGGAGTGCGCAAGACTTCCGAGGAGATTGAGTCGCGGAAGGGGGCCGGTGGGCCTGGCGTGCTCTACTTCAAGTTGAAAGACGGCGAGAAGGCCACCGTCCGCTTCTTGGAGCAGGACGAAGATATCTCGTGGTGCATGATGCACGAGATCCCGGTCGAGAATCGGTCGTTCGGAAGGAACGTCCCGTGCCTTGACCAGGAGAAGGACGGCACACCGTGCCCCGGCTGTGAGCAGGAGATGGATCGCCGCTTCAAGGGTTTCATCAACCTGATCTGGGAAGAGGCTCCCGTCTTCAAGCGGGACAAGGACGGCAAGATGGTCAAGGACAGCACGGGCGATCCCGTCGTGATCTCGACCAAGCCTCAGGTGGCCGTGTGGAACTCGGGCATCAGGCTCTTCGAGGAGTTGGACGAGATCAACACGAACTACAAGGGGCTCATGTCCCGCAAGTTCGTGGTCAAGCGCAAGGGCGATGGCCTGAGCACGAAGTACAGCATCTCGCCCGCAGACCCGGACTCCGGTCCTCAGCCGATGTCCGATGAGGATGAGGCGCTCGCTCGCGAGAAGCCCGATCTGAACCAGTTCATCACACCCAGCAGCTACGAGGACTTCCTCAAGAACCAGCATGGCGGCGGGCGTGGTGGCGGAGGCGGACAGCAGCAACAGCACAACGGTGGCGGCTCGGAGGGGCAGAAGAAGAACCCCTTCATGCGCAACCGGTAATCCAACGCTCATCTAAAGGAGAGCAGAACAGCATGGCTGAGAAGAAGGCCAACCCGGCGGCGGGCCAGAAGAAGACTCCGAAGGCCCCCGCCCTCTACCACCTCTACTCGCGCAACGAGGGCGTCCTGACGCCCGTCGGTGAGGCGACTGCCAAGACGGCCACCCAGGCGGCCACAACGTTCCTGGCGAAGCCCCCGAAGGAGCAGGAGAGCTTCGCGAAGTCGGTGAAGGATGGCAAGGCGGTCGTGGTCGTGATCCCCGAGCGCAACCACACCGAGATCGGCGCTCAGGAGGAAGTCAAGCGCAAGCTCAAGCTCCAGATCGTCAAGTAGATGTCGATCCTCATCGCTCTGAATGGGCGACGAGGAGCAGGCAAGGACACCGCGTTCGGATACATCCAGGAATGGGCATCCGCACGCGGTGTTTCTGCTCATCGTCGGGGATTCGCTGACGCTCTGAAGCAGTCCTTCGCCCGGATGTTCATCCCGGACATCTCGGTGGAGGAGGCGCTCATGTGGTGCGACGAGCTGAAGGCAGATTCTCTTCTGACTGTCAGTTGGGAGAGATCCGACAGCTTCAGCACGCTCACCGAGGTGACCCACAAGATCTCTGGCCGTCAGGCACTTCAGCGCTACGGCACCGAGGGCCATCGAGATGTGTTCGGAGACGACTTCTGGGTGGACGTTCTCCTGCCCGAGGAGACAATTCACGACGATCTCGAAGGGATCGTGCCGACATGGCCCTACAACTTCAGGGGACCGCTTTCCGCAGAGCCTCCGGAGATCTGCGTCATCACGGACTGTCGGTTCCCGAATGAGGCGTTGCGTGTCAAGGCGCTCGGCGGTGAGGTCTGGGAGATCGACCGGATCGACATGGAACTGGACGACTCTCACGCCAGTGAGGTCCCTTTGCCGCCTGAGCTGATCGACCACACGTTGCCAAATCTGGAGGGTGATCGTCTCATGCTCAGGGCGGGTGTCTTCACGCACATGGAACGCGTTTACGCTTCCTCGTAGATGGGCTTCGTTCATCTCCACAGGCACAGCGAGTTCTCCCGTCTGGACGGCTGCGGCACGGCCAAGCAGTACGCCGGAGAGGCCGCTCGCATCGGACAGGGTGCTCTGGCTCTAACGGACCACGGCACCCTCTCCGGAGCGCTCCACCACATCGTCGCCTGCAAGCAGGAGAAGATCGTTCCGATCACCGGCGTCGAGGCGTATTTCCGGCCGAACCGCAAGGTCGCGAAGAAGTTCAAACAGCGGCAGGCCTGGCACCTGTGTCTCTACGCGAAGAACCTCACCGGCTGGCACAGCCTGCTCAAGATCGTCTCCACTGCCTTCCAGGAGGTCGAGGACGGCGGTGGCTTCTACCAGTACCCATGCGTTGACTGGGAGCTGCTGAAGGCCAATAGCGAGGGGCTAGCGTGCAGCTCGGCTTGCATCTCATCCTATCTCTCCACGCTCATCGAGGGCGGCGACGAGGTGTCCGTCCGCGAGTACGTCTGGAAGATGAAGGAGATCTTCGGCGACGACTTCTGGCTAGAGATCATGCCGCACGACTTCGATGAGCAACGCATCCTCAACGAGACACTCGTAGGTATTGCCATCGAGACGAGCACGCCGCTACTCGCCACCAACGACGCGCACTTCCCGTTCGCCTCATGGGCAGAAACTCAGCGCATCGCGAAGCTCATCGGCTCCGGTTCATCGCTACTGAAGGCCGAGAAAGAGAAGGAAGAGGGCAAGAAGGCATATCTTTCTGAGGTTCACCCTCATCTCTACCTCGCCAGCGAGACGGAGATGCGGTTGTGGTTCGCTGAGTACCACCCGAACATCGCCACATATGTCGTTGACGAAGCAATCAACAACACTCAGCTCTTCGCAAGCAAGATCACGCCGTTTCTGCTCGACAAGACCGACAAGTTGCCACGAGCTGCCGATGAATCCGACGGCGAGACGCCAGAGAGTGCGCTTCGCAAGTGGATCGATGAGGGCTGGGAGAAGATTCAGCGCGAGTACCCCGAGAGCCACTGGGAGAAGTGGCCCAAGCAGGTCTACCTAGACCGCATCGAGCGCGAGTGGGAGACGCTGAAGGCCAAGGGCGTCATCCCCTACTTCGTGCTTGTTGGCGACGTGGTGCGCTGGGCCAAGTCCAAGGGGATCCGCGTCGGGCTCGGCCGTGGCTCTGCCGCAGGTTGCCTCATCTCCTACCTGATCGGCATCGTCGCCATCGACCCGATCTCGTGGGGGCTTCTCTTCGAGCGCTTCCTCAATCCGGAGCGCAAGGGCCTCCCTGACATCGATCTGGACTTCCAGAGCGACCGACGCGCTGAGGTGAAGGCGTACATCGCCAGCAAGAAGTGGTGCGACGACTGCGACGATACGCACGAGCGCTCGGATCACGTCGCAGACATCATCACGCACCAGCGCTTCCAGCCGAAGCTGGTCATCCAGGCTGTCTGCCGCGTCCATGATCTGCCCTACACGGAGTCGCACGCGGTCACGGACACCATCGAGATCCGTCAGGACTCCGAGGAGACCACGCTCGAAGAGCTTCTTCCGATCAACGAGAAGCTCCAGATGTGGAAGGCAGCTCATCCCGATCTGTGGGAGCACTGCCTCCGCCTCGAAGGCACCGTGTCCAACGCGGGCAAGCACGCCGCCGGGATCATCATCACGCCGCTGCCGGTCATGCACTACATGGCCCTGGAGCGCGGCAAGAAGGGCGATCTCGTCACGAGCTGGTCGGACTCAGCAGATTTCACGGCGGTCTCCGACCACGGCTTCGTCAAGATCGACTGTCTCGGCATCAAGGGGCTCACGAAGCACGGCTACGCGTGCGAGCTGATCAAGAAGCGCCACGGCATCGACGTGGACCTCAACAGTCTGGGCCCGTTGCGCAACCCCTACGACACAGAAGATGTGGTCCTGGAGGGGTTCGGCAAGGGCTACACCATCGGCGTCTTCCAGTTCGGCGGTCGAGGGATAACGGCGCTCCTGAGAGACATCCAGCCAGACAGGGCCTTCGACCTTGCCGCAGCCAACGCTCTCTACCGGCCTGGACCGATGGGCGGTGGTGTCCACCACAGCTATGCCAAGCGCAAGCAGGACCCGGAGCTGATCGAGTACTGGCATCCGGCCGTCGAGCCGATTCTGGAGGAGACGTACGGGCTCGTCGCCTACCAGGAGCAGGTGATGGAGATCGCCAAGCAGATCGGTGGCTTCAGCGGCGCTGAGGCTGACGACATGCGCAAGGCGATGGGCAAGCTCTACCGCATCAAGGGCGGCAAGGCCGCCAAGGAGTTCATGAAGCGGTACGAGGAGAAGTGGTTCGCTGGTTGTCAGGAGAGAGGACTACAGCGTGTCGTCGCCGATGAGATCTGGCACAAGATCTTGGAGTTCGGCCACTACGGCTTCAACAAGAGCCACTCTGCCTCCTACGCCCTTCAGGCGTACCAGGACATGTGGCTCAAGATGCACTACCCGCTGGAGTTCTACGCCTCGTTCCTCACCTACGAGGATGACGACGACAAGAAGATGACCGCGATCCGCGAGGCTCGCTCGCGGAACATCCAGATTCTCCCGCCGAGCGTTCAGACCTCGGGCATCGGATGGACTGTGGACGGCGACGCTCTCCGGATGGGCCTCATGGCGATCAAGGGAGTCGGCGCGAAGGGCTCGGCTGAAGTGATCAAGCAGCGGGCCTACGGCGAGTTCGAGAGCCAGGCAGATTTCCGCCAGCGCATCCCTCCCAAGGCCATCAACTCAAAGGCCATGATCGCGCTCACCGAGGCCGGTGCCTTCGACTGCTTCGACGCTCGCGCAGACGCTGAAGATGAGCAGATCGCAGCGTGGGAGAAGGAGCGCCTGGGAATGTCGCTGACAGTCATCGGCGGGGCCGACAAGTACGCGGAAACCCTGCGCCAGAACATCTACACTCAGGACGAATGCAGCCAGCTCGATCCAGGCACGAACGTGATCGTCGGCGGCGAGATCACGAAGGTCGAGAAGAAGCAGACCAAGAAGGGCGATCCGTTCGCCAATGTGACAATCATCTTCGAGATGAACGAGTGGCGCGTGAAGTTTTGGAAGGAAGCGTTGCTCACGTACGAGGAAATCCTCAAGCCAGGCAATGCAGTCATGGTCTCCGGAAAGACTGATTCATGGAACGGCTACATGTCAGTAGTCGCCCGAGATGTTACGGATGACCTCGAAATGATCGGCGTTTAGGAGGCGAAGTGGCGGTTCGACCGGAAGACTACGACGAGATCGTTGCCAAGATAAACAAGAAGTACGAAGGTGACATCAGAAAGGGCAACGATTACGAGAAGGTCTCTCGTATCTCGACTGGATCGTTGTCTCTGGATCTGGCCATGGACGGCGGAGTCCCCATGGGCCGCTGGACTCGCTTCTACGGCGGCTTCCACTGCGTCGCGGCTGGGTCTCTGGTTCTGCGTGCTGATTTCCAGTGGGTTCCCATCGAGACGCTGAGCGTGGGCGATCAGATCGTCGGGTTCGATGAGCAAGCGCCGGGTGGGCGAGGACGGCAGAGGCGTTTCGTCGAGTCCACGGTGATCGACAACCCGATCAAGCGACTGCCATCGCGGCGTATCGTCGCTGGCGGCCAGGAGACAATCGCAAGTGCAGACCATCTGTGGCTGGTCAGCGAACTACGAGCCGATGGGCACGGTGGGGCCAAGACTGTCTGGAAGCGAACGGACGATCTGAAGCCGGGAGATCGGATTCTGTGGTTCGGTCAGCCATGGGGCGAGCTGGTCGAAGCTCGCACTCGCGAGTCGGCTGCCTACCTGGGCGGCCTTTTCGATGGCGAAGGGACAGTCCACAAGGGCCGGGTCCATCTCTACCAGAACCCCGGTGCGGTACTTGAGAAGGCCGAGACTGCGCTCGAAGATCTTGGTTTCAGTGCGCTGAAGTACGACAACAAGACGTGCAAGCGGCTGAGCATCGAAGCCACTGTCGCAGGAACGATGCGGTTCTTCTCCCACATCCCAACGACACGTCTCATGGATGGTGCCGGGAGCTGGTGGCAGGGCCGGGAGATTCTGCCCAAGGGCCAGTATCGCGAGCGAGAGTCCGGCTACGCCGTCGTGGAAGCCGTCGAGGATGTTGGTGAGCAGGAGGTGTTTGCGATTGGAACTTCGTCGCAGACGCTCCTCGTGAACGGCATGTTCTCCCACAACTCAACCAAGACGCTCACAGCGCTCTCGACGATCCGTGAGGCCCAGAACATGGGCCTGATGTGCGCCTACTACAACGTCGAGAAGCAGTACGACGCCGACTTCGCTCGCGACAAGATCGGGCTCGATCCCGATGAGCTGACACTCGTGGAAGGCGCGACCATCGAGGAGATCGGCGAGAAGATGGAATCGATGATGACGGTGTGCCACGTGCACGTAATCGACTCGTGCAGCATCGCGGTCTCTGAGGACGAGCTGAACGCCGACATCCGCGACTGGCGTCCGGGAATCACGTCGCGTGCCTGGGGCAAGGTCTTCCGCAGGCTCAACGAGCGCTTCGATCAGCTCTCCAACACGGTGATCCTCATCGACCAGATGCGGACCAACTTCAAGACCTCAGGCGAGCAGGCTGCTGGAGGCCGCGTCTTCGACTTCCAGTCCTCGATGTCCGTGCTCTTCAAGAAGGGCAACTGGCTGCCACGAGACGAGCACGGATACCTCACAGACAAGAAGGGCGCTGGTCTGAATCAGGACAAGATGATCGAGCCCGCTGGGTACGAGGTGAAGTGCCGCATCGAGAAGAGTCGCGTCTGCCGACCCTTCCGCACAGGCATCATGCGCCTCGATCTGGATGCCCTCATGTTCGACCGCGTGTGGGAGATGAAGACGCAGGCGATCCGGTCCGGCGTCATCCGCCAGGGCGGCTCCTACTACACGTACGTGCCCGAGAACGGGGACGAGGTGAAGATCGGTCAGGGCGAGAAGGCGGTCCGTGACTTCATCAGGGGCGACCTGACGCTTCAGGAGGAGATCCGCGAGCGTAGCCTCGCGATGCTCAACCGGTAGCTGTGATAAGATCACAGCATGCCATCACAGAGAGACGTAGATCTGGCTTGGGCCGCTGGCCTGTTCGAGGGCGAGGGCTGCATCAGCGTTGCGGATTTCGCTCCTCGCCTGAAGCTCAGAGTGGTCTCAACTGATCGCGATGTGGTGGAGAAGCTGAACGTGATCTTGGGGTACGGATATGTGCATCTGGCTAATAAGGCCAGAGAGCCTCATCACAAGGATGCGTGGGCCTGGACTACAGCTAGGCGCGAGCATGTCGTTGAGATTCTCGGCTGGTTGATGCCTCATTTCGGAGACCGCCGTTATGCAAAAGCGATGGAAGCACTTCAGAGCTACATTGGGATGGCTGCTTGATGCCATCGTTCTGTTCCACGTGCGGACGCAAGAAGCACAATGGGCTCTGCGACATGGCAGAGCTGTCTGACGGCCGCACTGTTCACGTTGACCGCATCGACGCCTTTGATGGCGATGTGCGACAGCAGATTCAGGCGGGCGAAGTGAAGGTCAAGAACCGCTGGATCAAGAAGCCAGCAGAGCAGAAGACGAAGGCGAGACGATCATGAAGTCAGGAGAAGCTGAATGCACATCGTCGTGAAACGCAACGGCAAGGTCATCGAGGAAGTGGACTACACCCCCGACGCCTCTTTTGCGCAACTGCACGAGTACGGCAACATCTCGCCGGGTCCAGCCAGCTTGGGCGTTTTCGAGACGTTCGACTTCAAGGACGGCGACGAGGTGATCGTCACCAGCACTGCGCCGCCGGAGAACCCGTCATGATCGACGGAACGTTCAATGGCTACCAGGAGGCCGCCACGAAGACTGCCGTCTACCCCGGCCAGGGCGAGTTCATGGGCCTTGCCTACGCGGTCCTCGGGCTCGTTGGCGAGGCTGGCGAGACCGCCGAGCAGGTCAAGAAGACGTGGCGCGATGACATCTCCGAGATCGGTCCAGACATCACGCTCGAAGGCGCTCTCACCGCAGAGCGTCGGCAGAAGATCATCAAGGAGCTGGGCGACGTGTTCTGGTACGCCGCTCAGATCTGCACAGAGCTTGGCATTCCGATGTCCGAGGTTGCCAAGATGAACATCGAGAAGCTGTCCGCCCGCCAGAAGGCGGATCTTCTCCACGGAGAAGGAAGTGATCGCTGATGGGCGAAACGCAGATCGTCTCGGTCCACAAGACCCGGTTCATGGCTCGCATGCACGAGCGGCGCATCCAGAAGGCGCTGAACTGGCACGAGCTTTACAAGAACGTTCCGGACTGGGCGCAGGGTGTTCGCGTGCGCAAGGCTGGCCGCTTCCAGTACGTCGTCGAGGCGACTTCGTGGCGCGGGCACTGATCTTCCTGCTGGGATTCACCAGCGGATTCGCGGCTGCCTACTGGCACGCGAACTGGATGGCGAGGACTCCATGAACAAGATGGATGATGAGATCCAGCGCAACATCATCTGGGTCAGCAGACTCGCGATTCTCGCTGCCGTGCTCGTAATCGCCGCTGCCCTGGCGATGCTGATCGAGGTGGTCCTGTGACCCCTGAACAGCGCAGACAGATCGAAGATGTCCTGGATCAGCGTCTGGACGTGCGTAGGAGCAGCGTATTCGTCTGGAGCAAGAAGCAGTCGGACATCGACGCTGCGATAGACGAGATCGAGAAGATCCTCGTGCCTTTCGGGCGCGGCGGCATCATCGGAGCACGAGCTGACGGCTCCGCGCCCGCGATTCTCGCGCCTGGCGATCTCTCTATCATCAAGGAGTTCGCCAAGCGGCTGCGTTCGCAGAAGGACATCGACGCCGACCCTCTTGGCGCAGAGCGCAAGGCCCGAGAGCTTCCCTAGTGGGCTACGGACAGAAAGATCTGCTGGGGCTCAAGCTCAGGGCCGCCAGCTACAAGAAGCGCCTCACGCGCGGCGAGCTGTGGAATCGTCTCCAGCTAGCCCGTGAGCTGGATCCGGTCACCGACGCGGCCTACAAGCAGGTCGAGGAGATGAAGCACCGCCAGCAGCTTGACGACGATCCTCACGGCGAACCCTGGCACGTCTCCTTCCACGCCTCCAAGTTCCCCGGTGATGAGGCTATGGCCTGCCCTCGCGCAGCCCTGTACGGGCTCATGGACTTCGCCAAGGAGGCGGGCGACCGCAAGGCTCGCACTCTCCCCTTCGACCGGGCCAGCAGGACGATCATGGCTGCTGGCAAGGGCATCGAGCTGGAGCTGGTGCAGACCTACTCTGACGCCGGAATTCTGCTCAGCGCCAAGCCCGACGATCCTGTGCAGACAGGCTTCGAGTTCCGCCCGGCGTGGTTGACAGGATCCGTGGACTGCGTGATCCAGTGGCCTGGCACGAATCGTGTCGTCCCCATCGAGATCAAGACGAAGTACCAGGCTGCCATCGACGAGATGAAGCTCGGTAAGCGAGGGCCCGATCTGAGCCACATCTTCCAGCTCAAGGTCCAGCTCGCGTTGGTCAACATCGAGATGTCTCTCGGGAAGATTTGGGAGGACTACACCCCGCCGACGTACGGCTACATCTACTACCTCTCACGAGATAGGCCGAGCGATACGGCGGAGTTTCGTGTGGATTACGACGCCAAGTTCTTCGAGCGTGGCGTCGAACGTCTCCAGAAGTGGATCGAGTACTTCAAGGATGACGTTCTGCCCGAAAATCCCAAGGGCAAGAGAACGACGAATTTCGGTCATCCAATGGGTGGCGCTGGCATGAAGTGGAGCCAGCTCCCGTGTCAGTGGTGCGACTACAAGAAGACGTGTCAGCTCGACTTCCGTCAGAGCAACTTCAAGCTGAGCGAGTCCGTCGGCATCGACCGAACGAAGGCCGCGCGAGATCACTACGACCCAGAGGCTGCGAGAAAGCGCGTGTTCGACCGTTGGAAGGAAGTGTAAGATCTCAGCATGAGCGAAACCAACATGAATCAGGTGGCCCCGTGGCCGCATACTCTCGACCGGCTCGTGCAGGCGGCTGAGTACCGACCTGGATGGCGACTGACGTTGGAAGATCTTGACCGTGGGCAGGGCTCGAAGGGGCTCACCTTCTGCGTCTACACGGTCGGCTATGACACCTACAACGTGGATAACGGTCAGACCTATCGAGTCGTCCACTACTTCCCCGTGCCGCCTGCCGCTTACAACGAGGAGTCGTGGAAGCGCTGGATCCTCGAACGTCTCATCGAGGTCGAGACTCACGAGGCCTGCGAGTTCCTCCAGATCGACGGCACGCGGCCGTTCGCTCCGCACCACGGTCCCGGTTGGGATCCCTACGTCATCTTCCATCATGGGAGCGACACCGACGCTCGCACCGACTTCCGAGGCAACGTGCAGGAGACCGGCGTCTGATGTGTACCTGACAACTACTGAGCGTCAGAAAATCAAGGAGGCAGCAGCCAGAGCAGACATCGCAGGAGAAGCAGAAGAGCTAGTCAGACAGGCAATGGCGGCGATCTTCCAGGGTGAGGCCGACGAGGTGGCGTACAGCGTTACCGAGGCGGCGGGAGCCGTCTGGTTGACGCCGGACATCTGGTACAAGGAGAAGTTGCAGGTGAACGTAGAAACAGCCCGAGCGCTGCTGGCGCAGGGCAAGAAGGACGGGACCTTCGAGGCCCCGATTCCGGAGGACGACGCGAAGGCGATCTCCGAGGCGAACGATCTCGTCGAGATGGCCCAGACCGCATGGGATCAGCATGTCCGTGGTCCCGAGGTCGAGATTCTGCTCAAGATGGCGGCCAACGGCGCTGAGCCCAAGGAGACTCCGAAGGAGGAGCCCAAGGAGACGCCTCCAGAGGATCCGCCCGATGAGCCCAAGGCCGAGGAGCCCGCTCCCGAGCCTGAGCCGGAGTCCGAGGACTCGCCGCAGGAAGGTGGCGATGATCTCGCCAACATCGAGCCGTGGGAGAACTACGACGGCGAGAAGGTCTCGGACATCATCTCTGGCGTCAATGCCGGGCTGAAGGAGTACAGCGAGTCCGAGTTCATCGATCTGATGGCCAACGTGTGGGCCTACGAGGCTGCGCACAAGGGTCGCCAGACGATCCTCAACCGCCTGGAGGAGATCGCCTCGAAGCTCCAGAAGGGAGAGATCGACGATGTGGGTAGCGAAGGGACTCCTCCGAAGGAAGAGCCGCGCGATGACGACGCTGAGGGCTCTCAGGGAGGAGAGGAAGGCGGCGAAGAGGTACAGGAGGGACCTGGCGACTCTCAGGAAGGATCTGATGAGGGCGCAGGCCAGGGGTCAGAAGGGCCTGATCGTGATGCCGGAGAGCCCGAAGACCGTCCCACCGTCGCCGCCGACGAACAGGAGCCCGAGTCCGTCACCCGAGGCGGAGGAGAGCCCGATGACTCTGCCGAGAGTCAGGAAGGATCGGGGTCAGACGAGGTAGAGCCCGAGCCCGAGAAGCCCAAGCGCAAGCGCCAGCAGAAGCAGCAGGACGAGCAGCTTCTCGATCCCGACTACGAGCAGATCGTCCGCAAGGTCGAGGAGGACATGGAGCGCGAGCGCGTCCACAAGCCTTCGCCGCCCGAAGAGGACATCCCGGATCTGCCGTGGGACTGGACGAAGATGACCGACAAGGAGCTTCAGAAGTTCCACGGCATCTACTCGGCGCTCGCCTACTACAAGGGCTACCAGCTCTCCCGCGAAGAGCGCATGGCGCTCCACTGCAAGGCAGCGGCCGACGAGCTGCACAACGCACTCCTCGTGCGTCTGGACAAGTACGACGATCACGGCAAGGAGAAGAAGGTCGCGCTCATCGAGGCCGAGGTCGAGTCCGACGAGAACATCGTCAAGTGGCGACGGCGGCAGCGTAAGCATGAGCAGTTCGCTGCCTCTCACCGGAACGAGCGAGACTCCGTGGGCAAGCTCGTGGATGCCCTGTCGCGCACCGAGTCCATGCGCCATCAGGAGTGGGAGCGCTCGGTCAAGCTCGGGCGGCAGAAGTAACACAGATACTGATAATCTGGTTTCCTAATGGAAGGCAAGGTAGGTAGAGGCCACAAGCGTGCAACCGACGATCAGGTGGTCTCTGCCTACCGTGAGACTGGCAGCGTCTGGAAAGCAGCCAAGCTCCTAGGACTCGCCGGACAGACCGTCCAGGAGCGACTCGCCAGGCTTGATGTGCCTATCGCTCACGCGCGCTGGACTGACGATGAGGACCAAGAGCTGCAACTTCTGTTTGCCGATCCTCATATGACAGTCGCTGATGTTGCAAAGCGACTCAATCGCACGAGTGCTTCTGTATCTTGTCGCGCAGGCGAGCTTGGTATCAAGAAGATCGTTGCTCCTAAGCATAAGCGTGTTCCGCGCGGTAAGGGATACGATAAGCAATCGTTGATGAAACATGTTCGAGCTATTGAATCTTTTGATGGTTCATTGACGAAGTATTGTCGTAGCAATGGGTTGAATGTAGAAAATTTTGCTATTGCAGTACAAAAGTCTTTCCCTGACTGGTGGAATAATTATGTCATCAGTCATTCAGATCTTGAGCAGATCAATTGCAACTATTGTAACGATCCTTTCTATCCCAATAATAAGCGTCAAAGATTTTGCTCGCGTAAGTGCTCATCAGATAGCAGAAGAGATCGAGATTACTTCGGAGGCAATAGAAGAAGTGGTGAAGGTGTTCTTGAAAGGATATGTCAGATTTGTCTGAAGAATATTGGTAACGGCAAGGTCCACGTTCATCATGTTTATGGCAAGTCTCGTGACCCAAGTAATGAACATCTTGCGGCATTGTGTTCACGTTGTCACATGGCACTTGAGCAGATTTGCACGAATCCTTCTTCCGACAGTTCGCTTATGTGGGTAAATATGATGAAATTTGTATGGTTGAAGCGCGATGGATGGAAGAGCGAGAATACTGATAAGACCTTGAAGGTCTTTCTAGCTCGTGATGTGGGTTAGATCAAAGTCATCTAAGAGAGGCGGCGGATGAATTGATATTCGAGGTCTTGGATACTTGGGTCGGCATCGAAAATCGTCAATGCGTTCGTTGTCGTAAGTGGAAGAAGATCGTCCCTCCTACAGAAGTAGTCAGGAAGCGGATAAGAAGTGACCCGTGCTCCGAATTCAGTTGGAGAACTGTCAAGAGAATAAGAGGCGTCTCTTACGTTGCTCCAATGTCTTTATGTCGCGAATGCAAGTCTGCTCAGTCAGAGCGAAATCGCAAAAAGCGTCGCCAGGAGATGGGCGAAGAAGAGTATCTAGCCCATCAGCGTAAGTACAGAAGTGCTTGGCGGATAGAGCATCTAGAAGAGGAACGGGCTTACGGTCGTAACTGGTGGAGGATGAATCATGGCAAGGGTGTCAGGGTTTGGCCTCAGTATGCTCATGAGGTAGGTGGAACCCTCAAGTTAGTTCCTGCTCAGCCGTTCGTTGAATGGTGGCTTTCTCTCAACGGGAACCGACCTACATACGACAGCCTCGGTGACACACTCGCCAGAGCGGTCAGACGTGCAGTGGAAGGAGATTCGGACTCCGCTCCTCTCGAAGAACGGCGTATGCGTCTCGATCAGGTGGATTCTGTAGGTACATTCATGGGGTATCCACACCTGATCCATGCCCTATACCCCAATGTTTAGTGGGACATAGGGGCACAAAGCGGGTACACTGGGCCTTGTGCCGCGTGAACTCTCGCCCGAAGCGAAGGAGAGGCTGTCCGAGCTGGCGAAGAAGCGGCACGCCGAGGGCAAGTTCGGTGGCGAGAAGTTTGGGAAGATGGGCGGTCGCCCAAAGGGCGGCTCCAAGAAGAAGCAGCGCATCACCAAGGCGGTAGCCGAAGCCGCCGAGGAGGAGAAGAACAAGAACGCCATCATCCAGGTGTTCAAGGACGCGATCCACC
>AR_comb_assmDRAFT_11060288_pt1 | contig 14372 bp, 13 predicted proteins | sample ArasoioldDNA_FD_10543 | JGI IMG/M metagenome (IMG submission 10543) | reverse complement strand
GCTTGATTTCGGCATCATTCTCAATTTGGACGAGATTCGTCGCCATATCTTCCTCCTGCGGTGGAAAGTAAGAGATTGGTTTGAAACGTGACAAGGCAAGAATCGTTTCTTGACTCTACGTTATGTTGATTGGCAGGAACGTTCCACTGCAGAGGAAGCAGAAGCATGTCCTCCGCATCAACGTCGAAAGTGCCGCGGTACCGCATCACCACTCCAACGATTACCTAAGGGCCCAGGATGGCGCTGTCCGGTATGAACCGTCGCGCGCATTTCGTCAGCGTTGAATTGACCGCCCGCTCCTTCGAGACGGACAGATCAAGAGGCAGTTGCCTCGGTTTCTTATCCCCAAAGCGACGTGGCGTCGGCCGAGAGGCTTGTTAGGTTCCTTTTAGCAGAAACCCCACTTCCGGGGCAAGCTGGCAAAACAAATAAGTCCGATGCAAAGTTTGGCGCAACGTTATCGGAGACTCACCCGCCACCGACGGCCTCAAGTTCCGGTAGGCTCCGCCGATGACGTTATTTACGGGAACGCCTGACTCGTGGCGTATTTCCCGTACAGGCGGCTCTATGGACGAAATCGTCAAAGACTTCCTTATTGAGAGCAATGAAAACCTTGATCGGCTCGATCAGGAATTGGTAAAACTTGAGTCCGATCCGGCGTCGAAGCCGCTGCTCGACAGCATCTTCCGCACGATCCACACGATCAAGGGCAGCTGCGGATTTCTGGGATTCACTCGCCTCGAAAAAGTTGCCCACGTCGGCGAAAACCTGCTTTCCAGGCTGCGAGACGGCGAGCTGAAGCTCAACGCCGACATCACCAGCGGACTGCTCGCCATGGTGGATGCCGTCCGGCACATGTTGGCTGAAATCCAGGCCACAGAGCATGACGGAAACGACGATTACCCCGATCTCATGGCCAGACTTAAAGCCCTGCAGAGCGGAACGAACCCCGCGCCGCACTCGACTCCTTCTTCCGAGCGTATTCCGGCGAGCGCGGTTGTTCCATCCCTGGCGAAGGCGGAAGGCGTTCCGGCACCGGCACACTCGCAATCGGGGAATCCTGAACCACAACCCCCAATGCCCGCGCCCCAGTTTCGGCCCTCCCCCCTGAAGATCGGTGGTCTCCTGGTCGACGGCGGCGTCGTCGAACCGCAAGACTTGGCCCTCGCACTACAGGAACAGGAGCGCGGTGATCGTCGCCGACTGGGAGAAATCCTGGTCGCTCTGGGTTTCTGCCGCCAGGACGACGTGAACGCCGCTCAGCAGATCATCGAATCCCGTACTCATCAGGCTGGCGTCGAAACCGTCCGCGTCGGCGTCGATCTGCTCGATATGCTGATGAACCTCGTCGGCGAACTTGTCCTCGCGCGCAATCAGTTACTCCAGCTTTCCAACGCCGTGGAGAACTCGCCGCTTCAGTCGGTCTCGCAGCGCATGAACCTGATCGTCACCGAAGTCCAGGAGCAGGTGATGAAGACGCGCATGCAGCCGATCGCCAACGTTTGGAACAAGTTCCCCCGGACGGTGCGCGATCTCGCCCTCAGCTGCAGGCCAACGTCGTATCCCATGCCACTCAACAGGTCAGTCAAAACCTGCAGGGAGTATCGGCGGGCGCAGAGGAGATGACTTCAACCCATTCAGTCCATCGCCTCCAATGCACACGAGGCCGCAACCATTGCCAGCAAAGCGGTGCAGACAGCCCAGGCAGCTAATGCCACTATCGGAAAACTCGGCGAATCCAGCGCCGAGATCGGTGAAGTGATCAAAGTCATCACTTCCATTGCTCAACAGACCAAGTTGCTCGCCCTCAATGCCACCATCGAAGCTGCTCGCGCCGGAGAGGCTGGCAAGGGATTCGCTGTCGTTGCCAACGAAGTGAAAGAACTGGCCCGGCAGACGGCCAAAGCGACGGAAGATATCAGCCACAAGATTGGCGCCATCCAGAGCGATACGAACGGAGCGGTAGAGGCGATTGGCACGATCAGCAGTGTGATCCACCAGATCAACGAGATCTCCGGCACGATTGCAACGGCGGTTGAAGAGCAAAGCGCCACCACGAATGAGATGACGCGCAACGTCGCCGAAGCTGCCAAAGGATCCGGCGATATCACGCGGAATATCGGAGGAGTGGCTGAGGCGGCCCACGGCACTTCCACCAGTTCGCAGGAGTCTCTGAAGGCAGCCAACGATCTGGCAGAACTGGCGGCACAACTCCGCTCGCTCGTCGAACAATTCAAAATAAATAGCTCCGACTCAGCACGTGACCCTGCTCGCAGGAGCATGGCCGCTCACGTTTGAAACATCTCTGGCTTTCACACAGGGCAGGCTATCGGGTCTGCCCTGTTTTTTCTCTTTCCGGGCCTGCCGATCATTTAGAATCTCTGCGATTTCATTGCAAGGTTCGAGAGCCGGAGGTTCCACTCCCGCCGCCATCCTTCAGCAATTGGCGAGTGCGTGCTGCAGAGCCTTCGGACGCGGATGCCAAAACTAAATATCAAGTCAAAACAGAATTGCCTGTGGGATCTCGTCAGTCTCGGCGAGGTCATGCTTCGCCTCGATCCCGGGGACGAGCGCATCTCGACAACCCGTCACTTCCGAGCGTGGGAAGGTGGTGGCGAGTACAACGTCGCCCGGGGTCTCCGCCGCTGCTTTGGTATGGAGACGGCCATCGTTACGGCGCTCGCCGACAATCCGATCGGACGACTTGTCGAAGACCTCATGCTGCAGGGTGGCGTCTCGCAGAAGTATCTTCGCTGGATTCCCTATGACGGCATCGGCCGCACCGCCCGCAATGGTTTGAATTTCACCGAGCGGGGCTTTGGCGTACGTCCAGCCGTAGGCTGTTCTGATCGCGGACACACGGCCATTTCTCAAATCAAGCCCGGAGAGTTCGATTGGCATCAGGTCTTCGAGAAAGACGGCGCCCGCTGGTTCCACACCGGTGGAATCTTCTGTGCTTTGTCCGAGACAACACCGCTGATTGCCGAGGAGGCCATGAAGGCCGCCAAGCAGAACGGCACGATTATTTCCTACGACCTGAACTATCGCGCCTCACTCTGGAAATCGATTGGGGGCAAGTCAAAGGCACAGGAAGTGAACCGCAGGCTCGCCCGCTACGTTGACGTCATGCTCGGCAACGAAGAAGACTTCACCGCAGCCCTCGGATTTTCCGTCGTCGGACTCGACGAGCACCACTCCTCCCTCGAATCGGCAGGATTCAAGAAGATGATCGAGGCCGTCGTCAAAGAGTATCCCTCGATGGCTGTCATCGCTACGACTCTCCGCACCGCCAAAACAGCTACCCGCAACGACTGGGGCGCGCTCTGCTATCACGAGGGCAAGTTCTTCGAAGCTCCTACCCGCGACGACCTTGAGATCTACGACAGGGTCGGCGGCGGCGATTCCTTTGCCTCGGGACTCATCTACGGATTTCTTTCGGGCAAGGATCCGCAGTGGTCGGTCGAGTGTGGTGCGGCCCACGGTGCACTCGCCATGACCACTCCCGGCGACACCACGATGGCGACACTAGCGGAAGTTCTGCAGGCAATGACCTCGCGTACGGCGAGAATCGAGCGCTGACGCGAAAGCGAGGCTTATGGCTGAACTCACCATAGACGCGGTAGTTCGAAAGATCGGAGAAATTGGAATCGTGCCTGTCGTACGCGCCTCCAGTGTCGAGGAAGCAAATCGAGCGGTCGAGGCAATTTGCGCCGGTGGGATTCCAGTGGTCGAGATTACGATGACCGTCCCCAATGCAGTCTCAGTCATTCGCGAACTTGTGCAACAACGCGGTGGCGATGTTCTGATTGGTGCCGGAACCGTAACCAACGCCGAGCAGGCGGAATCCTGCGTGCGCGCCGGTGCGCAATTCCTTGTCAGTCCGGGCCTTGCATCGTCAGTGTTGTCGGTGGCCCGCGTGCATGACCGTCTGGCAATTCCCGGGGCCCTCACACCCACCGAATTGATGAACGCTCAGGAATTGGGTGCGCGCCTGATTAAAATCTTCCCGTGTGGAAATGTCGGCGGCCCGAAGTATTTGAAATCCCTCAAGGCGCCGTTTCCTCATGCCTCGCTGATTCCGACCGGTGGTGTCAATGCCGCCAACGCAGCGGAATTTATGGCGGCTGGAGCTTTCGCCCTTGGTGTGGGCGCCGACTTGGTCGATGCTGTTGCTTTGAAGGAAGGGAATCTGGAAAAGATCACCGCTGCCGCACGAGAGTTGGTGAATGCAGTCGCCTCCGCGCGCCCAGCCAAGGCAGAGAAAAAAGCCAGCTAGAACACCCGGCTTGCCGGATCGCAGATCACCGGGAAGGGCGCGACTTCTAGTCGTGCCGTGAAACTTGCACGGTGTGTGCGGCTTGAGCCGCTGAGGGCAATACTTCTCTTCCGTGGGGTTCCATCAAATTCTCTACTGATTTACCCCGCTCGCCAGCACTCCTCCATCAACTGGCAGAATAACGCCGGTGACGAAACTCGCCGCGTCCGACGCCAGAAACACCGCCGCGCCCACCAACTCGTCCAATTCTCCAAAGCGGTTCATTGGTGTCCGCATGATGACCTCTTTCCCGCGGCCTGTACCTACCAGGAGCTTCTCGCTTAGGGGCGTCCGGAAATACCCCGGCGCGATCGCGTTCACGCAAATCCCCTGTTTGGCCCACTCGATCGCCAGCGACTTGGTCAGTGATGCAACAGCAGACTTGCTCGCGCTGTACGCTGCGACTTCAAACAGGGCCAGAAATGAGCCCATCGACGCGATATTGATGATGCGCCCATACCGCCGCTCGATCATGTGCCGCCCGAAAACCTGACAAGTTCGTAAAGTTCCTGTCAGGTTCGTCTCCATGATTCGATTCCAGTCTTCTTCGGCGTAATCCACCGTGGGCGCGCGTTTGGTGATTCCGGCGGCATTCACCAGAATGTCCACCTTCCCAAACGCTTTAATGCAAGCCTTCAGCAAATTCTCCAAAGAGCTACGATCGGCCACGTCACAAGTAACACGCAGCGACTTGCGCCCAAGCGCTTCGATCTCACCGGCCAACGAATTCACCAACTCAGCGCGCCGCGCGCTCGAAACCACATCCGCCCCGGCTTCAGCCAGTCCTAAAGCCAGCACGCGCCCGATACCCGAGCTGCCACCAACAACAACCGCAACTTTTCCCGCCAACTCCAGCTTCGCGTAAGCCATAAGCTCGCTTTTCCTTAGTGAACCTTAGTGTCGTTAGTGGTTGAAGGTTTTTATGTTGTGGGACTCACCAGTTAAACATAGTCCCATCGAGCTTCCGGTTGACCGGCAAATAAGCCCGCTCATAAGGATATTTCTCGCCCAGTTTCTCGTCGTAATCAACACCCAAGCCCGGCGCATCGCCAGGATGAAGATATCCCGCCTTGAAAAAATAAGAGTGCGGGAACACCTGATCCGTCTCGGCGGTATGCCGCATATATTCCTGAATCCCAAAATTGTTGATCGAAATATCGAAATGCAAAGCTGCAGCCATCGCGACAGGCGACAAGTCTGTAGCCCCATGCGAACCAGTCCGCACGTGATAGATCTCTGCCAGTGCCGCGATCTTCTTCAGATGCGTCAGCCCTCCGCCATGGACCACCGTCATGCGCAGGTAATCGATCAACTGCTCGGTAATGAGGAGATGCGCATCCCACACGGAGTTGAACACCTCGCCGACCGCCAGTGGCGTCGTCGTGTGCTTGCGGATCAATCGAAATCCTTCCTGCAACTCCGCAGTAACGGCGTCTTCCAACCAAAACAAATGATACGGTTCCAGACTTTTTCCCAGCCGTGCTGCTTCAATCGGGGTCAGCCGGTGATGCACGTCATGCAGAAGATGTAAATCATCCCCAAACTTCACTCGCAATGCCTCAAACAACTTCGGCACATGCAGCAGATATTTTTCCGTGGACCACAAATTCTCCGGAGGCAATCCCTTCTCTGCCGGCTCGTAAAACATCTTGTCCTTCGCGACTCCGTACGTCGATGGCAGCCCCGGAATCCCAGACTGCGCGCGAATCGCTTGATAACCGTGCTCCTTGTACTTGGCGACCTCGTCGACAGTCTCTTCGACGTCCCGCCCGTTTGCATGCCCGTAGACGAGCACGCCGGTTCGGCTTCGTCCTCCAAGCAGGTTGTAAACGGGCGTATTCAGCGCCTTTCCCTTGATATCCCACAGCGCCATGTCGACGGCGGAAATAGCCGTCATCGTCACCGGACCACGCCGCCAATAAGCCCCGCGGTACAGGTACTGCCACACATCCTCAATCTGCGATGGATCGCGCCCGATCAAGCATGGAATCAAATGGTCACTGAGGTACGACGCGACAGCCAGCTCCCGCCCATTGAGAGTCGCATCGCCCAATCCATAAACGCCCTCATCCGTCGTAATCTTCAACGTCACAAAGTTCCGTCCGGGGCAACAAACGAATACTTTGGCTTCCGTGATTTTCAAAGCGCTCTCCTGAAAGATGCGACCTCAAAGTGTATCCAAACTCAGCGTGTCTAACTTCGTGTACCTTCGTGTCCTTCGTGGTGTCAGCTCTTAGATTTTTGGTGGCTCAAGTCGCGGCGATAGCAATTGCACGCACCCCAACGCCACCAGGTAGGCTGTACCGGCAATGATAAAGATAGGCACGTAAGAGCCGGTCTTCTGAAGTATGTCTCCCACTCCATACGACATGATCATCCCACCGATCGACCCGAGCAAGGTTCCGAAGCCAACCACCGACGCGACCGCACCGCGTGGAAACATGTCAGACGCCAGCGTATAAATATTCGCCGACCACCCCTGATGCGCCCCTGCCGCCAGCGCCACCAGAATCACGGCGAGCCGGGGATGGGTAGTTCGCGCCGCCAGCATGATCGGAGTGACCGCCAACGCGCACATCAGCATCGCCACCTTGCGGCTGGCATTGACCGTCCATCCTCGCTTCAACAAAGTAGAAGATAACCACCCACCACCGATGCTTCCCACGCAGGCTCCGCTGTAGACCACAAACAGCGGCAGCGCCATACCCTTCAAATCCAGCTTCAGATTACGGTTCAGAAAATCCGGCATCCAGAACAGGTATACCCACCAGATCGGGTCCGTGAAGAACTTCCCCAGTCCCACGGCCCAGGCTTGCCGCAGCCTCAACATAGTTCGCCAAGGCACGGCAGTCGCCTTCACGGTATCCGGATCGCTCTGGATCAGCGCCAACTCCGCATGTCTAAGTAGCTTGCTCTCTTCCGGCCTCCGGTAGAAGGCCAGCCAGGCCACGATCCAAAGCATCCCAATCGCCCCGGTCCCAATGAATGCCATGCGCCAACCAAATCGGATGGTTAGCCACGGCACCACCAGTGGCGTCAGAATCGCTCCCACGTTCGCGCCCGAATTGAAGATGCCTGTCGCCAGCGCCCGTTCTTTTTTCGGGAACCACTCGGCGACAGCCTTGATGGAAGCCGGAAAACTCCCCGCCTCGCCGATCCCCAGGCTGAATCGCGCCACGCCGAATTGGAATACCGAACTCGCCGCCGCGTGCGCCATGGCCGCGATGCTCCAGAAGAGCACCGCCAGCGCAAAGCCCATGCGTGTTCCTATCCGGTCGATCAGCTTTCCAATGAAGAGGAGGCTAGCCCCGTAAGCCAGCTGAAAGGCGAGAATGATGTCGCTGTACCCAACCTCGCTCCATCCAAACTGCGCCTGCAGCGTCGGCTTCAATAGTCCGATCACCTGCCGGTCCATGTAATTCACCGACGCGGCGAAGAACAACAGGCCACAAATCATCCAGCGCACGTGTCCTGTTTTCTCAGTGACAGTTCGCTGCTCTTGATCGATGCTTTCGGGGGATGATTGGGAAGAGTTCACGGGGACCGGTAAAAGCTGAACTCGACAATAGATCGCGCCATGGCCTCGTCCGTCAAGCCCAACGAAGCTGTTATATTCATCCGTTGGTTGCCGCCGGGTAGCCGAAACACCGACGCATGAAGGCATTCCTCGACGAGAACTTTCTGCTTTCGAACGATGTCGCGCAGCGACTCTATCACAACTACGCTGCTTCCCAGCCGATCCTCGACTACCACTGCCATCTTTCTCCGAAGGACATAGCCGAGAACCGCCGCTTCGCGAACCTCTTCGAAATCTGGCTCGAGGGCGATCACTACAAGTGGCGTGCCATGCGAGCTAACGGAGTCGCAGAAAAATACATCACGGGCGATGCCGCTCCTTATGACAAGTTTCTAGCCTGGGCTGGTACGGTCCCATACACTCTGCGCAACCCGCTCTATCACTGGACCCACCTGGAACTGCGTCGCTACTTCGGCATCGCCGATCTACTGGATGAATCGTCTGCGCCCTCAATCTGGGAGTGCGCCAACGCCGCGCTCGCCGCAGACCTTACAACGCACGGTATTCTCCGAAGGTTCAAGGTCGAAGTGGTCTGCACCACCGACGATCCTGCCGACGACCTGAGCTATCACTGCAAACTTGCAAATTCCGATCTGCACACACGCGTCTTCCCCGCATTTCGGCCCGACAAGGCTCTAGCAATTGGCACGGAAGAATTTCCGCGCTGGATCGAGAAGCTCTCAGCCACCGCCAACGTGGATATCCGCGACCTAACCAGCCTGCTCGACGCTCTGAAGAAGCGTCACGACTACTTTCACACGCTTGGCGCACGTCTTTCCGATCACGGTCTCGACCACTGTTTTGCAACGCCGTGTTCTGATCGAGATGGCGCAGCGATCTTCGCCAGGGCGCAGGCCGGCCACTCTTTCAACGAGGATGAGAAAACGCAATTCGCGTCCTTCATGATGTTGTTCTTTGCCCGCCTCGACGCCGAGAAGGGATGGACCAAGCAGCTTCACCTCGGGGCTCTTCGCAATGTGAACTCGGCGGCAACGCGTGTGCTCGGCACTGACACCGGATACGACACGATCGGAGATTTTCCCCAGGTCAGATCGCTGGCTGCGTTTCTTGATCTCCTCGCGAAGGAAAACGCCCTCCCCCGGATGATTCTCTATAACAACAATCCCAACGACAATTTCGCATTTGCGACATTGGCCGGATGTTTCCAGGGCGAGGGCCAACCGGGCAAGATCCAATACGGCAGCGCGTGGTGGTTCCTCGATCAGAAGCAGGGAATTACCGCGCAGATCGACGCTCTCTCCAACGCCGGACTCCTATCGCGTTTCATCGGCATGGTCACCGACTCGCGCTCGTTCATGTCCTATCCCCGTCACGAATATTTCCGCAGAATTCTCTGCGACATCATCGGCCGGGACGTTGAGCGCGGCGAATTGCCCAACGATGACACTCTTCTCGGTCGCCTCGCGCAGGATGTCTGCTACAGAAACGCCCGCGACTATCTGCAGCTTCCTTCGCCCAAGAAGTGAAGATGAAGAAGTGAAGACCAAGAACCGTCTGCGACCTTGCCGACACAAGGCTTAATCCCACAGGATTCGCCGCATTCCGCACGCTGAATCAGCTAGAATAATCGAGAGCCAACTGCAAACCTGTCCGAGATTTCACCGGTGAGAGAGGCGTAGTGCGTCCCAGGAACCTAATATCCATTTTCGTACGCCGTCGGACGACTACCATCCTTCCTGTTCTGCTCTTCTTCCAGCTACTTACCGCCAATCTTCACGCCGAAAATGCAGCCTTCGACCTCACCGGCCCAAAGGTTGAGGTTCGTGTCCAGCGCGCCGGTGTAACTCTCCCGATTTCCCAGGTCACCAGTCTGCAGGCCGGAGACCGCTTGTGGGTTCACCCCGATCTTCCCGAGAGTCAATCGGTCCGCTATCTGATGATCGTTGCCTTCCTGCGTGGTGCGACGAATCCTCCGCCAGATTCCTGGTTCACTCGAGTCGAGACGTGGACCCACGCCGTCCGCGACGAAGGCGTCTTTGTCACCGTTCCCGACGAGGCCGAAGAAGCTCTCATATTCCTCGCCCCTGACACCGGTGGCGCCTTCAGCACGCTTCGCGCCGCCGTTCGCGGCAAGCCCGGAGCCTTCGTTCGCGCCGCACAAGACCTGCAGCAGGCCAGCCTCGATCGTCAGCGCCTGGAGAAATTCCTCGACGCCGTCCGCGAGACCTACAGCACCGATCCCGAGCAGCTCAAAGCGCACACGACCCTTCTGGCGCGCAGCCTGAACATCCGCCTCGACCAGCAGTGTTTCGATAAACCCAGCGCCCAACAAGTCCCGTGCCTCACCCAGAACACGGACCAGTTGGTGCTCGACGACGCTCACAGCCAGACCATGGTCGCCACGCTTACTTCGGGTGCATCCGGTGATCTGATTTCCCAGATCAGCTACACTCCCACAGCCCGTAGCGGCTTTTACAGTCCTTACATCGGTGCCGTCGTTGATGTCGTTCGCATCCTCGGCAGCACGCACACCGCCCAATATCAATACATCCCGGCATTGGCGTTGCCGAAGGAAAATGAACTCAATCTCCGCCTGAACAATCCGCCTTCCTTCCGCAATCCTAAGTCGGTCTTGGTTGTTGGCTTGCCCCCGGTGCACCCGTCGCCCGCTCCGCCTCTGCGGGCAATCGATCAGGCCCAGGCTCTTTGTGCCGGAAAGCCTTCGCTCTTGCTTTCAGTCGATGGGGCTCCACTGGTTTACGCCACCGACCTTGCGCATAACCTCATCTTGCACGTGGAAACAAAATCCGGTCCTCCAATCGACCTGCCCGCAAAGCCAGATCCAGGGCAAGGCGGATTTGTCGTTGAGACGCAGGTTTTGCAAGGCGCCGATCTCGACGGAGAAACCACTGCCACGATCCGGGGCGTCTGGGGCTTTCGCCCGTTCGAGGGACCACGCTACCGGCTTCGAACTCCGCGCCCCTCGCAGTGGATTGTGGCTTCGAAAGACGCCAGCGCGCTCATCGTCGGACGCGAAGATACTCTCCATCTCCAATCGCAAGACACCTGCTGCGTCAGTGAAGTCACGCTCAAGGACGAGCAGGGAAAAACGCTGACCACAGACTGGAAGCATTCAAAGCCCGACGAACTCGAAGTAAAAGTTCCGCTGCAGAAAGCGAATGCCGGTTGGGTGACGATGCAGATCAAGAAGTTCGGCCTGCACGACACCGACGAAATCCCGCTCCACACCTACGCCGAGGCCGCTCGTCTCGACAGTTTCGCCATCCACGCCGGAGATTCTGAAGGCATCCTTAAAGGCACGCGCCTCGATCAAGTCGCTACTGTCGATGTCGATGGCCTGCACTTCGCGTCCGATGCGCTCAGCCGCGCCAATCAACAGGATGAACTCAAACTTACGACCACCGACCCCGTCGTAAGAACCAAGCTGCATCCCCGCGACTCAGTCGTGGTTCACGTGACATTGAAAGACGGCCGTACCCTTGATCTGACTTCTGAAGTTGAAGCCCAACGTCCGGCTGTAGCCATCCTCACCAAGAGCATCCAGGTCGATCAGGCCGCGCCTCCCACCGTTCGTCTCGGCAGCCAGGAAGAGCTTCCGCAGGATGGCCGCCTGAATTTCTTCCTGAAGACGCAGGTCCCTGACACCTTTGCTGCGACCGAAAAAATCGAGGTCGCGACCGCCGATGAATCCTTCCGCGTCATGCTCAGCTTCAAAGACGGCAATCTCACCATGCAGGATACGAAGACCGTCCTCGCCGTTCTTGACCCGATGAAACTGCTCGGCCCATCCGCCTTTGGCCCATTGAAAATCCGCCCTGTCTCCGGCGAGGGCATCAGTGGCGACTGGCAGCCACTGGTTAACCTGGTGCGCATTCCGCAACTGAGAGCCGTTCATTGTGTCCCGGACAAGCAATGCACGCTCAGCGGCGACAAGCTCTTCCTGCTCGATTCCGTCAGCGCCGACGCCGACTTCGTGAACTCAGTCACGGTCCCGGAAGGTTTTGTGGAAGACGCGCTGGCGATCCCGCCCCCAAAGGGGAAAATGCTCTACATCAAACTCCGAGACGACCCTGCCACCATCGACACCGTCGCTCTTCCCGTTTCCCAAGCGCAGCCGTAATCCGAGATGACGAAATAACACGGACTTCCGCCCCGCGTCGTTTTATACTCGCCCTTCATCCATGGCCAACATCCTCTACGGAGTAAACGGAGAAGGCGCCGGACACTCCACCCGCGCCAAAGAAGTCCTCACCCACCTGGCCTCCCAAGGCCACCAGGTTCACGTGGCGTCCTTCGATCGCGGCCTGCAGAATCTCGAGGATCAATTCGACGTCACCGAGATCTACGGATTCCGTTTCGCCTACGTCAACAACCGCGTTCGCTACAAGCGCACCATCGCCAAGAATCTCGCAACCGTTTCCCATGCGCGCAGAAGTCTGCACCAACTCAACGCTCTCGTCGACGACGCGCACATCGATCTGGTCATCACCGATTTCGAACCGCTCACCTGCCACATCGGACACAAACGCGATCTCCCGATTATCTCCATCGACAATCAACATTGCCTCACCAACGCGGGTGTCTCCTATCCCCGGCAGTACCGTCGCGACGCAGCAGCCGCCAAACTCGTCACCAAACTGATGACGCCGCGGGCTAACGCCTATCTCGTCATCTCCTTCTTCACGGCCCCCATCCGCAAGCGCAATACATTCCTGTTCCCGCCGTTATTGCGCCAGCAGATTCTCAGTGCCAGTCCCACCGCAGGAGATCACGTTCTGGTCTACGTGACCTCTCCCGCACCCGCGTTGGCGAAGATTCTCAATTCCGTACGCGGCCGTTTTATCGCCTACGGTTTCGGCCGCGAGGGTACCGACAAGAACATCCTCTATAAGAAGCCCTCGCTTGACGGCTTCTTCGCCGATCTGGTCAGCGCCCGTGCGGTGATCGCCAATTCTGGATTCTCTCTTGTCACCGAAGCTCTACACCTCGCCAAGCCCTACCTCGCGGTCCCGGTCAGCCACCAGTTCGAGCAAATCTTCAACGCCTATTGGCTTGAGAAGTCTGGTTACGGTTCGTACTGGGAGGAGTTAAACAAAGAGCGCGTGGAGTCTTTTCTTTACAACGAGCCTCACTATCGCGAAGCGCTGGCCTCGTATCCTCGCCAGGGGAATCAGGCTCTGTTCCAGAAATTGGATACCCTGATCTCACAATTCACGCAGACTTAGCCGCGACTTCACCACCTTATTCAGCCTGGGGATACCATCATTCCACCGTTCTCCCCGACGGATTCGCTTCCGGAGGCCTCTCATGAGAAAGCTACTTGTCTTCCTCGCAACCGGCCTGTTCCTCTGTGCAGTCTCAAGCGCCCAGGATCAGCAATCCCTCGGAGACGTCGCTCGTCAAGCGCGTGCGAAGAAACAGGGGACCCAGGCCAAGGACGCCAATGCCGCCGATCCCAGCACGACTCCGAAAAAGCCGCATGTAGTTACGAACGAAGAAATTCCCAGCCAGGACGCCCCGTCAAAACCCGCAGCCGATGCCTCAATTGAGACCACGCGGGATTCTCAGCCAAGCGCCGGAGACAAAGATGCCCAAGCCGAGCACTGGAAGTCTCAGATCCAGCAACTGAAGGCCGCGATCACCTCGATGCAGAGTGAAATCAATGCAGTCGGTGCATCCATCCACTACACTGGGGCGAATTGCGTCTCCAACTGCGCCCAGTGGAACGAGCGCCAGCAGCAGAAGCAACAGCAACTCGATGCCATGAAAGCCCAGCTGGAAGAACAACAGAAACGTCTGGAAGAAATGCAGGAAACCGCTCGCAAGCAGGGCTTCGGCAGCGCCGTCTACGACCCGTAAACTCGGATCAAAGCAACTGGTCGCCCTGCAGCCTCTCCCCCGAATTTCCTATTCCCCAAACCCAGTCACTCATGCGAAATTAGACGGCATGCCTTTGGTGGTTCGTCCCTCTCCAATTCACGCGGTTGGCGTCTATACGACCAGTCCCATCCGTCGCGGAGCCCGTGTCGTCGAGTATGCGGGCGAACGGATTACGCCTGAAGAGGCCGATCGCCGCTACGAGGGCGTCTCTCGCACCTATCTATATGGGCTTGAGGACGGCAAGACCGTCATCGACGGTCACGGCATGGGAGCGTACCTCAATCATTCCTGCGATCCCAATTGTGAAGTCGACGAGATCAAGGGCCGGGTATGGCTCTTCGCGCTGCGCAATATTGCCCCCGGCGAAGAACTCGTCTGGGACTATAACCTGTACGACGACGAAGAACCCGCACCCTGTCACTGCGGTTCCCGCAAATGCCGCGGCACAATGTACTCCCGCGACTGGATGGCTAAAATGCGCCGCCGCGAAGCCCGCAAGAAACAGCAAGCAGAAATGAAGGCCGTCAAAGAAGAGAACAAGACAACTGCCGCCCGCCGCCTGAAGCCTGCCGCCTGACCCGTGACCCCTGGCCCCTGACCCCTGACCCCTGACCCCTG
>AR_comb_assmDRAFT_11006154_pt1 | contig 14374 bp, 6 predicted proteins | sample ArasoioldDNA_FD_10543 | JGI IMG/M metagenome (IMG submission 10543) | reverse complement strand
GATACTGTGCATGGTCACATAAAAAATATTTATAAGAAATTGCAGGTGCACTCGAAATCAGAGGCAGTTGTAAAAGCAATAAAAGGAAGGATTGTTTGATAAATTGAAAGAAAGCTCCAGAAATTTTGCCACTGTCTGGTAGCCGGGTACAATAGCCTCCTTATTTCCGATCTCTTTAGCTAAGGATAAACCCATAGTCTGCTAAGGGATTCTACTTATCAAAATACAACGATAGAGTACGGCTGAGTTTATTTTGTACCTTACAATAACCTACCCCAAATTAAAAATCGGACAGACATTTGACAGCAGTTGACAGGAATTAATCCGATAAAAAAGCGGCGGCGTTATTATCCAATACAAGCACACCATTGAAGACTTTATAATGAAAGCTCTTCTGAATTTTTTTTTATTGGTATTTCCACTTCTTGTTTTTGCGAACGCAAACAATAGCGATAGCCTTGGTACTATTAATGGCACCGTATTTACCTCCGACGGACAAGCGGCTGCTTATGTATCTGTACTTATAAAAAATACTTCAAAGGCAACTGTCGCTGATGCCGATGGCAAATTCACATTCAAAAAAATAAGGCCTGGAAATTATACTCTCTCGGTCTCTCTTTCAGGATATACTCCGACTGAGATCGCCGTTGAAATAAAATACAATGAGACTGCATCTTTAAAAATACAACTCCAGTTAACCTATACGGAGTTATTAAATGTGATCATAAGGTCTCGCCAGGGAACCTATGTCGAAACCAAGTCCTCGGAATCGCTTCGGCTTAATCTCCCGCTAAATGAAATACCACAAAACATTGTAGTGACTCCCAGCCAGCTTCTTAATGACCAGGGATCGGTATCTATGGCTGAGGCGTTTCGAACCGTCAGCGGCGTTCAAAAGACGGGTGGGGGCTTGAATGACATTTCACTTATCATGAGAGGAACAGGGGTAGGTTACTGGAGTTTGTTTCGGAATGGCGTTGGTGGGTATTGGTGGAATCAACAGGAAGATATTGCGATGATAGAAAAAATTGAATTTGTAAAAGGTCCTGCTGGCTTTATGACCGGCGCATCCGATGGTGCCGGCGTACCAAATATTGTAACCAAGCAACCCGTCAAGGAGCACATCGCGTCCCTGAATGCGGGTTTTGGAAGTTTTAATTTAGTAAGGCTTACAACAGACTTTGGAGGAACGTTGAATAAGAAAGGAAATCTTTCTTATCGTTTCAATGCGGGTGTGCATAACCAGGAAAGGGCATTCCAGTTTGGCAAGGCGCTTCGCTATTTTATCTGCCCTGTCCTGAAATATGATATCAATGCAAAAACATCCGTAACGGCAGAATATAATTACATGTGGGGGAAAACGCAGGGTAATAATGATAACTTGCCTTCCCTGGATGGAAAAATGTTTGCCCTTCCAGGAAATTTCGCCGCGGCTGATGATAAATCAGATCGCTTAATTGTGGCCGATAATTATTACCGGCTCAACCTAAAACATAATTTCAACAATAACTGGCACTTAAATCTGCAGTTTGCATATGCGAATGGAAAATGGGGTGGTCACTTCATGGGAACCGAAGATGATTTTCCTGTCTCCAACGATACATTGTACAGGTATGCCTCTTATGATGACTGGAGAAATTTTTCCAAACTAGCACTAGCTCTGGTTGATGGGAAATTTTACACCGGTAAAAAAATTGAACATAAAGTTTTATTTGCACCAAACTTTAACCAGTGGGGCCATACAGATACATCCGGCGATACCTGGGGCCAGCAAAAATTCGGACTATACATTCCCGGGCCTGACTACTACGTCCATCCCGATTCACTGAAAGATTATCCCAACACCTACTCCACCGAAGATAGCCTCAATGAAGCGACATTCTATGCACAAGACAATATAAAAATTGCGGGCAAGCTGATAATAACCCTGGCTGGCCGGTTTACTCACTATACGCTTTCTTTATCTGGATATGGGCTCCCCGATTACGAGGAGAAGACGCACGGTAACGTATTTAATCCGCGTGGAGGGCTAACCTGGTTGTTCAACGACCAACTCTCCGTGTATGCTTTGTATGATAAATTCTTTAATGCCGCGCTCGGGCAAACTTTTGATAAAAAACCAATGAAACCCGTGACCGGATATGATCTTGAAACCGGTGTGAAAGGTTCTTTCTTTAATCGGAAACTGGGATTGAACTCTTCTGTATTTCACACTGTCAGGAACAACCTTGCAACCGCTGATCCTTTGCATCCGGGGTATTATATTCAAAAGGGGCAAGTAGTGAGTAAAGGAATTGATTTCGATTTAACCGGTAACCTTACATCCGTTGCAGTAATAAATGCCAACTATGAATACGTAGATGCAAAAGTTACGAAGGATACCGACTCATCAAGTGTAGGGGTAATAAATTATGGCGCACCCAAACATTCCGCAAATCTCTGGTTAAAATACAACCTGCTAAAAGGCAAACTGAAAGGAATGTCATTTGCGGCGGGATATCAATTCATGGGCAAACGGAGCGCCGTGTGGTACTATAATCCCGATCCTGCTACCAGGTATCTCCCTGTTCACAGCTTACTTGATGCGGCCATTAGTTACACCAACGAGAGATTCAGTATGACTTTTAATGTCTACAATATCACTAATATAAATTATGCCGCCATAGGATATTTCAGCCAGTCAGGTGAATGGAGATATACACCGGGTGAGCCGGTTAATTTCCGGTTGAGTTTTGGTGTAAACCTTATGCGGAATAAGAAAGATCATTAATCATCGTCCTAAGGGACCATGTTAAAAATATCTACAAAAAACTCCAGGTACATTCTAAAGGAGAAGCGGTATCAAAGGCCATAAAAGGAAAGATTGTTTAAAAAATACTCCCCGCCATTTGCGGGGAGATTCTTTATTGTTACTATCAGTGCTGAACTATAAATTTTCTTGTTTGGGAAATCTGCCCTGATTGCATTCTCAAAAGATAAATACCCGCCCTGAAATTATTTACATCAAGGTTAAGTGTATGTTCTCCTTCACTCAGTACCGCGTTGGCAATTGTTTTTACAAGTCTTCCGGTTATATCATAAATAGTGAGGGATACTTTACCCGGTGTTGGCAAGGAGAATGAAACAGTGGCCGAACCATGAGAAGGATTTGGATAAACAGATAATGAATATGATAATGCCGTCTTATCAATTTCATTTACCGGGTTACTTTTTGTAATACTTGTAGGAAAGCCAGAACAAGCTGTAGTATTTAAACTTCCTGAATTATATGAATCAAGCGTTGCCGCGAGGTTCAGCATTTGAATTCCTGTTGGTGATGAAAATGGAACAGGATTATCATAAGGTAATCTATGATCCCCAATCAAATTCATTGCGGCATTTATTGTTAGAATGATCGTAGAAAGTTCTGAACCCTGGGCAATATTGAACTTTGCACTGATCAATGCTTTTGACAATACCAGGCTCGCATCGTTATTGGTTGTTGTGTTCAATAGTGCCAGTATCTGATTTTTAGAATAATAATGCTTCGTTCCCAATCTCATCGGAACAGAATTCAAAGGCCACTTAGTTTGATTGTTTTTCCAGTAATCTAAATTTTGTTCACAGGGATTAAATAAATACGAACAATTAAGATCTGGTAACCCGGTAGTGGAAATGGTATCTGCAACAGATTGTTCCAGGAAAAGATGAATATCCCGCACGGCAGATATTCCTTTTGGATCGTAGGTTAAGACATCAGCAAAAATAAATTCTCCTGTATTGTTCGATGTATTGATCAAAAAATTAGTACTTACTCCAATATCAGTCCCATCATGCCCAATAAATACTTTGTTACCCTCACTGGTGTGGGTTATCTTATTAAACCCAAGACATTCGTCAAGATTAAACGTGATCGGGACACCATCATGTTTAACTACTCCGCCGGTGATTAAGTTGACTTGCGGGGTCCTCATCATAACTTCTGTAGTGCTGTCGATGACCCTGACACCGTTAAGAATTCCAAAATTCATATGCATTAGCATGTATTTTGAAAAATCAATGACAGTTGTTTTGAGCTGACAACAGGGATAATCAAGTTTTTCATAAAGAGCAAGAGGATCTCCACTATCAGCACCATATGGCCATGCAATGATATTTGTATCAATTCCGCTGTAAAACCATGCCGTTTGATTCATGCATAAGAGCTGAAAGATCTTTTGTTTGCAATATTCATCGAAGGGCATGCCTGAGATTTTTTCAACCAAATATCCTAAAAGCGCATACCCGGTATTCGAATAATTGTATTGAACGCCCGGAGGATTATTATCGAAGCTGGTAGTTTGAATATTATATAAACTGCCACCAGGAACAAGCCGGTTTTGTATAAAGCTTTCCAGGGACATTCCTGTGCCCGGAGGTCTTACATATTTGAAATTGGTAAAGAGGTCGATTGGATCATCACTATGAATCGATGATGTGTGGCAGAGTAACATTCTAAATGTTATCGGCGTATTGGGAAAATTAGGGTTTGTAATCCCGAAAGGCAGGTAATTATTAATTGGATCATCTAATTGAAACAACCCCTGCTCCCATAATTTCATGACCGCAGTTGCCGTAACCGTTTTTGAAACGCTGGCGATATTAGACATAATGATGTTGGGTGTAAAGGGAATATCCTTTTCGACATTTGCATAGCCGTAGCCTTTTGTCAATGCGATTTTTCCATTTTTTATGAGAGAAAATGCAAGCCCGGGAATATAATACTTGCCTTTCATCTGAAAGAGAATATAGTCGTCCAGCGGAGTGGTCGTTTGTGCAAATCCTGTTGTAAAAAAAACAGTTGTGATTATCAAAGCAAATAGCTTTTGGATAAGTTTTGGTTTCATTTTATTATTGTTTCATTGTTTTCAGAAAACTAATTTTACTATACATAACTTCCTGGTGCAAGCAATGTCAAAGTTGTAATGAAAAACCCGCGAAGTCAATTCCATAAACACGGTGTTTTGTTTTTTAATACCCCGTGAATTGGGGGTAGGAAACAACAGTCAAAGAACTTTATCTTTACATGCATGCGGACGAAGACACATCAAAAGAAGTGCTTCTATTTTTTACTACTTGTTTTATGTCCGCTGATGTTGTTAGCTCAAAAAAAAGAAGATCAGTTTCCTTTTACTCATATTCAATACTATGGAAACGAACAGGGTTTGAATGGTTCTCAGGTGTATTCTGTTACCCAGGATAGCCTGGGTTTCTTATGGTTTATTACGGAGAATGGCTTAAACCGGTTTGATGGATACTCATTCCGTTCGTGGTCATACAAAGCAAGCGATCCGGCTTCACTTAGTATTGGTCAATACTGGGGACTCACCCAAGATAAAAATGGTGTTATATGGATCCCAGGTTCAACCACACAAGCATTATATTCTTTCAATCCTAAACAGGAAAAATTTTCAATTTACCGGAATCAACCGGGTAATAGTAACTCTCTTAATGCAACTGAAGTAATGGCAATTGTAGCAGAGCCAAACGGAATGATATGGGCAGGAACGCGGGGTGGGCTTGATAAATTCGATCCGCAGACAAAAACGTTTACCCATTTTTTGCATAGTGAGAAAGATACTACCAGTATTTATTCAAACAGGGTAATCGCCCTTGTTGAAGATGAAAGCAAACCTGGGATTTTGTGGATCCTCGATGAAAAGACCTTAGGTCTTGATTGTTTTAATTCTAAAACCACGAAAGTCGCTCAGCATTTTAATTTTCCTTTTTCCAAATCACTTTACAGTTCGTATCTGCAGGCACTTCAGAATGCCAACCCGCCTATCAATGTGGCTGAAATGAAAAACGGCAATATCTGGATGGGCAGTAATGACAATGGTATTTTCGGCTTCAATGCTCATACGCAGCAATTTATTTTTATTCCGATTACGCGGCTGTGCCATAGCTCAGATCACTTGCCCGGTTTCTATTATGTAAAAGAAGATGACGCCGGAAACCTGTGGACGACAAATGATAATAACGAAGTGGTGTATTATGACATGGCGGCAAAAAAATTTTATTTCCTGCCCATCAAACAGAACAATATACGGTTCATGCAGATTGCATCAATAATATATGAGGACAGGAGCCATAAAATTTGGTTCTGCACCAATAACGGTTTACTTACTATTGACACCAGGCAAAAAGATTTCTTTTGCTACAGGCACAACACAAATGAGGGCTTCGCTGCTACATCGGATTTTATTTATGGACTTTACAGAACGCGCCAGGGAAATTTCTTAGTAGGAACCGGTTCCGGTGTAGACAGATTTGATAGTAAAACAAAATCATTTTCGCACTTCCCGTTATTTGAACATGGAAAAGACTTTAACGCAGACGGAAGATGGACAATTATGCAGGATAGCAAAGATATTGTTTGGTTTGCAGGCCGGGCAGGTATTGCCTCTTACAATCCTTTTACAAAAAAAAGCCGGCAGTATCATTTATATAATGATTCGTCTGATATTAGAAACGCAAACATGATCGGAATTGCGGAAGACAAGAATGGCAAATATTGGACGGCAAACCTCGGCGGGGGTTTCTGTAGCTTTGATCCTGTTAGCGGATATGCACGAGGAATTGATGTATGTAATGAGAACGATTCCAATAGCGTAACGGCCTTAGGTGAACTTTTTGTGGATAGCAAAGGTTTGCTTCATGTCTATGGTTGGGAGGCAGGTTTTATCACATTTGATCCTGAAACGGAAAAATTCAAAATGTACCGGCATGACCCTGCTGACTCAACCTCCGTAAGTCATCAATACTGTCATTCATTTATTGAAACAAAAAACGCCGGCCCCGATAAAAGTGGGGGATTGATCTGGTTTGCAACGCTGGGAGGTGGGATTAATGTGTTCAACCCGGCTACCGGTAAATTCAAAGCGTTCACAACTAAAGATGGTTTATCAAATAACATGGTCCGGAGCCTGGTTCAGGATAAAAACGGAAATTTCTGGGCGGCTACGGGTGTCACTTGTCAGCTCAGTTGCTTTACACCATCCGCAGATCCTTTTATCCCCGGTTGTAGGATAAAGTTTCGCAATTATGACAGAAGTGATGGTTTGCCATCGGCTACGTTCACAAAATATTCAGCTTATTGTGACGATGATGGTACTTTATATTTTGGAACACAAGGCGGGGGCTTGATCTCTTTTCATCCCGATAGTTTAAAGGATAATGATTTTATTCCACCGGTCAGCATTACGGAATTTTCGCTGAGGAATAAACCGGTTTCAAAAAATGATTCGAACAGCGTTCTACAATCTCCGATTGAATATACGAGAACGATCACACTCAATTACAGGCAGAATATTATTTCCTTCGCCTTCGCTGCATTGAATTACATTCATCCCGAAAAAAATTCGCACGCCTATAAGCTGGAACCATTTGACAAAGACTGGATCTACACAGATGCCTCCCATCGTTTTGCGAACTACACGAACCTCGACCCCGGTGAATACACGTTTAAAGTAAAGGGCAGCAACAATGACGGCGTATGGAATGAAACACCCACTAAATTAAAAATAATTATCACTCCTCCATTCTGGCAAACAACGTGGTTTAAAATTTTGGTTGCATTAGCGGTGGCCGCAATCATCTATTCATTTTATCGTTATCGCATCGGTCAAATTCTCTTATTACAACGTATACGCAACAAGATTGCTGCCGATCTGCACGATGACATCGGCTCAACGCTGAACAGCATCGCTTTGTACAGTGACCTTGCAAAAAAACAACCCGCTCAAAGAGACCGTGCACTTGATATGATCGGCGAAAGTGCCCGGAAGATCATCGATTCAATGAGCGATATCGTGTGGATGATCAATCCAAAGAATGACAGTTTCGACAAGATCATTTTTCGCATGCGGTCGCTAACGCAAGATGTGTTGAGAACAAAAAAAATTGATTGCCAGTTTAAATATGATGAAACGTTGAACGAGGTCTCTCTGCCGATGGGAATACGCCGCAACATTTACCTGATCTTTAAAGAAGCACTTAATAATATTATTAAGTATTCGAATGCAAATCGTGCCTCGATTAAAATGATACATGAGAATAAGAATATAATATTGATCATTTCTGATAACGGAGTTGGATTTGATCATTCTGTTTCATACAATGGAAATGGTATTAATAATATGGTTCAGCGTGCAGAAGAGATCGGGGCGAAAATAAAAATAGAATCAGAACAAGGAATAGGAACAAACATTGAATTGAATGTGAGACTATGAAAGACATCAGGGTAGTAATTTTTGATGATAACACGCAATTGCGTGAAACCATGTTTGACCTGGTAGATGCAAGCGAGGGTTTTACGTGTTCGGGTGCATTTGCCAATTGCAATGATGTATTAGCAAAGATAGAAGCCACGCATCCTCATGTTATTCTTATGGATATAGAAATGCCTGTGATTAACGGCATTGAAGCAGTGAAGCTCATCAAACAAAGCTTTCCTGAGATCAAAATATTGATGCAGACGATTTTTGAAGATGATGACAAGATATTTCAATCTATATGCAATGGGGCAGAGGGTTATATTTTAAAAAATAAGCCTCTAGAAGAAATACTTGACTCCATAAGAGAAATATATGAAGGTGGTGCCCCGATGTCGCCGGCTATTGCATTGAAAGTGATCCGTATGTTTAAGCAAAATCTTTCTGCTGATTCTGATGATTCGTTTAGTCTTTCTGTAAGAGAAAAAGAAATACTAAAATGTTTGGTTGAAGGCATGAGTTATAAAATGATCGCCGATAATTGTTTCATTAGCCTGGAAACTGTTGGGGGGCATATAAAAAATATTTACAAAAAACTGCAAGTGCATTCCAAATCAGAAGCCGTAGCAAAAGCAATAAAGGGGAAGATTGTTTAAAAAATACTCCCCGCCATTTGCGGGGAGATTCTTTATTGTTACTTTCATTGCTGAACTATAAATTTTCTTGTTTGGGAAATTCCGCCTGATTGAGGACCATGAAAGACATTCGTGTTTGCACATTCGAAAACAACACACAATTGCGCGAAAGCTTATTCAATCTGATCGATGCACGATACTGCCGCTACCGGTTAAGCTAATCAATGTTCTGACAAGAAAATAGAATAAACTGAAGTATTATTTGTTCCATCAGTGAGATCTACAGCCTTGCCATTTTTCCAATACCTGGCGATGCTATGAATTCCATTCCTCTTTGCTCCAAGCACATACACGTCCTTGCCATGGACAGCCATAGAATAAGCGAAGGAGCCTGATGCGTCAAGGGTCACAGCGTTGCCGTTTTTCCAGTATTTAGCTCCACCTGCCTCGCTGCCGCACACATATACATCCTCACCGGAAACAGTTACACACTCAGCATATGAATTTGGATCATCAGTAAGGTGTACTTCAGCTCCATTTTTCCACAATCTTCCGGAAGTTCCATTGGAGTGATATTCTGTTGCTACCACATACACATCATTTCCCGCGATGGCAATAGAGTTTGCAATAGCGGCAGTGAAAGGATTTGTAAGCCGTACCGGGTTGCCATTTTTCCAGTAAGTCCCAACATAGGTGAATCCGTTGTACTCCGTGCCTGCTACATACACATCATTACCTGAAACAGCCATGCCGAATGCATTTGCATCATAGGTGCCATCGCTCACATTCAGGGGCTTCCCGTTTTTCCAGTACAACGAAATAAATCCAATGCCTCCCGGGGCGTTGCAAGTGTAGCTACGCTCAATTCCTGCAACATATACATCATTTCCGGAGACCTTAATGGCATAGGCATAGGTGTCCCTTGAACCATCAGTTAAGTAAACCGACTTGCCATTTTTCCAGTAAGTGGCCACATCATATGTTCCATTGAATTCCCATCCTGCCACATACACATCATTGCCAGAAACGCCAATGGATCGCGCCTTTGCTGGTTTTGAACCATCAGTCAAATTTATCGCAGTGCCGTTTTTCCAATATTTTGCTATTGATGTAGTTCCGTTGGATTCAGTCCCTGCTACATAGACGTCTACTTGTTTGTCTGATGCTGTTTCTTCAGAGATTTCCTTTTGGCAGGATGAAAAAAACTGCACGCAAAAAAGTATGCCTAAGCCAACAAGTTTATTAATACGGTTTGATTTCATTTCATTTATAGTTTAATAGTTGAAGAAAATTTATTTCACTACAATTAATTTTTGTCTTCATCCATTCTGATAACTACAAATGCCAAATAGTCTCTACCAATAATCTTTAAATAAGAGACCGATCGATAATCTGCCGAAGAAATAATCCTTATGGTTGCCACGAGGTTGGTTTTGTTTTAAAATTTATTTACAATTAATTACGTTTTACTTTAAAGTTCATAGAAAAAGGCATCGTAGTTACCGAACCTGCTAATATCACCTGTCCTGATGATGTGCCTATAATATATCCCCCAACACCATCGAATTGGGAAATTATAATTGCTGGGCTTCCATGGTTACCATAATTTGTTTGATTTATGTAAGCATTGAAAGAAATACAATTATAAGTTCCCGGAGAAACGCTATTGGAGTTAAAAGAAAAACTAAGGCCATTATAATTATTGCCTTGAACAAAGTGCTTCCATGCCTGGATATATGACTGCCAACTACCTGCTAAAGTATCAGGCCGGGTAATTCCCGATATACTATCCGTAGCCTGCCATGAATAATTATTGCCATTCAATGTAAGATGGATGTATTGAGTGGTATCTAAAGATGTTTGATTGCAGCTGTTAAATATTTTTATGTTGTCAAGAGCAGTGTCTTTACTAAATGGGCCAATGTTCTTCGAATACACGATTGCACCGCAGTCGCCAAATACTTTCATGATCAGCACTTCATTCACGGGTACTAAGCCGCTTACAGTTCCTGTATTATCTGTATGACCATTAGTGCTTGTTGAATCAAACCGGGTAATGGTTACCAGTTTATTGGCAAATGCTGTTCCGCTAATAGAGTCCGTAAAACTTGCCGTAAGATTTACAGCCCCTGAAATATCTCCTGCATTCCAAAACGAAAAGTGTTTTACAACCCCAACATAATTATTGCCCTGCTTAGTTGCAGTTCCTTCTTCTTTCCACCAACCTTTCACATCATCAAAATACCAAAGTGGTACGGACACAGGTGCATTGCCCAGCAATGCAGCAGGAATGGACAATGTAATGGTAGCCGTTTTGCCTTGAGCCAATTGCAGCTTATTGCCGGAGGCATCATTCAGTTCTACAGCCACCACGCCAAATGATTGAAGAACCCCCTGCTGATTTGTACTGCTTACGCCTTTTAAATAGCCGGGTACACTTGCGCTGAAATTTTGATCAGTTGGGTTTAAATAAAAAGTCGAAACGGAAACATTTCCTGTATAGGTATTACCATTAGATGCATTGACAAATCCGCCACCGAAATTAACAGAACCGCCACCAGGGATGGTAACGTTGCCGCCTGAAGATGCTGTAATAGTTGAGGAAGAAGGTTTAGGTATCAACTGAATTTTTGCATTATTAACTGTGTTGGTGTTTGACACAAAACTTTTTGAACCTTGAAAAAAGCCGCCTTTGGTAACGTTCACCAGTACTGTGTCGGCAGTAAACTGGACTTTTGTAAGAGTAAACTTTCCATTCGCGTCGGTGACTGTTGTGGCTGTTCCACCAACTACAGTAGCATTACTCACTGGGGTATTGTTCAAATCGGTTATAACACCTGCGACAGAACCGTTTCCTGTACCAGGAGGAGGTACATTGGATTGTGTATTATTATCCTTTGTACATGAAAAAAAATAGAGTGCAACGAATGTGATTACAGCGTAGCTTATAAGTTTAATAATTTTCATAAACAGGTTCTTTAAAATGTTTGGTTTGATAGATACTTGATCAGCTACCAAAATTTATTTCACTACTACTTTATTTGTCCCTCAAGAGTGCTCGTTGCGGTGGATTGTCAGAAGTTTATACAAGATGCTGTATCATTTTATAACAATTAATTTTTTTGTTTGAACTGATCCTTGCGATTGCATGTTCAAAATATAGATACCCGCTTTCAGATCTTTTGTATCGAGTGACAATTGATGAGCTGCTGCTTCAAAATTTCTGTCGGCTATGGTTTTGATCAACTTGCCTTCTATGTTAAACACATTCAAGGAAATTTTTCCTGGTTTTGAAAGTGAAAATGAAATTGTAGCATTATTCATTGCAGGATTCGGAAATATTTTTAATTGATTTTGCAAGCCCGGAACTTCTGGAGACACTATTGACGAAGAAGCTATACCTGGCTGCTCCGAATCTGTGGTGAAATATGATCTTGCCGAAGCCAAAGAATTTCCCGCATCGCACGTTGCAGTTACATACCATTCATAATCGGTAGAAGAAAGCAATCCTGAAATATTAGTCCATAGTTTATTACCCGCCTCAATTTTGTGTATCCATGAAACCGAATTTTTAGCGCGATAATACAAATCAAAATGATCAGCGTTTCCCTGGAACTTCCAGTTCAACTTTACTGACGAAGAAGTGATCTGCAATTCATTCAGATCTGTTGGCGCTTGGCAAATAGCCGAAACATCAGCTACTTTAATATTGTCCAGGTAAAAAAGATTGCCACCCCCGTTAGTCATTCTGAACTTGATGACCACATTTGTTTTGTAAGCCGATAGGTTAATTGTCCTTGTGCCCCAGTCATTGCTTTTTGGATAATGAAATGTGTTATCAGTAGTTGTTTTGAGTGCTTGTCCCTTTCTATTAAATACCGGGTGATAAGTTTTGCCGCAATCTTTCGAAACCAGCACCGTTAGTTCATCTAAACAATTGGGGCAGGTTGTTTTAAAAGCGTAGGAGTAATCGAATGACAAAACAGGATTGTGATCTGAGCTTAAATTCAGATAGGGTAATTCCAAATCATAAGAACGGGTTGTCCCATCATCAAAGTTGTTTCTTCCAATGCCCTTGCTAGAACCATTTGCAAAATATCCAACGTTGGTTTGCCCCCAGTCATAAATGGTGTTATTCCCATTCTGCCAGCCTACAGGAAATACATCTCCTTCGAAACCTTCATCTATCGAAGTAGCAAAAGGTCCATTGTTGATCGTGAATTTAGAGCTGGCTGCGTCGTTATAGTCATACCCTTCCGTATTTCCATTCGGGTTTGAAGTGAAGGCTTTGAAGGAATGATAACCGCCTGTGGCAGTAACGGCAGGCAACGTTACGGCAACTGTTGCATCAGTCACCAAATTTCCTGTCCAGTTGAAGGAATTGATCAGGCCGTTATCAACCTGGTAGTTGATCACAACAGATTGCAGGTTGGCGCTGCCAAAGTTTTGCAACAATACCTGAGGCGAGAATGTACCATCGCATTTTTGTGATGAAGGAGAGAGGACCTTAGCAATTCCCGCATCATCGCCCCTCCTAGTGTATCCGAGATAGAATTCCGTTAAAAGTGGAAACAAGAAGCTAAAAATTTGTGGTCCCTGGCTTCCACCCTCGTTTATTCCTCCACCCTCGTTTATTAACACGCAAAACGAGGCTCGACGCTTCACATCATGTCCCACCTGGCTTGAGTATCCCGGAACGTCACTTCCCTCTGCATCCACTTCATCATCCGGCAGGGTAGGATAAGCGCGATACCAAACGCCTGAAGCATAAAAGGTGGTTTTGTCAAAATATGTCAGCTCCTGCAGCGACGCCTCGCTGATGATATTTCCTGCAAAGAGGTTATCGTACCATTGTACCATTTCGTTTGCTGTGGAATAGATTGCGCCTGACGACCAGTACGTGCTGTAAGGGGAGGGCAAAGGAGTGGTGCCAACATCATTACTAAAGTACCATCCGTGAGCTACGTTTCCATTCGGTGATTCGTAAACCGCTAAAAAGGTGCTGTCCAGGTCGAGCGGATCAAAAATATATTGATGCAGAAGTTCGGTATAAGTTTTCCCGGACGCGGCTTCCATTGCAAGACCAACGAGGTTATAATTGGTATGACTGTATAGCATGGCTCTGCCAACCTCAAAATGAGGTGGGCCAACACGTTGTAAAACCTGTTGCTGTGTATACATATGTTGAGTCTCATTGACCAATGCAGCATCTGTTGGATCAATATCACTTGAGTAATCAAAAAAACCAGTTTCATGTAACAGGCATTGCCGGATTGTTGCAGAGCCATCTATGTTAGGATATGCAGGTATCCAATCGGATAGCCTATCATCAAGAGATAAAATACCCAATTCCTGCAGTTTCAATGCAAGCACGGCAGTAAATAGTTTAGTACTGCTTCCAATACCGAACTGCATATCAGGGTTCATTGGAATACCCGGTGCCGATTCCCCTGCCACTCCAATAAATGTTCCCATGCCAGGGAAAGTAAGCGCAACTGAAACACCGTG
>AR_comb_assmDRAFT_10242935_pt1 | contig 14377 bp, 12 predicted proteins | sample ArasoioldDNA_FD_10543 | JGI IMG/M metagenome (IMG submission 10543) | reverse complement strand
GACGACATCATCTCCATGCCCGACAAGTGGGAGTACCCCTGGTACGCGGCCTGGGATCTCGCCTTCCACATGCTCCCGCTGGCGATGGTGGACGTGGACTTTGCCAAGTCGCAGCTGGACCTCATGCTGCGCAGCGACTACCTGCACCCCAACGGGCAGATGCCTGCGTACGAGTGGAACTTCGGCGACGTGAATCCGCCGGTGCACGCGTACGCGACGATGCAGGTGTATCTGATCGACAAGGAACGGCACGGAAAGGGAGACATCGACTTCCTGACCTATGCGTTCTCGAAGCTGCTGGTGAACTTCACCTGGTGGGTCAACCGGAAGGACCGCAGCGGGAACAACGTCTTCGAGGGCGGCTTCCTCGGGCTGGACAACATCGGCGTCTTCGACCGGAGCTCGCCGCTCCCCACCGGGGGCTACCTCGAGCAGGCCGACGGGACGGCGTGGATGGCCTTCTTTAGCCAGCAGATGCTGCGCATCGCGGTTGAGCTGGCCCTGCACAACCCGGCCTACGAGGAGTTCGTCACCAAGTTCTTCGAGCACACCCTCTGGATCTCGGCGGCGATGGATCGGCTGGGCGAGAACCAGGACGACATGTGGGACGAGGAGGACGGCTTCTTCTACGACGTGCTGCGGTTGCCGGACGGGACGGCGACGCGCCTGAAGGTCCGCTCGATGGTGGGCCTCCTCCCGCTGGCGGCGGTGGCCATCTTCGACGAGGACATCGGGGAGCGCCTCCCCACCTTCATCCGGAACGCGCGGAACTTCCTCCAGAGACATCCCGACCTGGTCGCGAACATCCACATGCCGTCCGAGCCGGGGCTGAATGGACGGCGGATGATCTCCATCGTGGACGAGAAGAAGCTCCGGCGGATCCTCGCGCGGATGCTCGACGAGAAGGAGTTCTTCGGGCCCCACGGGATCCGCGCCCTGTCGCGTCACCACCTGGAAAATCCCTACGTCTTCCACCACGGCACGCAGGAGTTCCGCGTCGGCTACGTCCCCGGCGATTCGGACAGCGGGATGTTCGGGGGCAACTCCAACTGGCGCGGGCCGGTCTGGATGCCGGTCAATTTCCTCCTCTGGACCGCGCTGGTTCGCCTCGCGGCGTTCTACGGCGAGAACTTCAAGATCGAGTGTCCGACCGGCTCGGGGAAGCAGATGACGCTGTTCGGGGTAGCGCGCGAGCTGGCGGAACGGCTGATCCGGACCTTCACCCGTGACGCCGCGGGACGCCGGCCGGTCTACGGCGGGTCGGAGAAGTTCCAGACCGACCCGAGCTGGCGGGACCACGTCCTGTTCTACGAGTACTTCCACGGGGACAATGGCGCGGGCATCGGCGCCAGTCATCAGACCGGCTGGACCGGCGGGATCGCCCGGATGATCCAGGTCAACGGCTATCTGACCGAGGAGCTCCTGAGCGCTCCCGACCTCCAGAAGCGAGCCATGAAGATCGCCGGGCGCTGAGCGCTGGTCAGCGTGCGTTTCCGCCCGCGGTGGCCGGTCGCTCGGCGCGGGCTGTCTCGGCCGGAGGCGGTTCCCCGAGGACCGGTTGCGCCGGCTGGAAGACGTAGTGCGGGGACATGATCTGAAGGGCGGCGGTGTTGAACGCGTCCTGGATGCGGCCGTGCAGGACCGAGGCAACCACGGGCCGCTCCACCGGGTTCTCCACCGCGGCGAAGACCTCGTACTGGACGTAGAAGTCGTCCAGCGCGCGCTGGAGCACGTACGGCGCCGGATCGGAGCGGATGCCCGGCGTGTCCCTGGCGGCGTCCAGCAGCAGGCCGTGCACCTTCCGCCACGGCGTGTCGTACCCGATGCTCACCCGGGCCGTGACCAGAGCGCCCTGGCCCCTCGACGCGCGGCCGAAGTTCTTCACCGGCCCGTTGACCACGACGGTGTTGGGAATGGTGACCTCCTCGCCCTGCACCGTGAGCAGGCGTGTGGAGAGAAGATGGACCTCGGCCACCACGCCCTCCACCTCGCCGATCCGGACGCAGTCGCCGCGCGAGAGGGCCCGCGAGTAGATGACCACCAGGCCGCTCATCGCCTGCGCGACGATGCCGGTGGATCCGAGCGAGAGCCCGAGGCCCACCACCAGGCTGAGGGCCTTGAAGGCCTCCGAGCCCGAACCCGGCAGGTACGGATAGGCGGCTGCGATGGTGACCAGCCAGACCGCCCCGACGAGGATCCTCCGGGTCGCGCCGGCCGTCTCCGGATAGACCCCAGGAAGGACGGCGGCGCCTTGCTCCACCCGCTCGACGACGTTGGAGACGAATCCGGCGAACGCGCGGCCGACGAGGAGGATGACGATCGCCGTCACGAGCCCCGGGACTCCTCCCAGGAGCGTTCGGCCCATCCGGCCCAGCAGGCCGAGGACGCTTCCCAGCAACGCGTCGGACCACGGACGGGTCAGCGGGAAGAGTGACAGAACATAGGTGAGCCAGACTTCCAGCAGCGTGACCAGGAGCGTCCAGAACAGGAGGAAGATCGCCCCTCGGAAGGTCGAGCGGATGATCGGACCGAAGTCCACGCCCCACAGCCGGACCCCCTCGCGTACGCCGAGTCGCGCCACGCCCAGGTGCGCCGCCCGCCGGGCACGGACGAACAGCCACCCCACGCCGGCTGCGATCATCGTCGCCACTGCCGCGAGGAGCAGTGAGCGGAGGAGGAGCCGTACCGACCGCTGCTCCCGCTCGGCGCTCAGCGCCTCGAGCAGGACCTGTGCCGCCTGTCGTGCGACACCCTCGGTGGTCTCGCCGGCCTGGAGGTCGACGTCGCCTTCGGCGACGACGAAGACCAGCCGCGGCCCGACCATCACCGCGGTCCCGCGCTCGTTCCCGAGCTGCACTTGATGGATCTCGACCTTCTCCGGCGGACCGTGCGTCGGAAGCTGGTCGAGCCGGGCCCGTGCGCTCTCCAGTCGCTCTGCCGGGTCGCTCCCGGCGACCGTGGCGCGGAAGCTCAAGATCTTCCGGTTCGCCACCTCGAGGGTCGCAGCGGTGCTCCGCTCCCCGGCGGACGCCAGCGTGAGGCTCAGGACCAGGGCAGAGACGGCCCTCATGGCAGTCATTGTGCCAGACCCCCTCGACGGCCGCGCTCCCATCCGCCGCGGGGGCGCTGGGCCCGGGATTCACCCTCGCGCGCCGTGCTTCCAGTCCCTCGCGCTACGACAGGCACCGCCCGCATCGGTCCTCCCCCGACTCACTGCGATCGCCGGCGCCGCCCGCTCGCGGAGTCGATGGGACGCAGGAACTCGCGCAGCGCCGCGTTGACCTCCTCGGCTGCATCCAGCGGCGACCAGTGGCTTCCCCCGGAGAGGCGGCGGACCTCGATTCCGGAGCGGAGCGGGCCCGGGACGGGCTCGTCGGGCGAGGCGAGGACGAGCACCGGCCCGGGGTAGGCGGAGAGACTCGCCGGCAGGTCGTTCGCCGCGGCGTCGAGGAGCATCGCTCTCATCGCGGGGAGCCGCGCCACCTGCACCGAGGCCAGGACCTTCTCCCGGGTCCCTGGTCGCGCATCGCGGAGCAGCGTTTCCAGCCACCGATCGATCGCGGGTCGAAGCTCGGAGTCGGGGAGATCTGCCACCCGCGCAGCCTCGGCGTCGCCACTCACGGGATTCACGAGGACCAGGCCCATGACGCGGTCGGGGTTGCGCTCGGCCCAGCGGGCCACCACCTGCACCCCGGTGCCATGGCCCACCAGGACCACCTGGTCGAGGCGAAGGACGTCGAGCACCATCGACAGATCGCGTACCCGAACGTCCAGGTCGTAGTTGCCGCGGGGGGCGTCGGCGCTCCCACCGCAGCCGCGCTGGTCGAAGGCCAGCACCTTCCGGCTGCTCCGGAGATCTGCCAGCGCTGGGTCGAAGAGGTGATGGTTCCCGCCCACGCCGTGCATGAACACGACTGGAAAGGCCGGGCCGATGCCGAGCGAGCTCCCGAAGAGCCAGCCGTCCGCGACGGCTAGCCGGCGCTCCTCTCCCTGGTCCGAGCTCACGGGCGCCGGTGAGGGATGGGCGCACCCCAGGACCAGCGCCGCCGAGACGATCGCGAGGCTCACCCCGGTGCCGGTCCGTCGTAGCGTCATCCGCTCGCCTTTCCTCGTCCCGCCCCCCGCCCCGTGGATCAATGAGACCAAGGTCCAACCGCCCGTGACGATGGTTCCTGGGACTGCCAGGCTCTGCATGGGCGATAGGTACCGCCACGAGCGGGAGGGACGCCATGGTTCGCTGGGCACTGCTGGGAGCGCTGTTGATCACCGGAGCCGCCTGGGCGCAGACGACGCCGCCCCCGGGCTATCTGCCCGCGCCGCCGCCCAATCCCTACGGGCCGCCGACGCCCCCACCGGCGACCGCGCCGCAGCCTGTCTACGCGCAGCCGAGCTACGGGCCGCCGGCGTACACCCCGCCGCCGCCTCCGCCCTCGCGCGGACAGATCGAGCTCGGAGCCTTCGCGGGCTGGACCGTCTCCACCGACGCCAGCACGTTCAACGGGAACGTCATCATCGACGGGGCGGTCGACTACGGCGGCACCATCGACTACTCGATCCGGCCCGGCTACGGCGTGGAGCTGCTCTACGCCTACGTGCCGACGCATGCCCGGTTCGCGTCGTTCAGCCCGGCCCTCGCCAGCAGCGATTCGGCGGCCGTGGGTCTCCACTGGATCCAGATCGGGGGCGTGGTGGGGAAGCCCATGGGAAGGATCGAGCCGTTCGGCGCGGTCACCGCGGGTATGGTCATCATCCACCCCAGCGCGGTCCGCTTCCAGGACGGGACGACCTACACCGGCGAGGACACGATCCGCTTCGCATTCACCGCGGGTCTCGGGTTCAAGGTGTGGCTCACCGAGGCCATCGGGCTGCGCTTCGAGGCCCGGGCGCTGGTGCCGGTGTACTTCAGCGGTGGCGGCCTCTGGGTCGGCACCGGTGGAGCGAGCGTCGGCCTGTCGGGCGGCATTCCCTTCGCCCAGTTCGACTTCACCGGCGGCGTCTCGCTCCGCTTCTAGGGAGCCGGCTTCGCGAAGAGGTTCGACTCCTTGAGCGAGTCGGCCACCGGCTTGGCGATGTCGTTGGCGAACTTCACCGGGGCGGTGCGGCTGGTGTTGCTGCGCGCGGCCCAGTACGGCTTGTTGTCACGCAGGCTGTAGAGGACCGTCTCCACGACGAACTCGTTGCTCTCGGTGGTGTAGGTCCCGACCGCGACCGGGTAGTACCAGTAGTCGTAGAAGCCCATCGTGGGAACGCCGCCGCCGACCCAGACCGGGCTGGATTCGGTCTTGGTGGTCCTCCGGTCGATGCGGCTCACCAGCGCCCCGTCGATCTGCTTCTCCTCCAGGCGGCGCATCACCTCCTCCTTCGAGGGGTGCTCGTCGTAGGTGACCAGGTCGTACCCCGGCACCGCGGGGAGCCCAGCCTCCTTGAGGCGCGTCGTCAGCGTCTCCTCGTAGGCGATGCGGCCCGAGGGCGAGCCGGTCACCGCGAAGACGGCGAACTTCTGGATCGGCTGAGGCGGTGGCTGGCCGGCGGTCCAGGTGTTCTCGATCTTGGTGGCCGCGCAGCCCACCAGCACCAACGACGCCAACCACGCAGGCAATGCTCTCATGTTCCTCCAGACTGCAGACCATCCGGACCCGGCCGGCCAGCTGGACCTAGGTCCTATCCTCAGTCGAACGTGTAGCGAAGCGTGAACGTGCCAGAGAAGGAGCTCACGAAGACCTCCTCGCTCCCGAGGGGCGCGCGGCGGTACGCCAGATCCAGCCCCACCGTCAGGCCGGGGCGGCCGGTGTAGAAGAATCCCAGGCCCGCGACGTACCTCCGGAAGCGCGCCCGCCCCAGGCTGTAGCCGGCGCTGTAGTCGGCGCCGATGCCCAGCGGGATGCTGCCCAGCTCACGGAGGTCCACCTCCAGTCCAGCCTGGAGCACTGCCATGTCCGCGTCGCTGCTTCCCTGGTTCACCTCCACCACGCCGTTGGCGTAGGTCGCGTTGAAGATTGCGCCCCACCCCCGCCCGAGGGTCCACGCCAGAGAGAGTGTCGGCGTGACGGTCGTGGAGTAGGAGTTGTCCACCAGGGCCTCGACGTTCCCCGATGAGACGCTCTCCCGGATCGTGTCGAGGATGCTCACAGCCACCGAGGGTCCCCAGGTCACGTCGACCACCAGGCCGAGCCGGAGCCGGTCGGCGATCTGGAACCCCAGGGTCGTACCGACGCTCCCTCGCACCAGCCCGTTCATTCCGACCCCGACCAGGCCGGGGGCGTTGGTGCCGCTGTAGACGCTCCCCAGCATGCGGAGCCGCAGCCCCCAGAAGTCGGCGATGCCCCACTGCCCTGCGAACAGCTGCGAGTAGCTGAGGATCTTGTAGTCCTCGAGGTTCACCGGCTGGCCGTTGAGGTCGAACGTGGGGCCCTTCGCGCTCCCGGTGGCGACGCCCGAGCTGCTCGCGATGTAGCTGGCGGTGAACGGGTCCGGGACGCCGTCCCGTGGGAGGAAGAGATGGGGTCCGAGGCTCCGGCGGAGCGGCGTCGCGGAAATCTCCTCGACGGGCGCGGCCCTGGCGAGAGGGCTCAGGGCGGCGAGTGCGAGCACCGCCGCGAGTCGTTGCATCTGCCGTCGTACGGGACAGGCGAGATTCACGTCGAGCTCCCCTCGAGGCAACGAGGTCGAGGTCCCCGGAGCCGAGGGCCGAGATTCACGTCGAAGGACTTCCCGAGTCAACGATCGTCGTCGGGGCCCGGCCGGCCGCGCCGCGTCGTTGGTGCGGTGCCCCGGGCTACAGCTCAGTGGCCGAAGAACCGGAACCCGTCGCTCCTCGCCAGCGCAGCCAGCGCGGCGTCCGGGTCCAGGAGCGCGGGATCGGGTGGGACGGCAGGCGACGGCTGGGTGACGAGGGCCGCTCCCCACCGTCCAAGCGCCGCGCCGGCCAGCGCCCAGCCGTGGTTCATCAGGACGGACTGCTCCGCCGGGGAGAAGCGATCGAGATCGGTCCGCACGACGCGGAGCCGGTCCAGGACTCGCCCGGAGTAGCCCGCCGGCCGCGCCCCCCCTGCTTGCTGATACTCGTCACGGTCGGTGCCCAGCCCCCAGTAGGCGCCGCCGTACACGCCCCGCAGGTAGGCGGAGATAAGCCAGCGCTTGCGCACCGCGAGCGCCTGGTTGGCGACGACCTGGAACGAGCGCTGCAGCCGCGGAACGAGCCAGGTGCGGGTGCGCGCCTGGATCTCGAACGGCGTTCCCCCGTCCGAGACCAGCACCGTCGCATGCGTCTTCCACGCCGGCTCGAGGCCCATGTTGTCGTAGACCCCGCCGTCGGTGAGCGCCACCCGCGGTCCGGGACGGAAACCGCCCGCCATCGCCTTCCGGTCGCCGCCGGTGAATGCGTCGACGTCCACCGCACGGACCAGCGGGGGGAAGGCGAAGGGAAAGGAGGAGGAAGCCGCCACCGCCTCGGCCAGGGTGAGGTGGCCCGGCTCGGAGTAGCCGAGCACGTAGTCGCCGATGGACCGCGCCGAGAGCTCGAAGCTCACCCCGGTCTGGAGGTTCGCGGCGCAGAAGACGAAGTTCGGGTGGGTGGGCAGGGCGCTGAGCCGGACCGTTCCGAGGAGCCGCTGGTACTCGGACACGAGGAAGTCGGTGGCGCTGAAGTTGGACGAGAGCAGGTGCGGCCAGTTGGCTGGATTGAGCCGTCTCCAGAGCAGGGGTCCGTTGCGGATGTTTTGCCCGCAGAAGGCGCGCAGCGGCAGCTCGAAGAGTGCCTCGAGGTTCGTGAAGCGATCGCCGTCGCGCTCGAGCCTCGTCCAGACCGTTGCCAGCAGCCCGCTGGTGATCGACCCGCCGGACACGGAGCAGATGGTACGCACCTGCGACAGCACACCCAGCTCGTTGAGCCGGCGGAGCGCCCCTGCGTGGAAGAGCGCCGCGCGGAAGCCGCCCCCGGACAGGCAGAGCGCGATGCCCTTCCGCTCCCTGCCCGGTCGGTACCGTGCCTCCAGCTTCGACGTCTCCACCGCCGGCTCCTCCGGACGGCACTCTCGTCGCCGCCCCTGACGCGCCCGACGCCTCGCGTCCGGTTCGGGGCACGAGCGTCCGGAAGTCGTTGACCTCCCCGCACGGTCCGAAGCAGGGTGCGTGCCCCGTGCTCGAGCCAGCGCCCGCCCTCCGCCGCCTCCAGGAAGGCAACGCCCGCTTCGTCAACCACCTGCACGCCGATGCCCTGACCTCGCCGGTCCGCCGCGCCGAGGTGGCGGACACGCAGCAGCCGTTCGCGGTCATCCTCGGTTGCTCGGACGCGCGCGTCCCCGCGGAGATCGTGTTCGACCAGGGTCTGGGCGATCTGTTCGTCATCCGCATCGCGGGGAACGTGGTCGCGCCCTCGGGGATCGGCAGCGTGGAGTTCGCGGTCGAGCGGTTCGGGGTGCAGCTGGCGGTGGTCCTGGGGCACACCCGCTGCGGAGCCATCGACGCGACGCTCGAGGCGGTCTCCCGGCCGGAGCGGGCGCACAGCCCTGGCCTGCGCTCCATCGTCGACCGGGTGCGACCCTCCATCGAGGGATTGCTCCACACCGACCTGGCCCGCGACCGGACGCGGCTCTGGCAGGAGGCGGTCCGGGCCAACATCCGGGCCTCTGTGAACCAGCTCCGGCACGGGTCGGAGATCCTCGAGCGGCTGGTCCTGGCGGGGCAGCTCCAGGTCGTCGGCGCCGAGTACGCGCTCGACTCGGGCGAGGTCGTCTTCCTGGACTGAGCGGCCTTCGCTCCGATCAGAAACTTCCGACGGCCTGCACTCCGACCGAGCCCTTCCACGGGGCGAGCAGGACGAAGAGGTGCAGACCCGTGGCCGCGTCCGGCCCCGTGCGGTGTGGCTTCACCACCGCAAACCGATCCAGCAGGCCCCCCAGGAACGCGTCGGGGCGCACCGCGGAACCGGTCCCGGTCGGGCGAGACTCCAGGCGGGTGCCAGGCTCCCCGGCGTCGATGACCAGCAAGACCGCGCCCTTCGGCTTCAAGAACCGGGCCTCTCCGCGACGGCGAGGCTCTTGCGCCGGATCGTCAGAAGGTGATGGCGCGGACGGGAGCCCTGTCGAACATTCGAGGCCCATGTCCGCGCTCTCCTTCCTCGGCTGCCTCGCCGTCGTCGCCCTTCCTCCGCCGTCGATCGCCGCCGAGCCTGCCGCCCCGAAGCTCTTCGCCCCGGGCCTGGTCTCGACCGGGTTCGACGACGCCCACGTGAGCTTCTCGCCCGACGGCCAGACGCTCTACTTCCTCCGGAGCTCGCCGGACTTCACGCACTGGACGGTGCTGGTCTCCCGGCGCACGGGGCAGGGGTGGGCGCCGGCGGAGGTTGCCCCGTTCAGCGGGCGCTGGAACGACGGGGACGTCACCATCACCCGCGATGGTCGTCGCCTGTTCTTCATCTCCAACCGCCCGGTGGAGGGTGACACGCCACGGCCGGACACCGAGATCTGGACCATGGAGCGCTCCGGCTCGGGATGGGGTCCGCCCCGTCACGTCGCCGAGCTGTCCAGCCCGGGCGACGAGTGGTTCCCGACGATGACCGACGACGGCACGCTGTTCTTCGGGTCGGAGCGGCCCGGCGGCAGGGGCAAGTGCGACCTCTGGCAGGCGCGCTGGCAGGGCGACCACTTCGCTCCGCCGGAGAATCTCGGTGAGCCCATCAACACCGCGGACCAGGAGATCGAGCCGTGGATCTCCGCGGACGGCAAGATGCTGGTATTCGCCGGCAAGGGGCGCAGCCAGGGGCGGGGCGAGTACGACCTGTTCGTGACCTTTCGCTGCGGCGCGCGGTGGAGCGAGCCACGACCGCTGGGGGCGGGGGTGAACTCGACGGGGTGGGACTTCGGCCCGCGCTTCTCGCCCGACGGGAAGACGTTCTTCTGGACCAGCAACCGGAGCGCCTGGCCCGCGTCGCGCCCGCGCGCGCTGACCGCGAAGCAGCTGGAGACGGCGCTCGGCTCGCCGGGGAACGGCCTCCGGGACGTGTACGAGGTGCCCGCCTCGGCGCTCGACCTCCGGTCGCCGTGCCCGGAGACGGACTAGGACCGCATCGCCCGTCGGCTGCAGGGAACGGGTGAACGCCGCGCTGGCCTGGCGGATGGCGCGATGACAGGCTCGCCCGCTCGCCAGGAGGGCGCATGGAGCGGAAGCCGAACGGTCCCGGTGTTCCCGAGGAGATCTCGAGACGGCGGCTGCTCCAGCTGGGCGCCGCGGGGGCCGCCTTCCTGGGAGCACGGGCGACCGCCGCCGCACCTGCCACGCCGGCGGATGCCGGAGCGGCGGAGTCCGGCACCCTCGACGAGGTCGGTCTCGACGACCTCCAGGCGCGGATGTCGAGCGGCGCGGAGACCAGCCGTTCCATCACCCAGAAGTACCTGGACCGGATCGCCCAGCGAGATGGACGGCTGCGGTCGGTGCTGGAGATCAACCCCGACGCGCTGGCCCAGGCAGAGGCGATGGACCGGGAGCGCAAGGCCGGGAAGGTGCGCGGTCCGCTGCACGGGATCCCGGTGCTGCTCAAGGACAACATCGCCACCAAGGACCGGATGCACACCACCGCCGGCTCGCTCGCGCTGATGGATGCGACGGTCCCCGCGGACGCGTTCCTGGTGGGGCGCCTGCGCGAGGCCGGGGCGGTGCTGCTGGGCAAGACGCAGCTCAGCGAGTGGGCCAACTTTCGCTCCACCCATTCCTCGAGCGGCTGGAGCGGGCGGGGCGGTCAGTGCCGCAACGGGTATGCGGCGGACCGGAGCCCCTCGGGATCGAGCTCGGGGTCGGGCGTCGCGGTCTCGGCGAGCCTGTGCGCGATCGCGGTGGGCACCGAGACCGACGGGTCGATCGTCTCTCCCTCCGCGGCCTCGGCGCTGGTCGGAGTGAAGCCCACGGTGGGCCTGGTGAGCCGTGGCGGCATCATCCCCATCTCCCACAGCCAGGACACGGCGGGCCCGATGGCGCGGACGGTCCGCGACGCCGCGCTGCTGCTCGAGGTGCTCGCCGCACGTGACCCGGCCGATGCCGCCTCGGCCGCGAAGGGCGCGCGGTTCGACGGGCGGTACTCGGGAGCGCTCGATCGCGGCGCGCTCAAGGGAGCCCGCATCGGGGTGGCCCGCACGAAGTACTTCGGCTACCACCCGGCGACCGATGCGCTCGCGGAGAAGGCGCTCGAGGTCCTCAAGGCCGAGGGCGCGGTGCTCGTGGACCCGGCGAACATCGCCACCGCGGCGAAGTTCGACGACCCGGAGCTGGAGGTGCTGCTCTACGAGTTCAAGGCGGACCTCGACGCGTACCTGTCGAAGCTCGGCGGGACCGGGCCGCGGACGATGAAGGCGCTCATCGAGTGGAACCAGGCCCACGCCGACGCCGAGATGCCGCTCTTCGGACAGGAGCTGTTCATCGACGCGCAGAAGAAAGGGCCGCTCACCACGCCCGCCTACCGCAAGGCGCGCGACGCGTGCATCCGGCTGTCGCGCAAGGAGGGCATCGACGCCACGATGAGCAAGCATCGCCTCGACGCGATCGTGGCGCCGACGCAGGGGCCGGCGTGGCTCATCGACTGGGTGAACGGGGACTCCTCGTCCGGCGGCTGCAGCACGCCGGCCGCAGTCTCCGGCTACCCGCACGTCACGGTGCCGATGGGCCAGGTCCGCGGGCTACCGGTCGGCTTCAGCTTCTTCGGCCGCGCGTGGAGCGAGGCCCGACTGCTGGGGCTGGCCTACGCGTTCGAGCAGGCGACGCACGCCCGGAAGCCCCCGCCGTACGCGGCAAGCGCGGTGCTCCCGGCCGGCTAGCAGCCGGCGGCGCGGGCCAGCCAGCGGCGACCCGGCTCCGGGTCCACTCCGAACTTCTCGAGCCCGGGGAACACGACCTGCTCGAGCGTGCCGAGGAACACCTCGCGCTTCTGCTCCAGCGGGAGCACGCCCAGCCGGAGCAGCCCCTCCGGGTCCTCGTCGGCGGGCGCCGCGGCGAACAGGCCCTCGTCGATGGTCCCGGCGAGCATCCCGGGGATGAGCGGCGCGAGGAATGCGACGTCCGTCGCAGCTGCCTCACGCGACAGATGGGCCCAGCCCATGCGGGAGTGGACGACCTCGTCCTTCGAGATGCTGTGCAGCACCTCGCGCACCTCGGGGTCCGGCTCGGCGGCCACGAGCGTGGTGAGTGTCGCCATGCTCTCGGTCTCGGTGATGCAGCACGCGGCGACGACCTCGTAGAGCGCCGCCTGGCGCTCGTCGAGCGAGCGCGGAGCGATGGACGGCGGCGTTGCCTCCGGATCCAGCACGACTTGCAGTCCGAGGTTCCCGGCGAGCCGGGCGCACAGCTCGGTGTGACGGCGCTCGTCGTCCGCCGCCCGGCGCATCATCGCGGGAACGGGCGAGGCAGGGTCGAAGCTGGCGACCACGGCCGCCAGCCGATCGAACCGCAGCGCTGCCTCCTGCTCCACCCGCGCGCGGAAGGCCCAGGCCTCTGCCGCCGCCGCGCGGGCCGAGGTCACCAGCCCTTGACTCCGCTCCCGGCCGAGTTCGTGGTCCCAGCGTCTGCGGGCGGCTTCTTTGCCTTGTCCTGCGCGTTCGCCTGCGAGCAGGCCGTGGCTGCAACTGCCCCGACCATCGCGCCCCCGAGCACCAGCACCTGGAACAGCTTCTTGAATTGCATTCCGCGGCCCTCCCGGCCAAGTCCAGCGCGGCGCAGCATGGCGGAGGGGCCCCCCCGGTGCAAGGTCGGCCATGCTCGTGCTGCCAGCAGGCGACGAGCGCACGGGTGACGGCGCGAGGGACGGGCCGCCGGCTCAGCCCGGAGCTGGCGAGAGACCTCCGATCGTTCCGGGCACCGTGGCCGGCCCCTCGACTAGCGTCCGCCCCTTCCAGAGGAAGTAGATGGCCGGATAGACGCCCAGCTCGAGCAGGAACGACGTCACGAGGCCGCCCACCATCGGCGCCGCGATGCGCTTCATCAGATCCGCTCCGGTTCCCGTGGACCAGAGGATGGGGAGCAGCCCCATGAACGCCGCGCACACCGTCATGGCCTTCGGGCGAATGCGCTTCACCGCGCCCTGGACGATCGCCTCCACCAGGTCTCCCCGCGTCCTGAGCCTCCCCCTGGCCCTGGCCTCGTCGTGCGCGAGATCCAGGAAGAGGAGCATGAAGACGCCGGTCTCCGCGTCCAGGCCCATCAGGGCGATGATCCCCACCCACACCGCGATCGAGACGTTGTAGCCGAGCATCCACAGAAGCCACACCGCCCCGATGCCAGAGAACGGCACCGCGAGCAGGACGATGCTCGCCTTCATCGCCGAGCGCGTGTTCAGGTACAGCAGCCCGAAGATCAGGAACAGCGTGACCGGGAGGATGAACTTCAACCGTTCCCGGACCCGGAGCATGTTCTCGTACTGCCCGCTCCAGGTCATGGAGTAGCCGGGAGGCACCTGCACCGAGGCGGCCACCGCCTGCTTCGCTCGATCGACGTAGCTGCCGATGTCCACCCGCGAGGTGTCGAAATCCACGTAGACGTAGCCGGCGAGCAGCCCGTTCTCGTTGCGGATCATCGACGGGCCCTGCACCAGCCCCACCTCGGCGATCTCCTCCATCGGGATCTGCCCCCCCTGCGGCAGGGGCAGCAGCACCCGGCGCAGCGCCGAGAGGTCCTCGCGGTAGTCGCGTGCATAACGGACGTTGATCCCGTACCGCTCGCGACCCTCCACGGTCACGCTCTGCTCCTCGCCTCCCACCGCGGTGAGCACCATGGCGTTGGCGTCGTCGATGCTCAGGCCATAGCGAGCGAGCCGATCCCGCTTCAGCTCGAAGTCGAGGAAGAAGCCCTCGGAGACCCGCTCCGCATAGACGCTCCGCGTTCCGGGCACGCCGGAGAGGGCGGCCTCGGTCGCCACCGCGACCTTCTGGATGGCCGCAAGATCGGCCCCGGAGATCTTGATGCCGATCGGTGTCCGGATGCCGGTGGAGAGCATGTCCAGCCGTCCCTTGATGGGCATGGTCCAGGCATTGGAGATGCCGGGCAGTCGCAGCGCGGCGTCCATCTCGGCGCGCAGCTCGGCCTCGCTGATCCGGTCGTCCCAGACGGGGCGCAGCACCGCCTTCAGCCATGCCGGCGCCCAGTCCGAGTACCACCGCCGCGCCTCCCGCCACCGGGAGCGGGGCTTCAGCACCACGGTGGTCTCCATCATCGACAGCGGCGCCGGGTCGGTGGAGGTGGTGGCCCGGCCAGCCTTGCCGAAGACGCGCTCGACCTCGGGGAAGGTGCGGAGCAGCTTGCTCTGCAGCTGCAGCGCCGCCTGTGCCTCGGCCACCGACATCCCCGGCTGCACCGCCGAGGGCATGTAGAGGATGGTGCCCTCGTCGAGCGGCGGCAT
>AR_comb_assmDRAFT_10005659_pt1 | contig 14390 bp, 11 predicted proteins | sample ArasoioldDNA_FD_10543 | JGI IMG/M metagenome (IMG submission 10543) | reverse complement strand
CGTACTGACTCGGCGCGACCTCGTTGTGACGCGTCTTGACCGGCACGCCGACCTTGTACAGCTCGGATTCGGCCTCCGACATGAACGCCATGATGCGGTCGGGAATCGTCCCGAAGTACTGATCTTCGAGCTCCTGGCCTTTGGGCGGTTTTGCGCCGAAGAGCGTGCGTCCGGCGTTGATGAGATCGGGACGCGACAGATAGAAATACCGATCGATCAGGAAGTACTCCTGCTCGGGACCGCATGTCGTCGTCACGCGCTCGGCCTTCGAGCCGAAGATCTTCAGCACGCGCACCGCCTGCTTCGAAAGCGCCTCCATCGACCGAAGCAGCGGTGTCTTCTTGTCGAGCGCTTCGCCGGTCCAGCTGACGAAGGCGGTCGGAATGACGAGTGTCACCGCGCCGCCGCTTCGCAGGAGCCAGGGCGGAGAAGTCGGATCCCATGCTGTGTAGCCGCGCGCCTCGAACGTGCTGCGCATGCCGCCCGACGGAAAGCTCGACGCATCGGGCTCGCCCTTGATCAGTTCCTTGCCGGAAAACTCGGCAACGGCCTTTCCATCCGCCGTTGGCGTGAGAAACGAATCGTGCTTTTCGGCCGTGATGCCCGTGAGCGGCTGGAACCAATGCGTGTAGTGTGTCGCCCCGTGCTCGACCGCCCACTCCTTCATGGCCTTGGCAATGGCGTCGGCGGCGGACAGGTCGAGCGCCTCGCCGTGCGAAATCGTCCGGCGGAGCGCGTGGTAGACGTTCTTGGGGAGGCGAGCCTGTTGGACCTCGTCGTTGAAGACGAGGCTGCCAAACGCCGTTTCCCTCGCCCCGCGAGTTTCCTTGGTTTCAGCCACAGACCAGTCGCGAATCGCGCTGATCGCTTCACCGAGCACCGCAGACCCCATCATCGCCCCCTTCGCCTCAGCCGTTCAGACCAGGACATCCAGCCGTTGAATCGAGCCAGCTAAAGCGTGAATTATGCTCGATTTTGTGCATATTTTGCAAGATATCAGTTACAAAAGCATGATAAGTCGCCAATTTTTGCAATAATGAAGTCCATTACGTGCACATATTGCATGATTGTCGGATCACTTGGGCATCCAACCAAGAATCGTCAGGAACTCCGAGAGGACCATGGCCGTCGCCCCCCAGACTTCGACGCCGTCGACGCGGAAGGCCGGGATCTGCAGGACGCGGCCGTCACGAGTCCACTCCGATTCGACCATCGACGAAACGTCGAACAGATGGTCGAGATTGACCTCGAGGATTCGAGCGACCTCGCCGTCCGAAGGCATCAGCGCGGGGCGCCCCGCAATCGCCCCGACGATGGGATGAAGACGAAACCCGCTGACGGGAATATCCAACGGCGTCAGCGCGCCCAGCACTCGCACGGCGTCGCGCGCAAGCCCGACCTCTTCCTGCGCCTCCCGCAGCGCCGCCTGTTCGAATGTCTCACCGTCGTCGACGACGCCACCTGGCAGGGAGACCTGTCCGCCGTGGCGCAGGCGATCGGCCCGCACGGTCAGCAGAATGTGCGCGTGATCCTTGTGCGGGAAGACTGCGAGCAATCCGGCCGCGTCGCGAATGCGCGACGCGTGGACGCCCGGCGGCCACTGCCGCCGCGGGCGCGGCGCGAGCAGCGACTGTGCAGCTTCGCCTGGGAGCGCGCGTTGCAGACCGGTTTCGAGTCGCGAGATGACTTCCTGGTAGTTCACGAACGCTCAGGGAACCAGCAGTCGAGCGGAGGTGTTCCGCGTCGGGCGTGGTGCTCTGAATTGTATGGCGGAAGGTCGTCTGCGAGCTAGCCGCTTACGGCACGATGGTCATCGCGCCGCACGAGCCGAGCGGCGCCGGGTACGAACCGCTCGTCATGGCGCGCACGACCTCGGACGCGATAAATGCGTAGCCAGCGTCGTTCGGATGGAGTCCGTCGGAGTAGTAGTTAGACGGCTGATAACTGCGGCCGTCACACATCGCGTCGACCACGACCACGCCCTGCGCGACCAGCGGATTGACGACCGTCGTCGTCATGCCGACGGCTGCGCGCTGCGCCGCGCGCCGCTGGTCGAGCGACGCGCCCGCAAGATAGGGAAGACCCGCCATGTTCGGGACGTTGACCGCAACAATCCGCGCCGATGGTGCACGGCTGCGAATGCCGTTGAGCAGGGTCGTGTAGTCGGCAGCGAACGCGCGCACCTGGGCGTCCACGTATCCGAACCGGTCGCCACCGCCGGCACCGCCGCCGAGCGCTGCGGTAATCACGTTGACGTCGTTGCCCCCGGCGAAAATCGTCACGACAGTCGAGTTGCCGAGCACGAACGGCATTTCCTGGTCGATGAAGTTACCCTCGATCGTCCGGCCGTATTGCCTGCCGAGCGACTGGAAGTCCGGACCGATTACGGCCGTGGGAATCCCGAGGTTCCGAAGGGTAACCGTCGAACCCTGGGCCTGGAGGGTTCGCACCGTGACCGGGACGTAGCCCATGCCGTTGGGGCAATCGGTAAAAGGGATGCACACCACGCTGGAACCGACGCCATTGGCGTCGCTTGCGCCGATGGCGCTGTAAACCACGGGCGCGCCAGGTGCGACGGGGTTGGTTGGGCCGGTGGGGGAACCGCCGTTGCTCAACTTGTTGCATGCGACCGCCAGAAGGGCGCAAGCCGTTACCAGGGAGATCCGTCGATTTGGAGTACGCGACATTTGGTTAAAAATCCTTGACGCCAGGCTGCACAGGAAGCCGCGGCCGTTCTTTAGAATGGCAAGGCATGGTCCGGTGCTGAGAAGCTGGATCGCAACGGTCGAGGCAGTCCTCAGGGGCATCGTCACCTTATTGTTTCGGCCAGAGCCAGCGGGTCGTGCACTCGAACCGGGCGACGTTGCACCTTTATTCTCGCTCATGGGGTCTGACGGCCGCACGTATCGGCTCGTCGACTATCGCGAGCGGTCGGCGGTGGTGCTCGCATGGTTTCCCAAGGCGTTCACGGCAGGGTGAACGATCGAGTGCCGGTCGCTCGGTGCGAGCGACGCGATGCTGCGAGCGTTTGAGGTGGAGTACTTCGCGGCGAGCGTGGACGAGACGAACGCGAACCGGGCATTCGCGGAATCGATCGGCGCGCGCTACCCTATTCTGAGCGACCCGTCCAGGGACGCGGCGCGCGCGTATGGCGTGTTGGGGCCTGCGGGATTCGCCCGGCGCTGGACGTTTTTCATCGGGCGTGACGGACGGATTCGAGCGATAGACAAGGGCGTGGCCGTTTCATCGCACGGGAAGGACATCGCGGAGCGGCTCGCGGCGCTTGGAGTTCAACGGCGAACATGACACTGCTGGATCGATTTCGCGCACAGCCCCGGCAAAAGCATCCAGACCCCGCGGTCCGGCTGGGATTCGTCCAGGAAATCCCGATCGCCGAGCGCGAGTTGCTGGCCGAGATCGCAAGAGACGACACGGACGTCCGCGTCCGCCGCGCGGCCATCGCCAAGCTGATGGATCCGGCCGCGCTCGCGGTCTTTGCGACAGACGGCGAGGTATCGGTTCGCGATCAGGCGGTTGCGATGCTGCGCGACATCGCGCTCGAGGCGTTCGAAGGCGTGTCGGAGGCCGACAGCCTTACGGCTGTCGAGGCGCTGGCCGACACCAAGGCGCTCGCGCTCGTTGCCAAAAGCGCGGTCAGCGAAGCGGTGGCCGCCCGAGCGCTCGAACGAATCGGCGACCCGCATGTGACCGGGTCCATTGCGCGTCACGCCGAGCACGAAGCGGTACGGCGCCGCGCGTTCGATGCCTTGCGCGATCCCGGAGAGGTTCTGAGCGTCGCGGTGAACTGCGAGTTCCGTGAACCGGCGTCGTTGGCGGTCGATCGCATCAGCGATCGTGCCGAGCTCGAACAGATTGCCGCACGCGCCCGGAACAAGACGGCGTCGAAGCGCGCGCGCGCGATCCTGCGCGAGATCGACGAGCGCGAGACCCGCGCGCGCGAGTTGCAGGAAACCGAAGAACGCGAGCGGCGTCAGCAGGCGGCGCTCGAGGTGCAGCAGGCGCGCGACGCAGCTGCCAACGAGGCCGCGCGGGCGGACGAGGAGCGACAAGTGGAGGTTGCGGCCGAAGAAGAACGTGCAGCGCTTGAAGCTGATACCGAACGCCGACAGCAGCTCGACGCCCGCGAGCGCGAGGCTCGTGACGCCGCGGAACACGAGGCCGAGCGCCACCGATCGCGCCAGCACGAGCTGGTCGAGGAAGCGGCGCGGATCGGGGCAATCGAAGATTTCAACGCCGCCCGCCGGCAATTCACGGTGGTCCGCCGCGAATGGGTCGATGTGACGTCGCGGACGGCGCCAGGCGACGCGGACCGGGCGCGGTTCGAGGCCATCGAGGCCGCATTCGCGGCGCGCGAATCGTCGGCGCGTGATGCGGATCAGAAGTCACGCAGGGATGCGCTCGGTCGCCTGCAGCAGCTCGTGGCGCGGACCGAGCCGTTGGCGGCGCGCGACGATCTCGCGCTCAAGGCCGGCGAGCGGGCGCTCAAGGATCTGCGCGTCGCGCTGGGATCGCTACCTGCTCTGCCGACGAAAGCTGACCACGACGAGATTTTGCTGCGCCTGAAGGCCGCTCACCACGCGCTCACACCACGCGTCCAGGAGCTGCGCGAAGTGGCCGGGTGGCAGCGCTGGGCGAACATCGGCATCCAGGAACAACTGGTCGAGAAGATGGAGGCGCTCAAGGCCGTCGAAGACGTCGAACTGATCGCGCGCCAGGTCAAGGATCTGCAGCAGCAGTGGCGCCTGGCGGCGGACGTACCGCGCGCGCAGGGCGAAACGCTGTGGCGGCGGTTCAAGGCCGCGCATGACGAGGTGTGGAGCAAATGCGAGGCGTACTTCGCTGCGCAGTCCGTTGAGCGCGACGCCAACCTCGCGCGGAAGGTCGCGCTCTGCGAGAAGGCCGAGCAGCTGGCCGACTCGACGAACTGGATCCAGACGGCCGACGCCATCAAGGCGCTTCAAGCCGAGTGGAAGAGCATCGGACCGGTCAGCCGCGGTCAGGAGCGCGCAATCTGGGAACGCTTCCGATCCGCGTGCGATCGCTTCTTCACGCGGCGTCACGCTGACCTGACGGAGCGCAAAGCCGTCTGGTCCGCCAACCTCGCGAAGAAGGAAGCGCTCATCGCAAGGGTCGACGTGCTGGCCGAGTCGTCGGACTGGGAACCGGCGGCGAACGAGATCAAGCGCATCCAGGCCGAATGGAAGGGCATCGGGCCGGTCAAGAAGAGCCGGTCCGAGGCGCTGTGGCAGCGGTTCCGCGCGGGCTGCGACAAGTTTTTCGAGCGCTACGCTCAGCGGCACGATGTCGCGCGCGCCGAGCGCGTCGCCGCCCGCGAAGCCATCGTCGCCGAGCTCGAATCGTTCGGCGCGGAAGCCGCCGGAGCCGACACACCGCCGGACGCGAGTGCCCCGCCGGCCGATTTTCTGACGAGGATCCGGACGCTGCGCGTGCGCTGGCAGCAGGAGCTCGTGGCGCGCGGTGTCGATCGCGAGCGCGCCGCCGCCTTAGACGAGCGCTACGCCCAGGCGTTTGGCAAGGCCCTGGCCCGATGGCCGCAGGCGCTCGCCGGTAGCGAATTCGATCCGGATTCGAACCGTCGGCGCATGGAATCCATCGTGAAACGCATGGAGGAGCTGGCGAACTCGATTGCCGGCGCCGCTGAAGCGCAGGATGCGTCGCTGTCGCCAACCTCGCGGCTCGCGGCGATGCTGAAGGACGCGCTGGCCGCTAACACGATCGGCGGCAAGGCCGATAACGAGAGCCGTTATCGTGCCGCGGACGAGGAAGTGCGCCAAGCACAAGCAAACTGGTCGCGCATCGGACCGGTGCCAGACGAGGTCCGGCGCGCGCTCGTCGATCGTTTCCAGTCCGCCATCCGGCGGATTCACAACCAGACGGGATCGATCAGATCGGAGCGTCGGGATCAGCGGCCGGCCGGGCACGGTCCAAGATTCGATCGGCCAAGAGGGCCGCGATCCGAAACGCGGCCGGAGGGCGCTCCCCCCCATCGGCGCGATCGCCAGGAAGTCGGCAGCTAGTCGCCCAACCGGCTTTGTAATACCAATAACGGTTTCAGCCCGCGAATCCGCGGCCGGCGAGGCCACTGCTTCACCACGCGCGTGGAATGTCGTTTGCGCCAGCCGGCGGCATGAAGCTGGGGATTTTGTTTTCCTTCGGCGCTGGTTTCCTTGCGGCCATGATCGTCGGGTTCCGCCCAGCACCCATAGGGGAATGCCGCGAGGGTGACATGGGAAGCGCCCTGAACGCCGGGACCGGCCACACGCTCGAAGAGACCTTCGGCGCCTGGGTTCACAAGGCGCGTCAGTGCCACGTCGGGGACTATCTCGTCATCGCTCCGGCGGCCACGGGGCAGCCAGACATCATCGTCAGTCGCACGGGCAAGACGTTCTACTTCAGGACGTCCGGCGACCAGACGTCGATCATTGATGACGGCCACCCGCTCTACGAGTGGGATCGCAAAGAAAAGATGATCACCTATTCTGCGTACGATGACAGTCGCAAGAGCTGGGTTGAGAATTACGACCTGGACGCTGACGGAAGCATCGAAGTGCGTACGATTGAGTCGGGCCGCGACGGAAAGATAAAAGAAGTCCCGGTCAGCAAGCGATGGCTGCCGCTCATCAGTCAAAACGGCCGCAGCGGAACGGTCCTCAACGGGCGCTTCGTTACCATCGACGAAGCGCGCACCGCGTTGGCAAGCGCGGCGTCGCTGCAGAGCGATCGCTGAGGACGGATCGCGAATTTCGCTACTGCTCGATCTTCAGCAGCTCGATGTCGAACACGAGCATGCCGTAGGGCGCGCTCTTGCCGCCGTACGCGAGGCTTTCGGGGATCCAGAAGCGCGTTTTCTCGCCCTCGTACATCAGCTGCACGCCCTCGGTCCATCCCTTGATGACGTCGCTCAACCCAAACTTCGCGGGCTCTCCGCGCACAACGGAGCTGTCGAACATCTTTCCATCCGTCGTCCAGCCGGTGTAGTGAACCGTCACCTGGCTCGAGGCCTTTGGATGGCGGCCGCCAGTGCCCGGCACCAGCACGCGGTAGGCGATGCCGCTCGCGGTTTTCTTGGCGTCAGAGGGGACGGCCTTCACGTCCGACGGCGCGCGGTTGGGCATCGCGAGAAGCTCGACGTCGAATACGAGCATGCCTTTCGGACGCCCTTCTTGTCCCTTGTAGGCGAGGGCTTCCGGAATCCACAGCCGCCGCTTCTCCCCGACGACCATGAGTTGCAGTCCTTCGCTGAAGCCGGCGATGACGCGGCTCACGCCGAAGGTCGATGGCTTGTTGCGGGCGACGGAGCTGTCGAACATCTTGCCGTCCGTGGTCCAGCCCGTGTAGTGCACCTGGACCAGGTCTTCTTTCGCCGGGTGATCTTTCTCTGTGCCCGCTTTCAGGACCTTGGTTGCCAGGCCGGACGCCGTCTTGGTCGCGTCAGACGGTGGAGCCGCGACGTCGGGCGGCGCGGGAATCGAAGACTGGGCCGCCGCACCGGCGGCAGAAAGCATGAGGATGAGAGCAGCTGAGGCAATACGCATGACGGGCATTGTACCTGTGGTATCCTGCGCGACGTACCTAGCGAATCCTCAAACTTCGAACTTTGAACTTAGAACTGAAAAGAAACTCTTCTAAGTTCTAAGTTTTCAGTTCTAAGTTTCGAGCGATTCTACCTGCGCTCTCGATCTCGCCGAGTTCGTGGATGTAGGCATCAGCGAGCACACAAAGTGGAAGGTGTGCCATGCCTAACGCCAGGAAGCTGACGCCGAACCTCATCGTCTCCAACGTCGAAAAAAGCTTGTCGTTCTATCAGGACACGCTCGGATTCGCGCGCGGCATGACCGTGCCCGAGCAGTCGCCGTTCGTGTTCGCGTCCGTTACGAGCGGGCCGATCGAGATCTTCTTCAACGATCGGTCAACCGTCTCGAAGGAAAGTCCGCAGATGGGTGGACTGGCGCTCGGCGGCGGGAACACGATGTTCATCGAAATCTCGGGCATCGACGCCTACCACGATCAGATCAAGGACCGCGTGAAGATCCTCCTCCCCATCGTCACGCAGTGGTACGGCATGCGCGAATTCGCCATCGAGGATCCGGACGGCTACGTCATTACGTTTGCGGAGCCGGTCTCACACTGAGACGATTCTGATAACTCTCAGTCTCAACGCTCAACTCTCAGGATTTCCTGAGCTTTGAGACTGAGCCTTGAGAGTTTTCACCGGTCACTTGTGAGCGCAACTGGAACCCTCAACTTCCAAGTCTCAATGCTCGGGACTGGTGAGTCCTGAGAGTTCAGACTTGAGAGTTGAGAGTTAAGGTCATCGTTTTCGTTGCTGCAGCGCGTCTAGTGCGCGTTTGACGCTTTCGAGCTTGGCGCCGGCCTCGGCGAGACGGCCTTCGGCGGTGAGCCGCTGGTAGTCGGCGAGGTCGCGCGCCGCTTGTTCGATGAGCGCCGCGTCTTCTGCCGCGGTCGGAGCACCGGCCGCGGCGCTACGCGCGGGTGTCTGTGAGGGCGGCGAGCCGCGTCCGGCACCGACCCCTAGCGTCGGTCCGCCCGGCACCGATGGCAACGACGGCGCGGTCTCGCCGAAAAGCGCGGACAGCGCCGCTTCGAACGTCGGGCCGTACGCCAGCCGATCCTGAAGCGCCAGTACGACTATGCGCAGCTCCGGCATCGGGCTGCGCTCGGCCTGCAGATAAATCGGCTCCGCGTAAAGCAGCGCGCGCCCCACGGGGATGACGATCAGGCCGCCGCGGCGAACGTGGGAACCCTGCTGATTCCACAGCGACAGCTGGCTCGAGAGCTGTGGGTTCTGATCGATTCGCGCTTCGACCTGCAGCGGTCCATCCACGAGACGTGTCTTGGGAAAGGCGTACACGACAGCGGAGCCATAGTGCGGATCGTCGCTCCGTCCCGCAATCCAGCCGATCAGGTTGTTGCGGTTCGCGGGCGTAAACGGCAGGATCTCGACGAACTCCAGGTCCTTTTCACCCGGCAGCTTCATCAGCACGAAGTTGGGCTCCATCGTTTGCGTCGCCTGCTCCCGCTGCGCGTTCATGCCCACTTGGCTGGCGACCGTCCAGAGGTCCTCGCGGTTGTAGAACACCGCCGGATCCGTCATGTGGTACAGCCCGTACATCGACGCCTGCATCTGCAGGAGAAGCTCTGGATACCGGATGTGCTTCCGCAGCGACGCCGGCATTTCGCCCGCAGGCTTGAAGAGCGTGGGAAATATCTTCTGATAACCGGCGATGATTGGGTCCTCAGCGTCGAACACGTAAAACATGGTTGTACCGTCGTACGCGTCGATCACCGCTTTTACGCTGTTTCGCAGGTAGTTGATTGCCTCCCGTCCGAGCCGGTAGTGGCGAGCGTACGGATACGAGTCCGATTTCGTATAGCCGTCGAGAATCCACCGCAGCCTTCCGTCTTCGCCGACGACGACGTATGCGTCCTCGTCGAAGGTGATAAACGGAGCCAGCGTCTCGACACGTGTGCGGACGTTCCGTCGCATCAGCACGCGGCTGTCGGCCGTAACGTCGTCGCTGAACGGCAGCTTTGTGATGTCTCCCCGGTCGAGCGCGATCAGCAGGCGCCGGAGAAAACCGCCGACGGCAAATCCGCCGGTCCCTTCGTACGATGTCACGTTATTCGTTTCACCCTGCGGATAGTTGAATTCCTTCTGGCGTGTCTTGACGTAGACGTCCGTGTCGGTCTGCTCGCCAAAGTAAATTTCCGGCCTCGTGACAGCGATCGAGGGAATCGTGCTCTCGACCGGCATGTTGCTCAGGATGAGGGCGGGCATGCCTTCCGGCGTGAAGCCGTTGACGGGATTCATCGTCACGCCGTAGCCGTGCGTGTACACGAGCTTTTCGTTGATCCAGTTTCGGCTACTCTCCGGCAGCTTGTTGACGTTCAGCTCGCGCGACGCCACCATCATCTGCCGTGTCGTGCCGTCGACGACGTAGCGGTCGATGTCGATATCGGGAAAGTCGTAGTACGTCCTGATTTCCTGGATCTGTCGCAGGGTGTCCTGCAGCGCGCGCCAGTCCCAGAGCCGGATGTTGCGGATCGTGTCCTGGTTCTTCGCGGCCTCGACCGCTTCGATGCCCGTGTCCGCAGGAAACGGCCGCTGGACGACGCGCTCGAGCGCGAAGGCCGCGCGCGTCAGTTCGATGTTATGCGTGATGTACGGCGACTCGCGCACCAGCTCGTTCGGCTTGACGATGAAGCCGTTGGTGTAGGTCGCGAGCAGGCCGGTCACCCCGTAGCAGACGATTGCCGGGACGACCGCCGCCGCAAGCCACCGGAGCTTCGGCGCGGCAACTGAATTAAGGAGCGCGGCGGCGGCGCCGAGGACGAGCGCCCACGCGACGACGGTCATCCCGGTGATCGTGACGTGGGCGTCGGTGTACGTCACGCCGGCGAAGATCGTGTGGTCGGTAAGGATGCGATCGAACCGCGCGAGGTACACGCGCCATGCGAGGGCGAGCAGGAGGCTGGCGAACGCGATCGACAGTCCACGTCCCACCGGCGCTTCGCCGGCAGGGAGCCTGCGTCCGAAGGCCCGGCCCCCGCCGCTGATCGTGGCGAAAAAACCCGCGATCGCCGTCGCGATGACCGTCAGCGTCAGCAGCCAGCCACTCAGCAGCTGATAGACGGGCAGCGTGAACAGGTAGAACGGAATCGACTTGAAGAAGATCGGGTCGTTGTTGGACAGCGGCGAGTTGCCGGCGCCGCTCCACCACAAGGCCAGCGTCGTCCAATCGGCCAGCATGCCGGCCGCGGTGGCGGCCGCGATGAGCGCGGCACCTGCCACCGCGATCAGCCGGAGGACGGGTTCGACCGGCAGCCGGATCGGCTGGCCGTTGATCAGAATTGGGACGCCTGTCAGCTCGCCAAGCCGCTCGGGCTTGAGCACGAGGAAGGATCCGTACAGCACGAGAAACGTGACGGCGCCGACCCCGGTAAAAATCTGCGACTGGATCCGGAGCGTTTTCCAGAACACGTCGCCGTAGCCGAGCGAATCGAACCAGAGCGCGTCGACGTAATACGAAAGGACAGTGCCTCCCCCGAAGACCACGAGCGCCAGCAGCACGACCAGCAGCCAGCGGCGAGTGGTCAAGGGATCAACACAATCTTGCCGAGCGCTCCTGGCTGCAGGACAGCTTCGTGCGCGGCCGGCGCTTCGGCGAGCGGGAGCTCGCGGTTCACGATGGGATTCAACGTACCGTTCGCCAGGCCGCTGACGAGGGCGGCGTGAATCTCCGTCAGTTCGCGTTCGGAGACGTTGAGCAGCGTCATCCCGAGGATCGTCGCGTCGCGGCCCATCGCGTCGCGAGGATTGATCTCGACGCGTCCCCGGTTGCCGACAACCACGATGCGTCCGAATTTCGCGAGCATGCCGAGATCGCGTTCCAGGTTCACGTTGGCGAGCATTTCGAGAATGACGTCCGGTCCGCGGCCGTCGGTCGCCTTCATGATCTCGTCGGTGTACTTGTCGACGCGGTGATTGACGGCGACGTCCGCGCCGTGCTCGCGGACAGCGGTCAGGCCCTTGTCGGTGCCGCCGGTGCCGATGACGCGAAGCCCACGCGCGCGTGCGAGCTCCACCGCGGCGATACCAACGCCGCCGGTGGCGCCATGGATGAGAACGGTCTCGGCGGCGCGCGCGTTCGCGCGATGGAAGAGCGCGCGATAGGCCGTGGCATACGGCACTCCGAGCGCTGCGCCCTGACTGAAGGTGGTTCGTGCCGGGAGTGGATACACGCGGCTGGCGCTGCAGCCGATGCGCTCCGCGTAGGTTCCCGACGCGGGTGACGTCGCGATGTAAACCCGGTCTCCAGCGGCGACGTTCGTCACGCCGGCACCTACGCTCTCGACATCGCCGGCGGCGTCCCAGCCCGGTGTGTAGGGCAGCTGCGGACGCACGGCGTATGAGCCCGTTCGAACGTACGTATCCACCGGGTTCACACCAGCGGCGCGCACGCGCACGACGACCTGTCCCTGGCCGGCGACGGGATCCGGCGCCGTGTCGATCTTCATCACATCCGGTCCACCAAACTCGTGCACTCGAATGGCGCGCATGATCCGGATGCTATCATGGGAATTCCGATGTCTCTGGTGAGGCTCCACAAGACAGTCGGCGTCCGCGTCGGCGGCGCGGGAGGCGTTCTGGTCGGAGGTGGCGCGCCAATCGTCGTTCAGTCGATGACGATGACCGACACCGCCGATGCACGCGCGACCGCCGCGCAATGCGTCGAGCTAGCCGAAGCCGGGTCGGAACTGGTGCGGGTGACGGTGAACCTGCCGGAAGCGGCCGCCGCCGTTGCCGAGATCAAGCAGCGCATGCGCGACGCCGGCTGCGAAGCGCCGCTCATCGGCGATTTCCATTACAACGGGCACCTGCTCCTGACGAAGTATCCGGATTGCGCGCGTGCGCTCGACAAATACCGGATCAATCCCGGCAACGTCGGCACCGGCCGCCGCCGCGACGAACAGTTCGCGACAATCTGCAAGGTCGCGGTGGACAACGGCAAGCCCGTGCGCATTGGCGTCAACGGCGGATCGCTCAACCAGGAGCTCGTCGTCGCGCGGATGCAGGAGAACACGGATCGCGATCTCGGCAAAACGTCCGAAGAGATCATCAACGCATGCATGGTGGAGTCGGCGGTCCAATCGACGGCGCTCGCGATCGAAAGCGGGCTGCGCAAGGACCAGATCATCATCTCGTGCAAGACGTCGAGGCCCCGCGACCTCATTGCCGTCTACCGCGCGCTCGCGAAAGCGACCGACCAACCGCTGCATCTCGGCCTGACCGAAGCGGGAATGGGCACGAAGGGGCTCGTCTGGTCCGCGTCGGCGATGGGTGTGCTGCTGAACGAGGGGATCGGCGACACGATCCGCGTCTCGTTGACGCCGCGTCCGGGCGGCGACCGCCGCGAGGAGGTGTACGCCGCCTGCGAGCTCCTCCAGGCTCTCGGACTGCGATCGTTCTCACCGAGCGTGACGGCGTGTCCCGGCTGCGGCCGCACGACCAGCACGACATTCCAGGAGCTCGCGGAGAGAATCCAGGGCTACGTGCGCGAGAGGATGCCCGAGTGGAAGACGACGCACGAGGGCGTCGAATCCATGACCCTCGCCGTAATGGGCTGCGTCGTCAACGGCCCAGGCGAATCGAAGGCCGCGAACATCGGGATCAGCCTGCCGGGGACTGGTGAGGCGCCGAATTGCCCAATCTTCATCGACGGCGAGCACGTCACGACGCTTCGAGGGACGTACGACGAGCTGGCGGCGGAGTTTCAGCGGCTCGTTGACGAGTACGTTGATCGCAAATACAAGCGGATTGGGTAATCGGGTAATCGAGTAATTGCATTGGCAATTGAATAATCAATTACCCAATTACCCGATGACCAAATTCCCCAATTTTAGTGGACTGTGTACGGTTCGTGGAGGGCGAACGGAGCGATTTCGACGTCGAAGTGATCGCCATCCGACGTCACCATCTGATAACTTCCACGCATCACACCGCTCGAGGTTTTGATCTCGCTCATCGAGCTGTACTGAAACGCTTCGCCCGGGCCGAGAACCGGCTGGGCGCCGACCACTCCCGATCCCTTTTTCTCTTCGACGTGACCGACGGCGTCCTTGATGACCCAGTGGCGGCTGAGGAGCTGCACGGTCTCGTCGCCCTCGTTGGTGATCTTCACGGTGTAGTGAAAGACCCACTGGCTCTGGAACGGCCTCGAGAGCTCAGGCGCGTACCGTGATTCGACCTCGACGCGGACGTTGTTGGTGACCGCTTCGGATACCGACGCGTGCAGCTGCTGGTCCTTGGATTCCGTCACTCACCCCATGATACCAACGTTTCGCGCGCGGCGTCCCAGCGCCACGGCGAGCTGTCCTTGCCCAACAAGTGGACGCCGCCGCGCCATTCGTCGATGCCGTTCTGTGCAACGGCGTCGAGACGGCGAGCCAGCAGCTCGCGGCCGTCCTCGGTCAGCGCGATTCGATGACCTCGCAGATCGTCCGTGGCGGCGGCTGGCGAGATCTCGACCAACGGCCGCCGCCCCGTGAGAAGCCGTCGCCGCAGGGCGTCGAAAAACGTGGAGTCTCCGATGAAAGGTGCGTCCTCGCGCGATTGAACGCGGCGAAAGAGCTCGGCTCCGTCGAGCGGCGATGCCTCGAGCGCCTGAAGCGCGAGATTCATGGTCGTGGAGAGGCCGTCGGCCGTCGATGGGTACTCGGCGAGAAAACGCCCGATGGCACGGCGGAGAAACGGCAGCGCGTCCAGCGATTCCGACGATCCTGATGTTCCGGTTCGCATCGCGTTCAGTTCCCGCGGGTCGGCCGAG
>AR_comb_assmDRAFT_10478440_pt1 | contig 14400 bp, 10 predicted proteins | sample ArasoioldDNA_FD_10543 | JGI IMG/M metagenome (IMG submission 10543) | reverse complement strand
GCAGACTCAAATCAGGTACCTTGGAAAACCAGGGAAGAAACTTCCGCAGCGTGTTCGAACACTCTGCAGAACAGTATTTGCGGCCCCTTAAGTGGCGCTTAGTTCTTAGCTACGAGTGCGCCGGACTCTACTGCCCGAAACTTGCGTGACCCGGCGTAGGCGTAGAGCGGCTTGTAGCTATTGCTCGCCAGCTCGTCGGTGCGGCAGGCGTTCCAAAGAATTGTTGGGTCAAGCACGTAGGTGCCATTATCCGTGGTCCATTCCAGCCATGCGTGGGTTTTGGCGCTAGTGGGCATTCTGCGGCCGATTACCAGGCGAACGTTGCGGGCTCCGTGCTCGTGCATCTTCTGGTAAAGAGCTACTGCCTTGCCCTTGCAATCGGCCATCGGGGCGGTCTCGACTTCCTTTGGGGTCCTCCATTCCGGAGTGAAGCCATAGGGAATTTCGCGCAGTCCCTGGATCCAATGATTAACCAGAGTGAGCGAAACATTTTCTTTTGAGCCTTCGGCCTTTGAGATCAGGACCGGCTGGATCCGGGTCATTTGGCGATCGTAAGGGGTATTGGGAACGTTGAGGAGAACAGGCTGAGCGAAGCAGGCGGAAACGGCGAAACAGACCAGGGCGGCGATGAGGAGGAGGATCTTTCTGGGGTCGAACGGATGGATGCTTACAAGAATCATAGAATCTATGAATTCTATAAGCACCGGCTGTGCCATCGCCGGATACCCAGAGAGCGTGGCCTCCCCTACTCTCGAGATAGCTGGCTGAACGCTACAACCAGCTGAATGACCACGTGGCGAAAACCGCTACGCGACCTCGCTTTCGCGAGATTCGTTAGTGAGAATCGCGCGGTTGGAGAAATCGAAATCGCTCCCTAACGACCCTGCTTTGCGCGCGACGACCGAAGATTTGCCCGCGGTCAATAAGAGAAATCAAGGCGCTTGAAAATGCGCAGGTAATGTGGCGAACGGGGAATCGCCGCGACGGCTTGCTCACCCCACCGGTAGACGCTTTGCTCGGCTTGAATGTCGATCAGACCAACCTGGTCAAAATCGGTTTGGATATACTTTTGCGCCCACTCCATTATTTCAGTGCTGGATGACTCTCGCTGCATCCATGACCAGGGAACAGCGACAAACACCAAAAAATCCGGTTTCGCCTGCTCGATTTCCTGGATCGCCTGCCGTTGCATCTCCACCGCGTATTTTTGCGTCTCCATCAACGGGTACATGTAAATGAAGCCGGTGGCAGAATGTCTTTGGCTGTAGAAGTAGATTTCCGGTTCCGACCCGACAACGACTACGCGCGCATCAGGTTTCGAATGTTCTCGCACGTAATCCCCGATCGCGACCGCTTCCGGAAATGGATTGGGCCGACCATACAGCGCCCAAGACGCCTCATTCGGTGACAGTTGAAAGAAGAGCCTGCGATGGCGGTGCACGGTTTGGCCAAATGCAATCAGCAGCGCAACCAACATGGCACCGGTGAGCCACACTTTGGGAAGCCATTTCGGTGGAACCAACTGCCAAATCGCCTCGATGCCAGCACCGGCAAACACCGCCGCCGCTGGTAGAAGCGGGATGAAGTAATGGCGGCGAAAATAATAACCGGGACAGGCGGCTGCGAATGACGCAACGAGAAACGCAAGTGCCATAAGACCAGCAGACCGTGTTCTCTTGCCAACCAGACTAACCACGAGTCCAGCAGCCGTCAGCACCCAGATGCCAGCACTGTGGGTAATTATTCTTGACGCGATTACCTTAAACTCTTCCCATCCCTGGAATATCGTTAGATGTCCGACGTATTGTCCCGCGTAATCGAAGGTCCAAAACCAGAATTGGTGGAAAACTCCGGCCACCGAAAGCACGCCGACGACAACGGCAATCGGCACGACGGCGCCAATCGAGAAAATCGAAAGTCGGGCAAGCAAACGTCTAACGAGGAAGGGACGGCGTCGAAGTTCGTGCCACAATATGACGAGCCCGCCAAAGATGCCGAAGAACACGCCAGGCTGCTTCATCACAAAGGCGAGGCCGAATGAAACACCGGACCAAAATACGGGGAGAGCTCGGTCGGTCTTGGCGCTGTTTAGGAGCAGGAGCATGCCCGCCATCGCAAACAACGTTACAAAGTGGGTTGCATGAGCGGCAAGGCCAAGCACGGAATCGCTCAGCGTCATTAAAGCATAAGCAGCTGCTGCAGTTAGACCGCAGACTTGCCCGAACAGGCGGCGACCAAGGAAATAAACGAGAACGATCGTGATTCCGTTAGTCGCAATTAAACCCAGATGAATGCCTCTAGTGGTCTGGCCGAATACTGCCATTATCACCGCGTAGGCTGCATAGGTTCCCGGTAGCTTCATGTTGTAAGCCAGCTTGTACGGCGGAATCCCCTGGAGCATCAGCTGCCCGGCATACGCATATTCGCCTTCATCGCGCTCCAATGGCAGATCGACCAAGCGCAAGCGGATCACTCCTGCCAGACAAACAATTATCGCCAGCAGCAACACAACGAGCCACACCGCGAGTCCATGCCTGGAAGGTGATGCGGTTTTCAAACGAAATCAGTTGTCCGACTCAGTGCGTACCAATTCGGCAGAGTAAGCTTGGGGCTACTGGCCGCGGCTGTCGGCGTGTGCCTTGTAAACCTCAAGATTTGATTCAAGAGCGTTGATTAGGTTAGATCTTCCTTCAATGCGAGCCCGTTCAATGGCGCGGCTTACCGTTTCCGCAGCCTCGGCATAACGTCCAACCTCGGCATAAGAGGCGGCCAGCGTTCCGAGAACCACCGGGTTTTCACCACCAGTTAGCTCATTCGCCTGCTGTGACAATGCCACTGCTCTCTCCCCGTTGCGCACCGCCGGATCCTGCGAAGTCGCCAGCATATAGGCAAGGTTGTTCAAGACCTCAACGTAATCGGGTCTAAGTTGGAGCGCTCGCTCGTACTGTTGAACGGCTTCCGGCAGTTTCCCCTGACGGGCCAGCACGAGGCCCAGGTTATTGTGAGCCTCGGCATATTCCGGTTTGAATTGCAACGCCCGCTCGTACTGTTGGATCGCGTCGGACGGTTTTCCTTGGGCGGCAAGGACGAGCCCGATGTTGTTGTAGGCTTCGGCGTAGTACGGCTTGATTTCAAGTGCCTGTTGGTACTGTTGAATGGCTTCGGCCAAGTTTCCCTGGCGCGCCAGAGCTAGCCCAAGGTTGTTGTAAGCGTCTGCGTACTCGGGTTTGAGTTGAAGCGCACGTTGGTAGTGTTGAATCGCTTCCGATAATTTTCCTTCGTCAGCAACCGCGCTACCCAGGTTGTTGTGCGCCTCGGCATAGTTCGGTTTAAGTTCAAGCGCACGTTCGTAGTGTTGAATCGCTTCTGGCAGTCTCCCCTGGTGAGCCAGCGCCAGCCCCAGGTTATTGTGAGCCTCAGGGGATTTCGAGCTGGCTTGGAGGAGGGATTGCTCTAAATATTGAATTGCTTCAGGAAGTTTTCCCCGGTTAACGAGGGAATTGCCTAGAATACCCTGCGCTATTGAATTGTTCGACGTGCAAGCAATCGTATGCGTCATCAGAGAAACGGTGTCTTTCCAATATCTGGTTTGACCATGGGCAAGCACCAGAAGGCTTGCCAGAATCGCCGCGGCACCGGCCCCGAGTAGGGCACGCCGATAACGCCACGAACGGCAGAGATCCACAGCTCCCCACGCCATCACGATATACAGCCCGATTTGCGGCAAGTAGGTGTAACGGTCGGCTCTCGCCTGTGCTCCGACCTGAACCAGCCCGATAACGGGCACCAGCATTCCTAGATACCACAGCCATCCCATCAGCAGGTAAGGGTGCTTGCGGCTTCCAGCCAGGATCCCGGCAGAAATGGCTAACAACGCCAGCGCAGACAGGCCAACCATCCACAGCGGCACGTGGTTTCCAGGGTGAGGATACAACACCGTCAAATCAACCGGATAGACCATTTGCCAGAGGTAGGCTGCGTAAGATACCAAGGCGTTACTGACCCGCGATGGGAAGCTTATCCGTTCAAGGGAATTAATTGCCTCCGTTTGCGCCCACATCGTGGCCACACAAGAAACGGCACTTAGCAGCAGAAACGGAATCTTCTCCCGAACTAACGAGGCCAGCGTAGATCGTGCATTATCGATGGTGAAGCGTCGCAAGGGCCACCAGTCAAGCAGCAGCAATACTAATGGCAACGTTACCAACATCGGCTTTGACATCAGGCCCATTGCGAAGAACAACAAAACCAGCCAGTAGGCCGGAGAACGAAGAAAGAAAAAACTACGTTCCGACCCAGACCCGTTAGTCCGGACATACCGACAATAGGCCATCAGGGTCAGCATAAAGAACACGCCACTTAACAGGTCTTTGCGCTCGGAGACCCAGGCCACCGACTCTACATGCAGCGGGTGAACCGCAAAAATCGCAGCGATAAATGCAGAAGGCCAAAGGGCGCCAGTCATCCGCCGCATAACCAGAAACAACAGGATCGCAGCCGCAGAATGCAGCAGCACGTTTCCGAGATGATGCCCCCATGGATGCAGGCCATACACCTGACAATCAAACATGTGGGTGAGCGTGGTCAGCGGATGCCAGTTGCCGCTATGAACATGAGTGAACGCCCAAAGAATCGTTTGGGGGTTTAAACCGCGGGTGATCGGTGGATTTTCATAAACGTAATCGTCGTCATCGTACTCGACGAACTCATGCCCGAGGGTCTGACCGAAAATCGCCCAAATGCCGAGTACCAAAAATATGCAGATAGCGGCTGAGAGCCAACGCTCGCGAGAGGTCGACTGAGAGGTTTTCCCAACTGGCCGGGGAGAGGAACTAGAACCTTTCGATAATCCGTTACGCTTGCGACTTTTAGGTTTTGCTCGCCGGCTCATCTCATTCCTTCGGTCAAAAAATTACGGGCGAACGACGTTCGCGCCGTCAATGCGCTTTGGCAATTTTGGGCGGTTGCCCTGATTGCGGAGCCCTTACCATGACCCGATATCGGAAATGGAAATTTCTGCGCCTTTAATGGCGTCGGGAATATTCGACCGTTGGCTTACTGTCTGCAGACTGGCGACAAGCCTGCTTTGGGCGGCGACGGGTCCTCTAAATTACAGAGCCTAACGGCCCCAGCTCACGAACCCAGCTGGCTGTCTTTTTCAACGGCCACTCGCATTGCTCAAGGGGGCCGGACGCCGCAATGCAGCGGCAGACGAAGACCGTCACGGGGCGCCTGTCCGGCGCGCCGGTAAACTCGTTAGGTAATGATCAGTTGTTTGGGCCGGCCTGACCGAATCCGTGCACTTTAAGCGATGGATCCTGGCGTAGCACGTCTTCGGTCGTAAAACGCCCGGTCTGGTCGATCTCATGTCGATCGTAGTACCGGATGGGCGAAATCGTCGTCGTGCCGATCGACTTGATCCTTACTTTTTCCGGGAGCCTCGATCCGGTGACCATTACGTAAGCGTATCGATCCTCGTCCGCGGAATAATTCTGCGGAGAGCGCGCAGGAGCTGTGTTGGCAACAACGGTGACCAGCGTCAGCGCGGCTGCGGCCGTTATAAGTTTTGCTTTCATGGTGTGGAGTATAAGCCTGCCATTGGGCAGTTCAATAATTCAACACCTTCACCTGCGCCCGGTTGCGGCAAAACCCGCCGGCTGAAGGCCGTGCACCAGGTGCAGTGAGACCGCAGCAGCGTCGATATCTGTCTCGTGGTCCGTTTTTGTCGTATTTCCGTCCGGGGAGCTTACGGTCATCAAATCAACTCACCGCGGCAACCGTAGATCACGAATTCTGCCGAGGACGTTCTGGCCAAAAAGCAAAAGAGGCAGTCCCGATCGGGACTGCCTCTCTGAAAACTATCTTGTTAGGCTGGTTTAGAACTTCTTCTTGAGCTCGACGTACCAGAACCGCCCGATGTTGTCGTATTGGAACGCCGGGTAGTTGTTGGCGTTGCCGAAGAATATTCCGAACATCGTCGGCGGATCCTGTCCGAACACGTTGTTGCAGCCGACCGTGAAGGTGCTGTTGTTCAGGATGGTCTGCCAGCACGGCATGGAGTAGGCCGCTGTGCTCTCGACCTGCTTGCCATCTTTGCTGGTGACAACTTCCTTGCCACCCTTCGAGTAGCCGGCAACCGGAGCTGCCTCCACCGGTGGGGTGAAGATCAAGCTGTAGGAAGCCTGCAAATCGATGAAGTTGGTTGGGTTCGTCCAGTGTTCGTGGGTCTCGTTGGCAAACCCACCGTTAACGGACGGAGCGCCAGTCGAGTTCTTGATGATTTCGCGGAACCCACCGACGTAGTGCCAGGTGGCGTTCAGGTCGAAATTGTGCCAGGTCCAGTCGACGCGTGACACACCCCTCCAGCGATACCAGCCATCACCGCCGAGGTTATCGCTAACCTGGGCAATCACGTTGCGACCTTTCGATTCGATGGTCGGCTGGAAGATGAACTGGTCGAGATAAGCCCACTGGCTGAGTATGGTGAACGTACCGTGCTCGGTCTGGATCTGGTATTGACCAGCAAGGTCAGCACCACGTGCGTTCTGACGCCCGGCGTTTTGGAACGCGGTCCGAACGAAGTTGATCGCACCGTTAGCCGGATCGGTTTGAACTTCTTCTCCCTCGAACAGGCCACCGCGATAGAAGCGATTCACCACTTCCTGACTCGGCGGAATGTTCACGACGCCGTTGCGCTCAATATCCCACAGATCCAGCGAGAGGGTCAGAGTGCCCCACGGCACCCATTTCGGCGTATAGACGAAACCACCGGTCCAAGCGCGGGAATCTTCCGGCGACAGGTTCGGGTTGCTATTAAAGCTCGTTGCCGTTTCGGGCTCGGTCACCGCCACCGGGAACTGAGTCGTCGTATGCGAGCGGGTGGGCGTCAAAGCGAACGTTGGTGACGAGAACAACTCAAAGAGCGACGGCTCACGGAAGCCTTCACCCCACGTGCTGCGGATCGTCAACTGTTCGTCGAACGGCTGCCATCGCAGACCGACTTTCGGTACCAGCACGTTGGTGTCGTTGTTGCGGAATTCCTCATAGCGGAACGCGCCGGTAACTTCGACGTTGTGCAGGCCGGGAATACCCATTTCCGGGCTGAACAGCGGGACTCTCATTTCACCGTAGAACGCGAAGTCTTTCCGGCCCGCGTGGGTGATCGCCGTTTTCGAACTGCCGATGATATCGCCGTCGAGGTTCAGCTGATCGGGATCCTGCTCCAGGTTCTCACGACGGAACTGACCACCGAAGGCCAACCCAACTCCACCGGCCGGCAGCTTGAACAGCTCCGTGGTGTAGATGTTGATGTCGAGTTCGGTCAGCTTGGAAATGTCGATGTCTTTCGGATGCACCGTAGCGAAGTTGACCGACCCCACGTTGTCCGCAATCGGGACGCGGAAGTCACCAAACGGGTTGAACGGAATCGTGGTTCCGATGAACTGATTCGAGGTCGGATCGAAGATAGGATCCGCCCCGTTCAGAATGCGGTTATACCGCGAGGTAGACACCAGCGTTCCACGCGACTGGTTGTCGATTTCGCTGTAGCGGAACCCGGCGTCATAACCCCAGTTGCCGTCAAGCAGCTTGTCGCCCTTCACACCGAGAGTGGCCAGGAAGGCATCGCTCTGGTTGTCGAACAACCGGTTGCCGAACTCAGCCAGACGGGCGCGGCTGCCACCAGAGATGATCTGGTTGAAGGGGTTGAACGGATTGAACGCGTTAGCCGGAACGTCGGTCTGAATTTCACCCGCACCCGGTCCAGCCGGCTGACCAGCGAATCGGGGCGTGTTTGGCGGAGCAACACCATTCAGGTTGGTCTGTGGCGGAATGGCCAGCGTAACCTGACCAGGGGTCAGGAACGAACCGGTCGCGGACGGGGCCAATTCGTTATGGGTCTGAACCTTGGTGTAGTAGAAGTCGCCATAGATCTGGACCATGTCCTCGCAAATCTTGTCGTTAAACGACGCGTAACCACCCCACCGCTCCTGCTCCGGATAGGAGTTAGAGAACGCGTTGAAGTTAAACAGCGACGTGCGTCCGGCGCTGTAAACGTATGTGTTGGCCGGAGCGAGACCATTTGTGCCGAACGGGGCATGGGCAAAACCCAACGGGCTGGTGCCGATATTCGGAGTGCCACCCGCTGCTATAACCACTGCATCCGCCACCTGCAGGTTCTCTGGGCTGGAGTTGGTGCTTAGGAACGGCGGGTTCGCCGAGTTTCCGCGGTCACGATTGAACGTGGAATTGTGGTGATAGTAGAAGATATCACCGGTCACCTGCACCTTATCATCACCAATACCAAAGAGAATGTCGCCCTGGTATACGGCAGCGTCTTTGTCGAGCGTATTGCCGTAGTTCAAGGTTACCTGGGCTCCGCGGTAATCTTTCCAGAACTTGAGGTTCACAACACCCGCGACGGCGTCGGCGCCGTAGGTGGTGGACGCACCGTCCTTCAGAATTTCAATGCTCTGAACGGCCGGCAGCGGAATTGTAAACAAGTCTTGGAACGAAGTGGTGCCGCCCTGACCGATCGGGTAAGGCGTGACACGCCGTCCGTCGATCAAGAGCAACGTAGCTTCAGGGGTAAATCCGCGCAGTGAAACTGACGCGGCACCCGGGGTGAAGCCTGTGGCGTTGTTGGAAATTGGAACACCGTTGGCGTTGGCCACCGGCAGGTCGCGCAATAGTTCGGCCGCTTGCCGCTCGCCCGATTTCTCAATCAGGTCACGGTTCAAGGCCAACACAGGGTTGGGACCCACTTCCTCGGCGGTCGGGATGTTCGAACCGGTCACGATAACGCGCTCGGCTTCGGCTGCCCCGGTCGCAGCAGGTGCGGGCTGGGGACCGGCTTGGGCGGCGGTGCCGCTTGCCGGAATTGCCCCGCCTTGTCCGAAGGCGGAAGTGGTAAGTATGAGAGGCAGTCCGACCGCCGCGACGCAGGCGATGCGGACGAATCCCAACGTTTTAAGTACGTATCTAGTCATTGGTTTCTCCATTGGTTTTGGTTAGGTTTGGGCTAGGCATTAGTGAAGATTCCAGAGGGAGGCAAGTTTTTTTTTCACTTTTTTGAATTTTTTTTGAACAGCCGCGAACAGCAATTGTCGCGCCCGACAGCTCGGTTTTGGCCGGTTCTATAGGATTTCACGGAACCTGCCTAGAAAAAAATTCAGCCATTTTTTGGACCTGTTTCCGGCCTCAGTTCACCCTCCGGAACGCTTGTTTCAATCAAAGTCGGCCCGACCCTGGAGCACGAATTCTGCCGCGGGACGTTCAAAATTGACGCGTCTAACTGCTGCGATGACAACATAGGCTAACACCTCGTTGTTTTCCGGTTGTGGCAGTCTTCGATCAGTTGCAGCATGTGAGTCGAATGTTCACCGGTTTGATTGAAGAAATTGCCACCGTCCTCTGGATCCGCGCGACCGAACGCGGCACCCAGTTGCAGATCGCCGCTCCGGGTATTGCCGAGGGTATTCATACTGGGGAAAGCATTTCGGTTAACGGCTGCTGCCTTACCGTTACCGCCCATCGCGCCGAACAAATCACGTTCGATCTTCTCGAGGAGACACTCCAGCGAACGAATCTGAAAAAACTGCGTCGCGACAGTCTGGTGAATCTCGAGCGCCCCGTTACCGCCGAAGGCCGTATGGGGGGACATTTTGTCCAGGGTCACATCGATTGCGCCGTGCCGATCGTATCGTGGGAAGCCCTCGGCAACGACTATCGACTCGAGGTGCAGTTACCTTCGGAGTTCGCGCACTACGTCGCTTGGAAGGGCTCCGTGGCCATCAACGGAATCAGTCTAACGATAGCGGAACTACTCCCGGATAGCTTTGCCGTCTGGATCATTCCCCAGACCCGACGGGCAACAAATCTCCATGAGGTTCAGCCGGGGGATCTGGTGAACATCGAGTTCGATATCCTGGCAAAATACGTCGAGCGGATGACCGCCGCCTATCGGGAGGCGGAAGAGGGATAACGAGGGGAGTTGGCCCAGTTAAGCGGCTATTTGGAGTATTGGTCTAACTGCCAAACGGAGGCATTGGCGCCCTCGTTTCAGTCTCTCTCTATATATAGAGAGACTGAATAAGAAGCGGGGCGCCTACTTGGCGCCCATCCCCATCAACACCGCCGGGATGGTACGGACCAAAATCTTGAAATCCAAGGCTAGCGACCAGCGGTCGATGTAATCGAGGTCGAGCTTTACCCAGTCCTGGAAATCTTTTACTTGGTTTCGGCCACTGATTTGCCAAAGGCATGTTAGACCAGGCTTCACGCTTAGGCGCCGGCGCTGCGCCGTATTTTCGAATTTCTCCACTTCATAGATCGGCAGCGGCCGCGGACCGACCAAACTCATATCGCCCATCAGCACGTTCACGAGTTGAGGAAGCTCATCGAAGCTGCTTCGGCGCAACCATCGACCAAGCGGCGTGATCCGCGGGTCGTCCTCTACCTTGAACACCGGACCGTTCATCTGGTTGAACGGTTCCAGCTCCGCCCGCCTCATTTCAGCATCATCCGACATCGAGCGGAACTTGTACATGATAAATGGCTTGCCATGTTTGCCGGCGCGTTGTTGCCGAAAGATCACAGGCCCGCGCGAGGTGATACGGATCATCAGTGCGACAGCCCCCATCGGCAAAGCAAGCAGCACCAAAGCGACGAACGCGCCCACCCGATCGATGAGATCCTTGATGAAAAGGGTCCAGGAAACATCCGGCGTGGACCGAAACACAAGCATGGGCCGGCCCCCGAAAGCGTCCACATCTGCCTTGGCAATAGAGGTTCGGATGAAATCCGCGACCAGCCAGGCCGGCACGCCTTCTACTTCGCAGACGCCGATCGCCTGCTCCACCCGATTCAGCTGGCTGTGAGCAGCGGCAAAGATAACACGTCCAACAGCATGCCGATGCAGCGCCTGGATCAGATCAGAGAGCGGCTGCTTCTCGATATCAATGCGGGCTACGACGTCCATTCGTAGCTTCTGTTCCGGGGTAAAAGTTTGTTCGAGAGCGGCAATGTCTTCAGGCAGGCCGGCCAGCAAGACCGGTTCACGCAATTCGCCGCGGAGAGCTCGGCGTCGGATGTGCCGGACAATAAGTCTCTCCTTGGCTAACAACACCCCTGTAGCCAGGGCGATGAACATTGGGGGCATGGACCGGCTGGCCAGGGGAAGTCGCAGGAAGATGACGCAAGCGCTAACGATGATACTGAGATAGATCATCGCCCGGACGATCTGGACGAAGGATTTCCATTTCGTCTTCTCGAAGGGCGATTCATAAAAGCCCTGGAGATCGAGAAGTATCGGGCCAAACAGCATCACCACGATGAGGAGCCACGAATAATTACCGAACGGATCGATCGACTGGCTCAGATTGAACCAGAAGGTGCAGTAATAGCGCAGGGTATGCGCGGCCAACAACGAGAACGCCAGCAGGAACGAATCGATCAGCTGCTGGATCTGGGTGTTTAATTCCTGTCTTCGTGCGAGCATGCTAGGAGAAGGCAGCGTTCACGCCAGTCCAGTTCCAATTACTGAGGGACCAATAAGATATGCCGTCATCGAAAGGGGTCAAAAGCAGCGGCGACCGCCCCAAATTGGTCGGTGTTATTGCCAGCGCCGCTGACCTCCGCCTGGCCGCGCGCATGTCGCGACCGCCGGATTTGTTTGAGTTGCGACTGGATTGTTTGCTCGGAGAGAGGCAGTTGGAAAAGAAAGCGCGGGCGTTAACCGTACCGCTGATCATCACGGCGCGACATTCGGCAGAAGGCGGTAACGAGCGGTTATCCGGGAGCCTTCGGCGCGACTTGCTGTTGCGTTTTCTTCCCGTCGCCCGGTACGTAGACATCGAGCTTCGATCCGCTGAACTATGCGGAACGGTCATCGAACGCGCCCGGCGCATCGGAGTCAGTACAATCATTTCCTTCCACGACTTCGGGTCCACACCGCCTTTGGGCAGTTTGCGTGCCAAAGCCTCGCAAGCCGCTCGTATCCGGGCCGACGTCTTCAAGGTCGTTACCCGAACTGACACACCGGCCCAACTTGGTCGCATGCTACAGTTTATGTCGAGACGGCCGCCACGCCTTCGCGTTTGCGCAATGGGCATGGGCCGGCTGGGCGCAGTGTCGCGTTTGCTTTTTGCTCAATGCGGGTCGGCATTGATTTACACGTCCCTAAACGAATCCCTGGTTGAGGGTCAGGTTTCGTTCGACCAATTTCGAGAGGCACTGCGCGACTTTGCCGCGCCTGGCGCGCGTATATCTTAGGATGGGAAGACATGGACGTTTCTGAAATTTTGCCTGAGCACGTTCCGGTGATGCCGTTACCTGGAGCACTACTGTTTCCGCATGCGCTCCTTCCGCTCTACATCTTTGAACCGCGATATCGCAAGATGCTGGAGCATGCGCTAAGCCATCACCGGATTTTCTCAGTGGCACTCGTTAAACCGGATCGCGCCGAATGGGAATCACCGGCCGACTTCTTCCATATCGCCGGCGTTGGATTAATCCGTGCCTGTGTGGAACGCGGAGACGGCACTTCCAATCTGATTTTGCAAGGCTTGGAACGGGTTCGGTTCACCTCCTTCGCTCAAGCCGCCCCCTTCCCGATCGCTACCATCGAAACGTTGGAATCGGACTCAGAAACTTCGGTCGAAACCGAAGCGCTTGCGATCAAAGTCCTGGAACTGTATTCCAAAATCAAAGGTGACGGCCGCCAGTTGCCCGAAAAGGTTGATCGTTATCTGTCCGATCTGGGTGATCCGGAAATGTTAGCCGATCTGGTTGCATCGACGTTTATCAATGACGCCCTCAGCCGTCAGCGCGTTTTGGAAGAACTGTCGGTGAATCAACGACTGAGACTTGTGATTCAGTACCTCCGGGACGAAGGCGGCCCGGCGATGATGTAAACAGAATGACGAAGCCCGAGCCGTTGGGTTTTCGACATCCGTCATTCGACCGTTAGGACGGGGATGCTTCGCCGGCTAGTCGCGCGTGTTCCTCAATCAGATACCGATCCGTCATCCCCGCCACGTAATCGCACACCGTTCGATGCAGACCTTCGGCTTCGATCCGGCGAACTGCTGACTCGCCGAGTTGCTCCGGATTCAGCAAATAGGCTTCGAACACGCACCTTAACATTTCACAGGCGCGCTCGTTAACCTCCGCCACTCGTGGGTGGTAGTAGACGTTTTGGTAGAGGAAACGTCGGAGTTCAGAATTTTTTCGGGCCCAGTCGGGACTGTAACAAACCAGGGTCGATCGGTTCTGGCGAACGTCATCCGCAGATTTTACTCCCGCCTCGGCGATGGCCTGCGAGCTGGAGTTAACCACATCCTGGACTTCCACGTCGATGATGTCGCGGATGATCAGTTTGTGCAGGTCCGGTTCGCGCGCGTCGCGATGTCGTTGCCGGACCCGCTCGTTGCTGTTGCGCCAGACGGCGTTTTCATCGAGCTGGGCCGGGCTGAGGATCTGGAAATCAACTGCGTCATCCAGATCATGGCTGTAGTAGGTAATTTCGTCGGCCAGATCGGCGATCTGCGCTTCCAGCGACGGAAATCGATATTGTGACAGGACCGGCCGATCGGGTGAAACAGCTGCGCCGTTTCCAGCGCCGCCGGAAGTCTCAACTTCGAAAAGCGTATCGTGTTTCTTCAGACCTTCCCGAACTTCAAAGGTCAGATTTAAACCGGGAAAATCCGGATAGGGATCCTCCAAAAGTTCCACTACCCGCAGGCTCTGCCGGTTATGATCGAATCCGCCATGGTCCCGCATGCATTCCGCGAGCATTTCTTCGCCCGAATGTCCAAAGGGCGAGTGCCCGAGATCATGAGCAAGGGCAATAGCCTCGGCCAAGTCTTCGTTCAGACCCAGCGCGCGCGCGATCGTACGGCTAATGGAAGCCACTTCGATCGAATGTGTCAGCCGTGTTCGCAAATGGTCGCCAGTACCGTTCAGGAACACCTGGGTCTTGTATTCCAACCGGCGAAAAGCGCGGGAATGAATGATTCGGGCCCGGTCGCGCTGAAACTCCGTCCGATAGGCGTGACTCGGTTCCGAATATTTCCGGCCACGGGAGTCGCCCGATTTTTGGCCAAATGGAGCGAGCACTTTTCTTTCCATCTCCTCCATTTGCTCACGCGAACGGTACGGTGTGGCGGCAGCACCGGTGGTTTGCGTTTGCTCGGACTTGGTGGTTCCCATGAACGCTAGTGATCCACCGGACTGCGGGTGGTTTGGTTTTCCATGTCGGCCCGCATTTCGCGCTCCGCTCTACGCGCATCAGTTCGCAGCATCAGAAGATCGAAAACCGCCAGCAACATCGCCGTGATGGTTAACCAGGCGCAGATTAGCCAGAAGAAAATAAACCAGCCGGGGTGCTCATGCGGATTTAGA
>AR_comb_assmDRAFT_10685805_pt1 | contig 14403 bp, 14 predicted proteins | sample ArasoioldDNA_FD_10543 | JGI IMG/M metagenome (IMG submission 10543) | reverse complement strand
TGGTCTGGCCCGCCCTGGAGAAGCTGGGTCCCGACGCCGCGAGCCGGCTGCGACGCCGCGCGGCCACGGAGGTGACCACGACCTTCGCCAGTCACTACTCCAGGGAGGTCTCGCTCACCGGGATGCTTCGCCCGGAGGAGATCGCCGTGTACGCGCGGGCCGCGACCGGCTCGAAGTACCTGGTCAGACCGGATCCGGGTTGAAGCGAGTCACCCGGGACAGCGACCGCTGGGACGCCGTCCGCGGCGAGATGACGCAGATGGGCTCGCTGGACTTCGACGCCGACATCGTGGAGACAGGAGCTCTCGTGAAACCCTCCTGGCGTGCGCTCCTCCTGCTCGGCCTCGCGCTCGCCCTGTCAACCCCGGGGAGCGCCCTCGGCGGCGCCTGAGCAGGCTGAAGCAATCCCACGCTCCCGGTCGGGGGCGCGCAGACCACCATCGTCGATCCGGATCATCTCCGGCTCGACGTCGCGGTGGGGGTGAGCCGGGCGGTCGCCGTCCATGACGAGGAGTGCCCGGACATCGGGCCGATCTGTCAGGTCCGCGCCGAACCGCCGCAGCAGCACCACACGACGCTGTGGATCGCCGAGATGCGCCTCCTCGCCGAGTACGGCATCGCGCCGCACTTCGCCCTGCAGGCGATGGTGCCATTCCGGCTCGTCGATACCCGCACCCAGTTCACCGATCTGTCCGGGCACCCCATCACCCTGGACTACGAGAACATCCATCACCGGGATGGGACGCTCGTCGGGTTCGGTGACATGCAGGCGTGGATGCACCACGGCTGGAACCTCGGCGAGCTGCTGGTCACCGAAAAGATCGGCGTCAGCATTCCCACCGGCGGCGTCGAGCCGGACCCGTTCGTTCTCGGCGAGGAGGGGCTCCCTCACCAGCACATCCAGTTCGGGACGGGGACGTTCGATCCGCTGATCGGGCTCAGCCTTGCCCACGACTTCGGCTCCTGGCAGCTCTCGGGATGGGGGCAGGCGCAGATCCCGCTCTACCGCAACAAGTACGGGTACCAGGCCGGAACCCGGATCCTCGCGGGGCTCCTCGGAAGCAGCACGCTGGGAACCGTGGCCACGTCGTTCCGGCTCGGCGTCACGGTCGTCCAGGAGTTCGCCGAGCGCTGGGACGGGAAGGTTCCCACCACAGACGGGAACCAGGGGAGGACGGATCTCTTCGTGGGCCCGGGCATCACCCTCCCGCTCGGCGGCGAGTGGGGAATGAGCATCGACCTCCGCGGGCGGGTCTGGGGGCAGACGGTCAACGCCCAGCTCTCGCTGCCGGTGCTCGTGGAGGTCAGCATCGGGCGCCTCTTCCACCTCGAGCGGGACACGGCCGAGGCACACCCGGCGACCAGCTCCGTGGCCGACGTGCAGGACGTCGTGGAACAGGGGGAGGCGGTGTCGCTCGTGCCCGTCGCGGGGAAGGTGACGGTCTTCGACTTCTGGGCAACCTGGTGCGAGGCCTGCAAGCCGCTCGACGCCGCGCTCCGCTCACGAGCCGAGAAGAATCCTCGGATCGCGTTGCGGCGAGTGAACGTGGTGGACCTCGACTCGCCGATCGGACGGCAGGAGCTGCCGGGTGTCTCTGTCCTCCCTCACATCCGGATCATCGGTGAGGATGGCCGTACGCTCTTCGAGGCGAGCGGCACGCCCGAGCAGCTCCTCGAGGCCGTGGACCAAATTCTCTCGCAGGCCCGGTGACGCTGCCTACTCGTTTCTGACGATGTCGACCGAGACCTCCACCGCCGGAACCGTTCCCCGGTTCTCGAGCCAGTGCAGGGTGCTCCGGTCCTCGGGCCAGCCCAGTCCCGGCCCGTAGTCCGTGGCGACACCGTCTCGATGGTCGGTGATCGTTCCCTGGAGCACGTAGACCATGCCCGGCCTGTCTCGATGGTCGTGAACCGGGCCGAAGACGCCTCCGGGCTCGATGGTCACCACGCGCATCCGGAGCTGGCGCCCTGCCATCCCCTCGATCTCGGGTCCGAGGTCGACGACCCCGAGGAGCTTCACGGTGATCCCCTTCGTCTCGGGCGCCGCCTTGTCGTCTCGCATCGCCGTCCCTTCGCGTGGGCGGCCGAGCGTACTCAGAAGTGGACCTCGAAGCCTCCGACCAGAGGAACCGACTGCACGCTGAGATGCTTGAACAGGATGTCGTAGCTCGCCTGGACGAAGAGGCGACTACGTGAATCGAGGTTCCACTGGAGCCCGAGCCCCACCGGAATGACCACGGTCGCCGTCGAGACCGGACCGGGATAGGTCGCCTGACTGAGCGCGGCCGAGTTGCACCGTCCCGCGCGGGCAGAAAAAAGCGGGGCGCCGTGAGGAGGGGAGTGAAAACCCACGGCGCCCCGAGGCCCGCGTCTCCCCGCCCCGGGGGACGGGTCGGGGAGCTTCATTGGAGCGCCGACCGAGGGGGACCATCCCGACCGGCGCCTTCTACTTCTTACGAACCCCGCCCGTGGCAGGAGTGACAAAGAAGCTCGGAATCCTGCCAATCGCTAGCGCGTGGTGCCGGCGTCGGAGGGCAGTGGCCAGAGCTGGGTCACCGTCCGCTCGAGGACGCGCGCGGCCTCGGCGTGCAGCTGCTCGGGGGCGAGGCGCCCACCGGAGGCGGCCTGCGACAGCCAGCTCTCGAGATTTCCGCCGCGCTCCAGCCAGTGGTCGTCGCGGAAGTAGCCGTAGAACGCTGCGGCCATCACGTGGATCCCGTCGTCGGACTTTCGCCAGCGATCGGCGGGGTTCCGGCCGACGCCCAGGGCCTCGCTGATCAGCTGGTCCAGCGCCTGGCAGAGGTCCTCGTTCAGGAGCCCCTCCAGCGTCGTGTATCCCCAGCGGGGATCGTGCTCCTTCACGATCCGGGTGATCAGCGGATCCTTCGAGAGCAGGCCGAGCGCCGCCTTTGCCGCCGGACCATCGAGCGGCACCGGCGGATGCAGCATCTCGTGCGCCGCGATCCGGACCGTGGTGGGGATGTCGTAGTCGTACGCCTGGAGGAAGGTCTGGCCCTGCACCTTGATCCCGTGCGGCTTGCAGAAGAGCAGCAGCACGATGTTGATGGTCGGATCGAACGTTCGCCCGGTGAGCTTTTCCTGGAGCTTGATGACGTCGAATCCGTCGAGGTCGCGCTGCACGCCCTTGACCCGTTCCTGCAGGGCGCTGCCGGCCTGCTGCTGGCGGAACTTGACGAATCCGGCGCTGCGCATCCCACGGAGGACGGCGAGCAGCCGCGGCCGGGCCTTCAGCACCCAGTCCCAGGTTTCCTGCTCCCAGTAGGGGCTCGCCCGATACGCGGGGAGGAGCTTCTGCTCCGCCGCGCCGAGCCCGGTGATCACTGCATCGAGGGTGTCGCCGTTGTGGTCGCTGGAGAAGATGACGTCGAGCGCCGGCGCGAGCAGGCCGACGCCGCCCTTCTCGGCCTCCTCCCACAGCTTCGGGACGTCGGCGCGGAGATCCGCGGGCAGCCTGGGAGCGAAGGTCGCGAGCTCCTTCTGGTAGGGCTCGGTGTAGAGCGAGCGCCCCGAGAGCGGCTGCAGGAAGGAGATCGCGTCGAGCCCCTCGGAGCTGCGAACCGCCCAGCGGGTGCGCCGGCCGGAGGTGCCTGCGTCGGGGGCGCCGAGCGCGGGAAGGGCCCGCGAGGCCAGGAGCGCGAGGCAGCCGGCGAGGACGGAGCGACGGTGCATGCGCCGAGGTCTAGCCCGTGGCGTGGCTCCGGTCTTGTATCCACTTCGCGCGGAGCTGCCCTGGGGTGGCCCCCGTCAGCGAGACGACGGCGCGGGTCAGGTGTGCCTGGTCGGCGAACCCGAGCTCGGCGGCGAGGTCGCCCAGCGTCTCGGTCCATCCGGGGAGCGTGCGGACGGCGCGCTGTGCACGGTGCTCGGCGCGGAACCGCTTCGCGGTGGTGCCGTAGGCCTGCCGGAATCCGCGGCTCAGGGTTTGCGGGCTGAGGCCGTTCCGTTCCGCCCAGGTCTCGAGGCGGAGGTCCGGCTCGCTGGCGAGCGCCTGTGCGAGGGCGTCGGGCCAGTCGTCGAGCTCTACCTCGGCGGGGCGCACCTCCTCGAGGAGCAGCGCGGCTGCGGACTCGAGGTCCCGCCCGGCAAGGCGCACGAGGGCATCGAGGGCGTCGAGCCCGCCGGTGGTGAGGTCCGGGCAGCGAGAGAGTGGCAGGTCGAGGACGACGGCGCCGTGGCGACCGAACTCGTCCCGGTGCGCCTCGAACGGACGGTGGAAGACGACCTTTCCGGCCTCGAGGCGGTGCCGCCCGCGGTCGCCGGCCTCCACGAAGTCACCGGAGAGCACGACGGCGGCATAGGCGTCGAGGTGTCGATGGCGGGGCAGGCGGGACCCGCCGGAGTAGTGGCACGGGACGGTCACTCGCCCCGGTCTACGCTCGAGCGGGGCGAGGATTTCCGGCGAGATACCCGGGCGGCTGGCGGCGCGAGGTGTCAGACACCTCGTAGCTGGTAGCTGAAGCGGCCAGCTGCTCCAGACGGGGTGTCTTCGGCTTCTTCAGCGTCCAATCGGCTCCGGACTTCGCCGTCCTTGACCGCTGGCCGCAACGGTTCCGTGCACCGGTGCCGTGGGCGCCCATGTCTCCGGACTCTGGATGTCCCTGCCGAAGATGCGAACCGTCCTCGAAGGAATCTTCATCTGGATCCGTCCATCGACGTCGAACCGGAGGTCCATCTCGAGCCGGCCGCGGACGATACGCCCTCGCCCCATGCGGAGCTGGGCATCCACGTGTCCGCGTGCGTCCGGCTGCGCGATTTCGATCGGGCAGGTCGCCTCTTCCGGAAACTGGAGCAAGCCGTCCTGGTCGGCTCGGACCTCCAGGGTGCACCCGTATCCCCGCGCCTCGAGCCGAAGGGAGAACGCTCCCGGTGAAGGTGCCCTGGAGAGGGTCGCGGCCATCTCGCCGGGGTAGTCGTGGGCAGGGAAGGGCGAGATCGACACGTGCGCCGTCCCTGCGAGGTCGTACGTTCCAGCCAGGCCCCCTGGACCGGACGGGCTCGGGGTCTGGCCGGCCCCGAGGACGGAAAGCACGGTCACGAACTGCAGGATGGCAAGGCCGAACACTGTTCCTCTTCCCGACGCGCCGGGGACTCGTTTATTCGAGAGCGAGTGCGTGGCGCGTCCACCTCAGCGCGCTCGCTTCGGCTGCGACTCACGCGCGGTTGCCGCCACCGGCTCGGGAGGGCGCGGCGCCTCCGCGGTGCTCGGGTACGCCGCGGCGAGCGCGATGCCGAGCACCGTCGCTCCCACTCCCAGCGCTGCGTTGAGGTACGGCGGCGCGGTCAGCGCGATGCGGATCAGCACCGTCACCACCGCGTACCCCGAGCTGCGGAACACGTGCTCGTAGCTGAAGCTGTGCCGCAGCGAGAGAAAGACGATGGTCAGGTCGGCGAAGACCAGGACCGTGTACAGCGTCTCGAAGAAGCTGTCGTACGCGGAGGCGCCCTCGTGGCGGAGCAGCGCGCCGGTGACGCCGTTGCCGGCGAGGATGAGGAAGATCAGGAGCACGACCAGCGCGACCGCCTCCTTCGAGGCGGCAAACAGCTCGGGCGTGTGCTCCGCGGTCTCCTCGTCCCCCTCGCGCTGCAGGCGGTAGAAGAGGCCGACCAGAGCGAACACGGCGACCGCGCCCGCGGCGTCGGCCACCATCGGCCAGACGAAGGGGCGGAGGACGTCCCAGCGCAGCGGCTCGGGCGCGTTGACCAGCTCCTTCAGGCTCTGGCGGAGGAGGATGAGGGAGAGGATCTCGAACTGTCGCCCGAGGGTGCGCCCGGGGCTCCCGGTCAGCCCGAACACGAGGCCGACGACCTCCACGACCAGGAGGAGGTTGAAGCCCAGCCGAACGGCGTGGAAGTGGTTCGACGGGAGCCACGCGACGGGGAGCACGCCGAGCCGCCGCAGCTCGATGAGAGCGAGCGCCCCGACGAAGATGGTGATCAGCGCGGTCGCCACCAGGTGCTGGACGCGCCTCGACTCCCATCCTCGGTGGAGCCAGCGATACACGCGGCGGACGAGCGCCAGCGGGGCCGGGAGTGCCATTCGGGCCGGAACGTTGTCACCCGATGCCACGAGGCAGCCGGAGGGCGGCGCCGTTCCGTTCCCCACTGGACGTCGGCCGCAGATCTCACGAGTCTTCGCCCGTGACCCACCGGGCCTCCACGGGGACGCGAGCCCCGACACTCCAGACGCTCGAGCGCGCCGCGCGCGACCGGCTCGCCCAGATCGATTGGTCGCAGCTTCCCGAGGTCCGGCGGCAGGTGCTCGAGGCGCTCGGCCCAGTGCTCCACGGAGGTGACGCCGCGCGGCTGCTCACGGTGCTCCTGCGCTCGCATCCGGGATGGGACGCGGCACACCGCGCGGTCGCCGCCGAGGCACTCTTCGGCGTCGCGCTCTGGCGGCGCCGTCTTGCCCACCATGCCGGGTCGTCCGCTCCGGGTCCGATGCTGACCGCGCTCCTCCGCGACGTCGCGCATCTGCCGGCGCACGCGATCCGCGCCTGGACCGGAGAAGAGCCCCCCGAGCCGCGGCCGCCCCCCGACGACTGGCCGACGCGGTTCTCGTGGCCGGACGCGCTCGTCGCCGAGCTCGAGCACGCGCTCGCAGCAGAGGCGCCGCTGTTCGCCGCCGCCTGCAACGTGCCCGGACCGGTGACCGTGCGCGCCAACCGCCTGCGCCTCGATCGCGACTCCCTCGCCGAGCGCCTCCGCACCGAGGGTGTCTCCAGCCACCCGGGGCGATACGCGCCCGACGCGCTCCACCTCGATGGACGACCGAACGTCCTCGGCCTCCCCGCGCACCAGGAGGGTTTGTTCGAGGTCCAGGACGAGGGGAGCCAGCTCGCCGGAGCGCTCGTCATGGCGGAACCCCGAATGCGCGTCCTCGACCTGTGTGCCGGTGCCGGGGGGAAGACGCTGCTGCTCGCCGCGGCGCTCCGGGGCGAGGGCAGGGTGGACGCGTACGACGTGGACCGGGAAGCGCTCGAGCGGCTGCGGCACCGTGCCGAGCGGGCCGGAGCGGGCGCCACCGTCCGCGTGCTCCAGGAGCTGCCGGGGGAGACCTACGACGCCGTGCTGGTCGACGCGCCGTGCTCGGCGCTGGGGTCGATCCGGCGCGGGCCGGACGTCCGCTGGAGGACCGACGTCGCGACGTTCGCCCGATGGCCGCCGCTCCAGCGCGCGCTCCTCGAGACGGCCCTGGCGCGGGTCCGACCGGGTGGACGGATCGTCCACGTCACCTGCACCATCCGGCCCGAGGAGAACGAGGACCTGGTCAGTGCCTTCCTCGAGGCGCATCCGGAGGTCGAGCAGGTCGAGGCAGCCGCTCCCCCGGAGCTCCGTCGAGGGCCGGCGCTCTTCACCTCGCCTCACCGGCACGGGACCGACGCGTTCTACGGAGCGGTTCTCCGGCGCCGCTGATCCGGGCACGTTCTTCGCACGGGAATGTGGGCATGCGAGCCATCACCGTTCACCAACCGTGGGCCGAGCTCATCGTCCGTGGCGAGAAGGACGTCGAGAACCGCAGCTGGAGGACCCACCATCGCGGGCCCCTGCTCATCCACGCCGGTGCTCGCGCCGACGGGTCGTCGTTCGCCGAGGTCGGCGTCTCCGAGGACGTCGATCGCGGCGCGATCATCGGCGTGGTCGAGGTCGTCGACTGCAGGCAGGATCGGACGAGCCCCTGGCACGAGGAGGGCAGCTGGGGCTGGTACCTCGCCGGCGCCCGGCGCTTCCGGAAGCCCGTTCCGATGAAGGGCCGGCGTGGGCTGTTCGAGGTGCCGGACCGGAAGGTGGCGGCGCAGCTCGGGGCCAGGGGAAGAAAACGCAGATCGCGCTCGCGATCAGGGCGGCTGACCAGCCCGTAATTTTCCGTCGCCGATCGACCTCGGCGCAGCCCTGGCGCACGCGAGCGACACGGCCGGACGTCGGCGTTGCTCTCGCTCGCCCAGCGAAGGCGTTCACGACGACGGACATGCGGTGCGCTCCGCTGAGTACCCGACGCCGGCAGCACGCGCCTGTCGGCCTGACGACATCGAGGCCGGGTCACCCCTAACGCGGTCCAGGGGGAGTGTTTTCCCTCCGGCCACTGCCTGGAGGGGATTCGTTGAGCATCTGTCGTCGCGTCGGCGTGTCCGCGCTGCTGCTCACCTGTGCGTGCGGATCAGCGGTGCCAGGCGGTGGGCTACCCGGCTGGTTCGGCTTGGGAACGACGGGGTCGGGCTCCGCGGCGCTGGGCATCGGCTCGAGCGCCGACGATCTCCGGAGCGGCTGGTACTCGAACCAGCCGGCCCTTCACCCCGCCGAGGTGAGCAGCTCCTCGTTCCGGCAGCTCTTCGACGTCAGCGTCGATGGCCAGATCTACGCCCAGCCCCTCCTCTTCTCCGGCGGCCTGCTGGTCGTGACCGAGAACAACCACGTCTACGTCCTCGACCCGGCCACCGGCGCGAAGATCGTCGACCGCACCCTTGGCGCCCCGTGGAAGGCGGCCGACCTCGCCTGCGGTGACCTGGTCCCGAACGTGGGCATCACCGGAACGCCGGTGATCGATTCATCGACCAACACCGCGTACTTCACGACCAAGAGCTATGCCTCCGGCACGTCGGGGCCGGCGGCCTCGTACTTCCAGGCGCTCGACCTGTCGACGCTCGCCGACCGGCCCGGGTTCCCGGTGACGATCCAGGGCTCGGCCGACAACAACGCCGGCGTCACCTTCAATCCGACGCAGCAGCACCAGCGCCCCGGTCTGGTGATGGTCAATGGATCCGTGTACGCCGGGTTCGGCAGCCACTGCGGCATCACGCCTTACAAGGGCTGGGTCTTCGGAGTCAGCAGCACCGGGCAGATCGAGGCGCGCTGGTCGACCGAGGACAAGTTCAACGACGGCGCGGGTGTCTGGCAGACGGGCGGAGCGCCGCTGAGCGACGGCCCGAACACCTTCATCATCTCCACTGGCAACGGGGAGAGCGTGGAGGTTCCGACGCCCGGCAACACGCCTTCCAACTTGCTCGGCGAGGCGTGGGTGCGGCTCACGGTCCAGGGCAACGGGACGCTCAATGCCACCGACTTCTTCTCGCCGAAGGACGCGCCGGCCCTCAACCAGATGGACGGTGACTTCGGATCCGGCGGCCCGATGGGGCTGCCCGACGTGATGGGCAACGCGGCCGTTCCCCACCTCGGCATTGGCGCGGGGAAGCAGGGCTACATGTACCTGCTGAACCGCGACGACCTCGGCGGGTTCCGGCAGGGGCCAGGAGCGTCGGACAAGGTGGTGCAGCGGCTCGGCCCGATCGGCGGTGTGTGGTCACGCTCCGCAGCGTGGCCGGGCGAGGGCGGCTGGACGTACCTTCCCACCGCGTCGCCGGGAAACTCGGCGAGCGGCTCGAGCGGACAGCTCCACGCCTTCACGCTCGGGACCGACGGAACGGGTGTCCCGGCGCTGGCCCTGGCCGGCCAGGCCGACGGGGATTTCGGCATGGGGTCCAGTCCGCCGGTGGTGACCTCGGACGGGACGACTCCCGGATCGGCCCTGGTCTGGATCATCTGGGAAGCGACCTCGAACGGCTCCGGAGGTGAGCTGCGCGTCTACGACACGCGCCCGGTGGACGGGGTGCTCCCGATGCGCCGCAGCTTTCCCATCGGGCGCGCTCCCAAGTTCAACCCGGTCGGCGTGGGCGACGGGCGGATCTACGTCGGCAACCGGGACGGGCACGTCCTCGGGTTCGGGAACACCACGCCGGGCGGCCTCTCCGGCCCGGCGGTGGACCTCGGGTCGGTCGGCGTCGGGAGCTCGGCCAGCGCCTCGTTCCAGTTCACCGCGTCACAGAGCCTCACCGTATCCGCGGTCTCCTCCAGCGCGAGCGAGTTCACGGTGACGAACGTGAGCCCGCCGCTGCCCGCGACGCTCGGTCCGGGTGCGACGCTCTCGGGCACCGTCACCTTCCAGCCGGCGACCACCGGGCTCCGCACCGGCGCCGTCGTCGCCACCGCGGGCAGCGGTACGTTCGCGCTGTCGGTGAGCGGCGTCGGGCAGCTCTCGGGGCCCCACCTGGTCGCGAGCCCCGACGTCGTGAGCTTCGAGCCGACCAAGGTCGGATCGGAGACGGTCCACGCCGTCACCCTCCACAACGTGGGCGACGCGCCGTATCCGGTCGACTCGGTGAGCATCGCGGGGGCGCCGTTCGCGCTCGCCGGAGCTCCCCCGGCTGCAACGGCGATCGGTCCGGGTCAGTCGATGACGCTGACCGTGACCTTCCAGCCGACCGCCGAGGGCGGGTTCCAGGACAACCTCGCGGTCGCCTCCAGCGCCGGCGAGGTCGACGTCCCGCTCACCGGCGCGACGGTGAATGCCGGCCGCTTCGACGTGAACCCGCTCCACCTCGAGTTCGGCACGGTGCAGGTGGGGCAGAGCCAGACGAAGACCTTCAATCTCTCCAATGGTGGCGGCCAGCGCCTGACCATCACCCTCTCCAAGCCGCCCGCGGCCGGGGTGGGATTCAGCGGTAGCGACCTCCAGGAGGGCACCAGCCTCGCCCCCGGCGAGTCGCTCGACGTGAGCGTGACCTTCGCTCCGACGGTGAACGGGGACGTGTCGGACCACTGGCGGCTCAACGCCGACGGCGACCAGGGCGTGCAGAACGTGATCTTCGTCGGGACGGGCACGGGTGGTCAGGATCCCCCCGACGCGGGCAGCGGGAGCGATGCGGGGACCGGAGGTGCAGGTCAGCCCCCGGACCCGAGCGGCGGATGCACGTCCGCGGCGGGCCCGGTGCTCTGGCCGCTCCTTCTCCTCGTCGGGTGGATGGTCCTGCCTCGCCGGTCTCGCCCCTTCGCTCGCTGAGCATCGGCCGGTGCGCTGGCCGCTCCGGCGGCGGTCCTCACGTCCTGGCCGACGAAGCTCCCGGAATCACGAGCCGAAACTTCCGGGCTGCGGATGGGTTCGTCCAGGCATGACTCCGCGAAGAGCTTGGATGTTGGTGGCCGCGCTGGCGCTCGGCCTGCCCGGATGCGTGGTGCACGAGCGCGAGGTGGTACGAGCACCCGCGGCGCCCTGCGCCGGTGGTGTGTGGGTCCAGGGTCACTACGGCCCGCAGGGCGCGTGGCACCCTGCGCACTGGCGCTGCCCCGGCGTGGTCGAGGAGAAGATCGTCGTCCGGCCCTGACGGTCAGCGCCCCTCGTAGGCGGCCTGCAGCTTGGCGATGTCCAGCTTGACCATCTCGAGCATCGCGCTCGCCACCCGCTTGGCGCGGGCCACGTCCCTGTCCGCGATCATCTCGTCCATGACGCGGGGGACGATCTGCCAGCAGACGCCGTAGCGGTCGCGGAGCCAGCCGCACTGCTCCTCCTTGCCGCCGCCCTCAAGGAGCCCGGTCCAGTACCGGTCGAGCTCCGCCTGGTCCTCGCAGAGCACGACCATCGAGATGGCGTGGTTGAACGGGTCGAGCGGCCCGGCGCTGAAGGCCTGCATCCGCTGGCCGAAGAGCATGAAGTCCACGATCTTCACCGAGCCGGCCGGACCACTCGGCGTGTCGACGGGAAGCGGAACCACCCGCTCCACCTTGGAGTCGGGGAAGATCGACGCGTAGAACCGCGCCGCGTCCTCCGCCTCGGTCACGTACCAGATGCTGGGGAAGATCTTGTCGCCTCGCCGGATCGCCATGGGGCCGCCCTCGTGGAGTGGGTTTCAGCAGTTGAGACGCCTGCCGGTGGCAGGAATCATCGGTGGCCGAACCGCCGGCACGGACCCATCTTCCCGGCAGGAGACCATCCATGATCCGCCGCTTATCCTCGGGAAAGTACCGGCTTTACTCGAAGAAGAAGTCCTCCCGGACGGGGAAGCGGAAGAACCTCGGGACCTTCGGGAGCCGGGCAGCCGCGGAGAAGCACGAGCGCCAGGTGCAGTACTTCAAGCGGCACTGATCGACGCGCGGTCCGACCGACTTACAGTCGGTTGACCGAGCGGATCTCGTAGCTGATGTCCTCGCTCGCCGACTTCATCTTCGAGCACAGCGGGTCGTTGAAGGTCAGCGTCGCGTTCCCGTCCGTCGTCGCGGCGAAGGTCCACAGGTCCGACGGGTAGGGGTAGGCAGTCGTGGTGCCGTGCTCGGTCACCAGCACGGTGAGGAACGTCGGATCCACCGGGGCCGGCTCGAGCAACACCAGGCACGGGTTCCCCTGCAGGATCGCCGAGCTCACCGCCGCCAGCGCCGCCGAGAGCTGGTCCTTCGAGGTCGCCCGGAAGAACTGCTCGGCACACAGGTTCGGGTTGCTCTCCTGGAAGCAGGCAGTGTCGCTCGGATCGCACTCGGCCCCGTTCGCCTGGCAGCGCCGCTGGAAGTCGCCGGCGAGCGCGATCTGCTGGAGCGAACGCTGCGCCGAGGCGCCGAACACGTCCCCGTAGCCGATGACGATGGTCTTCACGCCCTTCGTCTGGCGGATGTCCGAGACCTTGAGCGCCGTCGCGTTGAAGTCGTTGCAGTCCAGCACCGGGTAGTAGGTGCAGACGGACGAGGTCGGTCCGTCGGTGCAGTCGCACGCCGCCGGATTCACGTTCGCGTCCAGGCCGGAGTTCGGATTGCAGTTGGGCAGACCATCGGTCATCAGGAGCATGAAGCTCTGCCGCTGGATGGTGGAGCCGAAGCCCGCGTTCTGCGCGACGAAGGCGAGGCTGTCCCCGGTCGGGGTCCCTCCCCCCACGCCGCCGGAGAGGGGCGAGGCGGTGGCGCCGACCCGCTGGATGGCGAAGTCCACCGCGGTGGCGCCGTCGCGCAGCGCCGAGTCGTCGTCCGAGGTGGGCAGCCCCACGTCGATGGCGCTGGCCGGGGTGCAGAAGTTGCTCGAGTTCCCGCTGCCGGGGTCGGTGATGGTCGCGTCGGACAGCGCCGGGAAGAAGGACACGCCCATGCGCGCCACCGTCCCGTGCTGGGACAGGAAGTCCGTCGAGACGGAGGTCAGGACGTCCCAGCGGGTCGGGCAGGTGGCCGGATCGCACGCCGGCTGTCCGGTCTGACCGCACGTGCCACACGCCGCCTGCGTCTCATCGAAGGGCAGGTGCATGGAGCCGGACCGGTCGAGCACCAGCATGAGGTTCGGCTTGAGCTGCTTTGCGGTGATTGCCACCGAGGTCGTCGTCTGACCGAGGGACACCGGTCGGACCGGCTGGAAGTCGTAGGTCTGGCAGCCGGCGGCGAGCACCAGCGCCGCGCCGGCGAGCGACCCGCGGAGCAGCTTCGCGGTGTGACGGGTCTCGGGAGGCATCAGTTGATCGGGACGGCGCAGCTGCACGGCTCCCCGGCGACACAGGGAGCCAGGCTCTGGCCGAGGCAGGTCAGGCCGCTGCAGCAGGCCTGGGTGGTGGAGCAGGTCTCGTTCAGCCCGGGGCAGACCGTCGGAGGCGTCTGGTCGCTCTGCACGCAGGAGGACACGTCGAAGAGCATGAAGACCAGCGCCTTCTCCTGGGCGGTCATCGCGCCCGCCTTGCAGGCGTTGGGGAAGAGGCTGGTGGTGTTGACGCGGCCGGCTGCGGTCACGTGGAAATCGCTGAACACCACGCGGCCGCACTGTACGCCCGCGTCGCCGTCGGGCAGGGGCGGCGGGGAGACGGGCGTGTTCCAGGTCAGGTGCTGGGTGGTGACCGGCGTCGTGGTGTTGTTCGGGTTCGGGCCGTAGACCCAGCGCGTCCCTGCGGCGTTCACTGGGCCGACGTCGTCGCGCGAGTCGACGATGCTCAGCTTGCCGCTGGTGAGCGCCCCCACGTTCGACAGCCAGTCCTGGAAGGCGATGCCCTTGGGGAACGAGGTATCGATCAAACCCTGGAACGGGTCGGGCGGGTTGTGGATCTGCGACGGGTCCGGCACCCAGTTGGCCACGGTGTTGAACGGCGGATTGAACGCCGTCCACACGTAGCTGTAGTGGGTCACGAAGAGCCGTCCGCCCGCCGCGGTGTAGTCGACGAGGTTCTGGATGCCAGCGTCCGGCTTCCGGTACTCGCTGCCCTCGCAGGGCAGGAGAACCACGTCGTACTGGGCCAGGGCGCCCGCATCGAGCCAGAGGGACGTCGCCGGCGGGCTACCGCCATCGGCGAGCTGCAGCGGAGCGGGGCTGCCCTGTGGCGTCACGTACATGTGGATCCGGCCGCCGTTCTCGGGGCGGCTGAACTCCGCCGGATCGAGCCCCATCTTGAGGAGGAGGCACTCGAAGGGGTCCGCCGAGCCAGTGGCGACGGCGAGCTGCGGGATGTCGCCTTCGGACCGGTTCCGCGGGAACCGTTGCTGGTTCACGTCGGTGAGGGTCGTCGTGCCACAGGCCGGGACGGCCGGAATGGTCACGATCCGCCGCCACTTCCCGATCTGCATCACCAGCGGGAAGCTCGTCCCGGCCGGGACGTTCCG
>AR_comb_assmDRAFT_10109835_pt1 | contig 14404 bp, 10 predicted proteins | sample ArasoioldDNA_FD_10543 | JGI IMG/M metagenome (IMG submission 10543) | reverse complement strand
TTTGACTGAAGATCTTGTCGAACACGCTCTTGCGGGTAAGCAAGGCGCCGACCGGAACGTGTCCACCCGAGAGCGCCTTTGAAAGCAGAACGATATCGGGCTCGACATTCCAGTGCTCGACCGCCAAGAAGCGCCCGGTTCGCCCCAGGCCGGTCTGAATTTCGTCGGCCACCATCAGCGTGCCATACTTGCGGCACAGCGCGGCGGCGGCGGGAAGGAACTCGTCGGTGGGCATGTTGACGCCCTTGCCCTGGATCGGCTCGACAATAAAGGCAGCGACTTCGCGGGAGGACAATGCCTGCTCGAGCGCCGCCAGATCGTTGAACGGCACGGAGGTGCATCCGGGCAGCAGCGGCTGGAACCCGCCGCGGAAGTTCGGGTCGTCCGTCAGCGAAAGCGCGCCATAGGTCAATCCGTGATAGGCATGCGCGCAATAGACGATACCGGGACGGCCGGTCGCGCCGCGCGCGAATTTGATCGCAGCTTCGACACATTCGGCGCCGGAATTGGCGAAAAACACCTTGTCCAGATATGGCACATATTTGAGCAGCCGCTCGGCCAAAACGCCGGCCAGGGTCGAAACATCGAGTTGGACCAGGTTCGGCAGATCGCTGTCCAGCACACTTTTGAGCGCCTGACGAAGCGCGGGATGGTTCCGTCCGATCGCAAAAACGCCAAATCCGCTGAGTAGATCGAGATAACGGGCGCCCTCGCGATCGAACAGGTACTGGCCTTGGCCTTTCTGAAAACCGACATCGTAACCGATTGTCTTGAGGACCCGCACCAATTGTTCGTTGAGATGCCGCGCATGCATGGAGCTGCGCTGTGACTGGCGGTCCACAAATATTTCGGAGATGTCTAGATTTGAATATGGCATCAGCTACATACTTCGATTGTTGGCCGTTCCGTCAACTGAAAACGCCGAATGCGGCGTTTAGCCCCCCATCACAGCGACAATTTAAGCACAGGTTTTAACCATGTTGCAGTGCCCGCGGGACTTCATGCGCAACGTCATCCTCTCCGCAATGTTGTTGATCACAGGTCTTGCGCCGGCGCGGGCTGCCGACCCGACCGGGGACTGGAGGGTGGCCGATGGCGTCGCAAACATCCGCATCGCCGAGTGCAATGGAAGCATGTGGGGCGTAGTGGCCTGGGAAAAGAACCCCGGCGGACGCGACACCAACAATCCGGACGCTTCAAAGAAGAATAGACCTACGCTTGGCATGCCGATCTTGATCGACATGAAAAAGAAACCTGGGCACGACCAGTGGGAAGGTCGTGTCTACAACGCCAAGGATGGTCGAATCTACTCCTCGACCATCAAGCCCACGGGTCCCGACCAACTCGAGATTCAAGGCTGTCTGCTGGGCTTTCTGTGCGGCGGCGAAAGCTGGACCCGCGTCGGCGGTCCGATTCCCTCCAGCCCCGCCAACAGCATGGCCAAGGGAATGCCGAAGGGATCAAGCACCGCCCCGTCCAAGATGACCGGCTCAGCAAATCCGACGGCAAAAACATCCGCCCCGAAGCAGGCCACCGCCTCAGCGGATCCCGTCGGCGATATCTGCCTCCTCCCGGACATTGCGCGGTTTTCCCATTAGCGCGGGCTGAAACAGCAGCACCGCGGCAAGCGTCGCGACGAACGACAGCGCCAGAAGCTTGCCCATGCTCGCGGTGCCCGGGTGACTCGAAAGCCACAGGCTGCCGAACGCGGTGGCCGTGGTCATGCCGCTGAAAAAAATTGCTCTTGTCAGGCTTGACTGCAACAGATTCGTTTTACCCGCGCGCCATGCCGTCACGTAATAGATCTTGAAGGCAACGCCGACGCCCAGCATCAGCGGCAGGGCTACGATATTGGCGAAGTTGAGCGGCAGCCCGATCAGCACGCAGATTTCCAGCGTCATTGCACCCGCCACCAACAGCGGGACCAGGGTCAGCAGTACGTCGGTGATGCGGCGCAAGGTGATCCATAGCAGCGCGCTGATCACCAGCAGCGCCCAAATGCCGGCATGGATGAATGCCTTCACGATCGTGTCGCCGGATTTGAGAATCGAAACCGGACCGCCGATCGCGGTAGGCTCGGCGGCGAGCACGGCAGCGGCAAACCTGCGCAGCGTATCGTTGTCGTTTGGATCGCCCCGCGGCTGCACCTCGACGCGCATCAGGCCATCCTTGGTCTTCCAGCCCCGCACCAGGTCAGGCGGCAAGGTATTGAGGCTTACCGGCTTTGCCTGCAGCGCGTTCTTGAGCTGGTTGAGCACCACCTGCAGCGGGGTCACGAAAATTGCTTGGGTCTTTTCCCGCGTGGCCTGGTCCGAGTCGGCCAGCCTCGACAAGTCATCGGCCAGCCGGCGCGCGGCCACCGCACCCGGCCCGCTGGCATCGCCCGCGGTCTTGCGCAAATTTTCCACGGTACTCTTCAGCGCTTCGACGTTCTCCGCGTCCGACGGCGGCTCATCGACCGACTCAGGGTTGAGTGCCGGATCGAGAACCTTCGCCCCTTGGTGGATGAGTTTCAGTTTCTCCGTTTGGTCTTGCGGCACGAAACTGTCCAGCGACATCACCCGGAGAACCTCCGGCAGCTTGGAAAGCCGCTCTTCGATTTTCTTTGCATCCGCTTCGGAATGCGTCATCACATTGATGGCGTTGGCGCCCGTGTTCGGATCCTTGCGCAGATCCAGAAAGGTAGCGATCGATTCGACATTCGGATTACGCAAATTGATCGGGTTGAAATCGAACCGAAGGAAAAAGAGCAGCGGCAGACCTGCAGCCGCGATCAACAGCGTGCCGGCCACGATGATGACGCGATGCCTTTCAAGAAATTGGTCTACCGGCGCCAGGAAAGCGTATCCCACCGGCTCCTTTTCTCCGGGAGGGTTGAGCAGGCTGAGCAGCGCCGGCAAAACCGTGATGCTCGAGAGGAAGGCCACGAGCATGCCGGCGCCGGCGATCTTGCCGAGTTCGGAGACGCCCTTGTAATCGGTCGGCAGGAAGGACAGGAAACCGGCCGCAGTCGCCATTGCAGCCAGCGACAGCGGCACTGCGGAAAAATGCGCCGCCTGCTCGAGCGCCGTCTGCAGGTCGTTGCTCTTGTAACGCTCGGAACGGTAGCGGACGCTGAACTGAATGCCGAAATCGACGCCAAGTCCAACAAACAGGACCGCGAAGGCGATCGAAAGCAGATTGAGCGACCCCGTCATCATCAGTCCAAGTGCCGTGGTGATCGCAAGCCCGATGAAGAGGTTGGCAAAGACCGCGGCAATGATCTTTGGCGAATGCAGCGCCATCCAGAGAATGAACAGCACGACGAGAACCGTGCCGATCCCGTTGACGACGGCGCCGTCCGCAACGGTTGCGAACTCCTCGTTGGCGATCGGTACCGGGCCGGTCAGCCTGACACGGGCACCATATTCGCCGGCGAGATCAAGCTCGCTGGCGGCTTGCCTGATCGCGTCGGTTGCCGCCTTCCCGGGTTCAAGCGCATTGAAATCGAGAATCGGCTTGAACTCGATGAACGCGCGCCGGTCGGAATCGGTCAAAGGTGTTTCGCTGGTGAGCTCGCGCCAGGAGAATGTCGCCGAACCCTTGTTCAGCACGTCCTCCACCGTCTGGGCAACCTGGTTCAACGGCCGCGCCGCGCTGTCGAGCTTGACCTGCCCCCGCTGGACGCCGACCAACGCGGTTTCCAGCGCTCCCGTCAATCCGCGCAAGGAGGGATCACCGGCCAAAATTTCGATCAGCGGGCTTGCGGATTCGAACTGGCTGGTGAGGCCAGCGACCTGCGAAACAGGCAGGAAAAGGAGCCCGTTCTTCTCGAAGAACTCGCCGGAGCCGAGCGGTTCAACCGATTCGAAGTGCTCCTTGTCGCCCGAAAGCTTCTGGTAGAGCGCGGCACTGGCCGAGCTGGTCAGCTCCGGTGTGGGCGCTTCCACCACGGCCAGGATCGTCCTGTCCCGGTCGAAGGCGTCATCGAATTGAATGTCGCGCTTGCGCCAATCCAAATCCGGCGAAATCAGCGTGTTGATGTCGGTATTAATCTCGAAGTGGCGGGCCGTATAGAATCCTGCCCCGATCGCAAGCAAAAGCGCCACCAGAACAGTGATTGCGGCGAACCGTGTGCAGGCCTTCACAATCCAGACAACAATACGGGTCAGCACAATCTTTCTTTCTCATGTTAACGGCCCGCCGGAAAACGCCAGCTATCTACCGGAGTTCGGCGGGTCAATCTAATGTTGTTTTTGAGCTTTCCCGCTTGGGCAGAACGCGGAAAAAGGTCAAGGGGTCATGGAACCGTGTGCTACGGAACGCTGAGTCGGAAATTGGTCATCCGACGCGAAAGTGGAAGGTTTTGCCGTCTGAATTAATAATTTACCCTATCATGATACCAAATTGGCTTATCAAGCCTGCCGATCCCCGCGTTCAGCACATAGGTTCCTGCGAGCCGCCTTTCCTCGCCGATCGTTTTTTGACACAAAGCGTGGGCTCCCATGGATGGATCGGGCGCGGTGGCGGGTCCGCTAATTGCTGGCACGGACATTGCGGAAAGGCCCGTCCGAGCGAGGGGCTTGCCGCCTCGCCGCTGGCGTGGCGGAGGCATTAAATGAGAGTGGTGGAACTTGCGTAACGGACCTCCCATGGAAGTGTATCTCGCGCAACCCCGCGGTTTTTGCGCCGGTGTGGTGCGCGCCATCGAAATTGTCGAGCGTGCGCTCGAAAAATACGGCCCACCGGTCTACGTGCGCCACGAAATCGTTCACAACAAATACGTGGTCGAAAGCTTGAAGAACAAGGGAGCGATTTTCGTCGAGGATCTCTCGGAAGTTCCGCCGCAGGCTGTCACCGTCTTCAGCGCGCATGGCGTTGCGCGAAGTGTGGAGGAAGAGGCGGCCGCCAGGGGGCTGCCGGTCCTCAATGCCACCTGCCCGCTGGTGACCAAGGTGCACAACCAGGGCAAACGCTACAAGGCCAAGGGCCGTGCCCTGATCCTGATCGGCCATGCCGGTCACCCCGAGGTCGAGGGAACCATGGGCCAGGTTCCCGGGCCGGTACTGCTGGTTCAGAACGTCGAGGATGTTGCGGCATTGATGCTGCCTCCCGACACGCCGGTAGCCTATATTACCCAGACCACGCTCAGTGTGGACGACACAAAGGACATTATTTCGGCCCTTCATCAAAGGTTTACGGATATTCAAGGCCCGGATATTCGGGATATCTGCTATGCGACACAGAACCGGCAATCTGCGGTAAGGGACTTGAGCAAGCTCGTTGACGTCATTCTGGTGGTGGGGGCAGACAACAGTTCCAATTCGAACCGGTTGCGTGAAATCGGCACTGAAGCGGGCGTTGCGAGTTATTTGATCGCGGATGGTAGCGAGTTGAAACCCGAATGGCTGAAGGACGCTCGGGCCGTCGGAATCACCGCCGGCGCCTCCGCCCCGGAAGTGCTCGTTGATGACGTGATCGAGGCCCTAAGGCGCATCGGACCCGTGACGGTGTCGGTATTACCGGGACGTGAAGAGAATATCGAATTTCGGCTTCCAGCCGAGCTGGCGGCAAGCTGAATAACACATTTACTGATTGAGTTTGGAAAGAACCTGCAATGGCGATACCGTTCTTCAAGGAAATCCGCATCGGCGGCTATCTGTTGAAACAGAAATTCCTCGGCCGGAAGCGTTTTCCGCTGGTGCTGATGCTTGAGCCCCTGTTTCGCTGCAATCTGGCCTGCGTCGGCTGTGGCAAGATTGACTATCCGGATGCGATCCTCAATCGGCGCATGTCCGCGCAGGAATGCTGGGACGCCGCTGACGAATGCGGCGCGCCCATGGTTGCGATTCCCGGTGGCGAGCCGCTGATCCACAAGGAGATTGGCGAGATCGTCCGCGGACTGGTGGCGCGCAAGAAATTCGTCTCGCTGTGCACCAACGCGCTGCTGCTTGAGAAGAAGCTGCACCTGTTCGAGCCGTCACCTTACTTGTTTTTCTCGGTACATTTGGACGGCCTGAAGGAGCATCACGACAAGGCGGTTTCCCAGGCCGGCGTGTTCGATCGTGCGGTTTCCGCGATCAAGGCCGCCAAGGCAAAGGGCTTCACAGTCAACGTCAATGCGACGATTTTCGACGGGCATTCGGCGGAAGATATCGCCAAGTTCCTCGACTTCACCACCGAACTCGGCGTCGGCGTGTCAATGTCGCCGGGCTATGCCTATGAACGTGCGCCCGACCAGGAGCACTTCCTCAACCGCTCGAAGACCAAGAAGCTGTTCCGCGACGTATTTGCCCGCGGCAAGGGCAAGAAGTGGAACTTCATGCATTCCGGCCTGTTCCTGGATTTCCTCGCCGGCAACCAGGCCTACGAATGCACGCCATGGGGCATGCCGGCGCGCAACATTTTCGGCTGGCAGAAGCCCTGCTATCTGCTCGGCGAAGGCTACGCCAAGACCTTCAAGGAACTGATGGCGACCACCGACTGGGACAGCTACGGCACCGGCAAGTACGAAAAATGCGCCAACTGCATGGCCCATTGCGGATACGAACCCACGGCGGCGAATGCGGCCTTCCGCAATCCGCTCGCGGCGCTAAAGGTCGCGCTGGGCGGCGTGCGTACCTCCGGTCCGATGGCTCCTGAAATCGACCTGAGCAAGCAGCGGCCAGCCCAGTATATCTTCTCGGAGCAGGTGCAGAAGAAGCTCTCAGAGATCCGCCGTGACGAGGCCCTCGCTGCCCAGCAGAAAGCTTCGACAGCCGCGTAGGCTGCGCAGCGCGCGATTGAAATCGATACCGGTCGAGACGAGATCGAGGAGGGCTGAGGGGTTGCGGGCAACGGCCCGCAATACCTTGCCCAGATCGATATTGCCGTTCGGCTTGATCGCGGCCATCGCAAGCGGCGGCAAGGCTCGCGTGGCGGGGTCGCTGATGACGCGCAACGCCGCGAACGGCAGCCCGGCCTTGGCGGCGTAATCGGCGGCGATATGGCTTTCCATGTCGACAGCGGCGGCGCCTGTTTCCAGGTGCAGCGCTGCCTTGATATGGCGCGCCACCACCACTTCTTCGGCGCCGGCAAGGCGCCCCCGCACGATGCGCCGGTTCCCAAGGCCAACGCTGGCGATCAGTTCCTCGTTCAAGGGTAAGCCGGCCAACCACCGCGCAGCACCGGCCAGCACTTCGGTTGCCACCACCACGTCGCCGGACTTGAGCGAAGGGTCCAGCCCTCCGGCAACACCAAAGCTGATGACGCCCCGAATCGTCGTGGGATCAAATACCGTCAACAGGGCCCGCAATTGCTGCGGATCGCTACTGCTGCAGATAACGGTCATTCCAGGCCCGGCAGCAATGCGGGCCTCCTGGACCAGGCCGGTCACAATCAACACCGGCCGCGGGTCTATCGTGCCCGTCGACGTACCTTCCCCCGCCCCCAATTTCACATTCCAACCCCTACCACCCTGCTGTTGGTTATCTTCAAATTCCGGTACCGCGCCAACGCCCAGAGCGGAAAGAACTTCGCATACCCATGATAGCGCAGGTAAAATACCCGAGGAAACCCCGTAGCGGTATATCGCTGCTCGTCCCAAAGCCCCTTTTGGGTTTGCGTGGTTATTAGATACTCTATACCGTGGGAGACCGCAGGATTTTCAACCTCACCCGCCGCCATCAGCCCAAGCAAGGCCCATGCCGTTTGCGAAGCAGTCGTTGGCGCCCTCTCGTAGCCCTTATAGTCGAGTCGGTAACTGGTGGCATCCTCCCCCCAGCCCCCATCGACGTTCTGGATCGACAACAGCCAGTCGGCCGCCTTGCGAATGGCGGGGTCGCTGTGGCCGACGCCGGCCGCATTGAGAGCGCAAAGGACCGACCAAGTGCCATAGATGTAATTGAGCCCCCAGCGACCATACCACGATCCCTCGGCCAACTGGGTGCGGCGCAGGAAATCCACGCCAGCAGCGACCGCCTTGCTGCTTTGGACGGTCTGGCCAAGCTGGGCCAGCATCGAAATGCACCGCGCGGTTACATCCTCGGTCGGCGGATCCAATAGCGCGCCGTGGTCGGCGAACGGGATGTTGTTGAGGTAGTATTCGAGATTGTCGACGTCGAAGGCGGCCCAGCCCCCATTGCGGCATTGCATTCCCTCGATCCATTCGCATCCGCGGGCGATTGCCGCATCATAGGCCGCATTCGGTTCGGCCCGACGCGCGCGATCCATCGCCATCACCACGACCGCGGTGTCGTCGAGGTCCGGATAGTAGTCGTTGTTGTACTGGAACGCCCAGCCGCCCGGGCGCACATCCGCCCTTTTGACGGCCCAGTCGCCCTTCACATCCAGGATCTGCCTTGGCAGCAGCCAATCGAGCGCGCGCCTGGCCGGGATCGATGCCTCCTCGCCACCGGCCTCGAGCAGCGCATGACAGGCCAGCGAGGTGTCCCAGACCGGTGAAACGCAGGGCTGGCAATAGGCTTCCTGCTCGCCGACCACCAGGAGCAGTTCAAGCGCCTTTCGCTGCGTGGCGCGCGGCGGATAGTCCGCTCCCTTGCCGAGTGCATCGAACATCATCACGGCATTGGCCATTGGCGGAAAGATCGCGCCGACGCCGTCCTCGCCGTTCAACCGCTCTTCGGTGAAGGCAACCGCGGCATCGATTGCACGTGCACGCAGCTTTTTCGGAAACAGCGGCTCTATCGTGCGCAGCACGCCGTCCAGCGCGCGAAACAAGAGAAACCAGCTCCGGCTCTGGTGCGGCGCCCTCGTCGTCATGCCGATCGAATGCGGGTCCTGCAGGAACAGTTCGTCGATGCCGACACCCTTCGGATTCTTCGCGCGGGGCTTCAACGCGCCCAGAACCAGCAGCGGCACCATGGTGGTGCGCGCCCAATACGAGATCTTGTTGATGTGGAACGGCGACCACATCGGCAACAGCATGATCTCGACCGGGAGCATCGGCACGCTGCGCCACGTCGTCACCTCGAACATCGCCAGCATGAAACGCGTGAACACGTTGCTGTTGATCGCCCCGCCGCGCGAGCGAATCGCCTCGCGCGCCCGCGCCATATGCGGCGCGTCGACCGAATCGCCGATCATCTTCAGCGCGAAATAAGCTTTCACGCTGGCGCTCATGTCGAACTCGCCGTCATGCACGAGGGGCCAGCCGCCATGGGCCCCTTGAATGCGCCGAAGGTAGTTTGCGATCTTGCTTTCCAGTTCGCTGTCCACCGGCTCGCCGAGAAAGTGGCCCAGCAGCACGTACTCGGCAGGGATCGTGCAATCGGCCTCAAGCTCGAACACCCAGTGTCCATCGGCCTGCCGACTACCCAGCAATGCACGGGTCGCCGAATCGATGCTCGCCGCGAGCGCGCCGGCTGCATCGGCCTTGCCATTTACGGAATGCATCACGCCTGACATCCCCTGTCTTTGTGCGGCCGGTCTCACCTCAAATCCTCAAATGTCTGCCTGTCGATCACGCCTGCTGGCGCATGGCAAGGACGAGATCGGCTGCGCGGTCTCCCGACCGCACCGACCCTTCGATGGTCGCCGGCAACCCCGTAGCAGTCCAGTCGCCGGCGAGAAACAGATTTTTAAAGCCCGTCGAGGCGCCGGGACGCAGTGCATTCTGCTCCGGCGTTGCCTCAAATGTGGCACGGCGTTCGCGTACGATCTGCCAGGGTGGCATTTCGGCCTTGATGCCGGCGGCCATGCAGACGTCTCGCCAGATGGCCAGCGCAAGCTCCTCGCGCGGCATGTCCACCAGCCTGTCGGCGTTGCTGATTGTGACCGACAGGCGTTGTGGAAACGCAAACAACCATTCCACCAGCCCGCCCACCACCCCCAGGATCGGCGGGGTGCCCTGCGGCGGATCGATGCGAAAATGCGCGTTCACAATCGCCCGAAATCTGGTCGGCGTTTTCAGGCCGGGCAGCAGCGATGAGGCCGATCGTGGCTGCACCGCGAGGATAACGGCATCGCCGGAGCCGAGCGGAACGTTTCCGGCGCCGAATTTCATTTCGCTGACGGCGTTACCGGTCATGCCGAACTCACGCAATTCTTGTCCGTAGCGAATGTCTGCGCCCCTGCCCTCCAGCAGCTTGATCGCAGGTTCAATCAGAACCGCGCTCAACCCCTCGCGCGCGATCAGCGGCCGGCAGGCCTGCCCGCCGGCCAAAAGCGTTTCGCGCACGACGGCGCCGGCAAGGCCGGCCGATCCCTCGGGTGGATCGACGTTGAGTGCCGCAAGCAGTAGCGGCTCGACCAGGTACTCGTAGAGCCGTCCTTTACATGGGATGGTTTTGCCGACCTGCCGGTTCGTCGACGACCAGATCAGGGGCAAGAGCGCCAGATAATCGCGCAAGCTCGTGCCGGGCACGCGTCGCGACGTATCGAAAACCCACAACGGCAGGCGGCTCTCGCCAAGATCGAGCTGCCAGCGCTGGCCCGTTTTCAAATCGACGAAGGGAAACTGTGCGCGCTTCGGCCCGACCAGTCCGGCTGCGCTGCCGATCGAGCTTGCATAGGCCAGCGCGTGGCGATTGCCCGAAAGCAAAAGGTGATTGCCGTTGTCGATGGTCAGGTCGGTCGCGGCGTCGAAATAGGAGCGGCAACGTCCCCCTGCCTGCTGCGTCGCCTCGTAGAGGTGTACCTTGAAATCGGCTTTCGAAAGCCGGACGGCGGCCGAAAGGCCCGATATTCCAGCGCCGATGATGTGAATATTTTTTTGCATCAAATGAAGGCGTAGCGAAGCAGAATGGCGATGCGGGCCATCTTGTTGAGTCGGACCGGCGTGCGTGGCGCAGCAAAGCCCCGCTCGACAAGCAGTTGCAGAATCGCGCGATAATATTTCGACATGATGCGCGGCGCGCGCACCACGCGCCGCGAATTGCGGCGCATGACCTCGTCGGCCTTTTCGAAATGCGCTCGCGCCCGCTCGACCAGCGGCGAGCAGACCTTGGGCAATGCCGGATCTGAAACGACTTTGCGCGGGATGGTCGAGGTAATGCCTGCATGCAGCAGCGCCTCGAGCGGCAGATAAAGCCGCCCGATCGAAGCGTCTTCGTCGATGTCCCGCAAAATGTTCGTCAGCTGCAGGGCACGGCCCAGATGATGCGCAAGCAGGATGCCATCGTCCCGCGGCAAGCCGAACACCCGCACCGAGAGGCGTCCGACGGCGCTGGCCACCCGGTCGCAGTAAAGGTCAAGCGTGGCGAGGTTCGGCGCACGAATATCCTGCGGAACATCCATTTCCATGCCGTCGACGATCGCCAGGAAATCCTCGCGCTGCAGGCCGAACTTCTGTACCGAGGCGGCATAGTCGCGCAGACGCGGCGGCTGGCGGCCCGAATACAAGGCATCGATGTCGTCGCGCCATTGCTGGAGCGCCGCCAGCCGCGCATCGCGCGGACCATCGGAATCGGCAATGTCGTCGACCTGCCGGCAGAAGCTGTAGATTTGAAACATCGCCTCGCGCTGATCGGGCGGAAGGATGCGCATGGCAGCGTAGAACGAACTGCCGGACGCACTTGATCCGTAGCTGGCTCCTGCCGCCCTCTCCACCGTCATGCGCCGGCCGCCCTTTTCGACGCCGGCCTCCATCCGAAAGCGCGCTGGGTCATCTCGCCCGCCAGCCCGCCGCAACTAAAGGCGAGCAGTTCGGCCGCGTTGAGGTGCACCCGTTCGCTCAAGGGATCGCGCACCTTGAGAAGGCGAACGATCCGGTCCGCAAAGGCCTGGATCACGGAAATCTCGAGCCCAAGCCTGAAATCCCTGACCTCGGCGCTGAGCGGCTTGCTTTCGCCGAGCAAAGCTTCGTTACGGACGGCAAGCGATTGCAAACACCGCAACAACGCTGCCGGCGCGCGGCCGCCCCCCAGTTGCTCGACCGAGGCGCCGGCTGCGGCGAGCGCATCCCGCGGCAGATAGACCCGGTTGAGATTCCGGTAATCCTTGCCGCAATCCTGCAAATGATTGTTGATCTGCAGGGCCGCGCACAGCGCATCCGATGCAGCCCAGGTCGATGTGCTCTCGCCGTGAACATCGAGCATGAATCTACCGACCGGCATCGCCGAGTAGCGGCAATAGTGGATCACCTCGTCCCAGCTTTCATAGCGCAGCTTCGTCACGTCCATCCGGAACGCGATCAGAACGTCGAGTGCATGACGCGGCGGCATCGAGCGCTCGGCCAGCGCACGGCGAAGCCTGACCGCTTCGGGCTGGCTGTCGCCCTGGCCGAGAAGCTCATTTTCGAGCAGATCAAGAAGGCTCAGCTTCTCGCGTTCGCTCAGCCTTGCATGATCGGCGATGTCGTCGGCGGTCCTGACGAAGTTGTAGAATGCCAGGATCAGCCCACGGTGACGCGGATGAATGACCCACGAGGCGACCGGAAAGTTTTCGTCGCGGTGAGTCTTGCCGGATCGCAATTCGCTTGCGGTGGTCATCGAAAAAGGCCGCATTCTGGACTTCGCAGCGCTGCGCAGCCTGGGGCATGCGCATGCTTCGCATGCCCATATAGGGGAATACGATACCAAAACCAATGCCGTCTGCCGGATGAACGCCGGTCCTGGCCGCGTGCGAACAGGTTCGATGATTAGGCCGTCGTCCGGCGCCGACGGCCACCTACAGGCCTATTGCCCGTGGGTCACCAAAACCTGATTGCAGGGGCGAGACAGCTTCGGACGATTTTGCTGCAGGCAGGCCAGCACGGTAAAGTCGTCCTGATTCATTACGGAACGACAATACCTCTGTACGTCGCGGGTACAGGCCTTCTGCTCCTCCGGCGTGCCGGCGCGCTGCTGCGTCGGCGTTGGCTCGGCAAAAGCCCCGGTCGAAGCCGACAGCGACAACAAGGTGACTGCAAGTAAGAATTTGCGCATTGTGTTCCCTTATGCTGACTGCAGAGAATTCCGGCCCGAATGGCGCATGGTATCGCCGGGGCAGGCCATTCAGGTTGCGGGCGCCGCGAATTTTCGCGACGAAGAAGCACCGTTCAAAGCGGCCAATCGACGGCAAACCCTCCTTTGCGAACAGGGCCGCCGAAGGCGTCCATTGATCGCATAACCGATTGGTATCATACGGTATTTTCGGCAGAACGATTCGCGCGAAGACCGCATTGGCGAGAGCGGCACATTATCCATGTCGGCTTGGCTTGCCGAGTGAAAATTGCTTTTCGCCGGGTTTGCTCCGCACATTTTGCGAGAGCGATGCAATTCGGTCGCACTGTCTGGCGCAATTGCGGCAAGCTTCGTTTGCTTTCCAAAGAGACCATTTATTGCAGCACCGCTTACGGCTGTTGCGGTCTCGCCCGACCTGCCCCCCGCAGCCGCTGCGACAGGTTGATCAGGAACATTGCCGTCGGCCGAAGGATGAAGAGATCGGCGACCAATGCTGCAACCATCGAGAAGGCACTGAGCCAGCCGAAGAGGCGCAGCGAAGGCAGAGCGGAAAATACAGTAACGACAAGGCCGCAGGCGAGCACGACGGTAGTCAGGATCAACGCGGGTCCGACCAGCACGGTCGCGCGCTCCACCGCAAGTTCGGGAGTGACGCCCGGTTTGGACTCCAGTCTTAGACGGTTGAGGAAATGAATGGTCGCGCTCAAACCCAGTCCGAACGAAACCGTGAGCGCGACGACGCTTGCAAATTGCAGCCCCTCCCCGAGCAACCACAAAACCGTACCCGACAGCACCACCGGAAAAATCCCCGGCAAGATGCACGAGAACATGACGACCACGGATCGGAACGCAAGTCCGATAAAGATTGCCACAAGCGCAAACTCGATTGTCAATCCGCGGTTAAGCTTTTCGATCATGTTTGCGCTGTTGCGCGCCGCGATTGCAGACAGGCCCGTGACCGAGATTTCATAGCCGGGATGGGCCTTGCGGACCGCGTCGAGCGAATGGTCGAGCTTTTCGACCACTGGCAAGATCTGGCTGGAATCGAGGTCCGGCACCCTGCCCGATACGACTACGGCATCCTGATTGGCCGAAATGAAGCGCCGCACCAGATATTCCGGGATGACGCTGACATACTCTTTCAACGTCGCGACATCCGAGCTTCCAGCTTTCTCGGCAAGCCAGCGCCGCAGCGTCTCCAGCGACCACACATTGCCGACGCCCGCCTGTTTCTCCACCAGCGCATGCACCGCGGCGATGGTCTGCAGCGTTTCGGGAGCGTAAAGCGAGGCACCCTTGGGAAATTCAATCAGCACATCGATGGCGTTGGCGCCAGTCAGCTTGGCATCCAGCCGGCCGCTTGCGGCAACGGCCTGCTGCTTATCCGGCACCTGGTCGGCCAGGCGGTAGCGCGGCTCCAGATTGGCGTACACTGCAGCCAGGCCGCCGACGAACAGCACGGCAATCAGGCTGAAAAGTCCTGGGCGGCTGACCATGCGCACCGCGATCCAGTAGCAGAAATTGCGCAGCATCTGCACGCCGGC
>AR_comb_assmDRAFT_10784369_pt1 | contig 14410 bp, 15 predicted proteins | sample ArasoioldDNA_FD_10543 | JGI IMG/M metagenome (IMG submission 10543) | reverse complement strand
GCCTCGGGGACGGCGCTGATGTACTCGACGTACATCTCCGCGGAGGATGACGACCTCGGCCTGTCGATTGCGGTGGACGGCGGCGGCAATGCCTACGTCGGCGGGACGACATGGTCGCGCTACTTGCCGATCTTGAACGCGTTCCAGAGCGACAGTCGCGGCTCCCAGGAAGGCTTCGTCGTGAAGCTCAATCCGACCGCGACGCGCTTTGCATACGCGTCGTACCTGGGCGGCAGCACCGGCACGACGGATTCGACGGAGGGCATGGACGCGATCATCGGCATCGCGATCGATGGCAACGGCAACGCCTACGTGACCGGTGACACGCTGTCGCGCGATTTTCCCGTCACGGCCAATGCGGTGCAAAAAACGCTGGCGGGCGGCGTCTGCGACATCTTCGGCAGCCCCTGCTCGGATGCCTTCATGACCAAGATCACCGCGGGTGGCCCCGGCGTCGTGGGCCGCGTCAACGTCACGGTGACGCCGACGGATCTGGCGAACGGCGGCACGTTCACGGTGTCCTGGAACGGGATCCCCGCGCCGACGGGCGACGACTGGCTGAACCTGTACGTACTGGGCGGATTGTCGGACAGTACGAACCGGGTCGCGTCATGGCGGACCACGGGCGCTGCCGCGGGCACGCTGCAACTCACGCTTCCTGCGAGCGTCGCGTCCGGCTGGTACGAGCTGCGTCTGCTCAGTCCCGATCCCAAGAACTTCGGCGTCCCCGGAGTCATCGCGCGAAGTGCCCCGATCAACGTGGGGCCGCACCCCGACGTGCTGGTTACCGCGGTCACCAATCCGCCCACGGTCGCGGCGCTCGGCAGCAGCTTCGCCGTGACGGACACGACGGCCAACCGCGGCAATCTCTCCAGCGCGGGCTCGGTCACCCGCTTCTATCTGTCGCTCGATCGCGCACGCAATACCGGCGATCGCATCCTGACCGGCGCCCGCACGGTGGGTGTCCTCGCGCCCAGCGTCACCTCGACCGGCACGACGACCGTGACAATACCGACAGCAACGCCCGTGGGAACGTATGTCCTGCTCGCATGCGCCGATGACACGTCGACGAACGTCGAGTCGAACGAGAGCAACAACTGCGCCGCGGCAGTGGGCTCGGTGTCGATCGGCGCTCCCGACCTCGTGTCGGGCTACGTGAGCAATCCGCCGCTTACGGCGAAAGTTGGCACGACATTCAAGGTCAGCGACACCACCGAGAATCGCGGCAAGATGGCCAGCCCCGCGTCGGTCACGCGTTACTACCTGTCCCTCGACCGCGTTTATGGCGCCGGCGACCGGCTTCTGGGCGTGGGTCGCACTGTGCCGGTTCTTGCCCCCAGCGCCGGTTCGACGGGCGCGGTCATGGTGACGATCCCGACGGCGACTCCGGTCGGCACCTACTTCCTCATCGCATGCGCCGACGACACCAAGGTCAGCATCGAGGCGAACGAGACAAATAACTGCGTCGCAAGCACGGGCGCGGTGAAAGTGTTGCCTTGAAATCACCCGGTCTCCGCCGCGGGTACGCCTGCCGCGGTGGGGATCGGTGAGGTCATCGGAATTCGCGTCACATTTGTCACTCCCACACCTCCGGTGTCCGTCGCTACATTGGAAGCACGATCAACCCATCGCCGGAGGAACGAGAATGACCACGCACAAGACAGGGACCCATGAAGAGTGGCTGGCGGCACGGCTCCCGCTGCTCGAGGCGGAAAAGGAGCTGACGCACCGCAGCGACGAGGTGGCCCGGCGGCGGCAAGAGCTGCCGTGGGTGCGAATCGACAAGCCGTATCAATTCGACACCGACGAAGGACGCGCCTCGTTAGCTGACCTGTTCCGGCGCCGCTCGCAGCTTCTTGTCTACCACTTCATGTTCGGGCCCGACTACACGGCGGGATGCCCGTCGTGCTCGGCCATCGCCGACGGATTCAACGGAGTCCACGTGCACCTGGCGAATCACGACGTGATGCTCTGGGCGGTATCGCGAGCGCCGCTCGCGAAGCTGCAGGCCTACAAGCGGCGGCTGGGGTGGACGTTTCCGTGGGCCTCCGCGCATGGCAGCGACTTCAACTACGACTTCAACGCCTCGCTTACCGAGGCGCAGCAGCGCGCGGGCGCCGAATACAACTACCGGCGCGAACCCCCGCGCGCGACTTCGGAGAAGGACACCGGGCCGGTCGCTGACATGGCGGCCACGACCGGCACGGATGTGCCCACATACATCCGCGAGCGCCCGGGCATGAGCGCGTTCGTGCTCGAGGACGGTGTCGTCTATCACGCGTACTCCACGTATGCGCGGGGTCTGGACGGCCTGTGGGGCATGTACCAGTGGCTCGACCGCGCGCCTTTGGGGCGCAACGAGAAGGGCCTCTGGTGGCGCCGCCACGACGAGTACGCGAAGCGCTAGTGCACGGAGGCACCCATGAGAAAGCTGATCGCCGCACTGAAGACGTCTGTCGATGGGCAGGTGGAAGGGCCCGAAGGCATGGCGGACTGGGTGGAAGCTTGGTCGGACGACTACGGCCTGATGCAGCAAGTCGACGCGTGCTTGCTCGGCGGAGGCATGTACCCTGGCTACGAGCACTACTGGACCGCGATACAGCGAGAGCCTGACAAGCCCGTCTGGATTACAGGCAATCCGCCGACGCCGGCCGAAGTCGAATGGGCGCGCTTCGCTGCGCAGACGCCGCACTACGTTCTATCGAAGACACTGACGACGGCGCTTTGGGAGCAGACCCGTTTTGTCCGGCAACCCGAGGACATCGCTGCGCTGAAGCGAGAGCCCGGCAAGGACATCTATCTCGTTGGCGGCGCTCGAACCACGACGAGCCTGATCGATGCCGGCCTCGTGGATGAACTCAGACTCATCGTCTACCCGCTGATCGCAGGCAAGGGCAAGACGCTCTTTGCGACGACGACGCAGCGGCGAACGCTCGAGCTGCGGAAGGCCGAGCAGCTTCGAAAGGGGCTTGTAAGCCTGATCTACGGAATAGGCGAGCGTGCCCGGCAATCGCCCGAAAGAGATGAGCACGGGACGCGCAATCTTGCGACGCATGACGTCTGAGCAGGCTTCCGGGCCACCGTTTATCGTCATCTCGGCGCTGCTTTTCGTTGTCAGCGCGGCGGTGACGATCGGCGAGTCCTCGTCGATGTCGGCGATGGGCGAGATGCCTATGCCAGGCGGCTGGACGATGTCGATGGCGTGGATGCGGATGCCCGGGCAAACATGGTCCGGCGCCGCGGCGTCGTTCCTCGGCATGTGGATCGTGATGATGACGGCGATGATGCTGCCCTCGCTCGTGCCGATGCTGTCGCGCTACCGCCGCGCTGTCGTCACGACCAACGAAGCTCGACTGGGATGGCTGACCGTACTCATGGGGATCGCGTACTTCTTCGTCTGGACCGTGGTAGGAGCAGCCGCCTTTCCGCTGGGAATCGCGCTGGCAGCGCTCGAAATGCAGCTGCCGGCGTTGTCGCGCGCGGTTCCTGTCGCGGTCGGCGTGGTCGTCCTGGTCGCCGGCGCAGTTCAGTTCAGCACGTGGAAGTTACGTCACCTGGATTGCTGTCGGGCGGCGGCCGGTCCCGATCGCGCGCTGGCAGCCGACGCCGTGACTGCGTTGCGGCACGGCCTGCGTCTGGGACTCCACTGCAGCGCCTGCTGCGCCGGCCTGACGGCGATCCTTCTCGTCATCGGCGTCATGGACCTGCGCGCGATGGCCCTCGTGATGGCAGCGATCACTGCAGAGCGTGTTGCACCCGGTGGCGAGCGCGTCGCTCGCGCGATCGGCGCCGTCGCCGTTGGGGTTGGGGTATGCCTGATGGCGGGCGCCGTGTAGAGCACCGCGTGCTGCGACTAACTGTCAGGACGGGGGCGATCCGGGCCCGCAACAAGGCGTCGCTTGTTGCATGGGCGGACACTTGACCGAGCCGTACGAGCAGAAGACGCAACAATCGCCGCGCTTCGGGCGCAATAGCGCATGACACCCGGCGCACTCGTGGAAGAACACGCAGGCGTCGGTGGGCATGCTCTCCAGGGACGTGAAGCCGCACGCGGGACACGTGAGAGTGGACTCGAGGATTGGGGGTGGCATGATGACTCGCGCGCTGACGGAACGAGTCTACTCCGCCGGGATAGACTGACGGGCATGAAGTCGTTTGGCGCCCGATCCCGCGGCCTGCGTCTCGAGCGGATGGCCGCGTCGCCGCGTTGGGCCGGCGAGGGCTTTCGCAACGTTCATCCGATTCCCCCGTCGTTGCGCGATCCGGCGGCGCCTACTCCCTCGTTGAGCGAGCTCCTGTGCGCGGGCAGTCCTCGATATCCCGAAGAGCCGCTCGTGACCCTTGATCCGCGCGTGGCATGGCAACGGGCGCCCGCCAGCGGCCTGCGAGTGACCTGGCTCGGTCATTCGACGGTGCTGATCGAGATCGATGGCGTACGCGTGCTGACCGACCCTGTCTGGGGTGAGCGCGCGTCGCCGTTCCGGCTGATCGGGCCCAAACGCTTTCAACCTGTTCCGGTGCGCCTGCGGGATTTGCCGCCGGTGGACGCGGTGCTGATCTCGCACGATCACTACGACCACCTGGACTACCCGACGATCCATACGCTCGCCCGGCACAGCGCGGTGCCGATGGTGACGTCGCTGGGCGTCGGAGCGCACCTCGAAGCGTGGGGCGTCGCGCCCGAGCGCATCATCGAGCTCGATTGGTGGGAGTCGCATCGCCTGCCCGGCACCGACGTGGTGGTGACGGCAGCACCGTCGCAGCACTTTTCCGGCCGCACGTTTGGCAGTCGGAACGCGACGCTGTGGTCATCGTTTGCGATCCGTTCGCCGCGGCACGGCGTCTTCTTCAGCGGCGACACCGGCCTCACGTCCGAGTACACGACGATTCGCGAGCGCCTCGGCCCCTTCGACGTCGTGATGCTCGAGGTCGGCGGGTGGCATCCTGCGTGGGGCGACATTCACCTCGGCCCCCACAATGCATTGCAGGCTCATGCGTGGCTGGGCGGTGATGCGTTGCTGCCGATTCACTGGGGCACGTTCAGCCTGGCGACGCATGCCTGGGACTACCCCGTCGAAACCTTGCTGTCGCAGACTGAAGGCCGCGGCGTGCCGCTGTTGCTGCCGAAGCTGGGGGAGGCGACGGAGCCGAGCGCAGCGCCGCCGCCGCGGCCCTGGTGGCGCGGGCCGGCAGTCAGCCCATCGGCCGCGTCCGATGCGCGCGTGCCAGCATCCGAAGAGGTGGCGCCTCGTCTACGCAATCTCCCTTGGCCGATGGACTGACGGCCGCATCAGGCGCGACGCGTCAGGTTGCCGCGTCGACGTCGGTCGGCCGCCGGTTTCCAGCGGCGCGTCGCCAGCAGTACCCCATGGTTGCTGCCCGGCGCGAGAAGATCGTAGACCTTCAGCGTTGACCAATCGAACGTCGCCGAGACCTCGTCGACCGAGTCCCGGTTGACGGTCTCGTGCACCTGAATCACGAAGAGGATGGGATTCTCGGAAAAGTGGTTGGAGATGCGCTCCGTAATTTCTGGTATCGGCGGATCGGTTCGCCGCAAGTCGAGGCCCGACGCGGGATCCAGTGCGTCACCCCAGGGTGGAGCGATGAACGCCACAACGAGCTGGCTCGGATCCGGCGAGAGATGGCTCAGTGCGGAACGGTAATCGACATTGCGTATCTCGATCGAAAGCGACATCGTCGCAAGGTTCTCCCGGGTCAAAGCGAAGACACCGGAGTCGAGCTCGAAGCCGACCCCTCGCGCGACCGAGAGGTGCCGCGCGAGCCAATAGAGGGTGTTGCCGGAACCCGCGAACGGATCGATCAACAGGGGACGCTCGCGCGAGGCCCAATGGCGCGCGACGACGGCCGCATCGCGGCCGATGCGATCGGCCAGCTCGTCGCGCGTGCATTCGACTGCGGTGCGCCCCAGGAGGCGGATGCCCTTGGCGTACCACTCAGAGGGCCGCAGACCGTAAACGCAGACGTAGTCCGCGTCGCCGTAGCTGTCTCGACCGTAGGCTTGAACCTCGGCCAACTCGAGCACCGCGTCTCGCTTGGTGCCAAGGAGAAGCAGCTGGCGGTCGTACTTCATGGCAGCCCCTATCCGGCATGATCATTCGATCACCTCGTTGGCACGTACCAAGAGCGACGGGGGCATCGTTATCCCGAGCGCCTTGGCTGTCCTGAGATTGATCACGAGCTCGATTTTTGTCGGCAACTCAATGGGCAGGTCGCCGGGATTCGCTCCCTTGTTGATCTTGTCGACATAGACCGCCAGGCGGTGATAGCAGTCCTCGAGCACGGGTCCGTAAACCATGAGATTGCCCTGGCGCGCGAAGGACGACCAGCCATCGACGGCCGGAATCCGCTGTTGCGCGGAAAACGCGGCGATGCGACCGGCGAAGCTTTGGGTGAACCCGTCGGCAAAGGCCAGAATCGCGTCGTAGCGAGCGTGGGCGATTTCGGCAAACGCGGTGTCCAGGTCGGCCTCGCTGTGCACGGGGAAGAAATGCACCTGCAGGCCGAGTTTGTCGGCAGCGGCTTGTGCGGCGGCGAGCTCCTTGTTCTGTCCGGGGTGCTGTGGGTCGGCGAGCAGCGCGACGCGTTTCATCGTCGGCAGCGCCTCTTTCATGATCTCCATCCTCTTGCCAACGAGTTCGAGAGCGAAGAAGCTCATGCCGGTCAGGTTGCCCCCCGGCCGACTGAAGCTTTGCGCGATCCTCGCTTCGACGGGCTCTGCGCTTATTCCAAAGACGATGGGAATCTTGACGTTCGCGACCATCAGCGGGTGCAAAGCCAGGCCGCCCTGCGCGACGATCACGGTAGGATGCGATTCGACGATGGCATCGATCTGGCGCGAGAGCTTCTCCTCGGAGCCGTCGCCCCACCATTTGTCGATGACGAGATTCCTGCCTTCGACATATCCCAACTCCCGCATGCCGGTGCGAAACGCCCCCAGGAAAGGCGATTCCGATTTCGCGCGCTCGATGGACACCCATGAGACCCGGACGGCGGAAGACGTTTGCGCCACGGCTGCCGCCGAAAGCACGAAGTAAACCATCAGTGCGATGCGAAGAAGGCGACGCAGCATCGAACCTCCCGATAGGACCGCATGGACCCGTCTTTCTGCAGATCAACCCGGTAGCGCGCCTCCGACGAGCCGCCCTACCCAGTAAGTGACGCCCATCGCCAGCAGACCGCCGGCGATGTTGCGCAGGGTTGCTGGTGCCGGTGGTGCACTGCCGAGCCGCGCCGACGCCACGCCGGTGATCGACAAGGCCACGACGACGGCAATGACCGTGATGGGAACCGCGTTTGCGAGCGGCGCGAGCAGCACGGCCAGCAGAGGCACCAACGCACCCAGCGCGAACGAAATCGCCGAGGCGACAGCTGCCTGCCAGGGATTCGTATAGTCGCCGAGCTTGATGCCGAGCTCGATTTCGGCATGGGCGGCCAACGCATCGTGGCGGGTCATTTCCTGCGCGGCCTCGCGCGCGACGTCATGGCTCAAACCCTTTTTCTCAAGCAATCGCGCGAGCTCGTCGAGCTCCTTCCCCGGAATCGCGGCCAGCTCGGTGCGCTCTTGCTCCACTGCAGCCTCCTCCGTGTCGCGCTGCGTACTGACCGATACGTATTCGCCCGCCGCCATCGAGAGGGCCCCCGCGACGAGGCCGGCCACGCCGGCGGTCAGAAGCGCCGGGTGCGTCGGACTGGCACCCGCGACCCCGAGGATCAGACCCGCGGTGGACACAATGCCATCGTTGGCGCCCAGGACTCCCGCGCGCAGCCAGTTCAAACGCCCGGAGATCCCGGTGGACGGAGTACCGCTTTTGGCGGGCTTCTTCGGTTGCGAGAGTGTGGCCACGGCGCCCGTCAGTTCCTGTTCTCGTGACGCGCCTTGAAGCTGGCGTACCACTGGCCTGAAAGAAGAAAGCGCCAGTAGTTGCAGAACTGCTCTGCGTACAGACGGCGCAGAAAGTCGCGCGGGCCGGTGAACGGTGGGACCGGCATTCGTTCCATGGAGTGGCCGAACTTTTGCATCGCCAGGGACACGACAATGCACAGAAGCCCTGCGAGAAGAAGCCACGGTTTGAAAGCAATGCCGGTGACAACCAGGAGGTTGCCAATCACGAACAGCGGCACCGCGAACAAATGGATCACCAGATTCGTGGCATTTCTGTGTACCGGGGGCGTTTCGCGCCACGCCCACGCCACGAGCTGCCGAAAGGACATGGTGTTCCTGTCTTCGGACATTTCCAGAACTCTCATGTACCGCGACTTCGGATTTGCCTGCTGACGATCACCGCAATCGGGATGCCGAAGAGAAACATGTGCGACAAAAGATCCAGAACCGAAGCCAGGGGTGGAAAGGTGACGGGACGCGGATACGCCGACAGTGGCAGTACGATCAACCGCATGCAAAAGAAAACGCCGAACCCGAATGCCGCACCGACCACGAGCGGTCGCGAGACCAATGCGCCGAAGTTCCAAGCAAGAGCGGCGAAGAGGGCCGCCCACATCCAGGACATAACGAAATGACAGGCGACGCCCAGGATCGCCACCAGCGCCCCGCCGGTGAAGGCGGCGTCGCCGAGCAGTCCGCTGGCAATGGTCTGGAACACACGGACGGGGCCGACGCCGTGGAATCCGGCGAAGGCTAGGGCGAATAGCAGGTCAAGCATCCCACCGACGGCGCCGCCGGCGAGAATGGCCAAAAAAAGGGATCGTCGTTGCACGACGTTACCCCGGTTCCTCTTGGCTCCCCACAAGCACGCCACCCCACTCACCCGGATCGACGTCACCCACCGTTTGGGTGAAAACCCAACGATGGCCGGCAAGGTCCAGCGCGGCGTACTGCCGCTCGCCATAGGGATAGGTTACCGGAGTACCCAACACTCGTGCGCCCGCTTCCTGCGCGCGACCGAAGTGCTCATCTGCATTGTCGACCCGGACCATGATCGCCTGGGACGAAGAGTCGGACGATTGCAGGGTGCCCGCCACCAGGACTACAGCTCCACTACCGAAAGTGAGCTGGATGCGATGATCGGCGATGCGCAAGCGCTCCGCATAACCAACGCCTTGACCAGCCACTGTGCTGCAGCAGCGATTTCCGGGTAAACGAGCTCAGGAATCACCTGAGTCGCTGGTATCGAGCGATTACGTAGCATGGGGCTCGGACGCAAGATGGAGCGACGCGGCCGCATTGTGGCACCGCGACGCGACGCAAGCTACCGCACGCACGAAGGATAGGGGTCCCGGGTGGAGCGGAATGAGGCCGGGAGCCCACCGCGGCGGTCGGCCGGCACCTTTTTACCCGCGAAGCACCGCAATCCCTCGCGGCCGCACCAGTCGTCGCTCCGAATCCGGTGCAGGGATGTTGCGTGTAGTGAGCTTGTCCTTTTCTTCCTTGCGCTTGTCCATTGCAGCGGTCCAGAGGTGGATCACCGCATACGCACGCCAGGGGCGCCATGCCTCCGAGCGCTTTTCGAGCGCGGACGCGGAGAGGGCCGTTGCACTGCCGTTCGCAATTTTGCGGAGCACGAGATCCGTCGATGGGAACGCGTCCGGTTCACCCAGGGCGCGCAACGCGACGTACTGTGCCGTCCAGGGACCGATGCCACGAATGGTCGCGAGTTGACGGACCACATCGTCGGCCGTTGCAGTGAAGTCCAGCGTTCCCGCGACGACCGCGCCGGCGAGTTTCCTGATGGCTTCGATGCGACCGGCGGTTAGCCCCAGGCCTGAGAGGTTCGCGGTCATCAGAGCGGCCGGGGTAGGGAAGAGGTGGGTGAGCTCCTTGAGCGGCGTCGCGATCGGCCGACCCGCTCGCTCCGCCAAGCGCCCGACCAGAGTGAGGCCCGCGGCTAGGCTCACCTGCCGGCCGACGATCGCGCGAACCGCGCACTCGAAAGGATCCCAGACGCCCGGAATCCGCAACCCGGGCCGTCGTCTGACGAGCGGCGCCACAATCGGATCGTCGTCGAATGCGAGGCCTATCGTCGCCGGGTCCGCGGCAAGATCGAACACCCGTCGTGCGATGCTGGAAAGCTGCAGCAGTGACGTCGCATCCGCGCAGATCACGCGAAATTCCAGCGCGTGTTCAGTCTCCAAGTTTCGGGTCCGGATGATCGCCCACCCGCCGCCCGCCGTCGCCACCGTGCGGGCATAGACGTCCTTGTCGGCGGCTTCGATCCGCGGGATCGCCCGCGCGGCTAGGAAATGCCGCAACTGCGCCCAGTCGTACGGCGGCCGATACGAAAGCCGGAGTACGACTTCATCCCGCCCGGCTTCGCGCACTTCCGCAGCTCGAAGCTTGCGGATCTCGCTCGGCGGACGCCGATAGGTGTTCCGGAACACATCGTTGAAGCGGCGGATGCTGCCGAAGCCCGCCGCCATCGCGATCGACGTTATCGGCAGCCGGGTTTCGTCGAGAAGGCGTTTGGCGAAGTGGAGGCGGCGCGTCTGGGCGACGGCGATCGGCGATGCACCGAGGTGCTGCACGAACAGACGATGCAGATGACGTGATCCGATGCCCAGGCGCTCTGCCATATCGTCGACACTGCGGCCATCGAGGTTGCCCTCCTCGATCAGGCGCATTCCGCGGCGTACGACTCCGAGCGTGCCCAGCCATGCCGGCGTGCCGGGTGCTGCCTCCGGCCGGCAGCGCAGACAAGGACGGAAGCCCGCTTCCGCAGCGGCGGCTGCCGTCGGGTAGTACCGGATGTTCGATCGCTTCGCGTCCCTTACCTTGCACACGGGGCGACAGTAAATCTTCGTAGAAAGCACGGCAATGAAGAACTTGCCGTCGAAGCGCGCGTCGCGACTGGCGCGCGCGCGATCGAGCGCTCGCGTGTCGAAGCCGAAGATCTCTTCCATATCGCAAGGATAGGCCAGTTGCGTGGCACGGACTAGCTGTTTTCGGACGGAGATACACCGGAGGTTGTACGTCCGAAAGCAGCCAGCATGCTGACGCGTAGCGCGGCATGCTTAGTCGCGCGGGGCATTGCCAGCTCGGCGGATCGCCTGCCGAGTTGCAGCGATCGCGCGTCCGCGAACCTGTCACGCAGGAGGAACGAAACATGAGGCACGCTCGATTCACAAGATTGGGTCAACTCGCTGTGTTCGTCGGGATCGTCCTACCGCCGACGCTGATGGCGCAGACCAAATACAGCGTGGTTACGCTCGATGGACTCGGCGGAACGGCAGGCGCAGCCAACAGCATCAACAACCGGGGCTGGGCGACCGGCTCGGACAACCAGCCAGGTGACACCGTTTCGCACGCTACGCTGTGGGCGGGCGGACCGAGCGCCATCGATCTCGGCAGTCTCGGCGGCCCCGGAGCCAACAGCGCGATTGCGTGGCCGATCAAGGCCAACAACGGCGTCATTGTCGGCATCTCCGACACGGCGATCGACAATCCATTGGGTGAGTCATTTTCCTGCTGGCCTTTCTTCGCGTCGGGTGTTCCCACCAAGAAGATATGCCAGGGCTTCAAGTGGGAGAACGGCGTGATGACGCCGCTGCCGCCGTTCCCCGGCGGTTACAACAGCTACGCTACTGCGGCGAATAATCGCGGCGAGATCGTCGGCTGGGCCGAGAATGGAACCGTCGATCCGACGTGCGACACGAATTTCCAGATCCTGCAGTTTCGGGCGGTGATCTGGGGCCCGCATGGCGAGATGCGGGAGCTTCCGCCGCTGCCGGGCGACTCGACCAGTGCTGCGACCGCCATCAACGATCGGGGGCAGGTGATCGGCATCTCCGGTGCCTGCGGCATTGCGGTCGGCAGCGTAAGCGCCGCGCACGCCGTGCTCTGGGAAAACGGCGTACCGACCGACATCGGCAACCTCGGCGGTACCACTTGGAACACGCCGACGGCGATCAACAACCACGGCACGGTGGTCGGATTCTCGCTCCCGGGAAGCCAGAATGGCACGCGCAACTACGAGGCGTTCATCTGGACCCGCGAAAGCGGCTTGCTTTCGCTGGGCAAGTTCCCGGGCGATATCCGCAGCGCTGCGTTCGGCGTCAACGACAAAGATCAGGTCGTCGGCCTCTCCCGGGGAGGTCCGTTCGGGCTGCGGGCGGTCCTGTGGGAGAACGGCACCATGACGGACCTCAACGATCTCACGCTTCCCGGATCACCGCATCTATTGTTTGCGAACGACATCAACGACCGCGGTGAGCTCGTCGGCGAGGCGTTGGACGGCGCGACCGGCGCGTCCCCGGCTTTCCGGGCGATCCCGAGCCATCGCAATTAGGCGGCATCCGAGGACGCGGATCAGTTCCAGCGCGCCGGAACGATCGTTTTCCATTGCAGTTCCGGAAGGGACGTTGGATTCAAGGCCACGCTAGGGCCGGACAAGCAAGACAACATAGATGACCGACGCGATAGCGCTGAGCGCACTACGCACGGCGTGAAGTCCGGCCCACTTGTCCAGCAACGCCCGGGTCCCAGCGGAGTTGGGATCCCGTCCGGGCTCGAGCAAGCGGAGGTTCGTTGGCATTATCGCCATGAACGTAAAGGGAACGACCAGGCCGATCGCAATGGCTCCGACCACCCACAGCGCACCACTGCCGAGAATCCAGGCCCCCAGCCCACAAAGAAACCCGACAATGGCCAGCGGCGCCTGCATTAGCGTAGCGCGCTTGTAGCTTGGTGCCCATTCGGCTAGCGCGATTGCGGTTCCGCAGCTCATCCGCGCCGGGTGCTCGACCAGATTGACGTAGATCGCCGCTCCGCAGAACAGAACGGTACTGAGCGTCGCAAGGAATTCGAGGGCAAGGGGCATGCGGGTCTCCGCGGACGTTGCACTCCTGAAGCCGTTGAGCCCGATTCAGTCTCGCCGCCATTTCCGGAACGGCAGCAATGCGGGCACGCGTCGGCAGTAGTCGACGTACCGTTCACCGAAGTGCTCCGTGAGCCATCGCTCCTCGACGCGAAGCTTGCGCCAAAGCGCGGCCCAGGCGATGAGCACGGCGAGCACGCCACGCCACTCGCCACGAGCCAGCGCCGAGCCGATGAAGGCGACGAGCAGCCCGGTATAGATGGGATGGCGAACCAGAGAATACGGACCGGTGTCGATCAACTCATGGTCCTGCTTGATGGTGACCACCCCGCTCCAGTTGCGTCCGAGGTACACGCGTGCCCAGACCGTGAACAGCAGTCCCAGGGCAGTGACGAGCGCGGCCATCCAAAACTGCCAGGGCGCCCAGGGATACAGCCTTTCATTGAGAAATACGATCGGTATCCGGTTGCTCGCAAGCAGTTCCGCCGCCAGGGTCAGCGGAACCATATGGAGCAAAAGCGAGCCCGGCGACTCGCGCCGCGCGCTCAGCTTGGCACGCCGGGAGGCCCAGAGCCAGTACAGGCACCACGACACCCACAGACCTGGGAAGAGGAATCGGTAGGCGAGAGGCATCGCGGCTGTAGCGCTAAAGATCGAGGACGAATGGCGTACGTTCCTAGCTAAACACGTCATGCGTGCCAGCTTCTTGACCCGTTCGGGTGCAGGCGTGTAGGGTCCGCATGCTCAATAGGAGGCATGAAGATGAAGAGTCAGCCAAAGGCAGCAGGCGCGGCGGCCTCCAAGCTCATCAGCGAAAAGATCGCCACCCTCGGTGACTGGCGAGGCGACACGCTGGCAACGATGCGCGCGCTCATCCGGGAGGCCGACCCCGACGTTCTGGAGGAGTGGAAATGGATGGGCACTCCGGTATGGTCCCATGACGGAGGGATCTGCACGGGCGAGACGTACAAGGCGGTAGTAAAGCTGACCTTCTTCAAGGGCGCTTTCTTGAAAGATCCCGGCAAGCTCTTCAACTCGAGCCTTGACGGCAACGTACGGCGCGCCATCGACATTCACGAGGGCGAAGCGATCGACGCGAAGGCATTCAAGGCCCTCATTCGCGCGGCCGTTGCCCTCAACACCTCTGGCGGAAAGAAGACCGCGAAAGACAAATGAACGTTCCACACTTCAGTACAGGCGTACCGCCAGCACCAACAACGCGACAGCTATCACCAGTGCGAAAATCCATCCTTTCGGCACGCGCGCCTCCAGAACGGATTCTCCAGGGCGCTTGGGATTGAAACGGACATCCACTGCGCTCCCGCTGGCGTATCGCTGCACAACCTTTTGAGCGAAATCGGCCACTCCTTGTTCATCCCGGGGCTTTGGGCGATTCGGTCTCCACGAAATCGTTGCCCGTCGACTTCATACTCGTAGACGACGGCAGGGCGATAGAGAGTCATCCGCCCGCGCGGGCCTCCAAAATTGCCGGAACCGGCATCGGCCCGATACTCCTCGACCTTTGACGACAGCACTCGCCCTCTCGCGACGGGCCATCGCTTCATGGCCGCTGCCTCGCGCAGCGAGCTCCAGATAAGCACAAGCATCGCCAATCCGAATCC
>AR_comb_assmDRAFT_10375427_pt1 | contig 14411 bp, 11 predicted proteins | sample ArasoioldDNA_FD_10543 | JGI IMG/M metagenome (IMG submission 10543) | reverse complement strand
GCTCGGATTGGTAGCGGCGGTACGCGGCCTGTTCCTATTCGGGTTTTTCATGCTGACAGCAAAATTTGTTATTTTGTATGCTTTTTCCCATGAGACCGCGCGGGGTGTTCAGTGCATCAGGGAAACCCGCCAACGATCCACATTCAGCATGCTTCGTGAATATGGAGTTGTCACCAGACAAATCCTTCATTCCCGGATCATCCTGTCCGCCTTGGCGCTCATGGTCATTACCAATATCTTCACCACAATCAGCGGTAGTTTTTGGAGCATATTGTTCACCAGCAAGCTCGGTTTCAGCAATTCCGAAATCTCGACCTATGTGGCATTGCGTTCGATTGTTATGACGATCTCCTTTTTTCTACTTGGACCACGCCTGACAAACCTGCACCGTTTCCGTTTGCCTTTATGGATCGGTTTCACGATTTACTTTGTGAGTCAGCTATTGCTGGTGGTTATGCCGCCACGCGCCATCGCTCTCGTGATGGTCAACGTCATGCTGGAGGGTGTCGCGGCTGCCCTCGTTAACCCGATGACCGAATCCATTCTGGCAGTGTCGATGGAATCGGATGAACGGGCGCGCGTCAGCGCCATGGTGTATGTGGCTTTGATCGTATTGATCTCTCCCTTTGGCTGGATCGCCGGGCAGCTTTCGGCGACCGATCGGTCGCTGCCATTTGTCCTGAATATGTGTCTTTTTGGGATTGGAATTGGGCTGGTATGGTTTATAGGCAGACCGGGTTTCCTAAACCTGCAGAAGCCAGCAGAAGTCGCGATGACCGTGGAAGAGGTGCCGGAGGCTCATGCTGTATGATCTGGAAGACCAGCCGATATTGGAAATATTATCTCTAAATGAAATTTGAAGAATCTTGTAGCGATCGTTATTAGGAGGCCTTTTCCTGAGTCTCCTAGATAGAGTAGGGGAGGTTATAGACAACCAAGTTTTTTAATATTCTTGCAGGAATAAAATTTCAAAAGGAGCCCCTTTTTCAGGATAAAGCTGGAGAAATGAGTTTTTTCAGTCTTTGAATGGAAATAACAAAATGGGGGAGAACTAATTTTGCCTTCCACAAAAATCGCTCTATGCTTTCGATAAGTTAAGTTCTAATAATCATTGACAACCTACATTTAGTTCGTATAATTACACCTATGCGAGCTGTTGATTCAAAGAAAATGACTTTATCAGAAGCAATGAACAAGTTCTTACGGATGAAAGAACTCTCCCGTAGCAAGCTCACTATGTTCGCATACAGAAATGGCCTTAATGTATTTCGCGAAGTCTTGCGGAAAGAAAATGTTGATCCAGATATTATCCCCATTGATCTACTCAGTGAAGACTTTATAGAACCTTTTGCAGAACATATCAAAGTCTACGCCCCCGCCACTGAACACCTATATATGCAGGCCGTGAAAAGCTTTTATGAATATGTTGATGCCAATCGCCTTGCCGACATAAATCTATCTCGGGTTATTTTGCTTATACGACAATGGCTACGTCGCCCTGGCATCCGATTTCCTCAATTCCCCGGAGAAGAAATTCGTAAACTCCTGGATGAAGTAAAAAGTGTGGAAAAATTGATTTCATTTGTCGATTCTGCTGAAGAATATAAAACCGTTAAACTACGCGCATATCGTGATCGCGCTTTCTTGCTTACACTCGCAGATACTGGCTTGCGAGTCCACGAAGCATGCAAACTCACACGCGGTGATATTGACTGGAAAAGTCAGCAAGGCCTCGTTATTGGAAAAGGTAATAAGGAGGGAGTTATTCGCTTTACTACCCGCTCAATTCAAGCTCTGCAAGAATATCTTCAACTTCGTTCTGCCCTAGATGGAAACTCTGGGAGACATCTCACATCTCTCCCCCTTTTTGCCCGGCATGATAAAGGCGCAGGAAAAAAAATCAAACCAATTACAACGACTACAGGGAGAACCATTGTAAAGGAGCGAGTTGAACAGTTACTAGGTAAGGAAATGGTTGGCAAGATCACTCCCCACTCTTTCCGGCATTATTTTGTTACAAATGTACTACAACATTCTGGGAACTTGAAGCTGGCTCAGGAATTTGCTAGGCATAAGAGTATTCAGTCCACTCAACGTTATGCCCATCTTTCTGACGAGGAACTAGACAGAGCTTATTATGAAATTTTTGAGAGAAAAGAGTAATTTATTGAAGCAATCTAATGGAGATCAATGGTAGAAATATCTTTTCTTGAATTTCACGAGCAACAATACCCTCCAGATCCATTTTGTCTTTATGTGATGAAAAATGGAAGTGGCGATGTTTTGTATATCGGTATCTCTACTATCAATGTCTGGGAACGGTGGTTTGCTTGGGGCGGACATATGACCTGGGATGGCGATGTCATTTACGGAGAGTCGCCTATTGGAGTGAAAATAGAAAATCACTTGCCCGATTCATTGAACTGGAAGATCCAATTATGGGGTCTAGGAGATTGTTTAGAATTTTGCCGAAGCGAATTGCCTCACGACACATCTAGATTAACAATTCAAGATATAGAGCCGATAATGATTAAATCGTTATCACCTGCCCTAAATGTTACTTACAACATCAACCCAGGAAAAGATACTACTCCCCTGAGTAAAAAGGAAATTGTTCAAAAGAAAAAATTGGATGAACTATATAAAAGTATATTTAATAGAGATTGACGAGATCATTTCCACGGTAAATCATATGATTCAATAATATACAATATGAAAAAGCAAATTGATAGCTTTCTGGGAAACCTTTCTAGCTCCCCCAAAACAGTGCTTGCCTATCAGAATGCGCTTATACAGTTCATAAAAGTTGTTGGCGATAATGCAGACTTAACGGCGGCAACGTATTTGAAATTTCTCAATGCTATAAAAGACAAATCTTTATCTACTCAACGAGTGTACACAACGGCTGTACGAAGGTTTTACAGGTATTGCAAGTCTAAAGATTTAATTGAAATCCAAGAAGCCAGGTATCAACAGAGAGGCAAGTCTACAAGCAGTGCTGTAAAATTTAATCTAGGCGAAGTAATGAAAGTCATTGCCTATTGTGACTCATTACATGGAACCGATACTGATTCACCTAATGCCAAGTTAGAAGCTTTGCGCGATCGAGCATTCGTGCTTACCCTTGTCGATACGGGTTTACGGATTTCTGAAGCATGTTCAATCAAGCGCGGTGATATTAATTGGGACGAACAATATGCAAGCATAGCTAAAGGCGAGCAATATCAAGTTGTACGTTTCTCAAATCGCAGTATACAAGCACTAAAGGAATATCTAGATGCGATGTCTCCCTTAGATCAAAACACGCGGAATCCGCCAGCTAATCAACCTCTATTTGCCCGTCATGATATCAGAGCCAGTAAAAGAGTTAGGCCAATCACAGCAGGTGGAATGTGGAAAGCAATTAAGAGTCGGATTGTAGAGGCGGGTTTGGAAAGAAGCACAGTTCGTATAAATGATTTTTGCCATTTTTTCATCACCACAACATATCTTGCTTCACGAGACCTGAAACTATCACAGGAACTTGCGCGCCACGCGAGTATTTCCATGACAAATCGGTATATTCGTCTGGATACTGAGCTAGATGCAGCTTATAAAGAAATTTTTAATAAAAAGTGAAACATATCAATCGCATACGCTGGCTCAACGCGAATAGCATTCCACAATCCTCAGTTCTTGGATATCTGACTTCATTTCCTGGCGCTCTGGTTTTCGCAGCACTCCCCCACTCTTATCCTACTTCTCCAGCCGGGAAATTGGTTCTCCTACACATCTGGAATTTGAAGGCCCGATGGATCCATTTTGACCTCCTGACCGAGTTTCACAAGATAAGGGGGAATATTAACCGGCACACCATCCAACGGAATTGCCCATGGGTCACAAACTGACGCGCCTGCAGGTCTGGACTAGGTTCAGGCGGAAGATCATTTTATCCAGCCAGCGTTCCAGCAGTTTCTATAAAGCCAAGCCTGTTTGTTCCTGGGAACTTGAGGCGCTCTCTCTCAGCCGTCTGAACTGATCCTCCCGCAAGCCTTACATACACTTCGCCTTCTGTTTCTCGCTTAACTGTTCTGCGTAGACACTCGCCTGCTCCGCTGGGTTTCCCCGGTTCCAAATAGCCTTTCTCCCTCCCGCCTGGAAAGCTTGCTTTTCGGTTTGCGATTGTGTTCCATCTTATGGAGCACTCCTTCTAAATAACGATTAGGGATTCACTCGGCGTATAACAGAGTATGCCCTATTGGTCACATGGTTGCATAACAAGTCCGTGGAAAAGTGATTTCCAACATCTACTTAATATATAATCAGGCTAAGAAGTAGGATTCTCAAGATGAAGGAAGATACACCAGGGATGAATGACCAGTCTGTGGAACGGATTGATCCATTGACCGGTGTGGGAAACCTACTTGCTTTCCTTGAAACTTTTACCTGGCGGCTGGCTGCCTCTGAATGGACCGATTTTTCACTATTGCTTGTAGACTTGAATAATTTTAATGCTTTCAATACAGAGCATGGTCATGCGCAGGGAAATGCTGTCCTGCGCTGGGTCAGTATTGCGATGAAAGATCTCATGGCCCCCGTGTATCGCATTGGCGGTGATGAGATCATTGCAGTCCTTTCGGAGGGAACGCGGGAGAACAGGGAGGACACGGCAAAGGGTTTATTTGAACGGATCAATCGGGAAAGTGGTCAATTTTCATGGTCCAATCCCGCTTCGGTGATGCTGATCCATTTCCAAAATGAGGCGCTGGAGATTGCGGACTTATGGATCGCCATCAGTGATGCGCTATTCGATGTGAAGATTTATGAGAACAGGGGTTTTCTCGTTACCACCTACATGCATGCTTCTGCGGGGAACCAATACCAGGTTCGGGTCATCAATACATTAACCGAGCGCCTGCTCCTCTTTGCAACCCGCCTGGATGCCACGCATAAGATCGCCTACGTGGATCCCATCACGCAGCTTCCCAACAGCATCGCGGCAGAAAGAGAAATGCAGCGCTCCATCCAGGAGGCTCAGCGTGAGAAGAATTTTCTTTCCATTCTTTTCATCGATGGAGACAATCTGCGCTACTATAACGATATCAGCTACTCCACTGGCGATGAGATGCTGAGAAGGCTGGCGGATTTGCTTACCCACCACCTCCGCCCCGGGGACTTTATTGCCCGCTGGCGCGTTGGGGATGAGTTTCTCGTTCTGCTGCCGGCCACGTCCGGGGATGCAGCATTTACCGTCGCAGAAAGACTGCGATCCGCCGTCGAAGATATCTCCAAGACTTGGGAAATCCCCATCACGATCTCGATCGGGATCTCCACTTACCCTGGCGATGGGAGAACAGTCGAAGAGCTATTACTTGCCGTGGAAAAAGCTGCCAAGTTTTCGAAGGACAACGGCAAGAACCAGATCACTGCTGTATCACAACTTTGAAATTATCCGATTATCGGCGGCAAAGGGGTATAAACCTATTTCACCGCTTATAATCAGGCCTCCTGGAGGCAAAGTGTCCGTATACAAAAGGGTTTTGGATTTTTATCGCGACCCAGATTATTTTCCCGAGGTGCGCAGGATTGCAGTCCCGATCATGTTCCAGCAGGCGGTATTTTCCGGCTTGAACATGCTGGCGGTCGTATTTGTCGGACAAAAAGGAGACGCGGCCGTTGCAGCTGTGGGCCTAGCCGGACAAATCTCCTTTCTGCTTAACCTCGTCCATTTTGGGATTATCAGCGGCGCAGCCATGTTCACGGCCCAATTCTGGGGCCGCAGGGATGTGCCCAACCTGAGGCGGGTTCTAGGTCTGTGTTTGATCCTGGCCATTTCGGCCAGCCTGATATTTTTTATGCTGGCCCAGTTCTTCCCGGGGCAGATTTTGAGCATATATTCAAAGGATCCATTGGTGATTGAATTAGGCACCAGCTATATCCGCACCTATTCCTGGACATTCCTATTCTTCGCGGTCACCTTAAGCTACGCACTGGTCATGCGCTCGACCGGCGACGTAAAGACTCCCACCACCATCAGTGTCATCGCTCTTTTGATCAGCACATATCTTTCCTATTCCTTGATCTTTGGGAAATTTGGTTTCCCCGAGCTGGGCATTCAGGGCGCAGCAGTCGCGGCAGTGATTGCCCGGGCGATCGAGTGTGTGACCCTCCTTACTGTCACATATATAAAAAAATCGCCGGTTGCTGCCTCATTCCATGAACTGACAGATTTCGACGCGGCTTTTTTCAAAAAGGTGATTCGCCCTATGCTCCCCGTGATCCTAAATGAGTTATTCTGGTCCCTGGGAATCACCACCTATAACATTATTTATGGCCGAATGGGGACACAATCCTATGCTGCTATGAATATAGTAAGTACTATTGAGCAGGTGGCATTTGTGGTATTCATCGGAATCTCCAACGCCACTTCTGTCCTGGTGGGTAATCGCATCGGTGCCGGCAAGGAGGAACAGGCCTTTATCTATGCTGGCCGCTCCCTGGGATTGGGCGTTGCCGGCGGAGTAATTATCGGTCTGATCCTGCAATTGTTGAAAGGCCCCATCCTCTCCCTCTATAACGTCTCGCCTGAGGTAATTTACGATGCCAGCCGTCTGCTCAATGTGATTTCCGCCTTTTTATGGATCCGGGGCAATAACATGACCATCGTAGTAGGCATTCTGCGTGCGGGAGGCGATACCCGTTTCTCGCTCTTCCTGGACGGTATTATCATCTGGATCGTAGGCGTGCCAATGGCCTATATCGCTGCCTTTGTTCTCAACCTCCCCGTCTATTATGTATATCTGTTTGCAATGTCAGAAGAAGTGACGAAATGGCTGCTTGGTGTACCGCGTTATCGCTCGCGCACATGGATTCACAATCTTGCGCAACAGCTGGAAGGAATATAATAGTCAATAGGAAAAATTTATTACACTAAAATCCTTGACACTTTCAACTTGGCCGGGGTAAACTCGACAAGCTTAACTTCTACTACGAAAAAGTATGCAAATCTCAATGAAAGGAGCGCACTACATGTATATCAGCAGGTTTCTTATGTGCCACAGCGAATTTATTCCCGCTGGTTCTTCACGTTGTCGTAGTGCGCCTATAGACCGTTCCTAGGTCTTAACTGTCCTGAGTTCTTAGGCTGTGGCGCATTCGCCGCAGCCTTTTTTTTATTTTATTGTCCGCCGCTAAAAGAGAGAGGAAAGAAAATGACCACACTTCAACCGACAATCAACGAGCCAACTCTGACGTTTGATTTCCGCAAAACCCAGAGCAAGAACCGTTTCAAAGGTCTCTGGCTGATAATGCAGGGTTATCGCCTCACCTATCTTGCCGCCACCCTCTCCCTGGCAGGCGCCGCCCTGTCCAAGACAATGACCTATCTGCTCCTCGCTTATTTCGCTGACGATGTCATAACTCAGGGGAAGTACGTCGATGGGAACATGACGAAGACCTTCCTCCTGATCGGCCTGGGATTTGTGGTGCTGGCGCTGTTCGAAGGCGGATTCTCGTTCGTAGCTGGACGACTGGCGGCATACACCGCCGAAGGGATTACGCGCCGCCTGCGCGACTTCCTCTTCGATCACATCCAGCGCTTGAGCTTCTCATACCACTCCACCACCCCGACCGGCGACCTGATCGAGCGCGTCACCTCTGATGTCGACGCCGTGCGCCGCTTCTTCAGCGAACAAGCCCTCGGCATGGGACGCATTGTCCTGTTGTTCGTCATCAACTTTGCCGCCATCTACCGGCTCAATGCAGAGCTGGCGCTGGTCTCGGTAATTGTCATCCCGTTCATGCTGGTGGTGTCGCTCTGGTTCTTCAAGCGAGTGCTGAAGCGCTACGAAGCCTACCAGGCGCAGGAAGCAGTGCTCTCCACCACCCTGCAGGAAAACCTGACCGGTGTGCGCGTGGTCAAGGCCTTTGGACGCCAGGAATATGAGAAGGGCAAGTTCGAAAAAGACAACTGGGCAAAGTATATGCGAGGCAAGTTTCTGCTTTTTATGCACTCGATGTTCTGGCCCCTCTCCGATATTGTGCTCGGCCTGCAGATGCTGTTTGGATTTGTCTACGCGGCGCTCATGGCAATCAATGGAGAGATTACTGTAGGCACATATATTGCTTATGTTGGTCTCGTCGTCTGGCTGATTTGGCCGATCCGTAACCTGGGGCGCATCATTGTCAACGCCTCGTCTGGTGTGGTCTCATATGGCCGGTTGATGGAAGTTGTCAAGCAGCCGCGCGAGCCGATGTTCAACGGTAAGGTCAACCCTGAGGGTCCGGCGCGAGGCGATATCGTCTTCGAAGATGTCTCCTTCATCTACTCGGATGGTGAAAGTCGGGTGTTAAAGAACATCTCCTTTCACGTCAAACCAGGACAGGCAATTGCCCTGCTTGGTTCCACCGGCTCCGGGAAGACTTCGCTGGTCAATTTGCTCCCGAGGTTTCACGAGTACACCAGCGGGCGCATCCTGCTGGACGGCATCGAGCTAAAGGATTACTCACGTTACTACCTGCGCAAACAGATCGGGATCGTGGAGCAGGAGCCATTCCTGTTCAGCCGCTCCATTCGCGACAATATCACCTATGGAGTTGGGCGCAACGTCTCGCAGGAGGAAGTGGAACGCGCCGCTAGAGCAGCCGCCATTCACGAGGTGATTCTGAGCTTCCCGGATGGTTACAACACGCTGGTCGGCGAAAAGGGCGTGACGCTCTCCGGCGGGCAAAAGCAGCGTGTCACAATTGCACGCACACTGCTCAAGAACCCGCGCATCCTGATCCTGGACGATTCCATGTCTTCGGTGGATACAGAGACCGAAGCTTCGATCCGCAAAGCACTGAACGAGTTGATGGAGAACCGCACCACCTTCATCATCGCCCACCGCATCCAGTCTGTAATGATCGCCGACCAGATCCTCGTCCTAGACAAAGGCGAAGTCATCGAAATGGGAACCCACAAAGAATTGGTTTCTAAAAAGGATGGCATGTACCGCAGGATCTACGATATTCAGACAAAGATCGACGAAGAATTGGAGATGGAGATATCAAGAGTGAATTAGTTTTCAGGTTGAGACGTTGCATGCAACGTCTCAACCTGAAAACCGGAGAATAAAGAATGAGCGACGAATTTATTGAACTAGAAGAAGAGGAACATACTTCCCAGCTGACCAGCCCGGTGGTGAAGCGCATCCTGGGTCTGCTCAGGCCGCATTGGAAATGGGTGGTGGGCTTTATCGTTGCCATCATGCTCACATCCATCCTGGATGCCTTCTTCACCTACCTGAACAAGCAAATCGTGGACGTTGCCATTGCGCAATCTGACAAACAAGCACTGATGCAAATTGCCCTGGTTTACGGCGTACTCCAGATCCTACAAGCTGGTTTGGTATTCACGTTCATCTACCTGGCTGGCATTCTTGGCGAGCGGGTCCAGTATGACCTGCGCAAGGCGCTGTTCAACCATTTGCAAGACCTTTCGCTTTCGTATTACGCACAAAACGCAGTGGGTCGTTTGATCGCACGTGTGACCTCCGATACAGGCCGCGTCTCCGATCTGCTGACTTGGGGCGTGGTGGATACCACCTGGGCGATCATGAACATCACCACTTCACTGATCTTCATGTTCATCATCAACTGGAAGCTGGCGCTGATTGTGTTGGCGATCGTCCCCATCATGTTGTGGATTGCGGTTCAATTCCGCAAGCGAATCCTGGTGGAATACCGTGTGACACGCCGCACCAATTCCAAGATCACCGGTGCGTTCAACGAGAATTTTCAGGGTGTGCGCGTGGTCAAGGCACTGCTGCGGGAAGACGAGAATACCAAGGAGTTCCAGGTGCTGACAAGCAGCATGTATAAAGCCTCCTATCGGGCTGCCTGGCTCTCCGCCCTGTTCCTGCCATCGGTACAAATCATCGCTGCCATGGCGATGGGTCTGATCATCAGCTTTGGTGGGATGCAGATCGAAACCGGTTTTATGACCCTCGGCGGCATCATGGCGTTTGTCTCGTACCTCACCTTCATGATGTGGCCGATTCAGGATTTTGCCCGCGTGTATGCAGAGATGCAGAACTCGATCGCTTCGGCCGAGAGAATCTTCAAGCTGATCGATACCCCACCGGATGTCCATGATCGGCCGGAGGCCGTCCCCACCGAAACGCTGATGGGCGAAATCGAATTCGATCATGTGGACTTTTACTACGAAGACCGCAAACCCGTACTGACCGATTTCTCGCTCAAGGTCCAGCCCGGAGAAATGATCGCTCTGGTTGGACCGACCGGTGGAGGCAAGTCCACGATTGTGAACCTCCTCTGCCGCTTCTACGAGCCGTGCGAAGGAATGATCCTCATCAACAGGCGCGATTATATGGATTACACGCTCGCCTCCATCCACAGCCGGATCGGGATCGTGCTCCAGACGCCGCACCTGTTCTCAGGCAGTGTCCGCGACAATATCCGCTATGGACGCCTGGATGCCAGCGACGAGGAAGTAATTGAAGCTGCGAAGATCGCCGGTGCCCACGACTTCATTGTGACGCTCGAAAAGGGCTACGACCAGAATGTAGGCGAAGGAGGTAATCTCCTGTCTGTAGGCCAAAAGCAGCTGATCAGCCTGGCAAGAGCCGTATTAGCCCGGCCCGAACTGTTTATCATGGACGAGGCTACCTCCAGCGTGGATACGCTGACTGAAGCGTTGATCCAGCGCGGCATGGAAGCCCTAATGAAGGGTCGCACGTCGTTCGTCATCGCCCACCGCCTATCCACCATCCGCCGCGCCAATCGAATTCTAGTCATCGAGAATGGCCGGATCACCGAGCAGGGTACGCACGCTGAGCTGCTGCGCCTGGGTGGGCACTACTATCGCCTTTACACCCAGCAGTTCCGCCAGGAACTTGAGACCCAGTATGGTCTGTCTGAGGCAGTCGGCGCGGAAGAAATAAAGCAAGAAAAACAGGAAGCGTTGGCAGCAGATTAGTAGAGTTATTTGTGCATAAGTAGAGAATAGTGGGTTGGCTCACCGTCGACCTATTTTCGGAGAAGGAAAATGAACACCGAGATCATGCCTTTTACAAGTGAAATGATTCCCGAGGCGGCGAGGCTTTTGTCCGAGAGGCACAAACGAAATCGCAGGCACCTTACTTTATTACCAGAGCGTTTTGAAGATCCGCGAATTACAACGAAGACGATTGAATCACTTTGGAAGGAGAAGTTGAAAGGTGGATATGCCGCATACTGCAATGGCAAAATGGTCGCCTACTTGCTTGGCGAGACAACCACAGATCCCTGGGGACGCGCTGGTTACATATACCTGCCAGGCTATGGTCTTTCCGAAGGTGAAAGCCCCAGACTTATCCAGGATTTGTATACAGTACTCGGCGATGACTGGGTGAAGCGTGGCTGTTTCAACCATTATCTTTATATATCGGCTGCGGAGCCAGACATCATCAACGCTCTATTCAACCTGGGTTTTGGCAAGGAACGGATAGACGCATTATTGGATCTCCGCTCAATGGTCATTCCGGATTTCGAGGAACCATCTGGCGTTCTGGTTCGAAAAGCTGGACCAGGCGATAACGAGTATTTAGGAAATCTGTCCAATACCATCTTTCGAGCACTGGCAGCGCCCCCGTACTGGCATCCCACCGTTCCTGAGCATTGGGATGAATTGCAAGAAGGCTGGTCTGAGCTCGCCGACGATAAGGAATGGACGATCTGGCTGGCACTTGATAACGATAAAGCCCTCGGCATGATTGGATTTCGACCAGAACAAGAAGAGGATACACAAATGCTTGTATCTCCAAGGACGATCTATTTGAGTGTTGCCGCGACCAGGCCCGAAGCCCGCGGACGAGGAATCAATACTCTCCTGACCTGGCAAGGGCTGGAACAGGCGTGCAGAGATGGCTTCGAGTTTTGTTCCACCAATTGGATCAGTCCAAACCTTCTGGCATCCCGTTTCTGGCCACGTTTTGGCTTTCAGGACGCAGCGTATCGATTGTCCAAGAAGGTCAACCCCATGATTGCATGGGCCAAGGATGAATGAACCTCCTCCCTACCCCGATCCATAAGATTCGGAAAGGGAGAGAAAGGCAAATATCATGAACAACTTATTAGTAAGCTACGACAAGGATTTAAGGTTGCGGATCAGTTATCCGGAAGCGCGCAAGGAAATCACAAAAGATGTGGTGCGAATCATCCGCAAAGCACCCGGCATGAACGTGGTGACATTTACCTTCGCCAACGAAGCAAAGTTGCACGACGTCATTCATCGCGAGATCGATTACTTTCTCCCGAAGAATCAGCCATTTACATGGAAGGTGTATGAACATGATCTACTGCCAAGCCTGAAAGACGAGCTCGCTCAGCATGGCTTTGTGCGTGACGATGATCCCGCTGATGTAATGGTCCTCGACATAAAAAACGCTCCGGGTAACCTGTTGCTGCCTGTGAAGGCTGATATCCGGCATATCACCGACTGGGAAGGATTGAAGGATGTAATCCATGTGCTGGACCAGGTTTGGGGCGGGCACAACAGCTGGGTGAATGACCGTTTGGGCAATCACCTGCAAGTCCCCGGGTATTTGAGCGTGTACGTCGCCTATGTGGATGACCAGCCCGCTTCGGTCGCCTGGACGTACTTCCCGCGCGGTCATTTTGCCACCCTGTTCGCCGGTTCCACAATCGAGCGCTACCGCAGGCAGGGACTTTATACCAGCCTGCTTGCAACCAGGATTCAGGAGATCCGTACCCGCGGATATCCCTTTGCAGTTGTAGAAACAGGCAAGATGAGCCGGCCAATTGTAGTCAAACACGGATTCCAACACCTGACTACCGTCTACGATTACGCGTGGAAAGGGAATTGATCCCTGTAATAGATGCGACCCGCAGTTTACCTGCGGGTCGTTTTATTTAATGGTAAATCATGTAGGCGCGTAAACAAACACAGCCAAGATATATTTCCTGGCTGGATTATTTCTTTCGATATGGCCTGAAATACTCAAGAGTATAGCCGCCGATCAGCCAGGCAAATATTGTACCGAGAAGAGCTAAAACCAATTTAATAACTGTAGTCATGCTGCACTCCTTGATGCCGCGCTTACGGCGAATAAATGGAGGATCGAAGAAGATTTTGTTGTTAATATCTAGACGGGAATGTTGAAAAAAGGTACCAGGAAAACCTTGCAAATTGGTTAATACCTTATATTGCGACCCTGGGAAATTGTAGGCGACCATCTTTTATGTAGAGTACTTGGTTGCTGGCGCGTTCTTCCATACCCTTTATTGAATTTTTACTTCACTACTATGGAACTACTCGTTAACTCTGGTGGTCTCGAAATATTTTTGAGCAGTTTGTAAAGTCTGCACAACGTATTTGAGAATGATTACGACCGTGGAAAGTGCCAGCGGCAGGACTAGGTATAGTAGGGCATTGCCAATCCAAAAATACAATAATGTCAGACCTGCCCCGATCCAGACTGAGTTGCACCATTCACATGTAACCAATTCATGCAGGCCTAATTCGCTGCAGAACTTATATTTATTACACCAATATTCTGCGAGCTGGCGCAATCGTTTGAACATCTGCCAGGGACCATCCTCATTGGCAATCAGCGATGCGAGCCGCCAGGCGGCGAGTGAAACATAGAAAAAAGTAGTGACTGTCATAAGGTTTATTCCTTAATATACATAACGAATCCAAAGGACATATATTCTATATATTCCCCCCTGTCAAAATTTTCCACCTAATATTAGGTACTTTCCCGACGTATCATCTATGGAATCCCATAGCTATTTCACGTGAGATTTGGATTAAATACCGCCTGCAGAAAGCGTCACAGATTTTGTCTCTGCCGCCTCGCTTCGTAGACGATTAATGCTGTGGCGATCGAGACATTTAATGAATTTACCTTTCCCAGCATGGGGATTTTTACCCGCTGGTCTGCATGGCTCATCCACAGATCACTTAAGCCTTCATCTTCCGTTCCCACCACAACCGCCAGCGGGAGGCGCAGGTTTTGACGTGTATATTCAGCCGCCGCGGAAGGAGTCGCTGCCAAAATTTGGATTCCGTGTCGCTGCAAAAAGACAAGAGTCTGAGTACTTTTCGTTTCGACCACAGGGACGGTGAACAGGGTGCCCCGCGACGCCCGGACAACGTTTGGGCTGTAAGGGTCCACACGCGGGTCGCATACCAGGACTGCATCTACGCCGGCCGCATCGGCAGTGCGCAGAATGGCGCCCAGGTTTCCAGGCTTCTCGATCGATTCGGCAACGATCAGCAGCGGGTATTGGCCCAGGACCAGATCGTCAAGGGAAATGCGTGGGATGGGGAATACCGCCAGCCAGCCATCCGGATTGTCTCGATAAGACATTTTCTCAAACACAGCAGGGGAAACGGTGATCCGTTCAGTTTCGATGTCACCTATTTC
>AR_comb_assmDRAFT_10351955_pt1 | contig 14411 bp, 7 predicted proteins | sample ArasoioldDNA_FD_10543 | JGI IMG/M metagenome (IMG submission 10543) | reverse complement strand
AGAACCTTATGATAGAACAATAAAGACTTATTTCAGGGTTGGCCAACAGTATCCTTCAGTATATTGAAACGGCTTCACCTTCCAGAATCGCTCCGGTGTCGCGCCATCGCTGCTGTCGGTAGGGTCAAAGATGAAGTGGAACCACCGCTGGGCTTCTTCGTAGCGCTGGTTCTTGCTCAGATGAACAGCGACCGCGAGGGGGACATGATAGAATAACTCCCAGTTGTAGACAGCGTATGCGCCGCTGGAGGTGAAGTCGAGGTCGCGCACCGGGTAGGGTTGTTGCACCAGATCAGTCGGGGCGTACTGGTCTTTGCTAAAGATGTCACGATACAACGTTGGGCGCGGCTTGCCACCCAACAGCTTCACGTTCGTCTCAATTGGCACGTCAACGATACTTGGCTCCGTGAGCCGACGCAGTTTGCCATCCTCGCCGGTGATGATGATCGCCTCGGGCAGGGTCACTCTTGCCACAGTCGACAACGAGACGACCGTACCAATGTCGAGGTCGACGGTTTTGCCATTGCCCTGCACCACGCGTGTGCCGCGCTGTGAGTCATGGGCGATGACACTGCCGGGCAATGTCGCCTCGTTGCCATCTGCCAATTTGATTTTGACGACTTCGGGCAGTGTGACCATAACGCTGCCAGGGAGTGTGATCACCTCGGTCTCTGGAGGTTTGCCGGGTTTGGGCAACTTCAACGCGAGGTCCTTCGGTAAAGCTACCTGGAAGCTGAACGGCAGCGTCTCAAACGTGCCATCGGGGTTTTGTCGGTAATCGGTGTCGGCAGCCTGCAATCCCGCCACCGATCTCTCGATCAGTCGCTTTGCCAACTCGCGCACGTACGGGTGAAAGTGCGGATAGAAGCGGTAGTGCAGCTCGCGGGTCTTCTCGACGATGTGGTGTTCGCCCGTTTCTATTTCCACGCCACCCCACCAAAGGTCCAGATGCTTGCTGACGATTAAATCCAACGAACCGTGAAAGGCTTTTATGGTCGTAGTATTTGAGTAGGTCATTGGTATTGGCTCCTGGATCTATAGATTGCCGCCGCCGCCGAGGCTGGTGATGACATGCGTGATATTGCCGAGATCTTGCAGGCGCCCTGTACGTCCCACGACGGCATCGCCGAACTGTACTGCGACGCTGGGCTGGGTGAGCGCATCGAGATTCGGTTTGATGGCATGAAGCGCCAACGAATCAACCGGCTCGGGCTGGAGGACATCCTTCGGCTTAAACACCATTTGCTTGTATATGAGCGGAAGCACCGGGCTTATAGGTGATGGATGCAGGATATATTCATCCCACTTCGGTTTGTGCGAAGGGCGGGTAATAGTGTAACCCTCCCATCTGTCCACTGTTGTCTCAGTCAGCGACGGCTCAACAAAAAAGGTGTATACGTCGTCGGCATAAAACACTGGGCTGATGAGCGGTGCGAACTCTGCGTTGGGCAACATCATCTGGTTACTGCTGGGCAGTAAGGTGAAGCTACCACCCTTCGCCAGAATCGGTTGTGGCGCAGGGGGACTGGCTTGCTTGTTGCCATCGGTCGTCACAATCTTTTGCACAAACGTGACCGACAGCGCGCCTGAACCCTCGTAGCGATTGTAGGTTTTGTTCTTTGGAGAATACCGCGATATTGGCTGAAATAAGCCAAAATCATATTTAAGCTGTGGACGACTGTTCTTGCTGACCACACGGAAGTAAGGTTTCTGGCTAATATGAAAAGCATCCTCCTCATACCAGCCATTCAAATTGATCCAGACTGCGCCATCTGCGCCTGTCCCTGGGTCTGCCTCTTTGGACACGGAGACAAATACTTTGCTGGCATCAAAGAGCTGGTTAGGTGGCAGAGTAAACGGATTGCCGAACCCGCTGGATTCGCGCACCGTCCATTCGCCCTGAAAATACTCAGACCAGTTCAGTTGCATATCCAGCATCCGCTTGACCGCCCCTTTCGAGGTCTCCGCTGCCGCCGCAACCAGTTTGTCAAGGTGCAGGGTTCCTAATGCGCCTGTTTCACTTGTCCGGGGGCCACCTGCAGACTCCTCCACTTTCTCCATAAACGTCAACCAGAACAGATGCAGCCGCTCGCGCCATATCACCGCCACGATATGATCGCCATCAATTTCGGTAGTCACTGGCTCCCACGCCGTCCACATCTGGTGCGCGTAGCGGCGGTAGAAGTATTGGTGTGGCAGCCCATACGTGCGCCCAATCACATGCATGGTCGGCGGGCCGAGCGGCTTCTCTTCGGCATACATCGTCACAATCTCCAGCCGCGCCAGTTGGTCGAGCTTTTTGAGATACACATACAGTGCGTCCTCGGCCAGTTGGTTAGTCACATCGCCCTGCAACAGGCTACTCTCCAACTCCTGATACAGATGGGTCTTGTCGTCGCGCCACTCTGGCTCCAGCCAGTTTTCGGGGAAGAGGAAAATCTTGCGGTTCGCTTCCCACACGCGGTAACGTTTCATCCAGGCCCAATGCTGTGCGTTCAGCACTGAAGGATGCACTTGTTTTTCAAGACTCAAGAAACAGCGTTGAATAAATGTCTGCAACGACGAGATCGCTAACCGCAAGCGCGAGGTTTGCACCACCGGCTCCATACCGGGGTCAATCAAGAAGTATTCAAAGAGTTTCTCAACGCTGTCCAAGTCCTCTTTGATGTGCATGATGTGGGCAACGAGCGCGTTACGCTGGTGCTGACGCAAGGGATCGAAGATGGCTTTGGCGATGCGCTGCCAGGTCTCCGGCTCGTAGCGGAACTTGATGGTATTACGCACATCCAGCGCCACGTTTGCATCGGGCGTCGGCGTCAGCCACTTTTTGAGCGACGCCACTTGTACGCCGAACCTCTCCACGATCTGCAAGGCTTGCCACAGGCGTTCCATGCGTGCGTCGTCTGCAAAATGGTCGGGCGCGGTCATGCCCAATTCAGCTGCGGTGGATTGAACAACATGGGGCTTGCGGCGCGTCAAGGTCGCAATCTGTTTGCACAGCTCCGGCACGCTTTCTTGTAGCCGCGCGCGCTCGAAGATGGCGATGAGGTCATCGCTCCCGCCGGCAAGGTCGCGCTTGAGCGCGGCGTAGCTCATCAACCGCATACATCCGTTGAAGAGCTTGACAGCATTGGACAGCGCCTCCGCCTGCGCAGCCTCCGAATCCGTGTCTGTGATTGCTTGCGTGGGTAACAGTCGCCAGTTCACATCGCCAAAGTCAGCCGGAGCCGCCAATATGTGACGAACATCACGTTCGCTGAGCCCCACACCCTGAGCAAGCTGCAATGCCTTGGTCAACATGGTGGCTGCCTGCGTTGCAGTGTCCACCTCCGCCTGTGGCAACGTCACAAGCTGGCTGAGTGTGTCCTTTGGTGTGGTCTCGCCTTTGACGTGCAGTGCAAACATGCCGTTCTGCAGGTTGTTTGCCTGTAGCGTGAGGGCATACAATACGCCCGACTTCAATTCAGTAAACCCGCTCAGTTCGTCGTCGTCTTTTGCTGCCGTCGCGTTCAGGACGGGGGCAAGCACGCCAGCAAAACGCAGGTCAACCGTTGCGTCTTTTTTGCCTAGCTTTGCATAGAAGCGATAGGCGCCACTTTGGGGAACTTCGATGAATCCGCGCCAGTGTGCCTGTGTGCAGTTATCAGGTGCTTTTACCTCCACGTTCTCAGTCGTTTTCGGGATGGGCTGCGCGTTAGGATCTGACGGTGTGAACACAGCTGTGAGACCGCGCCGCGCCAAACCTGCAAACTGCACCATGAGTGACTGTGGACTTGGATCGGGCAAAGCGAGAACGTTGCTGTTCGTCAGCAACGTTTCGATCAACGCCGGATCAGCACCGGTCTGTGGCGTCATCGCTTGCAAGATGGTCTGGCGCGTTAGCTTCGCGTGCAAGAAGGGCAAAATTTTCTGCAAGAGACTCAAGCGTTTCTCAGCCGATGTCATAGTCACGCCTGCGCCAAAGAAATCCTCAAACTTTAACAGCCCATCAAAGTGTTTACTAAAGAACACCTCGAATTGGACTTTTGACTTCGCCACGATTTCCTCGAGCAACTCCGTAAAGGTCTTGAGCGCATCTATGGCGTCTTGGTCAGCGGGTGGTAGAAACTTGCTGAGCAGAGTGGTCTTGGCGTCGCTAGTCAATACGCCAACATATGTCACCTGTTGCCGTTCGCGCGTTTCGTCGTAAGAGACGCTCACGCGGTTCACTCCATACGTGGCCGGGTTGAGGCGCTGGCGTAGAGGCACAGATACTTTTGTCGCGCTATAGACTGCTTTATCCAGCCAGAATCCCATGAATGTCTCAACCACATCGGGTGCGAAAACCAGTGTCATCTTCTGCCGCAGTGCATCGTCGTCCACGCTGTCCGCGTTGGCTGGCACGGCATAGTCGCTGGCAATTGTGTGCAATTCAGCCGCCAATGTCCTGATCCATGCCAATTGGGCATCGCTGTTTTCTCGATATTTGCCGAGCGCATCAAAACGGTGCCGCAACAGATAGTCGAGGTCGCTGATCGCAAACGCCCTGGCTTTCACTTGCTGTGCTGCGCGCACAAATGCGAGCGTGTGCGTAAACGGATAATCATTGTCAATTTTCTCGTCCAGCGGATCGACACTCAAAGGCGTGAACGGATTCAGCCCGCTCAACGCTTTCAGCGCGATCAATTCGCCAACGGACACCTGCAATGCTTTTGCCAACAGTCCGTAGCGATAGAGCATGGAGACATTGGCCAGCGAGAGCGTTGCTGTGTTGACATCGTGCTCGTCACCGGTGTTGTCATCCTGCAAAATCTGCACAATCTCGTCCGCCGTCAGGTTCAGCGCGGCTTGCAACGCAGGCACGTGATCCTTGAGTAACACGTCCGGTTTGCTGAGATAGTTGCCCAATGGGTCATCAAAAATCGCATCATCCTTCAAGATGTTGCGGGTTAAGAACAATTGCGCATACAGCGAATTTTTGCCCTTCGTCGGTAAGTCGGCCCACAGCGTCAGCAGCTTCAGGCGGCTGTTCTTGCCCACGTTGATGAGTTCCGTGAGCTCTCTGAGATGGGCGAGATAGATCAACGCCGTCTTCAGCGCCGTACCCAGGGTCGCTTCAGTTATGGCGCCATTTGGGGGCAAGAAGGCTTGCAGGGCGCGGTCGGTTTCTTCCATGGTCCAGCCCAGCCGCTTCCACAACCGTACAAAAAGGTTCAGCTTCATGTAGTCGAGCGCATCCACATTCGCATCTGGCACATCGGTGTAACACACCGTGGTCTCATCGAAGCTGCCCTCCGCGTTTGGGTCCCGCAATACGAGAATTTTCTCAAACTCGTGCTGATCCCACATATCGTCCAACCATTGCTGGGCGTCGAACGTGGGTACTGTGGGTTTGAACTTCTCCGTGGCTTGCTGAAGCCTTTTTTCGAATTCGGCGTCTTCATGTGGCGCTTCGTCCTTTTGCTCTTGCGTGACGGGTAAGTACGCCGCATGCTTCTTGAAACGGAACACATCGCTCACCTCAACGCCCAGCTTGCGCAACGTCACCAAGCTGTTCAGCTTCGGATTCACGAACGCCGTCTTCACCAGTTCAACAAGTTCTTTGTAGGTCACACCCAACCGGCGCGACAGCGTTTTTGCTGATTTCAGTTTTGCTCGCACAGCTGCTTCGCTGTCGCTGTCGTATCCGTACAGCTTGGGTAAGTCTGCCCCAGTCGATGTGATATAAATGGCATACTCATCGGGCGAGAGGCCCAGATATTCAACGAAAATCTGCGCACGAGCATAGGTCACCGGGCTCGCCGCTGGGACAAAGAGATCGTTGCTCGGCCGGAAGGTTTCCAACACCTGCCACAACGGCGTCTCAAAGTAATCACAAAATCGGCGTACCATTTCCAGCCACAAATCAAACGGCAACGTGAGCGGGTAGCGGGCGCCTTTTAATGTGTCATACGCTTTGGGAATGATGTTATACGGTTCCGCCATCAACTCGGCTGAGGTGGCTTCGCCCGTGTCATGCGCGGCGTTGGCATCCAGAGTAGTGTTCGCAACGAAATACTCGAGAATCTCGTTGACGAGATCAATGTAGGGCAGTGCCGTATTGGTGTTTTCGCACGTCAATGGCAGGTGTGGCAAATCGGGGCGGCGTTGAATCAGCGCGTCATACGGCTTCAGAAAGTTGTAGTCGGGCCCTGTGTATTCTCTTTGATTGTGCGTATCCTGCCAATGTTTCAAGGTGTGTTCCCAGTCCTGCTTGGGTGGGTCAACAAAGCGCAACAAGTCCACCAAATAGGCGGCTGGGCTGAGCACCGAGCGGCAATGCTCACACTCGCAGAAATCCAACGAGCCAAACAACGATGCCATCGTCGGATACTCTTTGAGCAAGGACTTCAGCTTGTCTTTTGCCTCCTGGTGTTTTGCTGGCGATCCCGAGATCGCCATAATAGGCGGCGCGCTGTCTATCTTCTTGCCCAGCGTGTAGATGTTGAAGGTGACGGTCGAGATCTGGACACTTTTGTCGTATACCGTCTCGGTCGCTTTCCGCGAGCCAAATCGTTCCCAATAGCGCTCCACAAAGGCAGTCTTCGGGATAGCCACCACTTGTCGGGCCGAGGTGAACCCGAGCGCGAGTAATGTCGTCATCGTTTCGTCGTTCGGCGTCATCTGGTACGCGCGCGTCAACAGTTTTGCGCCGGCCTCAGCCAGACCCCTTTTGTCCTCTGTAATTCCATCAAATACGGTCTCGCTGTGCTGCTTCAAGAATTGATCCACCGGTGTACGCCCGAGTTGAAAGCCTTTATCTACGGCGTTTTTCAAGAAGGTTTGCACCGGCGCTTTCAGCTCAGCGTGTTGCGCGCCCAGTTGTAAGTCATCCTTTGCTAACATGCGATTGACGACGTGCGTGGGGAAACTCTGGCGCACCTTGCGCGCCAGATCGTCGGCGTCGGCGTCGAGGCGGTCATTGACCTCTTTCTGGATGTAAGCGGTCGGGATCAGCTTTGCCAGCTTGTCCTGCGTTGGATTATCGTCGCCAGCCAACGCCTTCAATCGCGTCACCCATTCCTCTTTACGATATAAATCTTTCTCAACCAACTGCGCCATGGTGTCTTGCGAGTCGACCTCGTCTTGCAGCGCCTCTGTGAGTGGTGCGTTGTTCAAGGTCAGGTAAGCCAGCTTGCCCTGGAACTGCAAATGAGCGATCTGCACATCAGGGATGCCTTGTGCTTTGGCCTCTGTCCACAAGGCTGCGTCGTCGCCGTCGTGCATCAAGGCGAGTTTTTCAAACGTCACTCTGTGTGTCGGTTCAACCCTCGCTTTATCTAACATGTCACCTATGCTGGATAAGGCGCCCGGTACGACGGTTTTGCGCAGAGTGTCTAGCTTAAACGTAATGAACGCGGTGTTGGCGGCGACCACCTGCGCATCATCCAGCCCAATCACGCCTGCATCTTTGGCGCGCGTCAGCGCGGTTGCAAATGCCTCTGTGCTCACCAGCGCCAACGCTTCAGGGTCATCCGGCAACCCCGCACGGAAAGCGCCATACAGGGCATCGTGCGCAATGCCCGTCACGACGTTCGCTTTTGCAGCAGTAGCGGCGGTAGCAATCAAACGCGCATCCCAACTGGTGGAGTGGTGCAACAACGACAGGTCCTGACGGTCTTTGCTCTCTTGCGCCAGGGCGAGCTTGCTCAGGTCAGCGCCGACGACTGTCGACAGGTCATCCGTCATTAACTTGAATTCATTGGCCTGAGATTTCACGGTGGACGGCGCGACGAGATTGAGCACCTCGCTACGGTCAGCGTTCACTTTGGGGTTGGAGAGTCTGACGGGTGTGCCATCCGCATCAAACGCGTGCACTTCGATGTTGGCCGCCGCGCCATTCCTGTCATACGGCAGCGCATAGAACCCGCGCTCATCGGTTTCAATCTCTCCAAGCTCGGTTGCGTCCTCGCCAAAGCCTTTGTTGACAATGCTCAGCTTGATCTTTGCTGCGGGCAAGCCATTATCCAGGAAAATGCGGCCCTCGACGCGGCTGGGGTGTGCCACGTTGCCGACGGCGATGGCGAGCGCGTTGCGGGTCGCGTCGTCGAGTACGCCCGTTGTGGCGAGGTCGTATTTTAGCTGCACTTGCAGGAGCGCATCGCGCGTGCCCACGCCGAAGATGCCATCGGTCGTCTCGCTCACGGGCAGCGCCACACCCACGCGTCCCAACTGTGCGTGCAAGTCTTTCACCGCATCGCCGCGCATGTTCAGCGCGAGCGACGCGGCTTTGCCCAGCGTACCAATCTTCTGGTCAATGCTCGACAGATGATCGGTGCCGAGGTTTATCGCGCTCAGCGTACGCCCTTGCACATCCAGCGCTTTGACAACCTCAGTCCAGCCACCCTGCCCATCCAGTACACCGAACTCGCGCAGGAAAGCGTTGATCGCGTTGGCGGTAGGCTCATCCACCTCGCTCGTGGGTTGGATGTTTCGCTGCCCTTGGAACATCGCCACCAGTTTGCGGGTGATGTCGTCATATTTTTGTGCGTCACGCTCGGGGCGCAGCCTTTCCACGAACCTCTGACGCTCAGCGTCGCCAAGCTGATACGCGCCATTTTGCAGCAAGAGCAGCAGTGCATCTTGGAGATTGGCGATGGTCGCTGGAAGCGAATTCGGATTTACGGGCGGTTGGATGGCTTGCATGGTTGCTATTCCTCTCTGTGGATGCGCTTAACTTGCAGCATCGCCAGAAGTTTGATTGGCGCGTACGCAATGAGGGAGTAGAGTCATTGCTTCGCTCCAGACTATCCGACGGACGCACATATCGCTAAACCATGATCTGTACACCAATCGCTGTACTCATCGTTGCATTCAAGGTCGCCCACAATTCGTTGGTGGCGGGATCGAGGGAGACAAAGGCCTCGGCGTCAGCGCCGATGTTCACGGTGATCGGACTGCCGTTGACGGTGATCCTCGGCAGTTGTCGGGCGGTATAGTTCTGCACCACAAAAATGGGGTTCTTGACAAAGGTGCCGACTGCTGGCGTGAAGGTGAAGGCCACCTGATTGTCGCTGGCATTCAGATAGTAGGCGGTATAACTATCGTTGTAACCATTGGTGAGATGCTTCATTTGGGTTGCGCCTGGTCCCTGCGCTACTTGTGTGACCAGTGAACCTGGATTGACATTGTTTATTGTCGCGGCATTGAGCGCCTCGACCGCCTTGATGGCGATCACCACATCACCCGCCTGATCGTTCCCCTGGTTCACACGGAATTTAGGCCCCAGGACGATGAAGGTGGCATACGACCGATCACCCTGACCATCAGCGGTGGCGGAAAAATCAAATAAGTCAAAAGTTGCAGCCCCCAGCCAGCCATAGGGAGAGCCCCAGGCGATCAGCTTGGTGCCTGTGGCCTCGTTTGCCGGTTTGCCTGCTGTCGGGTCCCAATCAAAATTCATCAACTGGTAGGGCCAACCACTAATGCACGGCACGGCATAGTTGCGGTTGTCGCCGCCGAAGTCTGTGCAATTTCCTTTATTCAGATAGTTTTCTGACGACGTATGACCCCGTTCGCGCCCTACAACACGATCCTGATAGCCCATTGCCTGATCGGCGACCCGCGTCTGCACGATCCCCATTTCTGCATTGTCGTTTGCCGTCCACGCCTGTGTGAAGCACACGGTATTAGGCGTGTTATAGGTCCACGGCGAGTTTAAGGTTAACTGGGCATCGGTGGTGGTAAATTTCAGACCAAAATCACCCCAGGCCACACCGCCAATGGCGTCGCCCTGGTTTCGATTGGCCGCACCATCGAAATTGAGTGAGCCATACGGCCCGCGCACATCCATCCGGTAATTGTTAAAATTGATGTTTTGCGGATTGGCGGCTTCACCCATCTTCCAGGTAACCGCCCAGACGGGATGGTCGCGTCCGGTAGCCACAAACCATTCAATCACCACGGGTATCTTAATCCCGAAGCCTCCGGCCTCTTTGTTACGGTCGTAGACAAACTCAACGCGATGGATAGCATGGTGTCCGCCTGAGAAAACTGTCGTCTCCACTTTGCTTGGCGCATTGGCCTTGCCCAGGGGAGAATTACCGTTTTGGGTATTATGCGACACGACATAGCCAAAGCCTGGATGACCAAAAGCATCATCGTTGGCGCTTCGGGTGACCACTTGTTGGCTGTCATCGAAACTGAAATCGTATTGGTAGAGATAGGCGCCCCGTGTCATCCTGCGATCGGCGTTGCGCGAATCTTTCCAGGTGATCAGCGTGACTTTCCCCGCAGGGGCAATACCTTCCGGATCGTGGCGGATGCCGCCCTCAGTAGTGGTGATGCTGTTGGCTGAGTGAGGGATACCCTCGCCTTGATGAAAAATCGAAGAGCGTTCGGCGCTATGTTTCAAGCCGTAGTCTGGATGATGCACGATGTCGTTGCCGAATGGCTCGCTCAGTCCTTCATATTGATGGGAGTTCTGGTTATATTGGCCAATATTACGACTTGCGCAGCCATCCGGCCCCCAACTCCAGGCGAGCCAGCCTATCTCGTTCGTTTTGAGTGTTTGCAGCAAGCTTTGATAGGTAAAAGCGAACTGGGGCGGATGATTTTGATTGAGGCCGTCAAGATCATAAAAACAGAATTGCGTCGCACCATTGATCGTTTCATCCTGCTTGTTGGCAACTTCGCCGAAGACGAGCGGCACATTGCCATTGACGGCGCTGTCGATGTGCGGCATTCCATCGTAGGCCGCCCAATAGGCGTGAACGCTCAAGAGGAGATTATGGTCAGGATCATACTCGATCAGCTCTTGACCAATCGTGATCCACGCGTCGATGGAAGTGCCACAATCTGGCGCATCGATCATCACCGGCATGTGCAATTTCTCGCGAATGCTTGTAATCGCACTTTTATAGGCATTCTTGAACTCGCTCAGGGCACTCGCCGGATCATCCGACCAGCGATAAAACCCTAATTCATTGGCCAGATTGATGATCAAATATTGTTGATGTTTATTGAGGACGGTGACGACTTCTTCGGAAGTCCACCACGGGATCAACTGTGTATTTACTAGCGTTGCATCCGCCTGGCACGTGACATCCCAGAGACCCACAATCGGTATCATGCGATTCGCCTTGCATTTGGTCAGAAAAGTATCCAAATCGGCAATGGTATAAGCCGGGCGTTCCGCATTTCCATAATTGATATACCATTGAATTCTGACGGCGTTTGCTCCCGTTTGCTCGAGATCGGCCAGTTTATCGCCTGGCGGGAAATTCCAATCGTCCAGCAGGGGTAGGTTAATGCCGCGCAGGATGATCTTTTTGCCGTTCGGGTCATGAAGATGGCGTCCGTCGGTATAGAAGGTCTCCCGTTGAAGCGGCCCGTCACCCAGGAGCTTTGCCCACGTGTCAGAGTCAACAATGCCATTGACAAAGGTGTTGGTCTGGAATTCCTTGACCCGTTGCAGGGTGATGGGGCCGAAGTCACCGTCCACATCCAGCAGAGGCAGTGCGCTTGACAACGCATTCAGTCGTGATTGCAACAAGATCACATCCTGACCTGTTGCGCCTACTCTCAATGTTTGTGGCATGGCGAATCTCCGCTTATGTTTGTATCGGTTGCTCAGCCATGAGGCTCCGATGGCACAGCTGTGAGGAGTAGGATCACGCCATCCTGCGGGTTGTGCGCGGCAGAGCCGCGGTCGTTCCGGAGGATGGGGGCTATAATGCGCTGCATGGCCTGCTCCTATGATGATTCCTGCAGGTTGGCTACCCTGTCGCCGCGTTCGCCTCGCCGCAGTGGAGGGATAAACGGTGTCATAAGTCTGCTGGCTTCCTCTCAGCACGAATGGTTTGTGAGCCTCGATCCCGGCGCGAGAACTCAGTCTTCGCTTCGATCCGCTACATGTTCAGGATCTCGTGTTCGGCGCGCAGCCAATGATCGGCCACGGATCCACGCTGACCGGACTCGTAGATCTCGTAGGCTCGCCTGTTGATCGCCTCGTGGCTTGCGAGCTGTTCGACGATGAGCTTCGTGATTCCTGGGGCGGTTCTCGGAATACCCATCGTGCCGACGACGCTCACGGTCTTGTGCTCTAACGAACCGTCAAAACTGTCGAGCAAACCTACGTCGAGAGCAATGACATGGTCCGCTGCGAGCAACCATGAGTCGGTGTCTGCTTCCAATGTTCCGTAGGCGAATGTTTTCGGACGTATTGTCATATCTGCTCCGGTGTTGATTGCACATCCGTTGAGTGTTGACTGTATCACTCGGCGCCCATGACGGATTCGAGCTGGCTACTCCACATCACAATTGCCCACATCTGTTTCGATCCTCCAATCTTCCTTGAGGCTTCGTTGATTTCGAAATGAGGGTACGACGTGGCAAACATACACACGGTCTCGTTGTACTACATGTTCAATAGCTCGCGTTCGGCCCGGAACCAGTGATCGTCTTGAGATCCTCCCGCTGCTGATTTGAGGATGTCGAATGCCCGGTTTCGATAGCCTCATGAGGAATAATCCTCTCGGCAATGAGCTTCGTAATCCCAGGAGCGCTGGGTGGAATTCCCATCTTGCCAATCACGCCCACAGTTTTGTGCTCCAGAGAGTTATCTCCCACGAAAGGCACATCGAGGAGAATCATGCGGTCGGGTGTCATCAGGAACCACGTATCGCTATTTTCCTCCAGGGTTCCGTATGCAATAGTTCTTTCCGCTGGCTGCCATCGCTCCATCCTCTAACAACGCGTGATTTGACTACAAGTCATAATTACACTCGTTCACGGCAAACAATACGACCCTGGTCTCCTTTGATTCTTCCATATGTCTGAGTATCTCTCAGGGGGTCTGACCCCTTACTCCTCACACGCCGTCAAACGCCGACGCAATCTGTACTCGCTCCTTATGCAACCGCGGCGAGCAGCACGGAACACCTTGAAACAACGGCGTGTTGGAGCTTAACTTACTGCCATTCGATGCTGACCCCCTTGATCCCGTGACTTTGCTAGAACAACCCTACTGTTAATGGAGTCGGCGTTGTGGTAGCAGGCCTGACCAAGAAACGGGAAATCCAACCATTGGTTTGTGCCTGTGTCGCGTAGCCTCCAAGCTGATCCATCGCCCCTAGCCCTGAAAAGATTCGCAGATGTCCACTGCCGTTGTCGATGAGTTCGATTCCGTTCGGCGTACTGCGGAAGTGCATCATGTGATCTTCAGTGTGGCTTATCTGAATGCGAATCGCGTATTCACCGTGCGCAAGATCCTCTAGCTCACCAGCTTTTAGCGTTAGTGACTTACCATTGAACAGGATGCCGGTCTCCCTAAGCTTCTTAGCGGCTTCTTCAAGTGCTCCCATTCGGGTTGATGAAACTGGCGGTTTACCAAATTGAAGGGCCAAACTTTGAATTTCATCTACCGTCCCCCCTTTTGGACGTAGCCAGATTGACGCCGAAGTGCTAGGGACGCAACCACCTTCAAAACCGCCCACGATGAACCCCGGTTTTGGCATAAAAGCTCTGGTCGAAGCCAGTCCACCTCCTACAATACTCCCTACAAAGCCAGCGACATCCGCAACGTCGTTGCTCGCTCCTATAGTTTTAGAAGATCTATAACTAACATGACCGCCCAAGTGTCCCCCAATTAATGGAAGAATAAGCCCTTTAACGACACCTCCTGCCGCGACCGCTTCAGCACTCCCCATTAAAGCTAAAGGAGCCATCATAGAAAGTAGTGCAAGCTTTGCGTCCGCGTTAAGTCGCTCTGGGTTCCCATGTACACCCTTAATTCCTCTGAGTGCGTGGCAACCAGTTTGACACACGTTGCCATTGCCAGCTGCGGTGTCACCTTTTTCTATTTGCATAAGCAAAAGCTCTTCGTCACGCGCTTTGTTTTCGGCATCACTTTTTTTATTATCTGCAAGAAGTTTCACCTGATCCGCTGTTACTGGTGGCATATCATCAAACTTTAAATGCGAATCAGACTGGGGTGTCGAAGCATGGCAATTGGGACATGGTAGGGGAATTGTTTCCATCCCGTTCAAATCACGATTAACCACGGGGTTATTAGTGCAATAGGTGTATGTATTCAGGCCATCTACCATCCCTGCAGGATCGCAACTCACCCACCTCCCCAACCACCTCGCATAATACCGCGCCCCATGATAACTAAACCCCGTCTCCTCATCCCGTTCCTTACCTGCATACCGATACCGCTTCGGCGTCTCGGACAGGTTGCGCGCGGCTTCATACGCGGTGGTTCCGTAGGGGTAATACTCCTCATAAGAGATCACCTGCGCCTGGTCGTCCAGCTCCAGCGCCGCCGAGCCGAGGTGGTTGCCGAGCTGAAACCGCACGACTTGCGGAGGCCCTGGGTCAGCACCCAGAAGATGCGTGCGCGTCTCGATCAACGCGACGCGCTGCTTGTCATCCATGATGTGCAACGTCTC
>AR_comb_assmDRAFT_10042887_pt1 | contig 14417 bp, 15 predicted proteins | sample ArasoioldDNA_FD_10543 | JGI IMG/M metagenome (IMG submission 10543) | reverse complement strand
GTTCCATTTACGAAGATGGCGGCGGATTCTATAAGGTCGAAGGCGAATAGAAGTATATTGACCTCTGTGAGAGTACCAGTTGTGGTTCCGAAAAAAATGTTACCCGCGCCAAAAGCAAATGCCTATGGATACATTGCGGGCGCCGGCGTTACCGGTACTTCCGCTATTCCTGCAGACGCAATCATTCTAAAACCTGGTGATGCTATACAAACTGCACTGGATGCCGCAGCCGGATCGGGAAAATGGATTGTATTGAAGACAGGCGTTCATAAATTTCCTGCAACGCTGAAGATTCCGAGCAACATCACAATAGCGGGAGAAGGCGACTCTACGATTCTTTTTCTTGATCCCGCATCAGGCAACCGCGAAGCGATGGTGAATACTGATGTTGACCTTCATGATCTGACCATTCGCGACCTGGTGATTGAGTGCAATACGAGAACTGATATACCGAGTGATCCCAATAGCAGTCGGTCTTATCGTGGAGGGTACAACAGGGGAGGTATTATTTTCCGTGGATTGAAGGATGGGCAAATGAAGAACATAAACCTGATCAATGTAACGGTTCGGAATGGAACGCATGATGGTGTGTTCATCAGCGGCGCCGACAATGTCACCCTGGACCGGGTTGATCTGAATGAAAATGGAGCGACAGTTCCACCAGGTGCCCGACTGAACCACAACCTGCTGCTCACGCATTGCAGCAACGTTACTATCAAGGACAGCAGGATGTCTACCTCACCGTTGGGAACTGGAATAACGATTGAACATTGCTCAAGTATAACAGTTACCAATTGTGAAGTGTCGAGGAATGGTTTTTTTGGTGTAATAGTTTCGGAGAGCAAGAATATTTCCATCACCAATAATCTAATTGAAGGAAATGATAGGACAGGAGTGTTAGTAGAGTTCTTACAAAATGGATCAGACAAAGTAGTTGTAACTAACAATTTGATTCATTATAACAACGGATATGGATTGGAAGCATATTCCGTCAAGAATTTGAAGAATGAGAAGAATAAACTCATTGGAAATGGTACCGATAAAGTGCAGGAAAAAATAAGCCAGGAGAAATATATAATGATGCAGTAAATAACGAATTAAATGGCAAACTTTATTGAGGGTAAACAAAACCTGATTCTTTTATTTCTTTTCACCTTTGCATTTCAAGGCCTGACTGCTCAAAGCACCTGGAGCCCTGATAAGAGAATTCGAAGTGATTTTATCGTAAAGGGTGGCAGTGCTTTCTTCAATATCTGGTATAACAACAAAAAAGTGTTGGAAGAATCTCCATTGGGATTGATCAGGCCTGATGAAGATTTTACTAATGGATTGCGGTTGACAGGGACGGATACGCTGACTTTACTGCACCAAGTCTACACGATGAAGAATGCCAAACGAAGCAGGAATTACTACCGTGCTTATAGGAAAATCTATCATCTCGAAAATTCAAATCGTAAAAGGGTTGATATCGTTTTTCAAGTGAGTAATGATGGAGTGGCATTCCGGTATTATTTTCCTGAAACCTCAATCGATGGAAAGACGATTAGTTCCGAAACAACCGCCTATCGTTTCAATAATGAGACGAAAACTTGGTTACAACCCATGAGCGAGGCGAAGAGTGGTTGGGAGAAATGTAACCCTGCCTACGAAGAACGATTTTTTCAGGAGACTGCTATAGGTAAACCGTCGAAAGCTGGTTGGGTATACCCCGCTTTATTCAGATCCAACAATACCTGGATGCTTATTTCTGAAGCCGGATTGGATGGAACATATTGCGGTACGAGACTGGTGAACGATTCCGCGAGTTCAATGTATAAAGTTGGGTTTCCGGATCCACGGGAAATATTTACGGGGAGAGGATTGCTTCCTCAATCAACCTTGCCATGGTATTCTCCCTGGCGCTTGATTACCGTGGGAAGTTTGAAGACCATTGTTGAGTCAACATTAGGAACAGACCTTGCGCAACCCGAAATTAAAATTGATACATCGTTCATAAAACCTGGCAAGGCATCGTGGAGCTGGATAAATTCAAAAGATGATTCCATTGTTTATTCTGAGCAAAAACGGTACATCGATTACGCTTATGAAATGAGATGGCGTTATTGTTTAATCGATGTGAATTGGGATACTAAGATTGGGTATGAAAAGATCAATGAGTTGGCCGATTATGGCGCAACCAAGAACGTTGGGTTGATATTGTGGTACAATTCTGCCGGCGATTGGAACACCACTCCTTATCATCCCAAGAGTATGCTGCTAACGCATGAACAAAGAGAAAAAGAATTTGCGCATCTACAATCCATGGGCATAAAAGGAGTGAAGATTGATTTCTTTGGAGGTGATGGGCAATCCATGATTGAATACTATCTGGATATTCTTCGCGATGCGGCGAAATACAAACTCCTCGTGAATTTTCACGGAGCAACATTGCCCAGGGGGTGGCAAAGAACTTATCCTCATTTAATTAGTACCGAAGCGGTGAGAGGCTTTGAAATGGTAACCTTTGATCAACGGGATGCTGATATGGAAGCCACTCATTGTGCCATGCTTCCGTTCACACGCAACGCGTTTGATCCAATGGATTTTACTCCTGTTAACCTGAATAAAGTTTACACGAGGGTGAAACGGAAAACCACCAGTGGCTTCGAGTTGGCCCTTTCTGTTTTGTTTTTGTCGGGCATTCAGCACTATGCTGAATCGCCTGCCGGCATGGACCTGATGCCGAGTTATGTTAAGGAGTTTATGAAGCAGGTGCCCGAGTACTGGGACGATACAAAGTTCATTGATGGATATCCGGGAAAATTTATTGTGGTTGCCAGGAGATCGGGCAGCAAATGGTATGTGTGCGGGATCAATGGTGAGAAAAATGACAAGAGTTTGGAAATTGATCTGTCCTTCGTTAGAAATAAAAAAGGAAAACTCATCACAGATGGTATTGCTCCTGCCTTATTCGAAACGAAAGAAGTTATCTTGCCTTCATCGGGGAAGATGAGAATTGATATAAAAGGGCAAGGAGGATTTGTGATGGAGTTTTAACCCGAGGTGCGTAGCCCTGCCGTCGATGTGTCCTCACATCGACTCACAGACACTCGTGTGGGAATCTTAATATTGAAAGGATCAACATATACTTTGGCAGTAATGAAAAGTAAACTGCTAGTGTTTTTTTGTATTCTCTTTGTCGGTTGCAAAAGCACAAGTCAGAACAAGCAACAAGCTTATTTTGAATCTGAGAGTAGGTTAAACATTATCAAAAGTTTTGTAGATGATAACAATACGGATTCTGCACTCACTCGAGCTGAAGCAGTTGCATTTCTGGAGAAATTGACGAAAATAGAATCAGAGTCTCCTTTCATCGCAGAATCAAAGTTGAACCCAACGAGGAATGATTATGAGAAATGGTGGAAATGGAATGAAGAAAATAAATCAAAAGTGTTTTGTGATGAGCGAAGTAAAAGAATATTATTGAAGAGTGATTAGGCTGACTGCACGTGAGGCTTGTGAGAATCTCGACTACGATCGGGACACCCTTAAATCTTATAAATTCCTTTCTTAATTGCATATACTACAATACCCGCGGTATTGTGCACTTTCATTTTTTCCTGAATTTTTTCGCGGTATCCTTCAATGGTGCGAATGCTAAGGTGTAGCGTGTCGGCAATATTTCGGCTGGAGAGCCCTTCGCATATTTTCTGAATGATCTCGATTTCTTTTTCATTAAAATTGGGCGTCTTGGTTTTGCGATAGGGATTGAATTTACTGCTCGCTATCATTTGAGCGAGGCGGTTGGAAGTATGATGACAATAATAGGTGCCATTATGAAAAACCGTTTTGATGGCTTCGATAATTTCATCCTTTGCTGCATTTTTTAATAAATATCCTTTGGCCCCTGCTTCCAACATATCCACGATCAGGTTTTCTTCATCAAACATGGAAAGGGCGATCACACCAATATGAGGGTATTTTTCCTCGAGCAGGCGGGTTGCCTGGATGCCATCTGACTTGGGCATCTTGATATCGGTAATTACTACATCAGGTTTATATTTTTGAGTGAGTTCTAAAAGTTCTTTTCCATTTTCCGCCTCTGCCACCAGCTCGATGTCCTGCTGTTTTTTTAATAATGCGCGGAAGCCATCCCGAAAGATCTCATGGTCATCTGCAACAATCACTCGAATGGGTGAATAATTTGTTTTGGTCATAGTGATAGGTTTAAGGGAATTTCAAAGGTGAACCTGGTCCCTTTGTCGGGCTTTGATTCCACATACATCGATCCCCCGAGAATTTCTGTTCTGCTCAGCAGGTTACGCAGTCCCAATCCGGCTGCTTCTTTTGATTTGCCGGTATAATCAAATCCAATTCCATTGTCTTCAGTGAGAATGACCAGTTGAGCATCATAATATTTCAACTCAATTTTCAGTCTGGAAGCTTTCGCATGTTTGACGGTATTGTGAATTACTTCCTGGAGGATACGATACAAGTTGATGGCAGTATTCTCGGGAAGTTCGGGTAAAGTAGCCGCGGAAAATTCAATTCCTAAATTATTGGAATTATTCATTTCTTCAATGGAAGTTTTCATCGCGGGTACTAATCCTTTTCGGAGCAGGGTATTTGGCATGAGGTCATTGGCTATGCCACGCATTCGGGAAATGATGTCATCAATATTCCTATTTGCCTTTTTAAGGTTCTCTAAATCGTCTTCATCTTTCAACTCAAAGCTAGCGATCTGGAATTTAACTGCCGAGAGGATTGGTCCCAATTCGTCATGCAGGTCCGCCGCGGTTCTCTTGCGTTCATTCTCAAGCGTTGTAATTTCTGCCAGGATCTTGGATTTGTAAAGCGCATTGATTCGTCGTTGTTGACGAATGATGCTGATGAAAAAAAATAAGAATACCGCCCCCAGAACGAAACACGTTATGAGGATGGCAGTGAAAATTTTTGTTTCTGGGGTGCCCATAAAATAGCCAGTGCAAAAATGCAGTTTGACAAAAAATTAATCGCGCCATGAATCTTATAAACGTTGTCTTTAAATGCCGGGCTGCCCTTTCCATAAAGCCAGAACGCTTCTACCATAGCTTTATAAGAATGGTAAACAACGAATGTGGCGCAGATGAGAAACCCGGCATTTCTCAAAATATTCTTCCTTTCCCGGATAACAATAAAGTTGATATGATCGATACTTAGCAAGCAAATGAGTGTAGAATAAAAGATCATAAAATATGAACAAAAATGTGTAATGCCTGAGATAAGGAAGTTATCTATAATCCAGGCACAAAGTATTGCTGCGAATGTAATTTGGTAGAATTGCTTTTTATTGGAAAACGTGCCCCATCGCTCAAATTGCCAAAGAAGTAGAAGGGCTTCCGCCAAGACATAGAAATTACTGTTGACAGCGTTGGACGATCGAAGGCCAAAAATTAGTACTGAGCTTATTAATTCATTCAGAAGTCCCAACCAAATAACGAAGAGAAGGGGATAAAAGGTTGGGTGGATTCTTTTGAATCGCACCCAACCCGTGACGGCTGGGATCAATACACTATAGGTTGTTGCGAGTTCCCATGTCAAGTTCATCAAGAGTGTTTTAAAAGCCATTCAGTGGTGAAGCGGGTGGACAACTGGTAGGGCACCGTTGTCCTTGCTCTATGATCTTGTCCTCCGTTCCTGAAGGTAGGATATCCTCGTCGTTGGAATTAACACCCACCACAATGATCCTGACCTTACTATCTAAGAGTGCCAGGTAAACGCGCACTTTTGTACAATTAGTGTCGGATAGAATTGTGTCGAATGCCGCTCTTCCAAACGTTTCGCAGATTGGGAGGATACCCTGATTTTGCAAATTTGTCTTTAGCATAATTTCCTTTTGGCTACGATAAGCAGTGGCCATATCCCTTGCGTCCTGCAGGGAAATAAAATTTGTTCCAGGCATACAGAAAATGGTTTAGGAGTTAAACAATACAGCCAAGTTGCGCAATTTGCCCGCCCAAAAGCGCAGGTAGAACTACGTAAAATGGTCCGTACTGACCGCAAAATTTTTGGGTGGAACTCACATTTCCCAAAAAAATCGGCTTCGTGATATTTATGATGCCGAAAAATTCCAATGTCGCTGCAAAAAGTGTTGGAAGACTGGTCCGATTATGAGTGCCGCAAATCCGGATACGGATTGGTTGTGCAGGAATTCAATTGTGGCGAAGAATGGGAGGTGCATTACCTGGTGGATAGAATTAAAAAAATATATCCTGCGCATGCAGGATCACATATTCAAAGAGCCATCTTCACTTGTTGTAAACAACGACCCGTTTCGCATCAACGAAATGTATTCGTCAAGTCGGTGCTGAATACCTTGGGTATTTTCGTCTGAACCATTAGCCTTAACCATACCTTGTCTTTTTGACAAGTGCCCGCATCCGGTTCGTTGGTGCGGGCTTTTTATTCCCACGACCTCAAATTCAAAATCGACTTTATTCGCCTCTGAAGGGGAGTAAGGATATCTTATCGACAGTTCTCTGTTCATTCTTTGTGCGGAAGAATAACAGAGAGGAAATTTAGGTTTCAATAAGAATAGATAATGAAAATAATAAGTTGCGAGTTTGGAAATATACAGACTAGTAGGCCACTATCGATTATTGCTTTACCAACTGAGGCAATCCTCATTCTCCTTTCAGGGGGCGAAGTGAAGTCACTGCGTCGTTATTGTTCTGGGGGTATTCCTTCTGAAGCGCCGTATAGAAAGCAATATCTCTCCTCAATTGATTGGCCAGCACCATATCAGGCTTGGGCTGACTCATGCATTTTTCAAACGCGGTTTGTAGGTCGAGGAGCTTCTGCTGGATGTCCTCAGGGGTAAACTGGTACATTACTCAAATTTATCCCGCCTTTCATAATGAACGAAATATTTTTTCCATAAATTATTCAGGTATTGTTCAGAATCAAAAGGGTTCTCGTAGCTGCTTTGCTAGCATTTACTGCCTGAAGCTTCAGTGTCGCCCCTCTGATATAAATCAATTCCGGCTGAAACTCTTATCCATGCTACATTCCAGTTCGCAGTTTACGGTTTACAGTTTACTGTTTACCGTTTACCGTTTTGTTTACAGTTGACGGTTGACGGTTGACAGTTGCCGATTCCAGAGCAGAATCTTACATTAAGAACTAACTAGTTTGAGGTTGCTTCAAATTTCGAGTTGCCAGTTGCTTTGCCCGCCGCCAGTTCCGGAGCTTTATTTAGAAACTAACTGATTAAGGACTCTAACTAAAACTAATTTGCCAGTTGCCTATTGCCCGTTGCCAGTTCCGGAGCGCGATATTTTAGCGACAGTCCACGTGGTTAGAATTCACAACTCCGCCCACATCCTGACCAAATTGCTATACGACTGCATCAAAAGACTTGTCTCCGGGGCATGCAGATCCTTCTGGCTTAACACCGCCTGCACCTGGCTTAAATGAAATAGAATTTGTCGTTGCTCAGGCGATTTGATTCTACTCTGTATCCAAGTGACAACTGCCAGTCGCTCACCGGATTTAATCTCGTTCACACAGTGAAGAAATTGACAGGGGTATAGAACGGCGTCCCCTTTGGCGGGCTTGAAACTAACAGCTCCCGCCGTGGTTTGGAGGATCAATTCTCCGCCGACATACGACTCAGGGTCACTTAAAAAAATAGTCATGGCCAGATCGGTCCTCATTGGCGGATCGCCCATCACTGGACTATCTACATGCCAACCATAATATTTGCCGGAGCTGTATTTACTAATGATATAGGGATAAACGTGATGTGGCATGGCGGCCGCGTGAAAAAGCGGGCTTTCATTTAATGCCTTGTCGAGAATTGGATGAATCTGATCGAACACCTCTTTATTACTGGCATCTACCTGCAAATTATTCTTGACTGCCTTTGCCGCTGCGGTTGCAGTGATTTTCCCGTCAACAAATGTTGCTTTAGAAATCAGCCCTTCAATGGAAGTAAGCTCCTGTTGTTTGAGCAGTCCTGGTATCTGTATGAATTGTTGGCTCATGTGGGTGAGTTATATAGGAAGATAAGTTTTTTATTCATGTTACCTCCAGGAATACCACCAGGATAAACCGGTAGTCAAGAGATGAAGAGCATGCCTCCGTACTTTCATAAATCATGTTTAACTTAAATTCACCAAAAAACATCAACATGAGGCCAGCAATATTTTTTGCGATGGTGTTACTTTCTCTTAATACACTTGCACAAACGCCAGAAGAAAATCTGAAATCCTTGAAGATTCAACTTCCTTCAGCGAGCGCGCCGGTGGCGAGTTATGTGAATGCCGTAAGGACTGGTAATCTTATATTTCTTGCGGGTAAAGGTCCGCGAAAAGAAAATGGAGAATATATAACCGGCAAGTTGGGTGACAGTTTGAATATTCAACAAGGATACGAGGCGGCCCGATTAACTGGTATCAATCAGCTAGCAGTGTTGAAAGAAATGTTGGGAGATTTGTCCAAAGTAAAACGAATCGTGAAAGTGAATGGCTATGTGAATTCAACCAGCAATTTCTACAATCAGCCACAGGTGATCAACGGGTATTCCGATTTAATGATTCAAGTTTTTGGTGATAAAGGAAAACATGCCAGAACTGCGATTGGTGTGAATACGCTACCAATGAATATAGCCGTAGAAGTGGAGATGGTTGTGGAAGTTCAATAATGATTATCCGCGATAGTGGGAGAGAACCAAGAGCCAAGATTCAAGATCCAAGATCCAAGATCTAAGGAAATTTCAAATCTCAACTAATCCGTATTATTTATTCTAACATATTTTTCAATTGTTCCATCGGCAGCAATGACGCCATTGTAGAGTGTGAGCGTGTCCTTTGAGATCTCAAAGAAAATTTTGTGACCATAACTATTGCTGAGAATGAAAGCATCCATTAGAGTTTGGGTTGCGGGGCAAGTATCCCTGGTGAGTGCAAAGGTGCCACTGTCCACCAGTTTTCCGTCCGCATAATATTTGAAAGTAGAATCCTTGAAACTGCGGATGTGGCCGTTGCCAGCAGGGAAATTGGTTGGTCTGCCGGGAGGACCAAATCCACCAAATACATTTCTTAACTCCCAGTCTCCCTGCAAAGAATTTGAATAGACTTTTTTCTCATCAACAGATTTTGTTCTGTGGCAACCCACACTGATCAGGATGGAAAAGATGAGGGCACTTAAGTAAATATTTTGTTTCATCTGAGTTCGATATTGAAGAGTTTGACAGCTATTGTCGAAAATGCGTTGCACCCCAAATTTTATTCGCAACTTTTTATAATAGCAACCTTCATTCATAATCTTCGTATCTTTTTTTGCGTTTACCTGTTATCACCTCTGAAGCCTGTCCTCCCCTTAACCCGAGCCAATCATTTTTTTCATTTTAATCATTCTATTGTATGAATTCAATTGCTGAGACTGGCTTACCACATGTTGTACCTGTTAAAAAATGGGGGATCATTATTTTTTTGATCATTATTCTTAGTTTTTTATTTGCAGCTTGCGACAAAGATGACCCGCCGGCGCCCGTTACACCCAATCTAAGTTTAATCGCAGAGAATCTTGTTGCTCCTCTTTCAGTAGTAGAACCGCCCGATGATTCAAAGAGGTTGTTCATTGTTGACCAGGTGGGTAAGGTATATATTGTTCCATCTGGAGCTGCTATGCTTGCTACGCCGTTCATGGACATTTCAAGCAAACTTGTTGCACTCTCACCTCCGTATGATGAGAGAGGACTGTTAAGCCTTGCTTTTCATCCAAATTTCAAAACGAATGGCAAGTTCTATGTTTTCTACACAGCTCCTCCGCGTGCGGGCGGTCCTCAAGCCGGCGTGAATTGGAATAACCTGACCCGGATATCTGAATTCAAAGTTTCTGCAAGCAACTCAAATGTTGCAGATCTCGCTTCAGAACGAATCATACTCGAAGCAGATCATCCGCAACTAAATCACAATGGAGGCACAGTTGCATTTGGACCCGATGGATATTTATATATCGCTATCGGCGATGGCGGCGCTGCGGATGATAATGCACCCGGACATGTTTCTGATTGGTATGCTACCAATGCAGGTGGTAACGCGCAAAACGTTGTTGCCAATCTCATGGGCAAAGTGTTGCGCATTGACGTGAACAGTGGGTCTCCTTATAGTATTCCAGCAGACAATCCATATGCAACACATGCAACCGCAAGGAAAGAGATATATGCATTTGGATTCAGGAATCCGTATCGGTTCTCATTCGACAAAGGAGGGAATCATGGACTTTATCTGGGTGATGCAGGACAATCACTTTGGGAAGAAGTTAATTTAGTAACGAAAGGAGGGAATTATGGATGGAATGTAAAAGAAGGAACAATTTGTTTCAATACTGATGATAATAAAACACCCCGTGCAAATTGTCCATCTGTTGATTCTGCAGGCAATCCTTTGCTTGATCCCATCATTCAATTAAAAAACAAAGCCCACCCCGATGGAACTGGAAGATCGTTAGTAGTGATTGGAGGAAATGTATATCGTGGATCAACCTTTCCTCAATATCAGGGTAGATATATTTTCGGAAGCTATTCTGCCAGTGGAACTGCACCACAAGGTGAATTGTTTGTGGCTAATTCAGCTGTCTCTGGTTTATGGAGTTTCGAAGATCTCAAGCCTAAAGATTATCCAACTAATCTTGGTTATTATCTCAAAGGCTTTGGAGAAGATCAATCCGGAGAACTATATATCACGGTGAGTGGTGTGGCCGGTGTATCAGGAACAACTGGAAAAGTTTTCAAACTGGTAGCTGCCCAGTAGTTCAATAGGCAATGGCCCTCCTTCGCTAAAGATACGCCGGGCAAAGCAACAGGCAACCTGCCTGCCGGCACGCAGGTTGGCAAAAGAGCCCTTAATTGGAATCTTCATTATTTATCGGTACCCTCTATAGGCCCCGCTTTGCGGGGCATTCAAACTTCGTTAACTTTTAAACTCTGCGAGATAAATAAGTTTAACTATAGAAAGTGACTCTCACTTATGCGAGTTATAAACCTTCATGACGTAAGTCCCATTAAAATTCCTTTGTGGTAAAAAGAGAAATGTAGTGACAGGGTTTTAGACATCTGGGCTCAGGGCTTCGCAGTAGATGTTCTACCAAAAATATCAATCATCATTACGATGCCAAATGCCAGGCTGAACATGAAGAGTAATACCCATGGCTGACTGAGTTGATCAGAAAGGACAAGAAAAATTCCAAATAGTCCTAGACAGATGTTAAGTACGCTTATGAAATTATAGAGAAAGTGTGACGTGTCTTTGATGAAGCCAACGACCCTCACGATACTCGCAATAAAACCGGTAGAGAGGCCAAAAAAAAGAGTGGAATAAAGTAGAAAAGCAAGAGCCAGTTCGTCCATGATCGATTCCCACCTTGAGTGGCTCATAAAATAAATGATGAATATCCACAATAGGATGAGCGATAACGACAGTAAGATGTTTAGGATCCTTCTTGAGAAGGTTGGCGAACTATTCATCGAGTATCAATAATTATGGATAACGTCGAAATTAAGGTAGAATTGGAGGTATATACAGTTTTTTTGTTCACTTGCCTGTTTAAATCGATGGTTGGCTATTTGTCCGGGTCTCCGTTATAAGGATTCAATCCACCGAATAGTAATTTCCGCAATACGGCAAGTAAATACGCTAGATGGAAGGATGAGGTTGCTAGAGGTTAGCAGGTTGTTAGAAGTAAGTGGAGAATCCAAATTGTATGGCTCCTGTTTTGGATGGAGGATTACCAAGAATATCTCTTTGTTGCTGGTGCCGGTAGTTTAACCTGATGACTGTTTGTGCCGTTGGTCTCCATGAAACAGATGGTACGACAGCCCATATTTCTTCATAAATCTTTCCGCCGGTTTGCTTGAAATTTCCTTTGTTCCAATCCACGTATTCCAATCTCAGAGATGCATTTAGCACTGAACTTTCAAAACCCAACATAGGCTTTTTAAGTACTGGTTGAACAAAATCTATAAAGCCACCGAATTGTTTTCTTCCATATTGCTCAGTATATGTTTCCGGAATATCAACATCCACCCAGGCCAATTCACCATTGATATAAGTTTTCATAGGAAGCGTAGAGTTGAAATCGATCGCAAATACATTGACATTTCTCTTTTTATCGAGCGTGATTCCATCTTCTTTGAATTTGTTGTATGCGCCGCCCATATAGGACAGGCCTAGCTCACCAATATTATTGTTGCGGATTGCAACCTTTCCAGTGAACAACATGCTGCCGTTAAAACTTTCTTCAAACCGGTCAGGATTTTCCTTTGAAGCAGGAAGAAAAGTTTTATTCTCTGTGTTATTGATAATTCGGTCATCAAAGCCATTGGTAACGTACGCTTCATATCCATATACCCAGTCCTGCTGATATTTTTTTCCATAGACTCCAAATCCTACATTGCTCCAGGTTGCCGGCAGCATTTGCGTAGAAGAAATTGGCCTATCAATAAATTCCCACTTAGGTCCGTCGTGATTTTGATTAAAGGAACCAATTGGGTTCATCACAATTCCACCGCGCGCATTAAATAATGGAGCAAACTCAAAGTCCACGGATGCAAATTCAATATTGATTTCCTTTGTCCCATCTTCAAATTCTATTTCGGTGAGAAACTTAATTCTTTTCGAAATAGCCGAAGAAACGAATAGCGTCAATCTTCTGAACTGAAATTGATGTCCTTCAGAAATTCCGTTGGTGCTTACGTATTGATAGTTTCCTTCTACATATCCGCCCAGAGCTACTGGCAGGCGGCCAACTTGTATAAAAGGACGATTGTAAACCGCATCCATATTCAACCGGCTGCTATCGCCGCGCGTTCCGGGCCTGCGCAACAATTCAGGATCAATTTGCGCATAGCTGTAAGATGCTAGAATGGAAATAAAAACCAGTGTAAATATTTTTTTCATGACTGCTTTCTCAGATCGATAAAGATTTCATCCTGGTTAACCACTACCGGGAATGTCCGGAGATTGTTATTGGCCGGGCCATTGGTTACTTTTCCTTTATTGTTGAATTCACTTCCGTGAGCGGAACACTGTAACACGTCACCCGAAGCCTGCAACTCCGCTCCCTGGTGCGTGCATTTCATCCAAAGAGCTGAATACTGTTCATCATTCAGCCTGTATATACAAATCGGATAGAGCAGCGCTTCATTCCTCACGATGATGAATGAACTGTATGCGGTTCCACCCTTTTGTTTCACTTTGAAATCATCTTTGCTGATGGTCACTCCATCGTTGCCCAATTTCCCACTCACATATTTTGTGGCCATACACCCACTCACGAGAGTTGAGAAAACGGTTGCCGATAAACACGCCGTGCAACTGTTTTTTATGAATGATCTTCTGTCCATTTTCTTAGAGTGATTCAAGAAATTTGATCAGCCTGACTTTTTGATCAGCTGGTAACTGTTGGAAATTATTCTTACTGGTTAATGCTTCTCCTCCATGAAGAAGAATCGCTTCTTCTATGCTTTTCGCTCTGCCATCATGAAGCAAAAAATAGTTACCTCCCTGCGAATTTTTTGAGAGACCCAATCCCCACAATGGCGGCGTTCTCCACTCAGACGTGAGTGCCGATCCTTCCGTGTAATGATCATCAAGACCAGGTCCCATATCATGCAGCAGGAAATCGCTATAGGGATAAAATGTTTTGTTGGAAAGAGCCGCTATTGGAAATTCGCCGGTTTGCATTTGCGGTGTATGGCACTTTCCGCAAGAAATATTGATGAAGATTTGTTTTCCTGCAACAACGTCGGCATCATTTTGCATTCGTTGAATGGGCGCTTTCAGGGTTTGTAAATAGAAGACTAAATCCTGGACTGTTTGATTGGTGACTTCCGCATCAGCATCCTGTCCATTGTAAGTGTTGTAATGCTCATACGTGGAATTGATTCCCATATCCTGGTTATAGGCATTCACGGTTTGCTGCAATAGGTCATAAACAGCAGCCTTCTTACCAAACCGTCCAATATATTTTCCGTTTCTGTGAATTGTATTTTTTCTTTCGAGGCAATAGGAGGGGATCTTAATCCAATTCGGTCTGCCTGATATACCATCACCGTTCGCATCGTTTTCATCTGCCAACGCTAACAGAGTGGCGTCTGGCACAGCGTCCAAAAAACCAAGCCCGGTGTTAGCGGGAGGAGTGAAGCTTGAAAAAGTAGCACCACCTGGAATTTGTTCTGGTTGAAAACCGGGAATGGCCCTGTGTTGCAGTTGCGGTCCACCTTTCTGCATATAAATGTTTTCTATAGTATCACTCTGACCGAACCTTGTAAGAGTGGTGAAAGGATGTCCTTTCCCGTCACCAGCGTGACAGCTGCCACAAGAGTTAGCCACGAATAACGGGCCCAGACCAGTCTCTCTCGTAAATACTTCATCATTAAAAGCAATATCTCCCCT
>AR_comb_assmDRAFT_10091701_pt1 | contig 14419 bp, 12 predicted proteins | sample ArasoioldDNA_FD_10543 | JGI IMG/M metagenome (IMG submission 10543) | reverse complement strand
CGGTATGGATCAGGCATTGAGTATTTTGCGCCGTCCTGCCCAGGAAAGGGTAGCGGCACTCGATCGGCATCCAGACCGCGCCAACATGCCGTCGTACCTCGTCTACGAGTTGATTTTGAATCTGTCAGAGTCAGGTGAGTACGAGAAAGCGGTTGCGCTATTTCGCAACCGCTTTTTCCAGCGTGAGGAAGGCGGCACAAACGTCCGCCAGGTGTGGCTTGAGGTGCAATTGCAGCACGCGCTATCGCTTGCCCAACGGGAACAGTGCTCGGAGGCAGTTCCCTTGGCCGACCACCTGGGAGAATCAGTGCCCGATCTGGCGTTTACACACGATGGTCTGGAGCCGCTATTGCATTCAGCCAGGTCTAACTATCTTGTCGGAATTTTGTACCAGACATGCAAGTTGCCCGAGAAAGCGCAGGCCAGGTTCAAAGATGCGCAGTCACAATCGGGTCTGGAAGACGGAATCTGGGCATGGAAAGCCTCGCAACAATTGCCTGGTTTTCAGTCTGACCGGGCAAACCAGAAGTTGGAGACCATTCTGCAGCGCGCGCGCAGCACCAGTGAAATCAGCTCGAGAACCGGATGGTGGCTGTACAACGCCGGAATGTTGGACCGTGCTATTGGAAATACGCAGAAGGCAGAATCCGAATTCCGCCAAGCTCTTCTGTATCCGGATCAGATGCTCACGTACCACCTCACCCGGCTCGCCCTTTCAGAGGGCACTCCGTAAGCCTTGGCGACTATCGAGATACCGGGTTGTATTCAGGTAACTGCTTTCGCTTTCCCGCTGCCCTCAACAGTCCCAGAGATACTCCAATTAACAGTGTGAGCACTGCAAACCACACGACTGTGCCGCGTTGGTTTGTGGGCGCAGTTCCCAACAGCAGCAAGCTGAGCAAGCCGATACCGGTGATGGTTCGGCTGAGGAATTGAAATACCTCACGGGTGAAATCCGGAGATTCCTTTAGTTCCACTGCAACGTTAACCGGAGTATTCAGATTTCGGAACAGATGCTCGCGCCCGGCATTGTCGCCGCGATCGAAAAATCCGCTGAGAAAGAACACTCCGAAGGATGACGGGATGATGATGGCGACCTGCTGAATGAGTGACCAATGGAAGACGAAGGCGCCGAGAATTCCCAGGACCAATCCGGTCAGAAAAGAAGCCAATCCGGACCAGCCAGGCGTGCGCCGCACTACCAGTCCCAGCAATGCGGGTGGTCCGTAGGCCAACGACATCAGCGTATTGAAGGTCAGCATGATCTGAAACACGCTTTTCCCGCTTGCCGCCATGATTGCCGCAATCGCTGTCGTCGTCGCGCCGATCAATAAGGTCGTGATCCAACCAACCAGCAAAAGCTCCCGGTCGCTGGCGCTCTTTCGGATGAGCTTCTGATAGACATCTTTCGACAGAATTGCCGATTTGAGATTGAACTGTGCGGAGAGGTTTGCCATGGTGGCGCTAAACATGGCTGCCAGCATCACTCCGATGAGGCCGTGGGGCAGCAACGTCAGGCTCGCAACGGCATAGGCGGCCTCGCTCGGATTGGCGAGCGCTGGCCAGACTGTTCGTAAATCGGGATACAACACCCGCATGGCCATGGGCGGAATGAACCAAAGAAAAGCTCCCACGAAAAACAGACCGCAGCACAGGAGCGCGACTTTGCGGGCGGAGCGCTCGTCGTCGACACTGAAGTAGCGCTGGGCCATCGCGCTTGTGTTGTAGCCAAACGACACCATGATGGTCCAGCTCAGCAGGTAGATCCAGCCGAATTCGCCGGACACATGCAATGTTTTCAATTCGGCAGGAAGAGCGTGGATCAGGCCGGCAGGTCCGCCGACTCGCGCTAGCGACGTAATCACGAGCACCAGACAAAACGGCATCAGGATGGATGCCTGCAAGAAGTCTGTCATCACTACAGCCCATAATCCCCCGACGACACAGTAGAAAATGATGAGCGCCCCCGCCCCGATGATGGTCCAATGGACCGGGAGTCCGCAGGCCGATGAAATGAAAAGGCTCAGGCCATACAAAGTGCTGGCGCTGGTAAACAGCTGGAAGAAGATCGTGACCCAGGAAAACGTCTGGTGCGTTACCGGATTGAAGCGGTCAGACAGATACTCCATGACGGTGGTGACGCGGCTGCGCCGCCATCGCTTTGCAAAGACGAAGTACCCGAGCAGAAAGCTGGCCGCATTGCCGATGTAGAGGCCCGTCGCCGCGATTCCAGCTCGATACGCTACGCCCGCCGCGCCCGTGAACGTCCAGGCGCTGAATCCGGACATGAAGCAACTCAAGCCCGCCACCAGCCAGGGGACTCGGCTGCCCCCTCGGAAGTATTCCGCAGCCCCCCGATTGAAACGCATGACATAGAGACCCACCACGACCATCAGCAGGCCATAGATTCCAATCACCGAGTAGTCGACTGCATTCGCGCTGCTCATGCGGACGCTTTCTTATACTGTCTTTTAACGATAATTGGAAGCAATTAATAACTAAACGTAACCATTCGCAGCCAAGGTGCTACACTAAACCGCCATGCCCCCCAACGTGCTGGTCTCGGCGGGACGGTTGCTCTTCGAGTCCTTCTTTTCTTCGGATCAGCAGAAGCGCCTGACCCTCATTTGTGACTGGCAGCGCGACTCCGCTCATACCGCGACCGCCGGCTTCCGTCGTAAGCTCACTTCCGTGGACGCTCTCATAACGACTTGGGACAGCCCCCGTTTCGGGGATGACATTACGAACTTGGCTCCGAAACTGCGCTTCATCGGGCATTGCGGAGGAGAGGTGAAGTCGCGGTTTGCGGCATCGCTCTTCGAAAAGTTAGTGATCACCAATGCGGCGGATCCAATGGCTCGCGCCACGGCAGAACTTGGCGCAGCCTTTCTTCTGTACTGTGGTCGTGACCTGGACCGCTATCGTGCTGCAGTGCGCCGATCAAATCGAATCTACTCTGAGGTTCATAAACACGGCACGGGGGAATTCCTCTTTGGCGCGGAAGTCGCGATGATCGGCTTTGGACGCATTGGGCGCGCTCTTGTGGACCTGATGCGCGGCTTCGAACTGCGGTGGATGGTTTATGATCCATTCGCGCCGCGTTCTCTTGCTGAAGAGTATCCGATCGTTTTTTTTGAACTCGAACCTCTTCTTCGGAAGGCTCATCTGCTCGTTCTGACGGCAGCGCTGACGGATCAAACGCGAGGTCTGCTGAACCGCAAGAGATTACAGTTACTTCCGAGTGGAGCGGCCGTTATCAATATCGCGCGCGGTGGGTTGATCGATCTCGGGGCGCTGACCGCAGACGTTCGACGGAAGCGCATTCGATGTGCACTCGATGTTACTGACCCCGATGAGCCGCTGAACGTGAATGACCCCTTGCGCAAATTGCCGGGAGCAATCCTGACTCCGCATATTGGTGGTGGCGGCCGTCACGTGCGGCGGGAGATCGCCCAGACCGTGATGAACGATCTCGAGAATTTCTTTGCCGGGAAGCCCGTACAAAACCGCGTCACCCAAGCCATGCTCGACAGGATGACCTAGCTGTGAAGATCTGCTTTTCAAGCCTCGCGTGTCCTGCCTGGACGCTGGACCAGGTGGTCAACATCGCGGCCAGTTCAGGCTACGACGGCATCGAATTGAGATTCCTGGAAGGTGAAGACTCCATCTGGAAGTTGCCGGATTTTCAAGGCGCATCACTCCAAACTTCGATACAAAAGATTTCTGATCGCGGACTTTCAGTTGCGTGCGTGGACACAAGTTGCCGTTTCCACTCGCCTGATCCTCGGGAAAGAGCAAGCTGGGTCGAAGAAGGAGTGCGTATGGCCGAACTAGCATCGTCATTAGGCTCGCCCGGCATTCGTGTTTTCGGCGATAAGATCCAACCCGCCGCAGACCGCGCTTCCACCCGAAGCTGGATAGCTGAAGGTCTTCGAGAACTAGCTGAGAAAACAGCATCTCTCGACGTGAAAGTGTGGCTGGAAACTCATGGAGATTTCGCGTCTTCTGGTCAGACAACGTCGATCCTGGAAGAGTCGGGCCGCGATGACGTTGGAGTCGTATGGGATGCTGCCAACGCCTTCATCGATGGTAAGGACCAACCGCTGGATGGCGCTCATTCGTTTGGCAACAAACTTCAGCATGTGCATTTGAAGGATCTGGAATGCACGGACGCACGCTGGGAACCTGTTCTCAGCGGAGAGGGTCGGTTCCCCCTGCGAGAGATTGTGGCAGAGTTGGAGCGCCAGAATTACGACCGCTTCGTCTCCTTCGAATGGGAAAAGAAATGGCATCCTCATTTGGCGGAGCCTGAAATCTCGATCCCGCACTTCGCGCGCTGGTTTCGGCGGTTGGCGCAGAATTGATGACGGAAATGCCAAGTTCTACGACCGGGGTACGCATGGTGGGCATAGCTGATCTGGCCGCGGCGGTCGAACTCTCTACCATCGCGGGATGGAACCAGACGAAAGACGACTGGCGCATGCTAATGGATCTCGCGCCCGAAGGGTGTTTTGGAATAGAGGCTGATGGCGAGTTGGTCGCGACCACAACTCTATTGCCCTATGGAAAGCAGTTGGCATGGGTCGGAATGGTGCTCACGAAACCTGAATATCGCGGCCGCGGTTTCGCACGCACCCTGGTCACTCACGCGATAGAATCTGCCGATCGCGTGGGCATCAAAACCGTAAAACTGGATGCAACTGCGCAAGGACAGAGGCTTTACGAAAGCCTTGGCTTCCAGTCAGAAGGATCGGTCGAGCGATGGTCGCGGGCGGGAGTTTCAAATTCTTGCGTTCCTGGAGGAACTTTCCGCTTCGATCAACAGGTGGGTTCAGATCTCGCTGCTTTCGGGGCCGACCGTTCGATCGTGCTTGAAGCGCTGGCAACGCGTAGTCAGGTGCACATCGGCAATAATGCTTATTTGTTTGTCCGCCCCGGGCGTACGACGGCTTATCTTGGACCGTGCGTAGGGAATGATCTTGCTTCGACACAGGCGCTTATCGCGACCACGTTGAAAGCATCTTCATACGTGGCCTGGTCATGGGACTTGTTTCCGCAGAATCTAAATGCCGTTGCGCTCGCTTCAGGACTGGGCTTTACACGTCAGCGTGTCTTGACCCGCATGAGCCGAGGTGAGACTCTGCGCGGCCGCGACGAGATGGTGTACGCGATTGCAGGGTTTGAGTTGGGATGATGACGAACATCGCAACAGTTCAGGAACTCGAGGACCATCTCTCACGCCCAACCGACGCTGACGTTGCGGCGTTGGCCAAAATGGATGGCGACTTATTGATTCTTGGGGCAGGCGGGAAGATGGGTCCCAGCCTTTGTCTGTTGGCACGACGGGCTGCAGACGACGCTCGGGTGCACAAACGCATCATGGCTGTTTCTCGGTTTGCGGACGAGGCCTCGCGCCGGCACTTCTCTGCCTATAACGTCGAGACCATCGCTTGCGATTTGCTGGAGCCAGGCGCGCTGGCCAAACTTCCTGATGCCAGGAACGTGATCTTCATGGCTGCGCGTAAGTTTGGGACTACCGGCGCGGAACACCTGACCTGGGCAATGAACACGTTTTTACCTGGCCTCGTCGCAGAACGTTACGGGGAGTCCCGCATCGTAACGTTCTCCACCGGAAATGTTTACCCGCTGAAACGCGTGAGCGACGGCGGATCAGTCGAATCTGATCCAGTCGATGCTCAGGGTGAATACGCGCAATCAGCACTCGGCCGTGAGCGCATGTTTGAGTACGGATCCCATCGCTGGGGCACGCCAGTCGCAATTCTGCGTTTGAACTATGCCGTCGAACTGCGCTACGGAGTGCTCGTCGACATTGCATTAGCAGTTTTCGAGCGTCGTCCTGTCGACCTGCGCATGGGACACGTGAATGTTATCTGGCAGCGGGACGCTAACTCTTACTGCCTGCGCTCGTTTCCCCACTGTCAGTCGCCACCGTTTGTTCTAAACATTACGGGTCCAGAGATCCTATCTGTACGACTCCTTGCTGAAGAGTTCGGCCGGCGCTTCCGTCTGAAACCTATCTTTTCCGGCGAAGAGAGTGACACCGCCCTTCTTAGCAATGCAGGAAAAGCGCACGACCTCTTTGGTCGTCCCACAGTAAGTGACGAACAAGCGATCGACTGGGTCGCGGATTGGATCAGCCACGCAGGTCCGTTGTTGCGTAAGCCCACGCATTTCTCCGCGCGGGATGGAAAGTTCTAAATGAACGTGCGCGAAAAACTACTTTCCGGCCTGGTAATTCCCGCACATCCGCTTGCGCTCACTGCCGAACGCAAATTGGACGAGCGACGGCAACGCGCTCTCACGCGCTACTACATGGCCGCTGGAGCCGGCGGCATCGCCGTGGGTGTGCACACCACGCAATTCGCGATACGAAATCCGAAGTTCGCGTTGCTCCGTCCTGTGCTGGAACTTGCCATGGAAGAAGCTACCGATAAAGAGGTTGTGAAGATCGCCGGAGTCTGCGGAAGACTCCAACAGGCGGCGCAAGAGGCCGAACTGGCCGCCGGGTTAGGCTACGATGTCGGTCTACTGAGCCTCGCTGACCTACGAGGCGAAACGATTCCGCAACTCCTGGAGCACGCTCGCCTGGTCGCGTCGATTATCCCGATCATGGGATTTTATTTGCAGAGTAGTGTTGGCGGATGTGTTCTGCCCTACGAGTTCTGGCGCGGGCTGGCGGACATCGAGAATCTCGTAGCAATCAAGGTTGCTCCGTTCAACCGATATCACACGGTGGATGTCGTGCGAGCAGTGGCTCAATCAGGACGTGCCCGCGAAATCGCACTATACACAGGGAATGACGATCACATCCTTCTTGATCTTCTGGCCCAATTTGATTTTGGCGGTGAGAGAGCCCACTTTTCTGGGGGACTGCTCGGTCACTGGGCCGTGTGGACGAAAACAGCGGTCGATCACTTCAACCTTGTTAAAAGCAAGCCAGGCGCTGTTCCTGCCGAGGTGCTGACACTCGCAGAGCAACTGACAGATGCCAACGCCGCCATCTTTGATCCGGCGCATGATTTTCGCGGCTGCATCCCTGGGATTCACGAGATCCTGCGCCGACAAGGGCTGCTCGTGGGGCGCTGGTGCCTCGATCCCAACGAAGATCTTTCGCCGGGACAGGTGGAAGAGATCAATCGAGTCTGCGAGGCGTACCCACACCTGCAGGATGATACTTTCGTGAAGGAACATCTCGATGAGTGGCTTTCTTAGATTCCTGATCCTCGTAGTAACGTGCGCCAGCAGTGCTCTTGCGGCCGGACCAGCGATCCAGGCTGTGTGGGTCGAGGAAGATCTTCCATTGGATACGAATCCAACTGCACCATTCTGGCGCGGCGCTATCCCCGAATACATGGACGCCAATTCCCACGGCCAGCTGGACCCCAAATATCGAACGGAGATTCGATCACGGTGGACGAATCGGAATCTTTACATTCTCTACATCTGCCCCTACGAGCAGCTCAATCTGAAGCCGAACCCGCAAACGTCCGCTGAGACGAACGAACTCTGGAACTGGGATGTGGCCGAGGCTTTCATTGGCAGCGATTTCAAGGACATCAAGCGCTATAAAGAATTTGAGATTTCCCCGCAAGGCGAATGGGTCGACCTCGACATTGATCTCCACAATCCTCATCACGAGGAAGGCTGGAAGTGGAATTCGGGCATGGAAGTTTCCGCGCGAATCGATCAGACGGCTCACGTCTGGTACGGAGCTATGCGCATTCCGTATTCGGCGATTGATTCACGTCCGGCTGCGGCCGGAAACATTTTGCGGATAAACCTGTTTCGCAGTCAGGGCCCAGCTGCCGCGCGGCACGAGATCGCGTGGCGGCCCCCGATGAGTAACAGCTTCCACGTTCCGGAGCGATTCGGCCGATTAGAACTCGTGAAGAAGTAACCTGAAAGCGCGAACGCCGTCTTCACTCACCCGTCACGGAGCACAGTCGAGTCCTGCAATCCTCAAGAATTTCTGCTTCCCACGTCGGGCGCTTCAGGTTTTTAGGGTGTGGGAGATCAGACGGGATCCTTCCGTTCAAATGCAGGAACACAGCCGCGGAGTGCTTGTATGCCGGAATCGGGTCGCGGAACGCTACGTTCCCCAGATACTGGAGTGCGTCAGAAAGTTCGTAATAGGAGGAATGGCCTGTTTCCCATAGACGATCGCGTTTCGCAAACTTTTCTGGAGCAAAAGTCGCGAGGCCGAGAAGGTAGTCGGAGCCGTACTCAATCATGTCGATGCCGAGGTCGTTCCCGGTAAAAATGCGGAAGTCGGGACGGACGTTGTCACGCACGGCCAGACGATCGAGCTCCAGCATCCGATCGAGGGAGGAGTGCTTCATCCCCATCATCTCGGGGATTTCCATCAATCCGCGCACTGTACTGTCATCGAAGATCTCTCCGTTGGCGGCAAACTTAGGACTCAACTCAAAACCCAGCACTTGCGGATACCCCTGACATATCAATCGATAGGACTCGACCTTTTCCTTTGATTTCTTTCCGTGCAATCTCGCCGTCGGAAAGATGATGGGAATTGCGCCGAACGAGGTAATGATGTCGAGTTCGTGACGGTACAGTTGAATGAGATCTCCTTCTTGTCCCTCAACATAAGCTCCCGCAACAAACGGCACATTCTTGCCTAAGGCATCACGAGTCCAACTTAGAACATTCCGCTTTTCACTTTCGTTTAAAAAGTTAACGTAGCCTGTGTCCATGTTGACTGCGTTCATGAGACCAGCTCGATGGGTTGCCTTCAGGTGATTCTGAAATGCCTCCACCGCTACCTTTCCGTCCGCTTCGTAAGGAAGCACGACTGCTGCAATGCCCTGCACTTTACGGCGATAACGTACACGATGGGTCAGTGACTCGAGTGTGTTTTTGTGTGAGCCGGAATCAGGCATTCTGCTTATCCTTCTTGATCTGCTTTAACTGCACTGCCGCTTCCGACTCTTTGTAATAGTTGTCTAAGGGATAGCAACCGGAGGGCAGTCCATTTCGCGGAGCGCTGGTGCAATCGCTGAAAGTTCTGCAGATTCGCCTGCGATTGATCGGACGGCCTTCGGTCGCATCCCAAAGAAGTTCGGGATAAGTCAGCACCATGCGGCCGAGCCCGACTGAATCAACCCATCCCAGCCGAACAGCCGCTTGTGCCACGTTGGGCAGGAATTCCTGCAGGTAGCTGTACGCAGATCCCACGATAATCAGGTTCGGAAACCTCTGCTTCAGACAGCGAGTTACTTCCATTTGCCGCTCAACGCCGATCAGCGGATCCTCGGGTGGCGCGTAACCGTCCGATGGAGGATAGAGCGCAGGCCTCTGAATGTGAGGATTATAGTAAGGGCTTCCGCCAGTGATGTTCACCAGACAAATCCCCAAGTGCTCCAGAAGCGAGAGGAACTCATACGCTTCTGTCAGATCGATCTTGACCGGATTCGACGGATCCACGCCGAACCCATAACGGTACGGCAACATATCGTGGAAGGGCGCCGGAACTCCCGGCCCCAGCTTGCCGTTCGAAGATCGCTCCGGGTCGCTCCGGAAGGGAATTGTGTCAAACGCTGAGACCCTGACTCCGAGCTCGAGACCTGGCGCGCTGGCGCGAATCGCAGCAACGAGATTTCGTAGAAAGCGGGTTCGATTCTCGAAGCTGCCGCCATAACGTCCCTCTCGCGTCTGCGCCCCGAGTATTTCGTGGCCGAGATAACCGTGGCAATGCTTGATGTCTACAAAATCGAAGCCCAGTTTCTGAGCTGTTGCCGCTGCCGCGCAATACTTTTCGATGATCGAATCGATATCCGAATCTGAAAGAAGAGGCGATTCGCCGGACAATCCCACCCGTCCATCCAGGATCGGATGATGGTAGGCGATGCGTGGCTCAGCCTGATCATACCGATGCGGTCGACAGAAACGCCCTGAGTGCGTCAGTTGGAGGCCAATCAGGAGTTCGTTATCGGAGCCCGTCGTGAGCCGATGCTCTTCGATCAGTGCTGTTCTTAACCCTGCCAAGCCTTTTTCGGTGCGAGGAGCAATCAGCAACTGGTTGGGATTGGCGCGTCCCTCTTCTGTAACCGCAACTGCCTCGCCGCCCCAGATGAGCTTTCCGCCACTGCGGCCGAAATGGCGCCAGCGCCGCAATGTACGCTCGGTGGGATTGCCATCGGTCGTGCCATCCCATCCTTCCATCGGTTGCACCGCGATGTGGTTGCCGATTCTGAGTGAGCCGCGTTCAATCGAAGTCCGCAGCGGCGATTGGCTGCCAGTCAGAATCTCGTGATCACACGGAATCGTCAGTTGACACGAATTGACATGTTCCTGGAATTGGGATGCTTCTTTGAGTGCTCCCAGGCGCAAGATTGAATCAGGGCTCATGATTGCTGCGGCAGTTTCCCATACTGGAGAACGGCGCTTTTTCGATTGCTTTCGATTACTTTCCTATAGTAACGTGGCGCTGTTCTTCCCGGACACGCGATTTTAGAGTTGTTCCGCGACTAACAACCGATCTTTGATTAACACGAAAGACTCTTTGATAGAGGGCCGAGTGCGCCTTCTGGTACAGCGATTCATCTTAACGATTTTTGTTGGCTTAGCGGTCGGTCTCTTCGGCAGCGCGCTCGTTTGCCCGCTTTGCGCCGCCAGCCTCTCGGGCAGTGAAGTCCCCTCTGCCGACTCTTTCCGCGTCCTTCCGCAAGGGTCCGCTCCCGGGCCAACCATTACACCATACTTGAAATATCAAACCGAACTTGCCTGGCGTCAGGACGATAAGCGCCGCAAAAGATGGGCCTCCCTCAAGACCGAAAGAGACTTGTTGCAGTTGCAGCAAGAGATGAGAAACCGCCTTCTCGACATGATCGGCGGACTTCCTCCTAAGAAGACTCCGCTGAATTCTCAGATCACCGGACGAATTCAGATGCGGGGCTTTCATATCGAGAAATTGATTTTTGAGAGCCTGCCCGGCGTGTATGTAACGGCGCTGGTGTACTCGCCCGATGACGGAAACAAACGCTACCCCGCCATCCTGGTTCCTAGCGGACATTCTGAGAATGGCAAGGTGCATTACCAGCTTCTTTGCCAACGTCTAGTGCAGCTAGGGTATGTTGTCATCAGTTGGGACCCGGTCGGCCAGGGGGAGCGCAGCCAGTTTTGGGACAACAAGAAGGCAAAGAGTCGTTACAACTTGATTTGCGCGGAGCACGCTATTCTGGGAAACCTGGCCTATCTCGCGGGAACGAACCTCGCGCGCTGGGAAGTCTGGGACGGTATTCGCGCGCTCGACTACTTGCTCACGCGCCCCGACGTAGATCCGGAACGCATCAACATAACAGGCACAAGTGGCGGAGGAACTCAAGCGGCCTACATCGCTGCCCTCGATCCGCGAATCAAAGTTGTGGCTCCATCCTGTTTCATCACAGCGCTGCCTATGCGCATGTACAACCGCATCTTCAAAGACCCCGACAGCGATCCCGAGCAAGATCTATATGGGATGATCTCGAGCGGAATCGATCATCCCGGCCTCCTGCTGATGATGTATCCCCGTCCCGTATTCATAGCCGCGGCCGTGTTGGACTTCTTCCCCATTGAAGGAACTCTCCGGACATTTCGCGAAGTCGAGGACCTTTACTCAAGGTTCGGGTATTCGGATCGCATCGCGATGCATGAGGGATACCACGGCCATGAGTACTCCAAAGAAAACCAGGAGGCGGCGTTCGAGTTTCTCAGTCACTTCAATCGTCTTCCCGATCGCCGGGATCTTCCGCCGGTCGAAGAATTGGATGAGAAGACGCTGCAATGCACGCACAGCGGCCAAGTTCTGATGGAATATCCAATCGCGCGATCGCTCATGTACGTTATCCGCGAGTACTACGATGAACACAAAGGACAAGCTGGATCGAGTCTCAAGCAGCTCTACTACTCGAATCTTCGGCCCGAAATTCAGTCGTGGAGCGTCTTACCCTATCAAAGCCCCGTGTTGAACGCGCAGGAAATTCGCTGGGAACTTACCGGGCAATCGCACCTCGCCGATGTGACCATTGGCCGATATCTGCTTCGCCACAGTCAGTATCTCGAAATGCCTCTTCTGTACATCCACAAAGGCGAAGGTCGCCGGCCGATTTTGTTCCTGCTTGGCTCCAAAGGGAAGGTCACCCCAGACGATTGGCCTGAGATAACGCAGCGCCTCGATCAAGGCTACGACGTTATATCCATTGATCCACGCGGGCAGGGAGAAACTCGGATGCCATACAAAGCCACCTCTCAGGACGATCCGAGCTTGGCCCTGATGGACCCCGACCTTGCATATGTCAGTCCAATATCCGGAGTGCTGGCCGATTACGTCTACAATTCAGTGCTGACTGGTAGGCCGTATTTTCTGCAGCTGATTGAGGACGTCGAGATCGCGGCTCGTTTCGTTCGGGAAAAGCTCAGTGATCGTGCTGAGTTCTCAATTACGGGCGCGGGTGACGCGTACACCCTTGCCAGTGGCGTTGCCGAAACGCTCCCGAACTTCAAGTTGTTACCGCAGCCCAACGCACGAGTCTTGCAGTGGTCAGAACTGGTGAACGATGAAGTGGAACTGTGGCCGGTGCAATATCTGTTGCCTGGCGCCGCGTACGTTCATTGACTCCCTGACGGCAGCAAAGCTGCGGAGTCCTTATCGAGATAAATCACCGCCCGGTCATGGCTGCGAAGGATGGAAGCGGGAACCATCGGGCTGATCTCGCTGCCAAGGCATTTCGCTACGGCCTGTGCTTTACGGGCGTCGGGGACCACGCAGATGATCTCCTTGGCCTTAAGTATCTCCCGCACCGTCATTGACAGGGCGCGTCTGGGGACGTCCGCCAGACTCTTGAACCAGCCTTCGCCCAACTGCTGCCTGCGACAGGCTTCGTCGAGCTCCACCACGATATAGGCCTCGTCCGTTTCAAAGTCGGCCGGAGGATCATTGAATGCCAGGTGACCATTCTCGCCAATCCCGACAAATGCCACGTCGATCGGTGCTTTCCGAATCTCGGCGGTGACCTCGGCAATGACTTCCTCTGGATCGGCTTCCCCATCCAGCAGGTGGTAGCGAACAATTCCGACTTTATTGATCAGCCGTTCGAGCAAATATTTCCGAAAACTCGCTGGATGCGTCGCAGGAAGCGCGACGTATTCGTCGAGGTGGAACATCTCCACCGCCTGCCAGTCCACAGCTGGCGATTTTGTGATTGCCTCGAGAAATTCAAACTGTGAGGCCCCAGTGGCGGCGATGATGCGTGCACTTCCATGCTCATCGATCGCTCGGCGGATTGCAGTGGCGGCATCTGCGGCTGCGGCACCGGCCAGCAGATACTTATCGGGAAAGACTCTGACTTTCACTCTTGGCAGCTCCTATCGCTGGACGGTCGGCGGTCCAACCTGCCTACTCTCGCCCATTCAGAGGAGCGAAGCAAGTGGAGCAAAACGCTCCTCCGAAACCTTCGTAAGGATTACGATACTTGCGAGCGGCGTTTGAGCGGAAGGACAAACCGTGACAAAGGGCATTTTCGTAGGGCTCTCGACAGTCGATGTCGTCTACACTGTGGATGAATTCCCTTCAGCAAACAAAAAAGTAGTGGCACTCTCTCAGGATGTCTACGCCGGCGGACCAGCCGCCAATGCGTCCATCACATTTGGCCACCTTGGCGGGACTCCAACACTTGTAACAGTTGTTGGGCGTCACCCATTAGCCAGCCTGGTCCGGCAGGAACTTTCGCGCTACTCGATCCGGCTCATTGATCTCAATCCCGACTTCGACGACGTGCCGGTTATATCGTCAATCTCCGTCAACCGATTGGGAGAACGCAATATCATCTCTGCCAACGCAACTCGTGTGAACACCCCCGCCGGGCAACTCGATGAATCTGTCTTCATGCAGGCCTCCGTCATCTTGGTTGATGGTCATTACATGCAGGCGTGCCAACTCTGGGCCAGGGCGGCCCACGCTCGGGGAATACCGGTCGTGCTCGATGCCGGAAGCTGGAAGGACGAAACTGAAGAACTCCTCAAGAGCATCGATACCGCAATCTGCTCGGCCGACTTCTTGCCGCCTGAGTGTGGAAATGAAGACGACGTACTGAACTATCTGAGAAACCGCGGCGTCAAGAATATCGCGATTACAAAGGGGGCTGAATCAGTACGTTTTGTCTCAAACGATGCCTCTGGCGCTGTGCAAGTCCCTCAGGTCCAGGTGGCAGACACAATGGGAGCGGGAGATATTTTTCATGGAGCCTTTTGCTATTACTCCTCGATCGGGTTCGGGTTTGCGGAGGCTTTGGGAGAAGCAACCAGGATCGCGGCAGAATCCTGCCGATTCCGCGGAACGAGGGAGTGGATGATGCACTTGACAAGGCAACCAAGTTAACAGAGTAAACGTAACTTCACGCTC
>AR_comb_assmDRAFT_10137734_pt1 | contig 14430 bp, 12 predicted proteins | sample ArasoioldDNA_FD_10543 | JGI IMG/M metagenome (IMG submission 10543) | reverse complement strand
TCGGCAGGTAGGGCGTCATCGTCGGCGTATGGATCGAGCCGGTGACGGCGCAGGTGATGATGACCTTGCGGGCGGCGGCCATGGTCGTTTACCTCCCCGAATTTGCGATCGACGTTGGTAGTGTCTTGCGGCGGCGATCTCGCCAGGCCCGACCATCGCCCACTTTATTCTCCGGCACAAGCCGAGGCCCCGGCATCCCGCCTCCAAAACCCGTCATATTAACTACGGCTTTACCCTTTCTTCGTCACTTAACCATCTTCGTAAAAGAAGCGTTAACCCTCGCGGGCGGAACATCGTGGGATCATCCCCTGTCACGGAGGCGACCATGAGGGCGAACTCCCGCAACAGAATTCGATGGAGCGTCGCGACCGCGCTGGCCGCTGCGCTCGTACTCGGCGCCGCTCCCGCGCTGGGCGGATCGGATGGCAACGGCAGACTGGTGGCGGCGCACCCGACCGCACTGCCCGACGACGAGTGGCAGCAACAGGCACCCGGCGTCACCATCGATGTCCGCAAGACCCAGACGAACGGGACCAACGGCAATACCGATGATGGCAATCTCGTCAGAGACGACAGCGACGTTGCGAGCGTCGACGGGTCCGCCAACGACGACGCCAGGGCCGCCCCGTTGTTCGGCGGTTCGTACTAGCTAGCGGTTGTTGCCGCGCGCCTCGGGATCGATCGGCGCCGACGTCGATTGGTCGTCGGCCGCCGCGACGATTTCCCGGAGCGGCGCGTTCGAGCCCGCGGCCGGCATGAGGTCCGCCTCGGGGGTCGCTTCCGCCTGCTCGACTGGCGCTGGCGCCGCCTTCGGCTGCCGGGCTGCGCGCGCCTTCGCGATGAGGTCGTCCGCCGCCGCCATGTGATCGGGAACCTCGTCGCCCAGCGCGGCCTTCTCTTCCGCCGACAGCGGCTTGACCGGCCCCATATTGCTGATGACCCTGCCGGAGCCATTGAGCGTGACCCGGCCGGCATAGGCCTGGCCGAGGTAGGGGTTGCGCGAGTGGTAATACTGGGTGGCGACGCCCCAGTCGCCGGTTTCGCTCCTCAGCTCGTTGAGGAACTTGGCGGCATAGGCGACGTTGGTGGCGGGGTCGAAGGCGGCGTCGAGCGAGGCGAAGGCGTCGGGGTGGTAGTAGAGGTCCACCTGCATGCAGCCGACGTCGATGACGCTGATGCCGTGGGATTGAAGTTCCTGCACGAAGGCGATGGCGTCCTTCTTCGTCTCGAAGTAGTAACCCTGCCCCTCGGCATTGACGGTCCAGGGCCAAGGCACGCGGCGCCCGTCGGCGGTCACGCGGCCGGATTCCGTGAAGCCGATCGCCTTCAGCAGTCCTTCGGGAATCGCCTGCGATTTCTCCGCGCTTTTGATGAGGCCCAGGCAGGCGCCGGCCTCGTCCTTCGCCGCCGCGCTCGCCGATGGCGCTGCCGCGAGGGCCAGGGTGGCCGCTCCGAGCAACGCAAGCGCGCCGGCACGCGCGCAACGCGCGCGGTCGATCATTTCATGGAGCATGCGCTGTCCGGTCCCTCGTCTTGTTTTTTTGTCACGCGACAGGAACAGGCGGTATACCGCCACTTCCACCCGGCCGATACTATACCCGATTTTGCCCCGCGGGTCGAGCACGACCCGTGGTTAATTATCGAAACCGGATGAATGAGCAACCCGCGTCGTGTCAATGGGCGCGAATCCGGGTACATCTGCCGTTCCGGAGACCGTTGATCATTGGCCAATCGCATGCCGAGCGAATGACCTACCCAAGCACCACACGCTGGCCGCCGCTCGCCTATGCCTTGATTGGCCTCGGCCTCATCATCGCGGCTGCATTCACCCTTTACGCGATGGGCCAGCCGCTGATCTGCCGCTGCGGCACAGTGAAGCTCTGGCAGGGTGACGTCATGAGCGCGGAGAATTCGCAGCAGCTCGTCGACTGGTACTCGCCGTCGCACCTGATCCACGGCTTGTTGTTCTACGGGCTGCTGTGGCTGATCGCGCGGCGCCGGTCGCGCGGTCTGCGCGCGCTGATCGCGCTGCTGATCGAGTGCGGCTGGGAGATCCTGGAGAACTCCCCGATCATCATCGACCGCTACCGCGAGGCCACGATCTCGCTCGGCTACCGCGGCGACAGCGTCATCAACTCCGTCAGCGACATCACGTTCATGTTGATCGGGTTCGCGCTGGCGGCGCGCCTGCCGGTCGCCGTCTCCATCATCCTCGCGATCGCTCTCGAGCTCGTCGTCGGCTACATGATCCGTGACAATCTCACACTCAATATCATCATGCTGATCTGGCCGCTCGAAGCCGTCAGGACCTGGCAGGCCGGCGGCTGAGGACAGGCGGGAGCGTTTCCTTCGCTGCTGACAAGGGCCGATTTATCGGTCATCGTCGGCTGCGCAATACCCGGAGAATACATCATGCTGCAGCATCGCATCCGCCCGAACACCGATCTCCCCGCCGCGGCGGCCGAGGCGGAGGCGCGCTATGTCGCCGCCAATCCGAAGAGCGCGGAGCGGCACCGGCGGGCGGCCGACTCCATGCCCGGCGGCAACACGCGGACGGTGCTGCATTTTTCGCCCTTCCCGCTCACCATCGTCGGCGGCGAGGGGTGCCGGCTGCGGGATCTCGACGGCCACACCTACGCCGACTTTCTGGGCGAATACACGGCCGGGCTCTATGGCCACTCCCATCCGGTCATCCAGGCTGCCATCAAGAAGGTGGTCGATGACGGCATGGCGCTGGGCGGGCCAAATCCATACGAGGCCGAGCTGGCGGCGGAGCTGTGCCGGCGCTTCCCGTCGGTCGAGCGGGTACGATTCTGCAATTCCGGCACGGAGAGCAACCTCTTCGCCTTCTCGACCGCGCGGCTGGTCACGGGACGGCCGGCGATCATGGTGTTCCACGGCGCCTATCACGGCGGCGTCTTCTATTTCGGTCAGCACAAGACCGAGATCAACGCGCCTTTCCCCTGGATCTACGCCGACTACAACGACATCGAGGGCACGCTGGCGCTGATCGAAAAGCATGCCCGCGAGCTGGCCGCGGTCGCCATCGAGCCGATGATGGGCGGCGCCGGCGGCATTCCGGCGACGCGCGAATTCCTCCAGGCCTTGCGAACCGCCTGCACGAAGCACGGCATCGTCCTGATCTTCGACGAGGTCATGACCTCCCGGCTCTCCTCCGGCGGCCTGCAGAAGCTGACCGGCGTGACGCCGGACATGACCAGCTTCGGCAAGTATCTCGGCGGCGGCGCCAGCTTCGGCGCCTTCGGCGGGCGGGCCGAGCTGATGGCGCGCTACGACCCCAGCCGCGCCGACGCCGTCTCCCACGCCGGCACCTTCAACAATAACGTGATCTCCATGGCCGCCGGCCTCACCGGCCTGCGCGAGCTCTACACGCCGGAGGCCGCGGACAGGCTCAATGGCGCCGGCGACCGCCTACGCGAGCGGCTGAATGCACTCGCCGCGAAACATGGCGCGCCGATGCAGGTGCTGGGCGTCGGCTCCATCATGGCTGTGCATTTCCGCCGCGGCGCGATCAGCCGGCCGCAGGACCTGTGGCCGCAGGACGCGGCGGCGGCGGTGAAGCACGGCGAACTGCAGAAGCTGTTCCATCTCGATCTCATCGAGCACGGCCAGTACATGGCGCGGCGCGGCTTCATCAGCCTGTCGCTGCCGATGACCGACGGCGACTTCGACCGCTTCGCGGCCGCGGTCGAGGAATTCCTCACCGTCCGCGGCCCGGTGGTAAACGCGGCTATCGACTGAGCTCGATCGAGTCGAGAGCGGCGGATAGAGCGTCGCCGCCGCCCTCCGGCTCGCTCCCCATCATGATCGCGACCGCCAGGCCGATGGCCGAGGTGACCGGCGTGTGATCGGCGCCGCCGCCCGCGCGCAGGTCCATCACCAAAGTCGGACAGCAGAACAGCGCACAGCGGACGATCCGCCGCCATTCGGCCGGCAGCCAGCCGCGCGTCTTCAGTGCCGTCACCAGCGGTTGCCACACCAGCGCGATCTTGGACTCGAGGAACGCCTTGCGTAGCGATGACAGCTGCCAATCCATGCGCACATCGATGATGCCGCCCGCCTGCATCGCTGCCGCCTCGAAACGTCGATCCGCCATCGGCGCGTCGTAGAGCCAGAGCGGATGGGCGAAGATGTTGTGGAAGGTGGCCTTGATCTCCGCCAACAGGGCCGGAATATGCCGGCCGGCGAAGGCCGGATCGAAGAAGACGAGGCGATGGCCGGCACCGACCGGCTCGGCCCAGACATTGGCGTTGTGGGCATCGCCGTGGGCGACGACCGCACCATGGCCGGCAAGCCGCGCCGGTTGCAAGCGCTCGCGGCTCTCCTCAAAGAGTTCGCGCAGGGTGTGCCGATAGACGACGCCGTTGATGCGCCAGCGCATGCCCGCGAGGTCGCGCCAATTCAGCGTGGCGCCGGGGAAGCGGAAGACCTGGTCGACATAGAAGCGGCGGACGCGACCGCCGAGTTCCCGTTGTTGACCAGAATCGACCAGGCGGGCGTGGAACAGGCGATGGATCGACTCGGCTTCGACCTCGGCTGCGTCGGTCGCGTGCAGGGTCGCCAGGTAGCGGTCCGCGATGAGGCGGTCGAGCGCGCGCTGCGCATCGACGAGCGGCGCGGCGTCGGCCTCTCCAAGATCCACGGCGCGGCAGAGGTCGGCGAAGCGCGGCTCGCTGCGGCGCCGGTAGAGCAGGATCTGGCGGCCGACCTCGCCGGACGAATGCAGCGGCAGATCGACGGGGAAGCCGGCATCGCGCAGTACTTCGGCCCGGTAGTATTCGTCGACCGTGTCGGCCTCGCCCTCCTCCTGGTGGAACTTGAAGAAGAAGGCGCGGCCGTCGCGCGTGGTCACGAAGCCGTTGAGCGAATTGAGGCTGTAGCGGTCGCGGTTGATCTCGACGGCGGCCACCGACAGGTCGAAGGTGGCGGCGATCAGGCGGCCGATCACGGCCTCCGCTTCTTGCCAGCGCTCGGCGCGCGCCAAGCGACGCGCTTCAGCGGTGGGATTGCCCGTGGGATTTTCGGCGGGATTGTCGGTCGGGTTGCGGTCGGTCATTGTGGCGCCGGATCGGAGGGAGCGCCGCTTCTATACAGGGCGTGACCGCGCCCCGAAACCCCGGGAGATCGGAGCCGCATGACCAATCCCTCGTTCTCGCTCAGCGGCCGCACGGCGCTGGTGACCGGCGCCAGCCGCGGCATCGGCGAGGCGCTCGCCGCCGGCTTGGCGAACGCGGGAGCGGACGTGGCGGTGGCGGCCCGCGAGTTGTCATCGCTGGCGGCGGCCGAGTCGGCAATCTCCGCCGCCGGACGCAAGTCCGTCGGCATCGCCATCGACGTGCGCGACGCGGGCGCCATCCGAGCCGGCGTGGAGAAGGCGGCGCAGGCGCTCGGCGGACTCGACATCCTCGTCAACAATGCCGGCGTCGAGGACGTGCGGGATTCGCTGGCGGTAGACGAGGCGCTCTGGGACCGCATCGTCGATACCAACCTGAAAGGCGCCTTCTTCTGCGCCCAGGCCGCGGCCCGCGTGATGGCGGCAGGCAAGGGCGGGGCCATTCTCAACCTGTGCTCGCTCACGTCAGAGGTCGGCGTGCCCACGGCGGTGCCCTACGGCTCGTCGAAGAGCGGTCTGCTCGGCATGACGCGGGCGCTGGCGGCGGAGTGGGCGGCCAAGGGAATCCGCGTCAACGGCATCGGTCCGGGCTATTTCCGCACCGATCTCACGGAAGTGTTCTATCAGGATGAAAAGTGGCAGCAGGCGATGCTCGCGAAGATTCCCCTGCGCCGCTTCGGCCGGCTGGAGGACCTCGTCGGCGCCGCCGTGTTCCTGTGCTCGGACGCCGCGGCTTACGTCACGGGCCAATGCCTCTATATCGACGGCGGCTACCTGGCTTCCATCTGAACCATCCAACGGGAGACTCCTTTCCAACCATGAAGATCACCGCAATCCGCGCCTATCAGGTCGACCTGCCGCTGAAGGAGGGCCGCTACGCCTGGTCGAACGAGAACGCCGTCGAGCTGTTCGACTCCACCGTGGTCGCCGTCGAGACCGACGCCGGCATTAGCGGCCACGGCGAATGCTGTCCGCTCGGTCCGGCCTATCTGCCGGCCTATGCGGCGGGCGTGCGCGCGGGGCTCAAGGAGCTGGCGCCGAAGCTGATCGGCCTCGATCCGACTCATCTGAGCGTGCTGAACCGGCGCATGGACGAGGCCATGCGCGGGCATCCTTACGTGAAGTCCGCGGTCGACGTCGCCTGCTGGGACATCCTGGGCAAGGCGGCGGGGCTGCCGGTCTATGTGCTGCTGGGCGGGGCGCAGCAGGATACGGTCAAGCTCTATCGCGCCATCTCCCAGGACACGCCCGTCCGCATGGCGGCGCGCGTGAAGGCCTATCGCGCCGAGGGCTACACGAAATTCCAACTGAAGGTCGGCGGCGATGCCGATGTCGACATCGAGCGCATCCGCGCCTGCCGCAAGGCGCTCAGGGAGGGCGATGTGCTGATCGCGGACAGCAACACCGGCTGGACCATGCATGAGGCTGCGCGCGTCGTGCAGGCCGTGCGCGACATCGACGTCTATATCGAGCAGCCCTGCCGGACCTACGAGGAATGCCTGACCGTGCGCCGGCGCACGGCCCTGCCCTTCATCCTCGACGAGAACATCGACGGCATGGGCATCCTCCTGCGGGCCATCGCCGATGGCGCCATGGATGTGATCAATCTCAAGATTTCGAAGGTGGGCGGCCTGACGCGGGCGCGCGAGATGCGCGACCTCTGTGTTTCCGCGGGCGTCGCCATGACCATCGAGGACACCTGGGGCGGTGACATCGCGACCGCCGCCATCGCCCATCTCGCGCGCTCGACGCCGGCCGAGTTCCTGTTCTCCGCCACCGATTTCAACAGCTACGTCACCCGCAGCATCGCCAAGGGCGCGCCGCAACGCAAAGCCGGCCGCATGACCGCCCCCGACCGCCCCGGCCTCGGGCTCGAGCCGCGCGTGGACGTGTTGGGAAAACCGGTGCTGTCAGTCGGCAGATGATGGGAGTCGTGACCCATCGGAATTGCGGGCCGCACTGGAGCGCGGTGCCCTGCGGGAGCGTCGTCGAACTCGTGGATCGGGCCTGCCGCCGCGCGCCCGCGCAGCCGGCCATGATCTTCGAGGACGGCCTCGTGGTCAGCCGGCAGCAACTGCTCGAGCGCGTGGAGCGCTTCGCCGGATATCTCGCCGCCCGCACGACACTGGGCGAACGCATCGCGGTCATGCTGGAGACGCGCGCCGAGTCGATGATCGCACAGCTTGCCGCCATCGCTGCCAGCCGCGTCGTCGTGCCCATCAATCCCACGTCCAAAGCGCACGACGCCGGCCATATCCTGCGGGATTCCGGCGCCGTCATCGCCATCGTTTCCGCCGAGAACAACGATCTCATCGAAGGACTCAAGGCGGGGCTGCCGTCCCTCAGAGAAATCGTGGCCTTGCGGGAGCGGGAACCGGACGGACTGGCGGCCTATGACGCGACCGCCGAGTGCGTGCGCCTCGCGGATTGTCGCGCGACCCGGAGCGACATCGCGACGATCCACTACACGTCGGGCACGACCGGCGCGCCGAAGGGCTGCATGCTCGATCACGAATGGTGGCTGCGGCTGTGCGATGTACATCTGCGCATGACCCGGCACCAGCCGGACGATCGGCTGCTTTGCTGCGTGCCGTTCTACTACCCGGACTCGCTTTTCCTGCTGCTGTGCCTGCTGCATGCCGGCGACGCGCTCGTCGTGATGCGGCGCTTCAGCGCGTCGCGCTTCTGGCCAACCGTCGCCGACCATCGGGTGACCCTGCTCTACCTGATCGCGTCGATGCCGATCCTGCTGCTGAAGCAGGCGCCAAGCACGCGCGAACGCACGCATCAGCTGCGGGCGGCGGTCTGTCTCGGCGTGCCCGCCAATCTGCATGGCCAGCTGCTCGATCGCTTCGCCGTGCCGTTCGTCGACACGTACGGCAGCACCGAGGCGGGGTGGGTCACGCGCATGCCCGGGCAGGAGGCCGCCGACCGCGTCGGGTCGGGCTCGATGGGTGCGGCGGCCCCCGAGGTCGAACTGCGGGTCGTCGATGACGCCGAGAGTGACGTGCCCGTGGGGCAAACCGGCGAGCTGCTGGTGCGGGCGCCCGGTCTCTTCGCCGGATACCTGAATCAGCCGGAGGCGACCGCCGCTGCCATGCGCGGCGGCTGGTATCGTACCGGCGATCTCGTGCGTGCGGACACGCAAGGCCTCTACTACTTCCTCGGCCGCAAGAAGGACATGGTGCGTCGCTGCGGCGAGAATGTCGCCGCCGCCGAAGTCGAAGAGGTCCTGCGCGCGCATCCCAAGATACGCGATGCCGCTGTGATTTCCGTGCCCGACGACATCCGCGGCGAGGAGGTGAAGGCCTATGTGCTGCTGGCCGAAGGCTTCGCCGCCGACGACCTGCCGCCCGACGAGATCGTCGCCCACTGCGCCGACCGCCTGGCCGCCTTCAAGGTGCCGCGCTATGTCGAGTATCGCGACGCCGACTTCCCGCGCACGCCGACCATGCGCGTGCGGAAGGAAGAACTGAAAACCGCGCCGGACCTCACGCTCAACGCCTGGGATCGCGAGCGTGGGACGCGGCCGCGGCGGGCGGCGGCGCCTGCATCGACAAAGCGATAGCTGGCGAGCCGTGCCATTCCTCGGCGTCGCCCCTTGGCGTCGGCAGTATTTCTCGCAACAGCCTTGCCCTGGCGACGTGGTCGTACCAGTCGACGATCCCCCCACCTGGGATCTCTATCCCGAGCACCGGTGGATCTACAACAAGCTGGCGATCTGCGAGACGCAGGACATGCCGCACGGCCCACACGGCACCGAGCCGCCCGAGTTCCCCGTCTTCTCGAAGCCGATCTACAATCTGCGCGGCATGGGCGCGGATGGGCGCGTCATCGGCTCGGCCGAGGAATACAACGCGTCCCTCACGCCCGGCCATTTCTGGATGCCGCTGCTCACGGGCGCCCATGTCAGCACCGACTTGGCGCTGCTCGACGGGCGGATCGCGTGGTGCCGGCACACCACGGGCATGGCGGCGTCCGCGGGCACCTTCGACTACTGGATCGTGCATGCCGAGGCGATGCCCGCGCTGGAATCGTATCTCGGCGACTGGAGCGGGCGACACCTTCGCGGCTTCACCGGCGTCGTCAATATCGAGACGATCGGTGGCCGGATCATCGAGTGCCATCTGCGCATGGCCGATCAGTGGGTCGACCTGAATGGCGACGGCTGGCTCGCGGCCGTCGTCGGGCTATACAAGACCGGTGTGTGGCGTTTGGAGGAGAGCCGGCGCACGGGTTACAGCGTCGTGCTCTTCGGCGCCCCCGGCGTTGCCCCGGGTATCGACCGTGCGGCCGTCGCGGCAATGCTGAACACGCCCCAGGTCTCCTCGATCCAGATCACCTTCGACGAGTCGCAGCCGGCGGCCGCCCATGCCATGCCGCCCGGCGGATTTCGCCTGGCGATCATCAATTGCTGGGATCTCGGCGCCGGAAACCAGGTTCGATCGCAGCTTCGCCGGCTGTTCTCCACGACCGCGCGGCGTGCGCGGCCGTCACTACCAACAAATTGAATCTATTGACATATTACCCCGTCAGCAATCTCCGGCGGAGCTGCGAAGATGTGAGATTGGTCACATACAGGCAATCTGCTGGACAGGATACTGCCCAAATCAGCGGCAGTCATACGATGACCTTGGTTATGCCATCCGATCGATCCATGCCGGGGCTCCCGCCGCCGGTGGGCCGGGCGCCCGATTTTTCCCGCCGGCGCTCCCCCGGCGCGGCCGCGGCCCCGCTGCGTCATTCTGCCCGGGCGGTTGGCGGCGCAAAATCGCGCGTGCTAAGTTGGCCCCTTCAAGACGACCGGCGGGGATACAGTGTCGCAGAAGGGGGATGTTCGGCGGCTTGCGGCGATTCTCGTTGTCGACGCGGCCGACTACAGCGCCCTGATGCGGGTCGACGAGACCGCCACCCATCGCCAGATCAAGGCCGACGTCACCACCATCTTCGTACCGCTGATCCGGGAGCACCGCGGTCGCGTCGTGAAGACAACGGGGGACGGCGTGCACGCTGAATTCCCCAGCATCGTCGACAGCGTGCAGTGCGCCATCGCCATGCAGCAGGCAGTGGCCGCCCGGCCAACCGACCTGCCGGAGGGCGCGCGGCTCCTCTACCGACTCGGCATCAACCTCGGTGACATCATCGTCGAGGAAGACGACATCTATGGCGATGGCGTGAACGTCGCCGTGCGCGTGCAAGGCCTGGCCGAGCCCGGCGAAATCCTGCTCGCCGGCGACGCCCACCGGCAGGTCAAGGGCAAGCTGAACGTCGCCTTCGACGACCTCGGCCATCACACGGTCAAGAACATCAGCGAGCCGATCCATGTCTTCCGGGTCGCGCTGCCCGACCGCAAGCCCGCCGCCGCGCGCCGACCGGCGGAAGCGCCGCGGGTGCAGGCGGGCGCGGCATCGTCGATCATCGTGCTGCCCTTCGACAATCTCAGCGGCGATGCCGACCAAGGGTATTTCAGCGACGGCCTGACCAACGACGTCATCACCGACCTTTCGAAATTCTCCGAGCTGTTCGTCATCGCCAGCCACACCGCCTTCATCTACAAGGCGAAGTCCGTCGACGTGCAGACGATCGGCCGCGAGCTCGGCGTCGGCTACGTGGTCGAGGGGAGCGTGCGTCGGAGCGGCGAGCGCGTGCGCGTCAATGTCCAGCTAACCGAGACGGCGAGCGGTCGTCATCTGTGGGCCGAACGCTACGACCGGCCGACCGAGGACCTCTTCCGCGTCCAGGATGAAATCGTGCAGACCATCGTCGGCACGCTGGTGACGCGCGTCGGCATCTCCGAGCGCATGCGCGCGCTGCACAAGACGGAAAACCTCAAGGCCTACGACTTCTATCTGCGCGGGCGCGCCTCCCTGCAGACCTGGACCAGCGAAGCCAACGGGCAGGCGCAGGGATTCTTCGCCCGCGCGATGGAACTGGACCCGTTCTTCGCGCTCGCCTATGGCGGCCTCTCCTACACGCACATCCAGGCGTGGCTCGCCGGCTGGGAGCGCTCGCCGGAATCGCTGCGGCGCGCACGCGAGCTGGCGCAGCAGGCGGTCGTGCTCGGCCCCTCCGACGCCGACAACCAGTGGAGCCTGGGTGCCGCCTACATCTACAGCCGGGAATTCGAGAAGGGCATGTCGGCCTTCGAGCGGGCGATCGACCTCAATCCCAACAATCCGGACCTGCTGATGGACATGGCGGACGCCCTCGTCTACGTCGAACGACCGGAGGACGCGGTGGTCAACGTCCAGCGAGCCATGCGGCTGAACCCCATTCATCCGGATGCCTATCTCTGGACATTTGGCATTGCGCTCTATCACTGCGGCCGCTACGAAGAATCGGTGGCGGCGCTGATGCGCATGAGTCATCCGCCAAACCTGGCGCGCATACAACTGGCGGCCAGCTACGTACGCCTCGACCGGATCGAGGAGGCGCGCCGGACGGCGGCAGAGTTTTTGCGGGAAGATCCGACCTACACGCTCGAACGGGAACGGGTCTGGCCCCACAAGGATGCGAAGGTGCTCGAGGCGTTCGTGGCCGATCTGCGCCGCGCGGGGCTGCCTGATTGAGAGAACGATTTGCGCCGACGAAAGCGGATCGGCGGGAGGAGACTGGGGCGATGACGATTCCGAGCAAGGCGTTCGAATACTATCTCCAGGGTTTCAGGCTGAATAGCCAGATGACCAAGAAGGGCAACGCTCAGGCCCAGGAGATGTTCAGGCTGGCGACAGAAGAAGCGCCGAATTTCGCGCGCGCCTATGGACATCTCGCCTATACGCGGCTGCTGGCCTGGCTCAACGGCTGGATCGAATCGAGCAAGCCGCCGGCGGATATCCGGTCGCTGGCGGACAAGGCCGTGACGCTCGACGGCGGCGACTACGACAACCTCTGGAGCAAGGCCGGCGTCTACTTCTACACCGCGAAGTTCCAGAAGGATCCGGATACCGCGTTCCAGGAGGGATTCGGCCTCTTCGACCAGGCGCTGAAGCTGGCACCCAAGAAGGCCATCGACTTCAACATCGAAGGCCTGCGCGTCGACATCGCGGATGCCAAGTTCTTCGCCGGCGGCCTCGCGGAAATCAATCAGGCGATCAAGACAACGAAGGCGGCGATCGACAAGCTCAACCCCGACTATCCCCGACGGTTCCTGTGGTCGCTCGGCTGGGCCTACTACGAGCGGGCGTACTTCACGGAAAAGAAGGAAGACTATGTGAAGTCGCTCGACGCCTTGCTGCAGATCAGCAACCCGACCGGCGCGGTCCTCAAGAATATCATCGCCAGCAAGGCCGCCCTCGGATGGACCAAGCCGGCACAGCGCCTGGCACGCGAGTTCCGCGCCCGCAATCCCGACTACTCGCTGGCCATCGAGGAGCGCTGGCCGTACCGGGATCCGAAACGGCTGCAGCGCTGGCAGGGCCACCTGGGTTCTTCGACACTTTCACGCAAGTAGCCGCCCGCATTCGGCCGGCCGCTAGGGCCGGATGATGGTCTTCAGCGCAGCCGCCCGGCCCTCGATCAAATCGCGATAGGCTGAAGGCACGCCGTCGAGCGCGATCGGCGTGCTGATCAGCCGCGCCAGGCGCGGCGCCAGGGTCGGCAACAGCCGCACCGCCTCCAGCTGCTCGTCGGCAAAGACGCTGCAGCCCCTCAGTTCAATCTCGCGCTCCACGATGGCGTTGGTATTGACCTCGGACTTGCCGTGAAAGATGCCGACCATGGCGATGCGCGCCCCGCCGACGACGAGACCGAGCAGCATATCGAGGACCACCGCCGAGCCCGTCGCCTCGACGGCGAAACGAAGCGGCCGCCCCCCGAGAGCCGCGCTTATCCCCTCAGCGGCAAGCTCGACCGGCATCGCATTGGTCACTTCGGCAACGAGCCGGCGCCGCACCGTCTGCCGCTCCGCGAACAGCACCGGCGCACAGCCGAAATGATCGAGGGCGAGGCAGATGAGCCCGCCAACCGGTCCGGCGCCGGCCACCAGGATAGGCTCGCCCGTGGGCGCGCCGAGCCGGCGGATGGCGTGGAGAGCGACCGCCAGCGGCTCGGCCAGGGCCGCCACCTCCGGCGCGAGCCCGGAATCGACGGGCAGCAGGCCGCCGGCCGGCAGAACGACCTCCTCGGCAAAGCCGCCGTCGCAGACCTCGCCGACATAGCCGAGCGAGAGGCACAGATTGGGGCGCCGTGCCTGGCACTGGAAACAGCGGCCGCAGGGTGCCCGCGAATCGGCGACTACCCGATCGCCGGGCTTGAGCCCGCTCACGCCGGCGCCGACCTCGAGGACCTGGGCCGCGAACTCGTGCCCCGGCGTCACCGGCAGCCGCGCGATCCACTGGCCGGTCTTGAAGTTGTGCAGGTCGGAGCCGCAGATACCGGCCGCCAGCACGCGCAGCCGCACTTCGCCGGCGCCAGGCGCCGGCGGTGAAGGCACCTCCTCCACCCGAAGATCGCCGATGCCATGCAACCGGACCGCACGCATGGTCCCGCGCCGCATCATGTCAGGATTTCATCGCCTTCTCGCGCAAGTGCGACACCGCGTTGGCATGGCCGTCGAAGCCCTCGTAGGTGGCGAGCACGCGGGCATGCTTGGCGAGGCCGGGATAGGCGGCAGCGGTGACGTAGCCGATCGACGAGCGCTTCATGAAATCGAACACCGAGAGCGGCGAACAGGTGCGGGCGTGTCCGGAGGTGGGCAATACCGCGTTGGGTCCCAGCACGAAGTTCCCGAGCGGCACCGGCGTGTACTCGCCGAGCAGGATCTCGCCGGCATTCTGGATGCGGCCGAGACAGGCGAACGGCTCCTTGGCCAGGATCTCCAGGTGCTCGGGCGCGTAGTCGTTGACGAAGGCGATGGCGCCGTCGAAATCGGACGCCAGCACGATGCCGCCGCGCGGCCCGCACAGCACGGCCGAGGAAAACGCCACCCGCTGCTCGCCCATCTGTTGCCAGTGTTCCGGCAGCGCCGTGCGCGCGGCCTCGGCCACGGCGCGGCTGTTGGTAACGAGGAAGGCCGAGGAATCGGGTCCATGCTCGGACTCGACGATGAGATCGAGGGCGGCGACGCGGCCGTTGGCCGTTTCGTCGCACAGGATGATGGATTCCGAGGGGCCGGCCGGAATGCCGGGGTCGATGACATCGGCCAGCAGCCGCTTGGCCGCGACCACATAGGGGCTGCCGGGTCCGACGATCTTGGCCATTTTCGGCACCGTCTGCGTGCCATAGGCCACGGCTGCCACGCCCTGGGCGCCGCCGCATTTGTAGACTTCCTTCACGCCGGCGAGTTTCGCCGCCACCAG
>AR_comb_assmDRAFT_10264611_pt1 | contig 14433 bp, 10 predicted proteins | sample ArasoioldDNA_FD_10543 | JGI IMG/M metagenome (IMG submission 10543) | reverse complement strand
CGGACCCTTAACACTGTAAAAAAACTTATGGCCAACCGGCCGATTTTCAAGAAGGGAACGCCCGCTGTTAATAATGCGGTCGCCGCCGGAGAGGCCCCCTTGGGTTTCGGCAGTATTCACGAGAGTGAGCGTCTCAAAGTTCAGGGCGCTCCTGTGGATTGGAAAACTTATGGGGAATACATCCCGGTTCTCAGCCAAGGGTATTCAGTAAGCAAAAAGTCGCCTCAACCGAATCTAGGCCGGCTCTTTATCGCCTGGCTGGCGATGGACGGTATGAAGATATATGAGGAGATGGAGGTCACGACGCGGGTTACGCGCAAGGAATCTCCACTCTATAAAAGCATTACCCAACGTGCTCCCAATGCGAAAGTTCTGGAACCCACCAATGCGAAGGAATTCAAAGCATTCGACGCTGTCAATGAGAAGTTGGATAAATTACTTGCAACAGCGGCAGTGGGAAAATAAGTGTGTCAGATCCCAGGGTTCCACTAGCGCTGATTGGCTCTTTCCACAAGTTCATTAAAAGAACTTACGACGACTTTGACTGCGCACCGTGTTGCTGCCGGTCAAACTAGGAGGGCATTCATTCCATGGCGACCCCGACCTTAAAGATCGACCATGCGCGCTTTATTCTGACGATGGATCCGGAGCGCCGAATTATTCGCGATGGCTCAATCGTAATTGAAGGCTCCAGGATCACGCACGTGGGCAAGGCGGCGGAGTTGGCCGAGATTTCCGCGGCGCGGGTAATCGACGCCCGTGCGATGGTGATTACGCCGGGATTCTTCAACGGGCATATGCACATCAGCTATGCTCATGCGGTCCGGGGAATCTTTCCCGACGACGTGGCGGACCGGCTGACGACTGTGTTTCATCTGCAAGCGGTGATGACCGAGGAGGAAGAGTACTACACGACGCTTCTTGGAATTGTTGAGTTGCTGAAAAACGGCAGTACCTGCTTTGTCGATCCCGGTACGACCAAGTTCCCCGACGCTTGCATGCAAGCCTACGAGGATTCCGGTTGCAGAATCATTCTGGGAGAAGGATTGACAGACATCCCTGAGAATAGAGAGTTACCCCTCTACCCCACAGGGGAAGCGATTTCCCGAACCGAGCAATGGATCAAAAAATATGACCACCGTCTAAACGACAGGATCCGGTGCTGGCCCATGCCATTCTCAGCGGTGAATTGCACGCCGGAATTGCTGAAAGGCTTAAAGAGACTGGCGGACGAATACCAGACGGGCATGACATTCCATCACACCCTCACGCCCACGCTACAGCGTGGTTTTAAAGAAAAACATGGCAAGCTGGCGACCGAGTTTCTCGAGGAAATTGGAGTATTGGGATCCAATGTCCTGCTTGCGCACGTGATGGGTTTGGACGACGCAGAGATCGACTGTCTCGCGCGCACCCGGACAAATGTCGTCATGTGTCCTGCCAATGCGATCAAGCAAGCCAAGGGGATCAAAGAAAATGGTCGGATGCCGGAGATGCTGCAAAAGGGCATAAAAGTAGCGCTGGGAAGCGACTCCGTAAACAGCTCGAACCACTTGGACATCGTTCGCTCGATGAATCTCGCCGCCTGTCTGTATAAGGACGCGCGGCTGGACACCAAAATGATTCGGGCCGAGCAGGCGCTTGAGATGGGGACCATTATGGGCGCGGAGGCATTTGGATTGGCACAGGAACTCGGATCCGTGGAAACTGGAAAGAAGGCTGACTTATTGCTTTTCGATACCCACCGGGCCGAATGGCAGGCGCTGTTCAACCCGGTGAACAATCTAATCTATAGCGCGGATAGTCGCAGCATTCACACTGTGATTGTGGACGGCCGCGTGGTCGTGGAAGCCTACGAGCAGAATTTCGCCGACGAATGGCCTCTGATGCAGAAGGTACAAGAGATCGGCGAATCGATCTTGGCGCGCACGGGAGTTTCCGTTGCGCAAAGATGGCCGGTGTTTTAACGAGGGAGCGACTCCTCAAGATGTCTTTACCCTTGGCCTTCCGCTTTTTTTGCCGCGTAAAGCTGGATCGGCAGCACTATAACTAATAGCCCCACCACCATTAGCATCAGCAGGGCCGAAGCTCTTGGCACATCGCCAAAGCTCCAGAGAACCCACAGAGTCGAGCTCAAGACGACGTTATCGGGCGACATCAAAGTTAGAGCCAAGGTCAGATCACGCATGCTGTGGGCGACGATCCAGAGCCAGGCATTCAAAAAATGAGGCCAGAGAAGCGGCAGCAGGATTTTCCTCATCGTCGTCAGCCAGGAGGCACCGCAAGCGATGGCCGCGTTCTCCAATTCCGGATGGATTTGAATCAGCGCGCCGTTGACGGTTCTTGTGCCGAAGGCGAGATAGGCTGTCACTTGAGCCAGGACAATGATCCAGATGGTGCCGTATAAAGGGGTTCGAATGTAGAGCAGCAGAATGGCGATGGCCATGACGACGCGCGGGATGGCCAGCGGAGAAAAGGCGATCATATCGAGTAAACGGGTCAACTTTCCTTTTCCTCGTACCGCAAACCAGCTAATCAGCCCAGAGAGCAACATCGCCAAGGTTGCGGTAGAAAAGACCAGAATGAACGTGTTGAGGATGGCTTGCTGGACTTTAGTGCCGCTGATGACGGTCAGGTAATTCTTGAGCGAGACTCTATTCAAGGCCATGACGGATGGAAGCTGGTAAAAGGGAAGCAAACTGGTCCAGAGGAGAGCGAGCAAGGGAGCGATCATCGCCACAAAATAGACAACGGTGAAGATCAGCGCGGGGTAACGCCAGTGTCCGAGTTCGATTCTTTTCGGACGAAATCCCTTGCCGGTGACGACCCGGAACCGCTCCGCCGTGCGCGTCGCGGCGTAATAAACGACCATAAGAATAATGGCCAGCACCAAGAGGCCGATCCCGAACGCGGCAGCTAGACCATATTTCGGAGTACCGCCTTCCGGGCTGCTTAATAGATAGATGTAGACACTCAACACAGGCACTCCGGCGGTCAATCCCATGACGAGGGGTATTTCGAATGCTTGCACCATAATCATCGCCATGTAAATGGCAACGGAAAGGAGTCCTGGCGTGAGCAGAGGCAGCATGATGTAACGGGCGGTTTTGAAATAATTGGCGCCGGAAACGGCGCCTGCTTTTTCCAGTTGTGGGTCCATATTGCGGAAAAGACCGCTCAGCATCACAAACATTGTGGGGACCAGCTCCGTGGCCGAAATAAAGATCATCATCGACAGCGTGTAGACGTCGAATGGATGCTGCTCGAGACGGAACAGATTTTTAAGCCACACGTTGAGTGCGCCGTTATTGGGGTTGAGCAGCATGATCCAGCCGAACGCGTAGGCCAGTGGAGGAATCGTCATGTTGGCAAACATGGTAACCTTGATAACGGTTCGAAACGGCATGTCGGTTCTCTCGACGAGCCAGGTCAACACAGTGGCCAGTATGAGTCCGAGAAAAACGCTGCCTCCGGCGTAGTAAGCCGTATTGAGAAAAAGTCTCAGCGTCGCCGGATCGCCATAGGCTGCGGCGAAGTTCCTAAAGGTTACGCTCAGGGTATCAAACGGCAGAGCTCCGGCGGGCAACAGGCTGCTCCGCAGCAGAATCATAAGCGGCGCCGCAACCAAGACTATGGCCACCAAGGTGAGCAGCGGCAGGACGATTTGTTGCTGTGTGAGCAACGTTTGGCGGCCCACCGGTACCGATTTATCAGCTAATGAAATTGGTTCCACGTGGCTCCGTGAGGGTCCCGATAGCCGGCCTGTTTATAATCTGGCTACCGTTGCCAGACGGTCCTGAGGGATGTGCAGGGAAATCACGTCGCCGGTTTTGAATTCTTGATATGGATCGAGAAGGACACGCAGCGGTTGATCCTGAACGCGCACCTCACATTCCAGGTAATCGCCGGCAAAGGTCATGGAAGAAATCTGTGCTCGAAACGTGTTGAGGGCGCCGGCGCATCCGTCTTTGGCTACCAGGAATGCTGCGGGACGAAACCCCAGGAGGACCGTGTCACCGGGTTGGACCTCAAGCGTAATCAGGCAGTGGAGAGGTCCGACGACGGTTTCAACTTTGCCGCGTCCGGTGCCAGGAATTATCTCGGTAACACGTCCCTCAAGAAAATTGCTCTTGCCCAGGAAATCGGCGACGAATCGGTCTCTCGGAGTGAGGTAGATCTCGCGGGGTGTTCCTTCCTGAACGATCTTGCCATTGCTCATGACCGCAACGCGGTCGGACATGGAAAGCGCTTCGATCTGATCGTGGGTAACATAGAGCGTGGTGATGTGGAGACGCAGCACGAGGTCCCGCAGCTCAAAGCGCATCTCCTCACGCAGCTTCGCGTCGAGATTGCTGAGCGGTTCATCGAGCAACAGGACCTTAGGCTCATCGACGATGGCGCGGGCCAGAGCTACCCGTTGCTGCTGTCCTCCGCTCAGAAAGGGCGCTGGTCTATTCTCCAAACCGGTGAGCTGAACCAAATGAAGAGCTTTCATAACGCGATCTTGAACCGCGCTACGGGAAATACGGCGCCGCCCGTGGAGGAGCGGAAAAGCGACGTTTTCAAACACCGTCATATGGGGCCAGATAGCGTAGGACTGAAAGACCATACCGATGTCACGGCGATGGGCGGGCACCAGGATCTTTTTAGTCTTTGAAAAAACCAACTTGTCGCCAAGGATGATTTCGCCTTCGTCCGGCATTTCCAATCCGGCAATGCATTGAAGGGTGGTGGTTTTGCCGCAACCGCTCGGGCCGAGAAGGGTGTAAAATTCACCGGGAGGGACGTTAAAGCAGACACCATCCACGGCCCGAACGGATCCTTTATCGGTCACAAACGTTTTCTCGAGGTGCTGTACGGTCAGCATATCAGGTGTGCGGAATCAGGAGCGCGCCGGCTGTGTCGAGAGACTTGGCGGTGAACCATAGACCGGAGACGATGCAGGCTTTGTTCCGTAAGGGGACGGACGTTGATGAGCGGTTTCCCTGGGCGGTCAAAGGGTGGGACAATACATCACCATAGTCATACGTAGGGCAGCACTTCTTCCATGCAGCGTTTGAGTAGTCCCATTTGGTCCCAACCTGTCAAGCGCATGGTAATCATCTTAATGCCAACGTCCACATATTGCCGCAGCCGGGTGATGCATTGCTCGGGCGAGCCATACGCCAGCCAGCTCTCCACGACCTCGGGTTTGAAGTTGGTCATATAGTACGCATTGAGAAAACGAGTAGATTCCTCGAACGCTGCCTTGCGGTCCTCGTTGATGTTGATGTTGTAGTACAGAGCAGTGCTGAGAGTGTTGGGGTCGCGGCCATACTCCCGCATATAGCCGGAAATGGCATCGAGCGTAGCGCGGTATTCTGCGGGATGCCCCTGGGCAGCCATATAGCCATCGGCCATGCGTGCGGTGCGCCGGCGCGCCCGCTCGATAAACTTCGGCATACCCTTGTGAGCGTGGGCGATCCATATGGGAGGGCGCGGTTTCTGGGCAGGCTTGGGTTCTACAGTGACATCTTCAAAACTGTAATAGTGGCCCTTGAAGCTCACGTGGTCCTCGGTCCATAGGCGTTTGAAGATTTCGATCTGCTCTTCCATGCGCGGGGCCCGGTCCTTGCGTTCCATATTATAAGTGCGCGCCTCTTTGCCTTGAGCGTCCGCGGAGCCCAAACCTGTGCAGGCGACGAAGACCGTGCGGCCCGCGGAAATCAAATCCAGGCTGGCCCATTGAGTCGCCAAGGTGATGGGATGCCTGAGCGCCATGCTGGCCATGCAGGCAGGTCCCATTTTGAGTTTTTTGGTCCGCGCGGCGACCGCGGAGAGCAATGCTACCGCTTCAAGACGAGGCTTGGCCAAGATGCTGTCTCCAACCCAGACCCAATCGTAGACGCTTGAGCTGTCTGCTATCTCGCTCATCTGTAACATCTGTTCCACGCTGGTTACGCCGATGACGACGCCGCGATTCGCCAATGTCAATCCGAACTCGGCTTTCTTAGCCATGATGTGATCTCCTCTTTAGTTTTAGGGCGTAATTTTCATTATTTTTTCTTTGAGCTTCCATCGCCCGTTTTGGCGAAGTCGCTGTGACTGCGATGCTGGCGCCGGAACTCATCGATGCGGCTTCCGGGAGGCGTGGGCTCACGACGAGCTGCTAGTTTCTCGCCGGTCTCAAAATGCCTGCCCTCTGATGCCAGTTGGGCCTCCTCCTGGGCTTCTGCTGTCCACATGCCTAGGGAATACCCGAACCAGGGATTTTTGAGTTCCAGAGTGGGTAATTCCAGCTTGTCCCAAAGTTCTTTGGCGCGCTCCATGTACTCACGTGCCGGCAATGAGATGGGAGGAAAAGGACCCTTGGCTGTTGCATCGACCAAGAGAGCCGAATCCGTCTTGTCGTAACTGTTGCCATCGGCGAGAAAGCGCAGAGGACCGTGGGGGAGCGGCCGGGGCTGAATAATGCGCATGTCCCTGTGAGGCTGGGAACGATTCACGATCGCCCAGTTGACCGCCATCGGATCTTCCGGGTCGATGTCTTCATCGACGGCAACGATGATCTTTGAACGAACGCGAGTTCCAAGTAGAGCATACATGGCATCCCACGGTTCGATGTCACTGACTTTTTTCATTTTGATGACGCCGTACTGTCGGTTGAGCAATGGTTCGTAGAGCGCCACCCGCTGCACCCCTTTGAATCCATGATGCTCGCGCAGTAGTTTCAGCGCATAAGTCTCGTGGGCGCGCTGTTTTGTCTTGCTGCTTTCGCTTGGGGTCAGCTGGCTGATTATAGAAACCCAAATCGGGTCGCGGCGGTGCGTAATGCCGGTGACTTCAAAGTAGGGCGAAAAGGTGCGCGGATCCGAGTAGCCATGGGACTCGCCGAACGATCCTTCCGGTTCCAGCCCATCAGTGTGGATCAATCCCTCCACGACAATCTCCGCATCGGCAGGAACTTCGATGTCCACGGTCTCGGCCTTGACCAAGGGTATCGGCGCGTCTATCAGACCGCCGGCGATGGCAAGTTCGTCCACACCGTAGGGAACGGTCTGGATAGCCGCATAAGCTATTGCTACGGGACCGCCGATGACGGCGGCGGCTTCCAGCGGTTTACCTCGAGCATTGGCTTTAGCCCAGTTAGTTGCCGTGTTGTTGGCGTCGCCAATATAGAGTCCAGTGTGAAGCGGCCCTTTGATCTGCGCCCGGTACATACCCATGTTGCGGGTGCCGGTATCCGGGTCTTTGGTAATCCAGCAAGCGGCCGTGAAATACGGCGCGTTGTCGAAGCCCGGAGTCGATATCGGAATTGGAAATTCTTCGAGGCCGCCGTGTTCCAGCAAACTTTTTCCTGTATGAACGACTTCCTTGACTTTTCCCGTGTTAACCAGAGTCGGTGCAATCGGTTTTGAGAGAGCCTGATTCCAGCGGTTGACGATTTCCTCTGGAGCGCACTGTAATCCCAACGCGTAGATCTCTTCCGACGCAGCCAAACCTCCGACCAGAACCGGGATCTCATAGCTCCGCTTGCGCGCGTCGACGACTTTGCGAAACAAGAATGCGCGCCGTTTGGCCTCCGGCAAACCTCGAAACTGGAGCCGCACCAACGGATGGAGCTCGCTGTCTTTGTTTACAACTCTGTCGATCTCTACCAGCAAACCCTTATCTGCGAGCGCTTTGATGTGATCGCGAAGATCGCGGTAATAACCGTTTGCGGGGCTCATTGACCACCCCGAGATTGTCTATCGTTTTGCGTAATGATGTCGCTCCACGTGGCGAAAACTACGACCGGTTTAGGCCTGGGCATATTTGGACCAGATGTTAGCGGCATATTTGATTCCCTCGATGAAATGACCTGTGGTAATAAATTCATTGGGTGCGTGACCGCGCCATTTCGGCGGACCGATACCGCTTGCCGCGCCTTCGATGCCGAGACGGCTGGCCAGCCAAGGGCCTTGCCGTCCTGAAGCTTCGCCGGTGGGCTTGATCATAGGATCCATACGGTAGTTTTCTTTGGCGGCGGCGATAAGTGTCTGCGCGATCTTGCTCCGGAACGGAGTTCTCGACGGCTCGATATGACCCAGAGCGCGAATTTCTATGTCCGAGAAGCCGTGCCGGGCGAGATGTTTTTTTACTTTCTCCAATATGTCCTTGGGATTTTGCTTGTGGACCAGGCGAAAATCGACCTTCACCGTGGCTTCCGAAGGTACAATGGTTTTCATGCCCTCTCCGAGGTGTCCTGCTTTGAATCCGGAAATGTTACAGGTGGGTTGGAATAGTAGCCTCTCGCAGGCCGCTGTTCCGGTCACGCCGAGCACAAAGCGCTCGACGCCGTACTCTTCCAGGTGCGATTGATCGTCCCATCCGGAATCTCGCAATAGTTTCAGCTCCTCCTCGGTCGGCGGGAGAATGTCGTCGTAAAAATTGTCGATGAGAATACGCTCGTCTTCGCCCTTCATCGATTGGAGCGCCCACACTAGCCTCCAGGCAGGATTTTCCACTAGACGGGCCCGAGCGGAGTGAAGATCCCTCTTTGGACCTTTGGCTTTCAGCTCGAGATAGAGGAGGCCACTGGAGCCTAGCTGGATGCGCGGGCGGCCGGACGCATCGAAGCCGCCATCGAAGGACAAAGCTCCGTTCGCCTGCAGCAATTCGCGATTGCCTTCCACAAAAGCGGGCAAGCTGGGACTGCCAATCTCCTCTTCGCCGTCGAAGAGAAACTTGAGATTTAACGGCACTTCTTTGCCTGTTTGAATGAACGCCTCTACAGCCTTCAGGTGGCTAAGTAAATTACCTTTGCTGTCCGTTGATCCTCTTCCAATGATCCTGTCTCCGATCATGCGTGCTTCAAATGGGGGCTGTTCCCACGCGTCCAAGGGCTCCACCGGCTGGACGTCGTAATGATTGTAGATAAGCAAGGTTTTTTTTGCGTCACGGGATTTATAATGGCCGAACACTACCGGTTGGCCATCGGTCGGAAGGACGCGGGCATCGATGCCGACTTCCTGCATCATCCCGCGGATCATCTCGGCGCATTCCTTGACTCCATTGTTCTGGCTGGAAATGCTGGGTTGCCGCACCAGACTTCTGAGCTCCTCGATAAAACGATCGCGTTGGGATTCCACGTATTTGTCGATCGGCTCCAAATTGATCAGTTCATTTTCTGTCATAGGCATATTCTCAGTTCCATCCCCAAAATTGTAAGGTTCGCCTCACCATCCGGATCGTCGCTTAAGGTTTTCCCTTCTTCGAGAACTTGTTTCGTGTAGCTCAAATCCCGCAACAGTTTGTACGCAAATTCCTCTTAACTAACATACTCAAATGATTACCACCGCTGTATGTTACGCGGTTGTGGTTGTCAAGATCATCGATAAAGAGAACGTTGCAGTATTGATAAAAAGCGGAATCCGCTCTAAGAAAGGTGACTTTGGAGACGGACAACAAGAACCGGGAGAGATCAAAAACTTAGTCGGCTGTGGTTTTGTACGATCAGATCCGGCGCGAGCGGTTCAGGGGCGATTGAGTATCGCCTTCAGTTTCTTTCCGAAATCGGCGTTGTCCTGATAGCCTTTAAACTTTTCCGCACCGGCGCCGAGGGCGGCGACGAATACCGGTTGGTTTGTGTGCGCCGTGGTCAGCCAATAGGCCTGGGTATTATTGGCGATCATCATTCCCAGCGCATTGATCGTCGGGTCGATAAAAATAGCCCGTGAGATGGGCTGGCGTTTGATGATCGCTTCTTTGTAATCCGGCGCCAAGGTAAAGTCTTTAAAATACTCTTTTATAAGCTTGTCGATGGCTTCGGCGGTGGGATTCGGTCCGAGGATTTCAGAGGCTTTCTTCAGCGAGATTGGAATCGCATCAATCTTCTTCAGATCATCGATCGTTGCCGCCACCTGATTTGAACCCCGGGTGCTGCTGAGATCCTTCAAGGCGAGAGTGAAACCGAGGCCGCCGGTTTCATGATCCGAAGTCACGAGAATCAAGGTCTCGCGCGGATACTTCTTGTAGAACTCATAGGCGAGGCCCACTGACCGATCGAACTCACGGTAGTCGCGGATCATCGAGGCGATGTCGGTTTGATGCGACGCCGTGTCGACGTTTTCGCTTTCGATAAAAACGAAGAAACCACGCGGGTTGCCGTCGTGGAGCAGGCGGATGACCGCCTGGGTCATGTCATAGACGGACGGTTCGGTCCGTTTGTTGCGGTCGATCTCAAAGCTCATGTCACCGGGACTGAAGAGTCCCAAGACCTTGCCGCGCTGCGCTTGCTCAAGCTCCTGCTTGTTAGAGACTTGGAGATAGCCTTTTTTTACAAACGCTGCGATCAAGTCCGTTTCATCGCTTCTGCGGCTACCGGGTTGGCTCTTCGGTACAAACTGTTCTCTCCCTCCGCCCAAGAGAACATCAGGTTCCATCTCCAAATAGCGATTCAAGATCGCGGGGAAGTTTCGGCGATTGGAGACGTGGCTGACGAATGCGGCCGGGCTGGCATCATAAATCGCTGCATTGGTCACCAGGCCCACGCGCATGCCATTTTCTTTGGCGATCTCCATGGCAGTTTTCGGAACCGAGCCGTCGGCGCACATACTGAGAGCACCAAGCTTGGCTTTACAGCCGCTCGCCAAGGCAGTCGCCGCGGCGGCGGAATCCGTCGAGAGAGAATCCGCCGCGTCCGTCGTGACAAGGCCTAGCGTTCCTTCTTTCATTATTCTATCGGCAATGATTAACCCTTCGTTGTGAACGACGCGATTATATTGGCGCGTGATTTCCATGTGCGTTGTGCCGGCGCCGTCAGCAAGGAAGAAAAAAATATATTTCGGCGCTGTCGAGGAATTGGTTTCCCGCTGTGCCGCTCCGGCCGTATCCGCGATCCTTTGTGGCGCCAAGATCAAGAGCGTCAAAATCAAAAGTCCAAACCGCCGGTGCGTTTTCATGGATTCCCTTCTTGGAAAAAGAATTAGGCGGGGCCGCGCCAGAATGCGAGCCATAAAGAAAGCGCCGTATAATAAATCGGAAACAGCAGGGACACAAACAGGAGGTTGGGCGGCGGTTCAGGAAGCAAATAGATAATTATCAGGATCGCCAGCCCCCAGAGGCTTCCGAGAATATTCGTCAAGAAGCGAAAGCGAGGGCTTCGACTCGGGTAGATGTACTTGATTGGAACGAAAACGAGAACTGAGAGAAAGAGAATTGTGAAGGCATTGATCCAGGGTGGCGATTTCAAGATGTACAAATAAAACGCAATGATATTCCAGTAGGAGGGAAAGCCGAGAAAAAAATTGTCGCTGGTCTTTGCTTCCTTCTGGCAAAAACCGTAAGCGCTCGCGAGCAATGGCAAGCTTACAAGCCATAGCGCGTCTTCCACCGGGAGTAAATCAGCGCGAATAAAGAACCAACAGGGAACGATAACGTAATTGGCATAGTCGATAATGTCTTCAAGCCGGTCCCCGTCAAACCAAGGAAGGATCTCTTTAACCCGTGCCGCCCGCGCGAGGGTGCCATCGGTGGCGTCAATGACGACGGCCAAGGACATGAGCCAAAAGGCTTCCTGGAATTTGAACTGATCGATGAAAACGATTGTGAGGAACGCGACGACGGCCCCGAGCGCCGTATAGAGATGAACCAGCCAGGCGAGCGCCAGCTTACCCCTCATCCACCTGAATTAAGTCGCCGAGGCAGCAAAGCTTGGTCGAGCTTTCAGGCGGGCAATCCAGGCCTGGATATTTTTGTATTTCGGGTCGACTTGGACCTGTATTCGATCGAGGGTATCGATATTCGGAATAAATGCGATATCGCCAAGGCTGAATGCGCCGGCCAGGTATTCGCGGCCTTCAAGCTCTTTTTCAAGTCGATCGAAGCATTCGGTAATCTTAGCCCTCGCTTGCTCAATGACTTTCGGATCCCTTTCCGCCTCGGGTTTGCGGAGTTCGCGATTGAGTTGTCCACAAGCAGGGTTGAAGTGGCTATCCCGCAGATCCTCCATGAGTCGTGCCCGCGCTCGCCCCTCTGAATCTTTGGGCATCAGGGGCGGATAAGGGTACTCGTCTTCAAGGTATTCGTTGATGATGGTGGAATCGTAGACGACAAATCCCTCATCGTCCAATGCCGGTACCGTCCCGAAGGGATGAACCTTGAGGTACTCCGGATTTTTCTGCTCTCTCTTGGAAAGATCGATTGTGACGCGCTCGAACTCCAAACCTTTTTCCAGAAGAACGATTCTCACTTTACGGGAATTGCTCGATGCGGGGTAGGTATACAATTTGATCATCAGCGGCCATCCTCCTTAACGTGAAATCATTCTAGCACAAGGATAACCTCACTGTGAACTATGAAATTTTCAATTTTTTATTTGCTCTAGACGCAGGGTGACATCCGGCCAGCCGCCCGGTTGCGGTACTGGATTTAGAGAATAAGAAATGGAAAAGGATCGCTAAAGATTTGGAGTTGGGGGGAAGAGAAATAGGCTAGCCCCGCGGACGTAGGGTTGCTTTCAAGGTCAGGGGCTGGCTGTTTCTGAGGATAGTGATATCGACCGAGTCGCCGGGCTTCTTGCTGCGCAGCGCCGCTGTGAGATCCTCTAAGTTTTGAACTTTCATTTCCGCCAGTTTGATAATCACGTCGCCTTCCCGTAGGCCGGCAAAAGCAGCCGGGCTTCCTTCCGAAACTCCGGCCAACCGCACACCGTCGCCGTTGGCGCCGAAATCCGGGATACTCCCAAGGTAGCTGCCATAACCTTGCCCTTCCGTGTTCCCGCCGCCGGGGGGACGTGAGGGCAGGCTAACGAAATTCAGCGGCTCTTTGGTGGTTGCTAACCTCTGCACTATGCCCGAGACCAGATCGGTTACTTTGACCATCCCTTCGATGTTCAATTTCTCCAACGTATCGCTAGGCCTATGGTAGTCCGGGTGAGTGCCGGTGAAGAAATGAAGCGCGGGGATCTTCCTGTTATAAAAGGACATGTGGTCGCTGCGTCCGACGCTGTCGGATTCACTGACCTGAAGTCCGAGCTTCTGGGCTTCTCCGAGCACAATCGTACTAAGCTCTTTCGCTGAACGAGTACCAAAAACGGTCAAACGGTTGTCACGCAGGCGTCCGACCATGTCGAGATTGATCATGGCTCTAGTCGACGAAAGCGATAGGGATGGGTAATCGACGTAGTGCCGGGAGCCAAATAGCCCTAACTCTTCTCCGCTAAAGGCTACGAACACGATGGTCCTCGCCGGTCTTACTTGTGAGCGGCTCAGCCGTTCCGCCAATTGCAATAAAACCGCTGTTCCCGACGCATTATCGTCCGCCCCATGGTAGATCTGGCCCTCCGCGCTGGAGTCCCGCGTGCCGTAGCGGCCAAATCCCACGTGATCGTAGTGGGCGCCGATCACGATGTTTTGGTCTTTCAATGTCGGATCCGAGCCCGGCAGAATGCCGACCACGTTATCGGTTCGTTGGCGAACTTCTTCCAAGCTCACTTGCAAGGTGACATGGGCTCCTGGCAGATATTCAGACGCCGGCTTTTCCTCCCGGTCGATTTTTTCTTTCAAGGGCTTGAGGGAGACACCATGGGTGTCGAGCCACTTTTCAATGACGCTGCGCTTGACCTGCGCCGCGATTGGACTCTTGCCGCTTCGCCACAGGCTGTTACTAGTCGATAGCAGCTCTTTTTGTTCGTCGCCGGAGCGATTGAAATCTACCAAAATCATTCCAACTGCGCCGTGGTCGGCGGCATTGTTTGCTTTGGCACGGAGCGTGGCATGATTGGAATAGCGGGGAGCTTTCTGAAATGGGCTCTTATCGTCCCTTGGCGGCGGCTCATAACGCAGAACGAGGACGATTTTGCCTTTAGCATCGATGCCCGCGTAGTCGTCGTAGCCATATTCTTTGGCGGTGATACCGTAACCGGCGAAAACAACATCGGCTTCTACCTTACCCGAGCCGGAAAAGCCCAAGGGGGTCCATTCTTCGTCCAGTCGTAAGGGTGATTGTTTTGCAAACGCCATGACTGTCGGTTGCTTCACCGCGACTCCGGTGGCGACATCAAATGCCTGCAGGTACGTGCCGTTGTCGCCCCCTGGGCGCAGGCCCGCGTTGGCAAACTCGCGCGCGATATAATCCCTAGCGAGCGTAATGCCTGGCGTCTCGACACCGCGTCCGGTCAGTTCATCCGAAGCCAGATATCGCACATGCTCTCTAAGAGCGTCGACTCGGGGCTGCGCTAACGAAGGGATTTCAAATGTCCAAGCCGAGAAGGCAAAGAGAATAGCGAAGACAAGCGTAACACCAGCCGCTCGGGCACGTACTGAGTCAGGAAGCATTAGTTTCCGCATGATGGGTTCTTCGGTCGGGCACCGCCGTTAACGATCAACTTCAGGTTAACAGACGAACCCCAATATTGGAAGATTGGTGCTCCGGGGAGCTGGCCAAGGCAAAAGCTCGCGACCCCCAGAGCAC